>Ga0187892_10011525_pt1 | contig 10806 bp, 9 predicted proteins | sample MA1701073metaG_FD_139345 | JGI IMG/M metagenome (GOLD analysis project Ga0187892, IMG submission 139345) | Bio-ooze microbial communities from a basaltic lava cave in the Kipuka Kanohina Cave System on the Island of Hawaii, USA - MA170107-3 metaG ...
GACCACACGCAGCGCCATGCCCGGCAACGGGCAGCCATCCGTCCCGAAGACCTTGTCCTCGGGGTCGCCGAGGCCATTGCACGTGACCAGCCCGTTCTCGGTCATGCCCCAGCCGGCGGAGATGCCGCAGCCGAGCCGCTGGCGCGCGTCCTTCACGAGTTGACGAGGGATCGACGCGCCGGCCGAGATGAACACGCGCAGTGAGGACAGGTCGTGCCCGACCGGGAGATAGGTCAGGTCCTGCAGGAACGGGGTGGCGCCCATCGTGAAGGTCACGCGCTCGGCCTCGATGAGCCGCGCCGCCTCCGCCGCGTTCCAGATGTCGAGCCAGATCGCCGTCGCGCCCAGCAGGAAGCTGAGGCAGTAGCCGTACAGATAGCCGGTCTGATGCCCGAGCGTCGAGGACATGAGGATCACGTCGCGCTCGGAGAACGCGAGCCGCTCGATGACCGAGTAGATGGTCGACAGGGTGGTGTTCGGCGTGTGCATGACGCCCTTGGGCTCGCCCGTCGTACCCGAGGTGAACACCACCTCGTGGACGCCGTTCGGATCCAAGCCGTCGAGCGGGCGCCGACCCTCGCGCGCCTCCCACGCGGTGTCCGTGAGCTCGGCGAACGGGAGCATGCCGGCCCCCGGCCTGCCGCGCGCGACGAAGACGCGCTCGAGCCGGGGCAGCTCGGTCCGGAGCCCCGCCAGCATGTCCGGGTACGCGAAGCCGCGGAAGCGCTCGGGGATCACCAGCGCCTGGGACTCGAGCAGCGTGAGCATGAAACGCAGCTCGCGGCCCCGATACGTCGGCGGAATCGGGTTCACCACGGCGCCGACCCGCGCGGCGGCCAGGAAGAGCAGCACGCACTCGTTCCAGTTCGGGAGCTGGCAGGAGATGATGCTGCCGCGTTCGATGCCGTGCGCGCGCAGCCCGTATGCCATGCGCTCCACCGCGCGCGCCAGCTCGGCGTAGCTGTAGCGGGCGCGGCCGTCGGACATCGCCGTCTTGTCGGGCCGCCGGCTCGCCCAGCCGTCGAGATAGGTGTCGAGGTTCTCGTTCCGCCAGAGTCCCTTCTCGATCGACTGCCGGGTGCGCGCAGCGGTGAGCGCCGTCTGCATCACTTCCGAAACTTCGAAAAGTTCACCGGCCGCTTCTCCACGAACGCGTTGCGCCCCTCCATGGCCTCCTCGGTCTGGTAGTAGAGATTCAGCGCGGTGTGCGCGAACTGGGCGACACCGGCGCGCTGCTCGGAATCGACGTTGAAGGACTGCTTGGCCAGCGCCAGCGCGGTCGGGCTCTTCTCCAGGAGCTCGCGGCACCACTGCTCGACCTCGGCCCGCAGCTCCTTCAGCGGCACGACCTTGTTCACGAGCCCCATCTGGAACGCGTCCTGGGCGGAGTACTGACGGCACAGATACCAGATCTCGCGCGCCTTCTTTTCCCCGACGACGCGCGCGAGGAAGCCCGTCCCGTGCCCGGCATCGACGCTGCCGACCCGCGGGCCCGTCTGGCCGAAGACGGCATTGTCAGAGGCGATCGACAGATCGCACAGGACGTGCAGCACGTGACCGCCACCGATGGCGAAGCCATTGACCATGGCGATCACGGGCTTCGGGATATGGCGGATCGCGCTGTGCAGCGCCTCCACGTCCATCGGGCGCTGGTCGGTGGCGTATCCACCATGCCCGCGCTCCTTCTGATCGCCGCCCGAGCAGAACGCCTTGTCGCCGGCGCCGGTGAGCACGACGACGCCGATGCTCGGATCCCAGCGCGCGTCGACGAACGCGTCGGTGAGCTCCGAGACGGTGCGCGTTCGAAACGCGTTGCGCACCTCCGGCCGGTTGATCGTGATCCAGGCGACGCCGTCCTTCTTCTCGTAGAGGATGTCCGTGTAGGTCATAGGGCCTCCGTCGTGGGGTGACCGCGCGTACCCGGGATCATACTCCCTCCGCCCTCGCCGTGCAGGCAGCCTCCTGGATCCCGAACAGGGTGAGATCCTGCCACGAAGGTGTAGTCTGAGTCAGGAGGACCGCATGCCAACCGTGCTGAGCGACGAGATCAAGGCACTGCTCGATCGTCCGAACTTCGGCCACCTCTCCACGCTGATGCCCGACGGCTCACCGCAATCGGTGCCCATCTGGGTGGCGCGGGAGGGCGACCGCGTCCTGGTGTGCACGGGCGAGGGCTCCCTGAAGGCCAAGAACACGCGTCGTGACCCGCGTGTCGCCCTCTCCATCGTCGACCTGCAGGACCCCTACTCCGAGGCGCAGCTTCGCGGCCGTGTGGTCGAGCGGCGTCCCGACGGGGACTTCAAGGTCATGGACCCGGTGTCACACAAGTACACGCGCAAGTCGTTTCCGTTCCGCCAGCCCGAGGGGCGCATCGTGCTCGTGATCGAGGTGGACAAGGCGCGCTACGCGAAGCTCCCGTTCGAGCATACCCCGGCCTGAGAGGCAGGTGCTCGCAGCGGCGCGTATCGGGACGGTGCGGGCGCTCGGGTGGTGCTATAAGAGATCCGGGCCAATCGCGGCCGGGCACCGTGCACAACGACACCGACGCCGCTGTCCAAGAAGGCCTCCGTGATGTTCGGGATCGACCACAGCGCGCGCTACGTGAAGGTTCCTCTCACGCACTACCCGGAGAGACGCTGATGCGGGCTTCCTACTACGAGGGCGCGCAGACCTTCAGGACCGGCACTGCCGCCATTCCCGTGCCCGGAGCGGGCGAGGCGCTGCTCCGCGTGCGGCGCGTGGGCATCTGCGGTACGGATCTCCACATCTATCAGGGCCATCTCGATCATCGCGTGCCGAAGGGGGGCATCATCGGCCACGAGACGTTCGCCGAGATCGCCGCCGCGCCGGCCTCGAGCGGGTTCGCGCCCGGCGATCGGGTCGTCGTCGAGCCGGTGCTCTCCTGCGGAACCTGCCGCGCCTGCCGGATGGGCGCCAGCTACATCTGCTACAACCTCAAGGTGCTGGGCGTCGATGCGCCGGGTGGCATGCAGGAGTACTGGGCCGTACCCACGGGCCGGTTGCTCAAGGTGCCCGACACCCTCGGCGACGACGACGCGGCGCTCATCGAGCCGCTGGCCATAGCCACCCACGACGTGAAGCGCGCCGAGGTCAAGCCCGGTGATGCGGTCGTCGTCTTCGGGGGCGGCCCCATCGGGTGCCTCATCGCGCTGGTCTGTCGTCACCGCGGGGCCCGCGTGCTGGTTGCCGAGATCAACCCGTTCCGCATCGATCTGCTGAAGAGCCTCGGGCTCGAGACGATCGGCTCCGGTCGGGATCCGGTACGCGCCGTCAACGACTGGACCGATGGCGATGGCGCCGACGTGGCGTTCGAGGTCACCGGCAACCCGGCCGCGGTTCGCTTGATGACGGACGTGGTGCGTGTCTGGGGCACCATCAGCGTGGTCGCCATCCACGCCGAGCCCATGCCGGTGCATCTGTACCCGATGTTCGCCCGCGAACTCACGATGCACGGCAGCCGCCTCTACTCGCGCGCGGACTGGGAGGAGGCGATCCGGCTCGCAGCCACCGGCGCCGTCACCGTCGCCCCGCTGGTCAGCCGCAAGATCCCGCTCGAGGATCTGCAGAAGGGGATGGAGGAGGCGCTGGCCGGCGGTCCCGTGATGAAGGTGCTGGTGGAGCTCGCCTAGGCGCCGCGGGACCTTGCACCCGTCGTGGCGAGTGGCCAGCGCCGCGGTTCAGTCTAGCCCATCGCGCGGACCACGTAGGCGAACAGCTCCTTGCCGAAGTCGGACGCGATCTGCGCCGATTCTACGTCCGCGTCCACCTCGTTGAGGTACTGCAGGCGCAGCACATCGCCGTCCGCCAGCTCAGGGATGACCCCCGCGAAGAAGAAGCCGAGCCCTTCGAGCGAGGCGCAGAGGGACTGCGCGCCGGGATCTCCGAGCGGCAGGTCGAGACCGATCCAGTCGATGCGGCTGAGGCAGAGCTCGCGCAGTCGGAACCGCACCAGCTCGGCGAGGTCGCTGCCGTAGCGCGTGACGAGCAGCGAGGCCTCGCTCCACTCCGGGAAGACCTGCACCTTCAGCTGGGCGCCGGGGGCGAGGGTCGGCGCGCCCACCACGGGCGCCGTCTGCAGCGTGCGCCGGAAGCCGCCGTGCTCGTAGATCCGCCCGATCATGGCCTGATGCCGCGACGGGGCGTAGATGACGCGGGGCGGCTCCTGGCCGGTGCGGAGATAGTAGAGCACGGTCGCCGTGCGCTTCTTCGAGACGCCGCCGCCGATCTGCTTGAAATCCACCGCCGGCACCTCATCGCCGAGCTGTACCCCGGTCTCGGAGGCGCCGAGGGCGATGCAACCCTTCTGCGAATACGGGTGAACGGTGACGGACTCGCTGGAGAGACCGAGGAGCCCCTTGGCCGCCGCCCGCTGCTTCGCGAAGGTTTTCATCTTCTCGAACAGCCCATGCCCGCGGAACCGCGGGTCGACCATGGCTTCGCCGAGATTGGCGAGCGCGGCGCCGGCGTGGTCCAGCTCCACCGTCAGGAAGCCCACGATCTCGCCCTCTCCCGTGACCGCCACGCAGATTTCGAGGAGGCCGCCGTCGAGCATCTGGCGTAGGCGGTCGGGGTAGTACAGATACTCGTCCGGGATCGTGTAGCCGTAGCAGTGGTACGTGCACCGCGCGACCGCGATCGCATCGTCGGGCGTCATGACACGGATCGTGATGGGGATATCGAGCGGCGGCGGTGGGGCGTCCGCGGGCGCCCTCTGGGCCGGGTCGATCGAGGCCTCGATGTGCGGGTAGGGCAGACGCTTGACGATCTCGACGCGGTTGCCGCGCCGGCCGAGGCTCGAGAAGTGGACGGCATCCGCGGCCGCGTGGAGCGCGGGGCTGGTCAGCGCCGAGGACGTGCCGTCCTCCAAGCGTGTGAAGTCGAAGGGCAGGCCCTGGTCCTCGACCGCGATCACCAGCTGCCCGGGCTGGCGCTGGAGCGCGATGTCGAACGTCGCGCGCTGCCCCGGCTCGAACGCGTAGTGGATCACGTTCACGCAGACTTCCTCGATCGCGCGCTCGAGCGGACTGATGTCGTCCCGGTGCAGGCCGAGCCCGGCGCACGCCTCCCGCACCAGAGCGAGCGCCGCGCGCACGAACGCAAGATCCGCGGCCAGGGTGAGCCGGGCGATCTGCTGCTGGGTGCGCTGCTCGGTGTCCATCCGTCGGCGTCCGCGCGAGCACAGGCTAGCCACGCCGCCGGAATGCGTCAAGAACACTTCAAGTTCACTTTCATTGCCGGCTCGCTTCTGGTAAAGGTGGCGCGGCGGCAACTCGCCAGGAGGACGCCGATGAGCGATTCGAAAACGAACGCGGACGAAGCGGTCGACGCGCTACAGGAGCTCGTGGTCCGCCGCTACGGCGAGCGGCTGACGCCGGAGCAGCTCGCCGGCGTGCGCAAGGGCATCGAAACGGTGGTGGAGATGTCGCGCGCGCTGCGCGCGCTCACGCTGACGAACAGCGACGAGCCGATGCAGCCGTTCGTCCCGTTTCGGGCCGAGCCGTGACCGAGAGCTTGGTCTTCCTTCCCATCCGCCGGCTCGCCGAGCTGGTGCGGACCCGCGCGCTGTCGCCCGTGGCGCTCGCCGAGCTCTTCCTCGACCGGCTGGAGACGCTCGGTCCCCGCTTCAACGCGGTGGTGACGGTGACGCGGGAGCGGGCGCTCCACGAAGCACGCCGTGCGGAGCGGGAGATCGCCGCGGGCCGGTATCGCGGGCCGCTCCACGGCATCCCGTACGGCGCCAAGGACCTGCTCGCCACGGCCGGCGGCATTCCGACCACGTGGGGCGCGGCGCCCCTCAAGCACCAGCGCTTCGATCACGATGCGACGGTCATCCGCAAGCTCGCTGACGCTGGTTCCGTCCTCTGCGCCAAGCTGGCCATGGTCGAGCTGGCCGGCGGCATGGGCTATCGCCAGCCGAACGCCTCGTTCACGGGCCCGGGCATCAACCCGTGGAGCGCGAACGCCTGGAGCGGGGGGTCGTCCAGTGGCTCGGGATCGGCCGTGGCCGCGGGCTTGGTCCCGTTCGCCATCGGCTCGGAGACGTGGGGCTCGATCCTCTCACCGGCGGGCTTCTGTGGGATCGCGGGGCTACGGCCGAGCTACGGGCGCGTGAGCCGCCACGGCGCCATGGCGCTGTGCTGGACGCTCGACAAGCTCGGCCCGCTCTGCCTCACCGCTGACGATTGCGGGCTCGTGCTGGAGGCCATCGCCGGGCCCGATCCGGCGGATCCCACCGCGACGACGCGGCCGTTCGCGTACGAGGCCGCCGAGGCGGAGCCCGCGCCGGCGCGACGGTTCACGCTCGGCGTGATCAGGGGCGTGACCACGGGATGCGAGCCGGCCGTGGTGGCGAGCTTCGAGCGGGCGCTCGAGGTGCTGCGGGCGCTCGGCACCATCGAGGAAGTGGAACTGCCCGAACTGCCGTACGAGGCGATCACGCGCACGATCCTGCAGGCCGAGGCGGCGAGCGCCTTCGAGGACTGGGTCGAGAGCGGGCGGATCGCCGAGCTCACCGCGCCCGAGGACCGCTACACGCCCTATGCGCGCGAAGCGATCCTCGCCAAGGACTACCTGAAGGCGCTCCGCCTGCGCGGCGTGATGGCGCGCGAGATCGATCGCGTGGGCGCGCGGGTGGACGCGCTGGTCGGGCCGGGCCGCCCGACGGTCGCGCCCCCACTCGGGCAGGAGTTCAGGAGCGCCCTCGGCGGCTCAGTGGCCGACCTCATGGGCGCGATCGGCAACGGCGCCGGGCTCCCGGCGGTGGCGGTGCCCAATGGTTTCGGCGACCGCGGGCTCCCGACGAGCCTTCAGTTCATGGGACGGGTGTACGAGGAGAACGCGGTGCTCGCCGCCGCCCGCGCCTACCAGCGGCTGACCAGCTGGCACGAGCAGCACCCGCCCGCGGGCGACGCGTAGCTCGCGAGAGACGCGTTCAGCGGCGGAGGCCGATCTCACGGAGATGGCGGAGCACGCCGGGGTGAATGCGGTCGGGGCCGGGCACGGCGGCGACCGTGTTGGCAGCCGTGGTCTCGCGGGCCTGAGGCAGGCGCCGCGCGAGGTCCGTTTCGCCCTTGTGGAGCGCCCGCGCGAGCCGGTACGCGACGTCTTCCGGCAGCGAGGGCGCCGACAGGATGAAGCTCCACGAGCCCACCGAGGTGATGGCCGTGTCCTGCCCCGGATAGGAGCCCGCGGGCACGGTCATCGTTTTGAGAAACGGGTGCTTGGCCTGGATGCGGCGGATCTCTTCCGCGTCCGGCGCGATGAAGCGGGCGCCCTTGGGCGCTCGGGCCACCGCGACGAAGCCTGGCCAGCCGATCCCGCCGCCCCACAACGCGGAGGCCCAGCCGTCCTGCAGCATCTTGGGGCCGTCGCCCGCCTGGTCGAGATAGATCGCCTGGAAGTCCCGGTCGCGGTCGAGGCCCACCCCGTCGAGGACGTAACGGGCGAGGATCACGAGCCCCGAGCCGCGCGCGCCGAAGGCCACCGGCTTGCCCCTGAGGTCCTCGATCGACCGGTACGGCGAGTCCGCGCGCACGACGAACAGCCCGGGCGTGCTGTACATGGCCGCGATGACCCTGAGATCGGCCGGAGGGCGGCCGATGCCGGTGAACGCCTCGTGCGCCACCTCACCCTGCACGAGCGCGATGTCGAGCTGTCCGGCCTCCAGCATCGGCACGTTCTCCGTGCTGCCCTTGGTGTTGCGGGTCTCGACCCGCAGCGTCGGATCGATCGCGTTGATGGTCTCGGCCACGGCCTGCCCGTACACGGGGAAGCCGCCGCCGGGCGTGGCGGTCCCGAGCACCACCAGCCGCGGCTGAGCGGGGAGCGGCGTGCTCACCGCCAGCGAGCCCACCAGCAGCGCGAGCGCAGCACGCCAGGTCCTCACAGCTCTTCCTTCAGCACATAGGCGCGATGGATGCCGCTCATGTAGTGCCAGCGCATGTCGGTGGCCTCGCGCACGACGTCGACGGCCTCGGCCGCCATCGCCAGCGTCGTGCATTGCCGCTCGACGACCTGGTAGCCTCGCTCCCCGTGCACCGTATCCGCCTCGATGTGCACGGTGAAGTACTCGATCTCGTACTCGGCGAAGCCGTAGTGCGTTCGGAGCGCCGGGAGGTTGCGGGTGTAGATGCCGGGGACCTGGGATTCCAGACCGACCAGCAGACCCGCGGCGGCGATGTGAAACGGCCGGCGCGCCGTCTCGTGGCACCAGGCCGTGAGCGCGCGCGTGCTCGGGATCTGGCGCGTGCTCTCGACCTCGTCGCGGCTGAGCCCGCAGGCCTCGGCAAAGCGCATGAGCAGCTCGACGTGCTTCACGCCGGACTCCTCCTCGACGATGTTCTCCAGCAGGAAGTCGCGCGCGTCCGCGTCCGGGCAGCCGCCGTACATCGTCGCGCACCAGCGTGAGAACTGCGACACGTACTGGTAGTGCTGCGCCACCCACGCGCCCAGATGCTCGCGGGTGAGCTGACCGTGCACCCACCTGTCGGTGAACGGGTTCAGGCGGCTGTGCCGGCTGACGAAGGCCTGCTGGAGCTGGCTGCGGAACGCGCGGTTGCTCATGAGAGACCCCCGGTCCTGGGCGTTGGCCACATCGCGGTGAAGCATAGACGCACTGACCGCCCCCGTTCAACTACCTCGCTCGGGCCCCGGGGCCGCGGCGTATTGACTTCAGCCAGGCGGAAATAGTAAGACCGTGTGGCGATCCGACTCGCATTCCAACCGGCGGCTGACCGCCAAGGCGCATTGCGCCATCGACGGATGAAAGGGAGGTGCCCCATGCAGATCGCCCGGAGAGTCTCGGCCGTGGGTCTCGCGCTCGTGCTGGCGTTCGCGCTGGCGTCGCCGGCCCTGGCGCAGTCGTTCGACTGGCAGCAGGCCAAGGGGACCCAGCTGCGCGTGCTGCTCAACAAGCATCCGTGGCAGGCCGCGATCGAGCCGCACTTGAAGGAGTTCGAAGCGCGCACCGGGATCAAGCTGCTGGCCGAGGTGTATCCGGAGGATCAGTTCCGGGCCAAGGTGCTCGTCGAGCTCACCTCGGGCGCGAGCTCCATCGACGTGTTCATGAGCATGCCGGCGCAGGAAGGGCTCAAGTACATGCGGGCCGGCTGGCTCCAGCCCGTCGACGAGTTCGTGAGGAGTCCGGGCCTCACCGCGCCCGACTACAACTGGAACGACTTCCTGGACAAGACGCGTGAGGCCATGGTGATCGAGGGCAAGCTGATCGGGCCGCCCATCCAGGTCGAGAACGTGTCGCTGATGTACCGCAAGGACGTCTTCCAGAAGCACAATGTCAAGGTGCCGACCACGCTCGACGAGCTCGAGGCCGCGGCCAGGGCGCTCAACGGGAAGCCGATGACCGACGACGGCCAGCCCGGATTCGGTATCGTCTCGCGCGGCAAGCGCGCGGCGGCGACGTCCGTGTTCGCGGGGTACCTGCACGCGATGGGCAGCACCTGGCTCACGCCGAACCGCGAGCCGATGTTCAACAACGAGGACGGCCTCAAGGCCCTCGAGCTCTACGGCCGATTGCTCCGGATGTACGGCCCCCCGGGCTCGGAGAACAACCACTGGTACGAGGCCTCCTCGATCTTCTCCCAGGGCAAGGCGGCGATGTACACGGACGCCAACTCCCTGTTCCCCGTCATCGAGGATCCGCAGAAGTCGAAGGTGGTCGGGAAAGTGGGCTACGCGCTCTTCCCGCGCGGCCCCAAGGGGCAGTACGGTTCGACCGTGCCCGTCTGGGGTCTGGCCATGCCGAAGAGCAGCAAGAATCAAAAGGCGGCCTGGCTCTTCATGCAGTGGGCGACGAGCCGGGATCAGGTGCTCGCCGTGCAGAGCGAGCGTGGCGTGCTCGGGGCGCGCGAATCGGTGTGGAAGGACCCCAAGGGCGTCACCAAGGTGCCGGCCGATCTGCGCGAGTCACTCACGCAGGGCGCCAAGGTCGGGACGCCGCTGTGGAATCCGCCGGTGGTGGCCGTGGCCGAGACGCGCGATGCCATCGGCGCCGCGATCGTGACGTCGATCCAGGGCGGCGACGTGAAGGCCGCCGCCAACAAGGCGGCCATGGACGTGAAGCGCATCATCGCCGAGACCGAGAAGAAGTAGCTCCCGCTTGCGTTCCCTCGGCACCGGGTGGTCGCGGTTGGTCGAGCGCCACCCGGTGCCGGTCTTTACCCTGCCGTCGATCCTCGTCGTCGTCGCGCTCATGGCGTTCCCGGTGGCGTACACGCTGTACCTGAGCGTGCACTCCTGGTTCGCGAGCAGCGTGACCGCCCCGGAGTTCGTCGGGCTCCACAACTTCCGGCGGGCGTTCGTCGAGGACGAGCGCTTCCGCAACGCGCTCTGGCTCACCATGTACTTCACCGTGCTCGCCACGGGACTGCAGCTCGTGCTGGGCGTCGCGCTCGCGCTCGTGCTCAACCGGCCGTTCCGGGCGAAAGGGCTGATCCGCTCCGTGTTCCTGCTGCCGATGGTGGCGACGCCCGTGGCCATCGCGCTGGTCTGGATGATGATGTACAACCCCACGCTGGGCGTGATGAACTACCTGGTCGGCCTCGTCGGCCTCGGCCCCTACAAGTGGGTCAGCGACGCGTCGATCGTGGTGCCGGCGCTGGCCGTGGTGGACACGTGGGAGTGGACGCCGCTGATCACCCTGATCACGCTGGCGGGACTGGCCACGCTGCCGATCGAGCCGTACGAGTCCGCGCTGATCGACGGCGCCTCGTCCGCGCAGATGTTCTGGCGGATCACGCTGCCGCTCTTGCGCCCGGTCATCATCGTGGC
>Ga0187892_10011527_pt1 | contig 10801 bp, 9 predicted proteins | sample MA1701073metaG_FD_139345 | JGI IMG/M metagenome (GOLD analysis project Ga0187892, IMG submission 139345) | Bio-ooze microbial communities from a basaltic lava cave in the Kipuka Kanohina Cave System on the Island of Hawaii, USA - MA170107-3 metaG ...
ACGGGCGAGTCGCTGGAAACGTTCTGCGCCCGCCATACGTTGGCGCCCCAGGCGGAGGCGATGCGCTCGAGTGACTGCTACCTGGAAAGCTGAGCCCACCCTTCAAAGTCCGAATTGGGTCGATCTCGGTCGGTCACGACCCTTCGCAGCGGAATGCGCCAGAAAGCAATAAACAAGGCGGCCGGCTCGATTCAGGATCGATGCGGTTCTGAAGACAGTCGTATTCGGGCCTGAACCCGGCGGATCGCCTCTTTGTGATGTTGCTTCTCATCGTCGTGGTAGTAAGGGAAGTGGGGTAGTGAGGCGGGCACATTAGGCCTCCGAATCGACTTCCCCCGGCTGGGCCAACCGTCTGAGTTCGGCGTGGGTCGTCGCTCATGGCCCCAGGCGATAAAGTTGTTCGATGTAACGGTAACCAGATGCGAAGTGGGTTCGTGGGAGGGTGTAACTCTCGAAATTAGGGTCCTATATGCGCGAGACGGGTGCACAGTTAGAAACCAAGCAAAAAACCCCTGCCCCGCCCCTCCCACGGCGCCAAAGAATTCTTTTCGCGCGGCACATCGCAAGGCTTCAATGGAATGCGCTTAGAGCTGGGAGTTCGGACTCGGTGATGTGTGCAATGAAGTACTGATTAATTTTCTCGGCAATGGAAAAACAGGATTTCAGGCGCTAAATCGCCAACTACTGCTATTTACTCCACAACCTTATTATATCAAGTAATTTTTACGGATCGTCTGCATCTACGTATCTGTTTGATTTATTTGGTGGGCCGTGTAGGGCTCGAACCTACGACCTACTGATTAAGAGTCAGCTGCTCTACCAACTGAGCTAACGGCCCATATATATACACCAACACGCCAGAAGAGCGATGGGGTGAGCGATGGGACTCGAACCCACAACAGCCGGATCCACAATCCGGGGCTCTACCATTGAGCTACGCCCACCATGACCTTGGCGTCTTAGTACGCAAAACTTGGTGAAGGGCTTCCGCCGCAGACCAAGCCTTTCCCAAGTCCACATTGGCGCACCTGGCAGGACTCGAACCTGCGACCCTCAGCTTAGAAGGCTGATGCTCTATCCGGCTGAGCTACAGGCGCGTATCCCAAGACGAGTCTTTCGCCCATGTAAACCCATGCACGCCGAGGTTGGTCGGGGCAGAGGGATTTGAACCCCCGACTCCCTGCTCCCAAAGCAGGTGCGCTACCAGGCTGCGCTATGCCCCGCTAGACAGATCCCGCGAAAGCGACGGCGATAATACGCACGGCCGGTGATCACGTCAATCCGCGCGTGAATTCACCATTCGTAGCGGTGCTCAAAATCGACCGATCGAGCGCAATGAATCACATCCGCCGCCACCGGGTTCCCGTGACGCTATCCTCCAGAATTACGTCCCGATCGGCCAGGTAAGCCCGGATCCGATCCGATTCCGTCCAGTCCTGGCGGTTTCGCGCCGCTGCTCGTTGCTCCAACAAACGCTCGACGTCTTCGTCGGCGAGTGTGGCCTCCTCCGCCTTTGGAGCCTTCGCTCCGGCTGGGCTCCATTTTAAATAATGCTCGGGATCCGAGCCCAAGAGTCCGATCACCGCGGCGAGATGGCGCAACGCCGACCCGGCATCGGCCGCTTGAGCAGGAGCCGTATCCCGGTACTTGTTGATATCACGCACTACGTCGAATAAGACAGCCATGGCCTCGGGCGTATTGAAATCATCGTCCATGGCCGCCTGGAAGCGCTCCTCGTAGGGATTGACGGGGCGGTACTCGGCGACCGGGAGATCGCGCAGCGCTAAGTACAAGCGGGTGAGCGCGGTACGTGCATGGTCGAGGTTTTCTTCGGAGTAATTCAAGGGACTTCGATAATGGCTGGCTAAAAAAAAGTAACGCACTTCTTCCGGGTGATACCTGGCCAAGACCTCGCGCACGGTGAAGAAATTTCCGAGGGATTTCGACATTTTCTCCTCATCGACGCGTACGAAGCCGTTATGCATCCACACGTTGACGAAGGGCTGTCCCGTGGCGCCTTCCGACTGTGCGATTTCGTTTTCGTGATGGGGAAACTGTAGATCCTGGCCGCCGCCGTGGATATCGAAATGCGCGCCTAAACACTCGGTGGACATCGCCGAGCACTCGATATGCCAGCCCGGACGTCCGGGTCCCCACGGGGATCCCCACGACGGTTCGCCGTCCTTGGCACGCTTCCAAAGCACGAAATCCAGCGGATCGTCCTTGGCCTCGTCCACTTCCACCCGCGCGCCGGCGCGTAGATCCTCTACCCGTTTTCCGGAAAGCCGACCGTAACTCTTAAAACTACTCACGTCATAGTAGATGTCGCCGTTGGCTGACTGGTAGGCGTGCCCGCGCGCCAGTAAGCGCTCGATCATGCGCAACATCTCGTCAATGTGTTGGGTCGCGCGCGGCTCGACATCGGGCTTGATGACGCCCAAGGCGGCCGCGTCCTCGTTCATGAATGCTATAAAGCGCGTGGTAACAGCATCGATCGGTTCATTCTGTTCGCGGGCGCGTTTGATGATCTTGTCGTCGATATCGGTGATATTGCGCACGTAAGTCACTTCATATCCCCGTGCGCGGAGGTATCGCACAACGATATCGAATACCACTATCATGCGCGCGTGGCCCAGATGGCAATAGTCATAGACGGTCATCCCGCAGACGTACATACCAACCTTTCTCGGGACCCGGGGCCGGAATTCCTGCTTCCGGCCGGTAAGCGTGTTATAGATTGCCAGCACAGGATCTTCCTTAACGCAGATGACTCTGAAACCTGGCGCGCAGCCGCTCCGGCCCGAGCAGGCCATACAGTGCCGCCAGCTCCGGCCCATCGACGCGCCCCGTCAGCGCCGCTCGCAGCGGCAGGAACAAACGTTTTCCGCTCTCCGCGACGTTCGCCTTGAGTGTGGCTATAAAGCTCTGAAAGTTGTCCGGATGGCGCGCCAAGGCTTCCGATGCGGCGCGAAAATACCCAGGCTTCGCCTCAGCGATCGCCTGGGACGCCGGCTGCGAGAGCTCGGCCGGACCTCGATAAATAATGTTAGCCCAGGCGAGCGCATCCTCGGGCAGGAGTACATTCGCCCGGATCGCCTCAATAAAGATCTGTCGAGCCGCCCCGGGAACGAGATCCCGCACCGGCTCTCCCATCCAATCCCAAAGGTCGTCCGCGCGCGTTCGATGCAGGGTTTCGCGCTGCCAAAAATCCAACTGCGCGGGACTGAAACGCGCCGGCGCGCGGCTCAGCCGGGACAAGGAGAAGCCATCGATCAGGTCCGCGGTCTCCAAGAAACCCGGATCTTCATAGGTGTGGCCGAGGCGCGCTAAAGCATTGTTGACGGCGTCCGGAAGATAACCGCGCTCCCGCAGCGCATGCACCGACAGGCTCCCGGCACGTTTCGATAAGGGCTGGCCGGCCTCATCGAGGACCAAAGCGATATGGCCATAACGCGGGATCCGGAGTCCCAAGGCATCGAGGATCAGGAGCTGCCGCGGCGTGTTGCTCAAGTGGTCCTCGCCGCGCACGACGTCGGTCACGCCCATCAAGGCGTCATCGATGGCGTTACAGAAAAAGAACGCGGCGCTGCCGTCCGATCGCCGGATCACAAAATCACCGATGTCGTCCGTGCGAAAGGACTGAGCACCCCTCACCGAGTCGTCGAACTCGATCGTCGCGCCCGTCGGCACCCGAAACCGCAACGAGGGCTGCTGCCCTTGCGCCCTAAACCGCGTAACGGCTTCCGCCGTCAAGCGGGCGCAGGTCCCGGGGTAACGGGGCGCTTGACCCGCGGCGAGCTGGGCCTTGCGTGCGAGCGCAAGCTCGCCCGGCGAGCAAAAACAGGGATAGGCCAGCCCGTGCTCTTGGAGTTGCTCGTAGTATTTGGCATAGAGAGCCGTGCGTTCCGACTGCCGATAAGGCCCCGTTGCCTCGCCGGCGCCGAAACCCTCATCCCACTGTAGCCCCAACCAGATCAGATCCTCGATCAGGGTGTCGAGGGCGGAATCATTCTCGCGTGCCCGATCGGTGTCCTCGATGCGCAGCAGAAAGGCGCCTTGCACCTTGCGGGCGAAAAGCCAATTAAACAGCGCCGTGCGCACGTTTCCTAAGTGCAAGAGACCGGTGGGGCTCGGCGCAAAACGGGTAGTGATCTTTTCCCCGGTCATTGCGTTGGATGGTACCGGAAAAAAGGTATACTAACCAAGCCCAGCGATACTGGCGTTTTCTTGGCAGCGGCATGGCAACGCTCTTCATTTCCGATTTACATCTCAGCCCCGAGCGCCCGGAAAAGTTGGCGCTGTTTTTCCATCTTTTGAGCGGACCTGCCCGTGACGCCGAAGCACTCTATATCCTCGGCGATCTTTTTGAGGCGTGGATCGGCGATGACGACACGACCTCGCCCCATCATGAAATCGTAGAAGCGCTCGCGCGCTATGCTGCGGCGGGAAAGCCGCTGTACCTGATGCACGGCAACCGCGATTTTCTCATGGGTCCCGAGTTCGAGGCCCGCAGCGGCGGACGACTTCTCCCCGACCCGTTTATCGTGGACCTCTACGGCGAGAAAACCTTATTAATGCATGGGGATACGTTGTGTACACAAGATATCGACTACCAAGCATTCCGGAAGCAAGTACGCGATCCGCGTTGGATCCAAGGGTTTTTACAAAAACCGCTCGCGGAACGGGCGGCCATCGCGAGTAACCTGCGGGAGGGCAGCCGTGCGGCAACCCGCCAAAAAGAGGCCGTGATCATGGATGTCGACCCGGCAGCGGTTTCACAAACGATGATCGACTACGGAGTGCGCCAGCTTATCCACGGCCACACCCACCGCCCGGCGATTCATCTCCTTGAGGTCCAAGGCCAGAGCGCCCGCCGCATCGTCCTTGGCGATTGGTACGGGGACGATTATGTCCTGCTCTATTCCGCAAAAGAACCGCGATTGGTGACCGCGGCGGCGGTGACGAACCCGTAACACGGCAAGCTTTGGGTCCGGCAAGAAACTCCTGACGGCAGCGGCCGGCAAGCGCTAGCGCCTATCGACGGCCAAACTGGGTCCGCGCGCGGTACGCCTCGGAAGATCACCGCGCGTCGGGTGGGCCGGTGACGACGGAAGCAACGAGGCAGACTCGCGCCACTGAGCATACCGTTGCCTTGCAGCGTTACTGCATTTCTGCGAAACTGCCACTATGAAAACCATGCTCACCATCACCAGCCGGGGCGTCATTACACTACCAGCCAAGCTCCGCGAGACGCTTGGCATCAAGGCCGATGACCAGCTCATCGCTGAAACGACGCCGGAAGGTTTGCTCTTGCGCCCTGCTATCACGCTGCCGATCGAGATCTATAGTGAGAAGCGGATCCGCGAATTCGATGAAGGCGAGGCAGAGCTTGAGAAGGTCCTGCGTCGGGAGAAGAAGACCAAGTCCGCGCGTTGATGCGGATATTTCTCGACGCCAACATCCTTTTTTCCGCGGCGAAGGCGGACGGGGCCGTGAGACAGTTGCTCACATGGCTAATGGAAGCGGGGCACGAATGCTGGGCCGACGGCTACGTGGCGGAAGAAGCGCGGCGCAACCTCGCGATTAAGGCCCCCTATAGTCTCGTCGTTCTGGAAACATTGCTCGCACGCGTCTCCATGGCAGCTGCCCAGACTCATCCGGCATCCTTGCCGCAGACCCTTGGGATCCCGGAGAAAGATCGCCCGGTGCTGGCCGCCGCGATCCGGTTAGAATGCGACGTTCTCGTAACGGGTGATCGCGGCCACTTCGGAGCCTTTTACGGCAAGGCGCTCGGCGGCGTGACGATTCATTCACCGCGCTCGCTTGCCGAGACCCTTTTTACTTAGCTCCGTGGACAGTCTCGCACGGGTCCATAAGCTCTGGAACTTCTGCAACGGCCGAGGGCTCGGACAAAGCCCTCCCCCGCACCGGCATGCGAGCACGCAGATGCTCGCGAGAAACCCGGGCTTCACCCCGCGCGACGACGAATAGATGAATTCCGCGACCCTCGTCCAAAAACTCTGGAACTACTGCAACGTCCTGCGCGACGACGGCATGAGCTATGGCGACTATGTCGAGCAGCTCACCTACCTGCTGTTCCTCAAGATGGCGGACGAGCGCTCGCGCCCGCCGTACAACCAGCGGAGCCTGATCCCCGCGCAGTACGCCTGGCCGGAGTTAGCAGCGCGCGACGGCGACGAGCTTTTCGACCACTACCGCCACACGCTCGAAGCACTGGGCAACGAGAAAGGCACGCTCGCGCTCATCTTCAACAAGGCGCAGAACAAGTTCCAGGACCCGGCCAAGCTGCGGCGCGTAATCGTCGACCTGATCGAAGGAAACGTGGATCACGATGAGCGCAGACGTCAAAGGCGACGCCTACGAGGGCCTATTGGACAAGAACGCGCAAGACGTAAAGTCGGCGCGGGGCAGTACTTCACGCCGCGTGCGCTGATCGGAGCGATGGTGGACGCCATCGCGCCCAAGCCCGGCGATCTACGATCTCCGCACCAACAAGCACTACACGCTCAAGACCAACCCGCTCAAGCGTGCAGACCTGGATGAATTCGTGCGGCTGTACAACCCGGCCAACCGGCATGATCGGAAGCCCACGTGGTCGGAGGGGAGATCCCCTCACCCACGCCACGAACAGAGGCGCTGCATCCGCCGTGATCACCCCCCACCGAAGGGAAGAAGCCGACAAATGACAATGCGAGACGTATACCCGTGTTATGTGGCGAACCGACCCGAACAACCCAACCGGGATCTCGAGGTCACCGACAAATACAGCGGCGAGGTAGCGGCGCGCGTGGCGCTGGCCGACGCAAAAACCATCGACCGCGCCATTCAGAAAGCGATCGAGGCCACTGCGCCCATGACCCGCCTGCCCGCTTATGCACGGGCCAAAGTGCTCCACCACTGCGTAAAGCGGTTCGAAGAGCGAGCCGAGGAGCTTGCGCGGCTCCTTTGTGTCGAGGCCGGAAAGCCCATAAAGGATAGCCGGGGCGAAGTCATGCGCCTCATCGATACGTTTCGGATTGCCGCCGAGGAAGCCACTCGAATGACGGGGGAGGTGCTTCCCATGGACATTACTCCGCGCGCCAAAGGTTATGTGGGGATGTGGAAGCGGGTGCCCATCGGGCCCTGCTCGTTCATATCTCCCTTCAACTTTCCGCTCAATCTAGCCGCCCATAAAGTGGCACCCGCCATTGCCGTGGGTTGCCCTTTCGTTCTTAAGCCGGCGAGCCGAACCCCCTTGGGCGCGCTCATCATCGGAGAGGTGCTCGCCGAGACCGAATTGCCCGAAGGGGCTTTTTCGATCCTACCCTGCCACCGGGACGGAGCCGGCCTGTTCACCGAGGATCCAAGGCTCAAGTTTCTGAGCTTTACGGGCTCTGCGGCCGTCGGCTGGGGCCTCAAGGCGAAGGCAGGCAAGAAAAAGGTCACCCTCGAGCTGGGAGGCAACGCCGCTTGCCTCGTCGACGAGGACGCCGATCTCGAGGATGCCGTCGAGCGCATTATCTTCGGTGCGTTCTACCAATCCGGTCAGAGTTGCATCAGCGTACAACGAATCCTGATCCACGAAAAAATATACGAGGCTTTTCGATCCAAGCTCGTCGCCGCCACCCAAAAATTGAAATGCGGTGATCCCAAGGATGAATCGACGTTCATCGGCCCGTTGATCTCGGAGGCGGAAGCCGCGCGTCTGGACGGCTGGATTCAAAATGCAGTGAAAGCGGGCGCACGTCTTTTGTGCGGAGGCCAACGGCGGGGGGCGATGCTGGAGCCCACCTTGCTGGAAAACGTTCCCAAGACCGAGGACGTGTGCACGCAGGAGGCATTCGGGCCCGTGGCGGTGCTGGCTTCTTTTCGATCCTTCGAGGCGGCCCTGGACGAAATCAACGATAGTAAATTCGGGCTGCAAGCCGGACTCTTCACGCGCGATCTCTACAAAGCCCACCGCGCCTGGGACCGGCTCGATGTGGGTAGCGTGATCATCGGTGACATTCCCTCGTGGCGCGTGGATCACATGCCCTATGGCGGCGTGAAAGACAGCGGACTAGGTAGGGAGGGCGTGCGTTTCGCCATGGAAGACATGACCGAAATTCGCCTCCTCGTAGTGCGCACTCCGCCGAAAGACCAGTAGGGACGAGCTGGTAGGACGTGCCTTTTCTTAGGCGACCTCGTGCAGCCTGCTAGACGGGATAATGAGTGGGCCTTGTGGAAGCGAACAAACTCAATGATCCGCCCGGCGACGGAGGCCCCGAGGGCGGCGGCCTAAGCCCGTTGCATGGAGCGTGTGGTAGATAAGCCCTGGACGAGCCCGGTGAAATACTCACACAAAATTGGGTCGGCCGTGTCCAGTTGATTTTGGAGCCAAGACACAAAGGTTTTTATGGCAGATTTCAAGCGCAAGGTCACTCATGGTGTCCGCTGGAGCGGCATTAACACGCTAAGCACTACCGCGATACATTTTATTGAGCTCGCTGTCTTAGCTCGTCTGCTCGGGGCAGAGGCTTATGGACTAATGGCCATTGTCAGTGTGATAACGGGTTTCGGGAGTGCCTTCTCAAATCTAGGGCTATCGGGGGCTGTGATACAAAGACTGTCCCCAACGCGTGAAGAGTTATCCACTTTATACTGGATAAACGTCGTTGCCGGGTTTGCGATATTCATCTTGTTTGTTCTTGTCGCTCCCCTAGTGGCCACTGCGTTCGGCGCGACACAGCTCAGAGCGTTGTTGTCTGTCGCCGCATTTTCCTTTGTTATTTACTCAATTGGAGCGCAGTTTTCAGCACAAATCGCTAAGGAGCTACGTTTTGATGTCCTTACAAAATTCAATATCGCTAGTTCCCTGATTGGCATGGCTGTCTCTGTGGCGCTAGCGTTGTACGGATTTGGCGTGTGGGCTTTAATCTGGGGAAGCCTTAGCGCCACGTTTTCCATCACCATTATGAGGATTGCATGGGCGAAAGCGGAGAAAGTGTTGCCGTTCCTGCACTTCGACTGGAACGAGGGGAGGAGATATTTGAGTTTCGGTATTTATCTTACAGGGCAGGCGTTTGTTAATTATATTAACTTTCGCATCGACCAGTTACTGGTCGGCTATCTCTTAGGCCCCATTGCACTGGGTTATTACAACATGGCTTTTCGTTTAGCGATTGCTCCCTTCATAAGGATAAACAGCATCTTGACAACCGTGGCCTTCCCTGCGTTCTCGTTGGTTCAAGACTACCACGCGCTGCTAAAAAGAGGCTTTATGAAGATGATTGGTCTTGTTACATCAGTAAACGCGCCCGTTCTTGTTGGCATGGCAGCGTTAGCGCCGCTGCTTGTCCCCATACTCTTGGGCGAAAAATGGCGTCCTGCAATACCGCTGGTTCAGATCCTCGCGTTTTATTCTTTATTTCGATCGTTCGGAAGCGCCGCGGGCAGTCTCATTATCGCAAAAGGAAAGGCAAACTGGATGCTTTACTGGAATTTGTCATTAACTTTGTTGATTCCGCCGACTATCTTTGCCGCGGCCAAAACGGGCGATTTGGTTAATGTTTGTTACTCGCTCGTCTTACTCCAGTTTTTTCTTGCTTTCATACACTACAGAGTCCTTATACGTAAACTCATCGGTCCGTGCTTTACCGAATACGCCGCAGTCATAGCAAAACCTATTGTCTTAGCGTTCTGTATGGGTGCCCTAATGTCTCTGGTGATCCGTTTCGTTGCAATAGATAGCAACATCGTGACTTGTGCGCTGGCCGCGATAGTGGGACTGGTTACATATATAGTATTATCCTTCGTCTTCCAAAGGGCGCTACTTACAGAGGCTATCGCGCTCCTTTTCGGTGGGCCACGAAAAGAGTCATTGTCATAGAGCACCAGCTTCAGTCGTCCAGCAGTCGGCATCATATAGGTCGACAGAGGTTTCGCAACTTCTGCGGCCAGTCGATGCATCGCAATCGCCAATCGCTGCCTTCGACGGCTAGCGCGCCGGCATAGCCTTCGTCGAGATGCAAGCTGCATAAGGTCCAACGCGCGGCCTCGCGCTCGTCGTCGTGGACGCGCAGCGACACGCGCGACTCGTTCGGTGCTAGCGAAACGGTGAAGCAATCGAGCGAGCCGAACAAGCCGGCCCCGGTTCCCTTGATATAGGATTCCTTGCGCGTCCAGCCCGCAAAGAATGCCGCGCGCTGCTGTTCCCGAGGCAGAGCACGGAGTTCGGCGATTTCGGCGACAGAAAAGAAACGCTCTGCGATTTCCGGACCTACGATTGATTCTTTGATGAATTCGACATCGATGCCGAGCTCGCGTTTTTTGGTCACGGCAAGCAAGGCGAGTTCATGGGAGTGCGAAAGATTGAAGCGGAGATCACAGCCTGCGGAAAGCACGGGTTTGCCGCGCACGCCATAATCGAAGCGGAGATCGGCGGGCGACGTGTCGAGGTAGCGTGCGAGCACTGTTCGCAGCCAGCCGCGAGCCGCGATGAAATGCCTGCTGTCTTTCTCGAAATGAAAACGCGACGCGCGGTTCAGTTCATCGGGCGAGAGCAGGGCTTGTAGAGCGGGCAAAGCGGTAAGCGACGCGCGCCAGACGTCGACTCGATCCGCCGCAATGCGAAGCCTCACGCCAAGGACGCTCGTTGAATGCTGGGTTTGTGAGCTAGGCTTCCAGTGGCATCGTCTTGGATCCCGGGGGAGGTGTGCGGCGCCCTTCGCGCCTCGGCCAGGCAGATGCTCATCTGCTCGGCCAGCGACCCGACACGGGGTTCTTTAAACAGCCCGACGTGCACGCCTGGGACCATGCGATG
>Ga0187892_10011528_pt1 | contig 10801 bp, 10 predicted proteins | sample MA1701073metaG_FD_139345 | JGI IMG/M metagenome (GOLD analysis project Ga0187892, IMG submission 139345) | Bio-ooze microbial communities from a basaltic lava cave in the Kipuka Kanohina Cave System on the Island of Hawaii, USA - MA170107-3 metaG ...
CCGCGTCCTGGTGCGGGTTCTCGCCGTAGCGCAAGTCCTGCTTGCCGCTGAAACCGAGTGCGAGCGAAGCGGGCCAGGCGGCGTCGCCCTGCCGGCTGCGCAGCCAGGCGGCGACGTTGGCATCGTATTGCGCCGTGTGCGCAAAGGCCTTGACTGCGAGCCGCCGGCGGGTCGCCTCCGGGGCGGCGCCGGCCTCGAGTTCGGCCAAGACCCCCGCGTAGTCAGCCGGATCCACGACGACCACCACGCGCGCGTGGTTCTTGGCGGCCGCGCGCAGCATAGCCGGGCCGCCGACGTCGATGTTCTCGACGCCGTCCTCGTAGCAGCAGCCCGGGCGTGCAACGGTTGCGGCGAACGGGTACAGGTTGACCGCGAGCAGGTCGATCGGCCGGATGCCGTGCTCGCGCATGACCGCGTCGTCCACTCCGGTGCGGCCGAGCAGGGCGCCGTGCACCTTCGGGTGCAGGGTCTTGACGCGCCCGTCCATGATCTCCGGGAAACCGGTCTCGGCCGAGACCTCGGTCACCGCGAGGCCTGCGTCCGCGAGTACCCGGGCCGTGCCGCCCGTGGACAGCAGCTCGAAGCCGAGCGCAGCCAGGCCGCGCGCGAATTCGACGATGCCGGTCCTGTCGGAAACCGAGAGCAGCGCCCGGCGCGCGCGCGGGGCCGTCATCGGCTCAGGCGGAGAGCCCGTACTCGCGCAACTTCTTGCGCAGGGTGCCGCGATTGATGCCGAGAATGCTCGCGGCGCGGCTCTGGTTGCCGCGGGCATAGGCCATGACGGCCTGGAACAGCGGCAACTCGACTTCGCGCATGACGAGCTCGTACAGGCGGCCCGGCCGGTGGCCATTCAGGCTGTCGAAATAGGTATTGAGCGCCTGTTCGGTGTGGTCGCGCAGCGGGACTTCGCGCGCGTGCCCGTTGATCGGACGGGAATACTGCGGACGGCGCGGCGCTTGCGCCCTGTGCTTCACGGTCATTCCCACTGTTCCCCGCCTGCCGCCCTGATCCGAAGCTCAGGCCGCGCGGGCAAGATGCCCGCCGAGGCCCGAGAAGTACGCGCTGACGAGCCTCAACTGCTCGATCGCGCTCTCCGTCGTCAACAGCCCGGCGGGAAGCTTTGCGGTCTCGCGGTGGAGACGGCAGTACCAGCCGAGATGTTTGCGCGCCACGCGGACACCTTGCGACTCGCCGTAGAACGAGTAGAGGGCCTCGAGGTGCGTGCGCATGATATCACGGACTTCTTCGGGTCCAGGCGATGCAACAATCGTTCCTGCGAGGCCTGCCGCGAGTTCGCGGAAAATCCACGGCCGACCCTGCGCCGCGCGCCCGATCATGAGGCCGTCCGCGCCGCTTTGTTCCAGCGCCTTCAATGCCTTGGCGACGCAATCGATGTCGCCATTCACGAATACGGGAATCCGCACGGCCTGCTTGACAGCGGCGATCGTCTCGTACTCCGCCTCGCCCGCGAAAAAATCCGCGCGCGTGCGACCGTGCACCGCGAGCGCCGCGATCCCTTCGCCCTCGGCGATGCGCGCGATCGCGACGGCATTACGGCTGGCCCGGTCCCAGCCGGTGCGCATCTTGAGCGTGACCGGCACGCCGGCCGCGCGCACGACCGCGGCGAGAATATCGCGCACCAGCACCTCGTCGCGCATCAGCGCCGAGCCCGCCGCGCGGTTGCAGACCTTCTTGGCCGGGCAGCCGAAGTTGAGGTCGATGAGCTGCGCGCCCATGTCGGCATTGCGCAACGCCGCATCGGCCATCATCGCGGGCTCATAACCGGCGATTTGGACGATGCGCGGTTCCGGCTCCCCGCGATGGTCCATTCGCAGGCGCGACTTGGACGTATTCCAGAGTCGGACGTCCGCCGTCACCATCTCGGATGCCGCGATTCCCGCACCCATGCGCCGGCAGAGCTGGCGGAACGGGCGGTCGGTGACGCCGGCCATGGGCGCGAGCGCGAGCGGCGCCGCCAGGCGGTAGGGGCCGATCTTCACTGGGCGGCGGTCGTGATCTGGTTGGCGCAGCGCACGCCGCCGTCCGCCGGCAGGCAGACGTCCATCTCGAAGCCGACCGCATCCTGGCCCGGGTCGACGATGCGGATCTCGGCGTCGGCGCGCTCGCCCGGTCCCAGGAGCCGCGAGCCGGCGCCGCCCGGCAGGTAATCCGGAGGCTCGATATCGCGCACGAACAGCGTGGTGCCGAAACGGTCCTGGAGGGCGAGGCGCAGCAGCGGGTAAGGCTGGGCGAATTCCGCCCGGTTGACGATGCTCGCGCGCAACAGCAGGCGGCCCTGCTGGCTCGGGTCGTTGGCCGCGCCCCATTGGCGCAGCTCGAAGGCCGCGAGATCGGTGGGTGAGTTCAGGGGTTGCCCCAGGATGGCGTAAGCCTGCGCGACGATCGGACCGATGCCGGGCTGGCGCACCAGCATGCCACGCGCCCCATGCACGAGCTGCACGGCGAGCAACGCGAATAGCGCTGCGGCGGCTGCGTGCCAAGGCCAGCGCGGGCTGGCGGAGGGAGAGCCGCCCCCGGTCCCGAAGTCGGTGTCGAGCGCGTCGCGTGCGGCGGCCTCCCGCATGAGGCGCTCGCGCATTTCCTCGGGGATCAGGATGCGCGGCGCCGTGTGGCCGCCCGAAGCCGCCGCCGCCGCGGTGCCGGATGCTTCCCGTTCGGCTTCCACGGGCTCGTCGCGCTCGTCGAGCACGATGATCGGGAATTCGTCCGTGCGGGCGGTGTCCTCGGCCTCCGGGGACTTCGCGGCGGGCCGCGCTACTGCGGGTTCCCTGGCCTTTGCCGGCACCGCCGGTTCGGAGGCGGCGGCCGGCGCATCACTGAATGCCGCGATCTCGTTGACCGAGGACAGCTCGATTTCCTCGCCCCCCGGCAGCTCCTCGACTTCCATCGAGTCTTCCGGAACCGGCTCTTCGCCTGCGTCGCCGGCTTGCTGATACGGCCGCTCGCTCAGGTTCTCGATCGCGTTGAAAGTGCGCGCACAGACGCCGCAGCGAACCTCGCCCTGCGCCGCGCGCAGCACCTCGGCGCTGAGGCGGAAGACCGTCGCACAGTCCGGACATTGTGTGTACACGGCTACTCCCCGCGCCGCAGGCCGGTGAGCAGGGTCCAGCCATCACGGCGCGCCGCGGTGCCGATATCAAACCACGGTGCATAAGCCTGCGCCACTTCCCGCGACTGCGCATCGAGGAGGCCGGCGAGCGCGAGCGCGCCGCCGGGTGCCGTGCGTGCCGCCAGCTCCGGTGCGAGCGCCATCAACGGGCCTGCGAGGATGTTCGCCAGCACGAGATCGAACGGCCCGCCGATCCCGGCCGGCGTCGCGGCGATGGCGAGCCTGCCCTCGAGCGCATTGCGGCGCGCATTCTGGCGCGTCGCGATCAGGGCCTGCGGGTCGATATCGAAGGCGGTCGCGGTGGCGGCGCCGAGCTTGAGCGCCGCCAGCGCCAGGATGCCGGAGCCGCAGCCGTAGTCGAGCACCGCCCGGCCCTCGGGCGCGGCGGCGTCGAGCCATTCGAGGCACAGGGCGGTGGTCGCATGGGTGCCCGTGCCGAAGGCGAGCCCCGGGTCCAATTCGAGTTCGATGGCGTCTGCGGAGCCGCCACGCTGGCCGCCGGGGCAGACCCAGAGCCGCCGGCCGAAGCGCATGGGCCGGAAGTCCTTGAGCCATTCGCGCTCCCAGGCGCGATCCTCGAGCCGCTCGATGCGGATCGCCTCGGTGCCGAGGCCGAGCACCGCCGTCAGGGTGGCGGCGACCATGCGCGGGTCGGTCGCATCGGGATAGAGCGCGAGCAGCCGGACTTGCGGCCACAGCGGCATCGCACCCGGTGCAGGCTCGAGCAGCGGATGGTCACCGGCGTCGGCGAAACCGAGCGCGATGGCGCCGGTGGCGAGGCAGGCCTGCTCCGCAGGGCCCGGGTCCGCGTGTCCCAGTTCGATCAGGAGCTGGTGGAACGGCACGCGCCTACTTGAGGCCGAGCCGGCGCTCGAGATAGTGGATGTCCAGGCCGCCCTGCCGGAATGCGGAGTGGCCGAAGATCTCCAGGTGCAGGGGTGCATTGGTCTTGATGCCTTCCACCACCATTTCCGAGAGCGCGTTCTTCATGCGAACGAGCGCGGTTTCGCGGCTCTCGCCCCAGGCGATCAGCTTGGCGATCAGCGAGTCGTAGAACGGCGGCACGTGATAGCCGGAATAGAGGTGACTGTCCACGCGGATGCCCGGCCCGCCGGGCGCGTGCCAGAGCCGCACCGGACCCGGCGAGGGCGTGAAGGTCTTGGGATCTTCCGCATTGATCCGGCACTCCATCGCCCAGCCGCGCAGCACGATGTCCTGCTGCTTGAACGGGAGCGGTTCGCCGGCCGCGATGCGCAGCTGCAGCTTGACGATATCCACGCCCGTGACGAGCTCGGTGACCGGGTGCTCGACCTGCACGCGCGTATTCATCTCGATGAAATAGAAGTTGCCGCCCTCGTACAGGAACTCGAGCGTGCCCGCGCTCCGGTAGCCGACCGCCGTACAGGCGGCGGTCAGCTTCTCGGTCATCTCCTCGCGCTGCTTCGGCGTGATGCCGGGCGCAGGCGACTCCTCGATGATCTTCTGGCGCCGGCGCTGCAGCGAACAGTCGCGCTCGCCCAGCGAGACCACGTTGCCGTAGTGGTCGCCGATCACCTGGAACTCGATGTGGCGGGGCTTCTCGAGGAATTTCTCCATATAGACCACGTCGTTGCCGAAGGCCGCCTGCGCCTCGGCCTTGGCGACGTTGATCGCATTCACGAGCGTTGCGTCGCTGTGCACCACGCGCATGCCGCGGCCGCCGCCGCCGCCCGAGGCCTTGATGATGACCGGGTAGCCGATCGTGCGTGCCAGCCGGTAGCACTCGTCGGTGTCCGCCGGCAGCGGGCCGTCCGATCCCGGTACGCAAGGCACACCGTGCTCCTTCATCACCCGGATTGCGGACACCTTGTCGCCCATCATCCGGATGGTTTCGCTCTTCGGCCCGATGAACACGAAGCCGCTGTTCTCGACGCGCTCCGCGAAGTCTGCGTTCTCGGACAGGAAGCCGTAGCCCGGGTGGATGCCGACCGAGTCGGTGACCTCGGCCGCGCTGATGATCGCCGGCATATTGAGGTAACTGTCCCTGGAGGCCGGCGGCCCGATGCAGACGGTCTCGTCAGCCAGCAGCACGTGCTTGAGGTTCTGGTCGGCGGTCGAGTGCACGGCCACGGTCTTGACGCCGAGCTCGCGGCAGGCGCGCAGGATGCGGAGCGCAATCTCGCCCCGGTTCGCGATGACGACCTTGTCGAGCATTACTCGATCACGAACAGCGGCTGGCCGAACTCCACGGGCTCGCCGTTCTTGGCGAGCATGGCCATGACCTTGCCGGCGCGCTCGCTCTCGATCTGGTTCATCATCTTCATCGCCTCGATGATGCAGAGCACCTGGCCGACACGGACCTCCTGACCGACCTCGACGAAGGGCTTGGCCCCCGGCGCGGGCGAGGCATAGAAGGTCCCGACCATGGGCGCCGTGACCACGTTCTCGTCGCGCGCGGAGATGGGGGCGGGGGCCGAGGGCGCGGCCGCCGGCGCGGCCGCGACCGGCACCGGGGCGGCGACCGGCATCTGGATCTGCAGTGGCTGGGGCGCGGCCGCCGCACCCTGGACGTGGCGCGCGATGCGCACCGATTCCTCGCCTTCGGAAATCTCGAGCTCGGCGAGCCCGGACTCCTCGAGGAGCTCGATCAGCTTCTTGATCTTGCGGATATCCATCAATTGCCCCCGGAATGCCGTTCGAGGCGGTCGAGCGCGGCCACGAGCGCCAACTCGTAGCCTTTGGCCCCGAGGCCGGTGATGCTGCCCGCCGCGATATCGGAGAAATACGAGTGCCGGCGGAACGGTTCCCGCGCATGCACATTGGAAAGGTGCACCTCGATGAAGGGGACCGCGACCGCGAGCAGCGCGTCCCGCAGGGCGATGCTGGTGTGGGTGAGGGCGCCGGGATTGACGATCAGGAAGTCCACGCGGTCCCGGGCCAGCGCCTGTACGCGCTCGACCAGCTCGTGCTCGGCATTGCTTTGGTAGGCCTCGAGCCTGGCGCCTCGCTCCCGGGCCAGCCGCTCGAGGCGCAATTCGATCTCGGCGAGGGTCTCGGTGCCGTAGTGCTCGGGCTCGCGCTGGCCGAGCAGGTTCAGGTTCGGCCCATTGATGAGCAGGATGCGGCGCATGCGGCCCTGGTCCCAGGTATCCCCGCCAGAGGTGGCGAGCCATTCAATCGGACTGGGCCGGATTTGTCCAGATCAGGCGCCGATAATGCGCCTAATGGCTTCGAACTGACGCCAAACCGTCCTGGATCCGCTGCCGGGCGGCAGCCATCTCGATCTGGCCGGCATCGACTGCCCTGACCGCCGCCAGAATGACCTCGGCTTCCGGCCGGTGCAATTCCCCGACATGGATGGTCGCAATCCGGCCCTGGCGGTCGGTGAATGCCGTGAACGGCAGGCCGATGGTTTCCATGCCGAAAGCGCGCGCCGCTGCCATCCCGTCCTGCTCGCCGATCAGCACGGTATAGCTGATCGGTGTCGATTCGAGGTAGCGCAGCACGTCTTCACGGAAATCGACGGCGATGCCGATCACCTCGATGCCCTCAGGGGCCACATCTTGAGCCAGCGCGTTGAGCATCGGAATTTCGCGCCGGCAGGGTGCGCACCAGGTTGCCCAGAAATTGATCACGAGCGGCTTGCCGTCCCATTCCGTCAGGGCACGCATCCTGCCCTCGCGGTCCGCGAGGCTCAAATCCGGGCGCCTTTCCGGGATGACGGCAGGCTTTGGAAGTGCGGACTCGGGCGACGGCTCGGGCTCGGCCAGTTCACGGCTGAGCAGGAAGGCCGCGAGTCCCGCGGCAAGCGCCAGCACCGCGGCGAGCGCAATGCGCGTACGACCGACTCGGCTCAACATTCCCGGGCAAAGCGGGCGAGGTGCGCCCTGAAGTCGTCGGCCGCGACGAAGCCCACCAGGCGAAAGGCACGGCACTCGCGGCCATGCGGCCCGAAGAAGGCCGTGGTCGGCGGCCCATAGACGCCGAAGCGGCGCAGGAGCGCCTGATCGGCGTCGTTGTTGGCGGTGACATCGGCTTTCAGCAGCACGTAGCCGGTGAGGTCCTGCCGCACTTCGGCGACCGAGAACGTGTACTTCTCCATTTCCTTGCAGGACACGCACCAGTCGGCATAGAAATCGAGCATCGCCGGCTTGCCGGCGGCCTGGGCCGCGGCCAGTTCCCGGTCGAGTGCTTCGACGTATGCGACTTTCGTGAAGGGCAGGGGATCGGCGCTCGCGGCGGAGCCACCCAAACTTGGCAGCGAGGCGCCGCGCAGGGGCTGGAGCGGGTCATGGCCGCCTGCGGCGGCCCCCAGCAGCATGATGACGCCCCAGACGATTGCCGCCAGCCCGAACCCGCGCGAGACCATGCGGGCGGCACTCGAAGGCGCGCCGCGCCCGAAGCCGCCGAAGTAGTAGCCGCCGACGATCGCGAGCAGCGCCCAGAGCGCGAGCGCCAGTGGCGCCGGCAGGATGCGCTCCAGCAGCCAGACCGCGACCGCGAGGAACAGCACGCCGAAAAGGGTCTTGATCGTGGTCATCCACGGGCCCGCGTGCGGCAGGAAGCGGCCGCCGGCGACGCCGACAAGAAGCAGGGGTGTTCCCATGCCGAGGGCCATGCTGAAGAGCGCGAATGCGCCCCGGACCACGTCGCCGCTCTGACCGATGAAGGCGAGCGCGCCGACCAGAGCGGGCGCGACGCAGGCGGTGACCACGAGGGCGGAAAACGCGCCCATGACGGCCGTGCCGACGAAAGTGCCCGCCTTTTGCCGGCCCGAGATCGCGCTCAGGCGGCTCTCGAGCGCCGCGGGAATGCGCAAATCGAACAGGCTGAACATCGCGAGCGCGAGCACGACGAATAGCGCCGCGAAGGCCATGATGATCCAGGGTTGCTGGAAGAAAGCCTGGGCCTGCTGGCCGGCGGCGGCGAAGGCGGCGCCGGCGACCGCATAGGTGAATGCCATCCCGAGCACGTAGGCGAGTGACAGCAGGAACGAGCGTGCGGGCGTCGCCGCGGCGCCCTGCCCTGCGATGATGCCGGACAGGATCGGGACCATCGGCAGAACGCAGGGCGTGTAGGAGAGCAGCAAGCCAGCGAGCCAGAATGCCGCGAAGACCGCCAGGATGTTGCCGGTCGCCAGCAGGTTTGCGAGCGAGTCCTGCTCGGAGACCATGCCCGACGCCGCGGAACGTGGCGGCGTGCCCACCGGCGGCAGCTCGATGGAAACCGTCTTGGTAACCGGCGGGTAGCAGAGGCCGGCATCGGCGCAGCCCTGGTAACTCACCGTCACGTCGAGGCGGGACTCGCCCTCGGGACGCGTGACCGGCACGGTCGCGGAGAGCGCGTCGTAGTAGACCTCGACGTCGCCGAAGAACTCGTCCGTCTTCTTCCTGCCCGCGGGCAACGCGACTTCGCCGAGTGCGAACCCGGGCGTTGCGGTCTTCGCCGAAATGCGGTGCCGATAGAGGTAGTAGCCGGGCGCCACCTGCCAGTCGAGCGCGACTTGCGCGCCGCCGTCGGCGCTGGCGGTGAAAATGAAGGCCTCATCGACCGGCAGGAACTGCTCCTGGTTGCTGGTCGGACCGAGCAGACCCTGGGCGCCGGCGGCGGACCCGGCAAGGCACAGCGCGAAGAGCAGGCTCCTGAGGCTCGTCATTCCCGTGAATCCTTGGATGGCATTGGCGCGAGTGGCGCCGAGAGGTTAGCGGCCGGATCGCAGCTTGTCTCGGTCTGGCGCCCGAAATCGCGACTTGGCGCGCCCCAGCCGCGGGCCCGCCCTCTCAGAAACGATCCAGAATCAAAGAGTTAGCCGCGGGGCACCCGCGATGCCCGTAACCGCTTGAAATCGCAGGGCCGATCCCTATCATTAGCAGCCGACCGGGGCGAGTGCTAACAGCACAAAGCAGGCTCCGGGCTCATTAAAACAGGAGAGATGACCCATGAAGATCCGTCCGCTTCATGATCGCGTGATCGTCAAGCGCGAAGATGAAGAGCGCAAGTCGCCCGGTGGCATCGTGATTCCCGACACCGCGGCCGAAAAACCGATCCGCGGAAAAATCGTCGCAGTCGGCAAGGGCAAGATCCTGGAAGACGGCAAGGTCCGTCCGCTCGACCTCAAGGTCGGCGACAAGATCCTGTTCGGCAAGTACAGCGGCACCGAAGTCAAAGTCGACGGCGACGAGCTCCTCGTGATGCGCGAGGAAGACGTCATGGCCGTCATCGAAAAGTAATCCAGAGGAACACGAATCATGGCAGCCAAGGAAGTCCGTTTTTCAGACGACGCACGCACCCGCATGGTCCGCGGCGTCAACCTGCTCGCGAACGCCGTCAAGGCGACGCTGGGCCCCAAGGGCCGCAATGCCGTGCTCGAGAAGAGCTTCGGCGCCCCGACCGTCACCAAGGACGGCGTCTCGGTCGCCAAGGAGATCGAGCTCAAGGACAAGTTCGAGAACATGGGCGCGCAGATGGTCAAGGAAGTCGCGTCCTCGACCTCGGACGAGGCCGGTGACGGCACCACGACCGCGACGGTGCTCGCCCAGGCGATCATCCGCGAGGGCATGAAGGCCGTCGCCTCGGGCATCAACCCGATGGACGTCAAGCGCGGCGTGGATCTTGCCGTGACGGCGGTGGTCGAGGACCTAAAGAAGCTCTCGAAGCCCTGCAAGGACTCGAAGGCGATCGCGCAGGTCGGCACGATCTCCGCGAACAGCGACGAGGCGATCGGCAAGAAGATCGCCGATGCGATGGAGAAGGTCGGCAAGGAAGGCGTGATCACGGTCGAGGAAGGCTCGGGCCTCGAGAACGAGCTCGAGGTGGTCGAGGGTATGCAGTTCGACCGCGGCTACCTGTCGCCGTACTTCATCAACAACGGCCAGAACCAGACCAGCGAGCTCGAGAGCCCGTACATCCTGCTGTACGAGAAGAAGATCTCGAACATCCGCGAGATGCTGCCGCTGCTCGAGGGCATCGCCAAGGCCGGTAAGCCGCTGCTCGTGGTCGCCGAGGACGTCGAGGGCGAGGCGCTCGCGACGCTCGTGGTCAACACGATTCGCGGCATCGTCAAAGTGTGCGCGGTCAAGGCGCCGGGCTTCGGCGACCGCCGCAAGGAGATGCTGAAGGACATCGCGATCCTGACCGGCGGCACCGTGATCTCCGAGGAAGTGGGCCTGTCGCTCGAGAAGGCGACGCTGAACGACCTCGGCAAGGCCAAGAAGATCGTTGCCGAGAAGGAGAACACCACGATCATCGACGGTGCGGGCAAGGCCTCCGACATCAAGAGCCGGGTCGAGCAGGTCCGGCAGCAGATCGAGGACGCCACCTCCGACTACGACAAGGAAAAGCTGCAGGAGCGCGTGGCGAAACTCTCCGGTGGCGTCGCCGTGATCAAGGTCGGCGCGGCCACCGAGGTCGAGATGAAGGAGAAGAAGGCGCGCCTCGAGGACGCCCTGCACGCGACCCGTGCGGCGGTCGAGGAGGGCGTGGTGCCGGGCGGCGGCGTCGCGTTCGTGCGCGCACAGAAGTCGCTCGAGAAGCTGACCGGCGTCAATGAGGACCAGAACGTGGGCATCCGCATCCTGTCGCGCACGCTCGAGGAGCCGCTGCGCCAGATCGTCGAGAATGCCGGCGAGGACGGCTCGGTGGTGCTCGCCAAGGTGCGCGACGCCAAGGGCAGCTTCGGCTACAACGCCTGGA
>Ga0187892_10011529_pt1 | contig 10800 bp, 8 predicted proteins | sample MA1701073metaG_FD_139345 | JGI IMG/M metagenome (GOLD analysis project Ga0187892, IMG submission 139345) | Bio-ooze microbial communities from a basaltic lava cave in the Kipuka Kanohina Cave System on the Island of Hawaii, USA - MA170107-3 metaG ...
GACCCGCGGGGCATCGGGCCCGAGGTCGCCGGCAAGGCGCTCGCGCAGGCCCCGCTGGACGCGGACATCACCCTCATCGGCCCGGACGACCAGATCGCAGCGATCCCCGCAGATCGCCGCATCGGGATCGGGCTCTGGGGAAGCGGGAAGGGGGAAGGGGGAAGGGTAGAACCGGCTGGCAGGATGGCCGCTCGGGGCGTCGAGCAGGCCGCGCGCCTGGCGCTGGCAGGCGAAGTGGACGCCATCGTCACCGGGCCCGTCCACAAGGCCGCGCTCCATCTCGCGGGCTATTTCTATCCCGGACTCACCGAGCTCCTCGCCCACCTGGCCGGCGACGCGGAAGTCGCGATGATGCTGGTGGCCGGCCCCCTGCGCGTCGTGCTCGTCACGACTCACGTGCCGCTGCGCGCCGTCCCGGACCTCGTGACCGTGGACGCGATCGTGCGCACGGGCCGCATCACGCGGGCGGGACTGACACGGTGGTGGGGGCTCGCCGAGCCGCGGCTGGCGGTGTGCGCGCTGAACCCGCACGCCGGCGAGGCCGGGTTGTTCGGCGACGAGGACGAGCGGGTGGGGCGGCCCGCGGCCATCGCGCTCGGCGCCGCCGGGCCGCTGCCGGCGGACACGGTCTTCGTCCGCGCGCTGCGCGGGGAATTCGACGCCGTGCTCGCTCCCTACCACGACGTCGGCATGACGGCGGTCAAGGTGGCCGGGTTCGGACGGGGGGTGAACGTGACGCTCGGACTCCCCTTCCCGCGCACCGCGCCCGATCATGGGACGGCGCTCGACATCGCGGGCCAGGGACGGGCGGACGCGGGCAGCATGCGGGCGGCGCTGGAGCTGGCCGTTGCCCTGGCGGGGCGGCGGTAACCGCGCAGCCGCGCCGGTCTACGCTTCCGTGGCTCTGCCGCTGCGTCTCGGCGCCGGCGCCGGCTCGGCACCCGTCAGGACCCGTACTTTGCCCACCCTCCGGCCCGCCATCTCTACGACCTCGAACGTCGCGCCCTTGAGCGGCACGCGGTCTCCCACGCGGGGGAGGCGGCCGAGGATGCCGAACAGCAGTCCCCCGATCGTCGTGTAGTCCGTAGCGTCGAGCTGGAGGCCATAGGTCCGGTTGACCTCGGCGATCTCGGTGCCGCCGGAGAGGAGCCCCGCGTCTCCGCCCGCGGCGGTCGGCGTCGCCGCCTCCGGCCGGTCGTACTCGTCGTAGATCTGGCCGACGATCTCCTCGAGCAGGTCCTCCATGGTGACGAGCCCCGCGGTGCCGCCGAACTCATCGAGCACGATCGCGAGGTGGACCTTCTGACGCTTCATGTCGGCGAGGACGTCCTCCACCTCGCGCGTGCCGGGGACGAACAGGGCGGCACGCGCGATCGCCTCGAGCGGCCGCGCCGCGCCCGCCCGGAGGGCCTTGAGAATGTCCTTGGCGTGGACGATGCCGACGACATCGTCGGGTGACTCCCGGTACACGGGGTAGCGGGAGCGGCCGGCGGCGGCGACCCGGTCGGCCGCCGCTTCGAGCGAGAGCGCAGCCGGGAGGGCGACCATCGCCGTGCGCGGGGTCATGACGTCGCGGGCAGTCTTCTCGGTGAACTCGAAGACCCCCTCGATCATCCGCGCGTCCGCCGCGCCCAGCCGGCCGGTTTCGCGCGTCTGCTGCACGAGCATGAGGATTTCCTCGGGGGAGTGCACGCGCTCGCGCTCACTCGGCGCCCGAGCGCCGAGCAGGCGCAGCACGCCGTTCGCCGTGCCGTTCAGCAGCCAAATGAAAGGGTTGGTGGCGGTGGTGAAGAGGATGAGGGGCTGCGCCACCCAGCGGCTGGTCTGCTCGGGATGGAGCAACGCCAGCGCCTTCGGCGCGAGCTCACCGAACACGATGTGCAGGAACGTGATGAGGGCGAAGGCGATGCCGGCGGCCACACCGTGCGTTGCGATCGGCTCGACGGCGTCCGGCAGCCCGCGAAACAGCCGCTCGATGGTACCCGCGAGCGCCGGCTCCCCGATCCATCCCAGCCCGAGACTGGCCAGCGTGATGCCGAGCTGCGTGCCCGAGATGTACTTGTCGAGCGACCGGATCGCGTTCATCGCCACCTTGGCCCGGGAGTCCCCCTTGCGGATCATGGCCTCGATGCGGGTGCGGCGTGACGCAACGAGCGCGAATTCCGCCGCGACGAAGAACGCGTTCGCCGCGACCAGCAGGATCACGGCGCCGAGCTTGAGCAGCAGGGCGCCGGTCTCGGGTTGGTCCATGGGAGGGCGTAAGGTAGCGGGGGCTTGAGTCATTAGCCATTAGCCGTTAGCCATTAGCCAATGGCGAACGTGCTGCCTCTCGAAGCCCACTGCACGCACCGCGCGCCGCTGCGTGAAGAGAGCCGGCGGCGCATGACCGTGGTGCTGGCCATCACCGTCGTGGTGATGGTGGCGGAGGCGGTGGGCGGCTGGCTCGCCAACTCGCTCGCGCTGCTCGCCGATGCGGGTCACATGCTGGGCGACGCGGGCGCGCTGGGGCTCGCGCTGCTCGTGTCGTACGTCGCCGGGCGCCCCGCCACGCCGCAGCGCTCGTTCGGGCTGCTGCGTCTCGAGATCCTCGCCGCCCTGATCAACGGCGCCGTGCTGATCGCCATGGCGATCGGCATCGCGGTCGAGGCGTGGCGCCGCCTGCACGCGCCGCCCGCGGTCGACGGCGGTCTGCTCCTCGCCGTCGCCGGCGTCGGGCTCGTCGCCAACCTGGTGGGGGTCTCGGTGCTGCACCGGGGGCACCGCCACTCCCTCAACGAGCGGGGCGCCTACCTGCACGTGGTGGGCGACCTGCTCGGCTCCGTCGGCGCGCTCGTCGCGGGCGTCGTCCTGCTCACGACCGGCTGGACCCTCGCCGATCCGCTCGCGTCGGTCGCCATCGCCGCCCTGATCCTGGTGGGTGCCTGGCGGCTGGTGCGCGAAAGCGCCGACATCCTGCTCGAGGCGACGCCGGCCCACATCTCGCTGACCGACGTGCACGACCGGCTGACCTCGGTCACCGGCGTCTCTTCGGTGCACGACCTGCATGTCTGGACCGTGACGAGCGGGGTCGTGGCGATGAGCGGCCACCTGGTGGTGCAGAACCCGGCCGATCACCAACGGGTGCTCGAGGTGGTGCAGGACCGGCTGGGGCGGCTGGGGATCGGGCACGTCACGGTGCAGATCGAACGGGATCAGACGTGTGACTGACTGAAGGGAGCACGGAGCAGGGAGCAGTTCCCCCAGGTCCGGGAGCCGTCCGCACACCGGAGGGAACTGCTCCGTGCTTCCTGCTCCCTTGCGGTCACCGGTCCTTGCCTTTCCCCGGTGCCCCTTCTATACTGCGCCCCTCGCACCCTCCCACCCCTTCGGGCTCCCCCTCGTGTCTATCCGCAACATCGCGATCATCGCGCACGTCGATCACGGCAAGACGACCCTGGTCGATCAGATGCTGCGCCAGGCGGGGGTGTTCCGCGCCAACCAGCAGGTGAGCGAGCGGGTGCTCGACTCCAATCCGCTGGAGCGCGAGCGCGGGATCACGATCTTCGCCAAGAACGCGGCCGTGCGCTGGCGCGCGACGAAGATCAACCTGGTCGACACGCCCGGCCACGCCGACTTCGGCGGCGAGGTGGAGCGCATCCTGCGGATGGTGGACGGCTTCCTGCTGCTGGTGGACGCGGCCGAGGGGCCGATGCCGCAGACCCGATTCGTGGCCGGGAAGGCGCTCGCGCTGGGGCTCAAGCCGATCGTCGTGGTCAACAAGATCGACCGCCAGGACGCGGAGCCCTTGCGGGTGCACGACGAGGTGCTCCAGCTGTTCCTCGATCTCGAGGCGGCGCCGGAGCAGTTCGGGTGCCCCTTCCTCTATGCGTCCAGCCGGCAGGGGGTGGCGACGCACGACCTCGCCGTGGCGGGGATGGACCTGGCGCCGCTGTTCGAGACGATTGTGGCGCACATCCCGGCGCCCGCGGCGGATGCGGCGGGGCCATTCCAGATGCTGGTCTCGACCCTGGACCACTCGTCGTATCTGGGCCGCATCGCGATCGGCCGGATCGAGCGCGGTCGGGTGCGGGTGGGCGACACGGTGGCGCTGCTCCCGATCGGGGAGCCGGGCCCGGTGGGCGACGGCGCGTTCGAGCAGGCGCGGGTCGTGAAGCTCTTCGCCTTCGAGGGGCTGGGGCGCGCGGAGCTGGAGGAAGCGGCGGCGGGCGAGATCGTCGCGCTGGCGGGACTGGCGGGCGTCGAGATCGGCAAGACGGTGACGGCTCCGGATCATCTCGACCGTCTCGCGGGCATCGCCGTGGAGGAGCCGACGATCTCGGTGGACTTCCAGGTCAACGACGCTCCGTTCGCCGGACGTGAGGGCAAGTTCGTGACCGGGCGGCAGCTGCGTGAGCGCCTGTTCCGCGAGCTGGAGCGCAATGTGGCGCTGCGCGTCGAGGAAACCGACAGCCCGTACGCGTTCACCGTGTCGGGCCGGGGCGAGCTGCACCTGGGCATCCTGATGGAGACGATGCGACGGGAGGGCTACGAGTTCCAGGTGAGCCGGCCGCGGATCATCCCGCGCGAGGGGCCGCTGGGCGAGCGACTGGAGCCCTACGAGGAGCTGCTGATCGACTGTCCGGAAGGCTACGTCGGGGTGGTGATGGAGAAGCTCGGGCCCCGCCGTGCCACCCTCCTGGACATGCGGAACCCGGGGCAGGGCATGGTGCGGCTGCGCTTCCGGGTACCGGCGCGCGGTCTCCTGGGGTACCGCTCGGAGTTCTTGACCGACACGCGGGGCACGGGCATGATGCACCACCGGTTCTTCGAGTACGGGACCTGGGCGGGTCCGCTCGCGGGGCGGTCCCGGGGGGTGCTGGTGGCGGACCGGGAGGGGGTGGCGGTGTCGTACGCGCTGTTTAACCTACAGGAGCGGGGTACGCTGTTCACGCGCGCGGGCGACCCGGTGTACGAGGGCATCATCGTGGGGGAGCACAGCCGCGCCGGCGACCTGGACGTGAACCCCACGCGCGAGAAGAAGCTGACGAACATGCGAACGACGGCGTCGGACGAGATGATCGTGCTGGAGCCGCCCCGCGCGATCACGCTGGAGCTGGCGCTGGAATACATCGAGGACGACGAGCTGATCGAGGTCACGCCGTCGTCCATCCGGTTGCGCAAGCGGGCGCTGGGGGCGGCGGAGCGTCGCAAGGCCGCGCGCGCCGCCCGGGCAGCGTTGGAATCGTAGGGTCCCTCAACCTCAACCTTTGCTGGGGGTGACGATGTTGGGCCTGGAGACGTCGGCGGATTGGTCGCTCAAGCGTCGCGGCGACAGTCTGGACGGCGAGGAGTTCGGGGACTTCGAAGAGGACCGGGATCTCGACGAGGACTTCGACGAGGAGCTGGAGGACGACGAGCTGGACGAAGAGGAGCTGGACGATCTGGACGAGTACGACGATCTGGACGACGAGTTCGACGACGAGGAAGGGGAGGAGTTCCGGCCGCGCAAGGGGCCGAAGCGGGAGTGGGAGTGAGCACGCGATAAACGTGGGGGCGTGGGGATGTGGGGACGTGGGCGGGCGCGTGCACCCGACGTCCCCACGACCCCACATCCCCACGAGGGGGGCGGGGGGAGTGGTTTAGGGCCTGTAGCTCAGGTGGTTAGAGCGCACGCCTGATAAGCGTGAGGTCGGTGGTTCAACTCCACCCAGGCCCACTAAGGACGAGAGGCGTCTTTCGCAGTCACCACCGCCCACACCGGCTTGTGGTCGCTCGCCCCGGCCGGATCGCTCACGCCGATCGCGCCGTCGCCCGCCAGGGTGAGACCCCGCAGCAGCACGTGATCGAACGTCCACCAGGCGTTGGTGTGCGGCAGGCCGCGGGACGGCCAGACGTAGCCGCGCTCGGCCGCGTAGTCCGGGACGGTCTCACTGTTGAAGTCGCCCGCGATGACCACGGCCGGATATGACGCCGCATCGTCGAGCACGGCCGCGAGCTGCTCGCGCCGCTTCGTCGGCCCGTTGCCGATCATCGTGGCGAGATGGACGCTGTAGACGCGCACGGGCAGGTCGCCGACGAGCACCGTGGCGCCCACGGCCGCGCGCTGCGACCGCCGCCACCGCGCCAGGTGCGGCAGCACGATCTTGCGGTCCGCGGCGATCGGCCAGCGGGCGACCACGGCGTTGCCGAAGTCCCGGCCCGTTCCCGGATGGCGGCTCGCCGGATAGTAGACCCAGCTCATGCGCAATGAATCGGCGACCGCCCGCACTCCGGACTCGTCCATCTCCTGGAGCAGCAGGACGTCCGCGCCGCGCAGCGCCGTGTCGGTTCGCAGACGCGTGATCGCTTCCTGCACGCGCTCGCTGTACTTCACGTTGAACGTGACGACCCGGATCGTGTCGCTGCCCGCGGCGGGCGCGACGAGATCGGCGCCGGCATAGCGGGGGCCCGCACCGCCGTAGTTGAGCGCGGTGGCACAAGCGGTCCCGAGGGCACCGGCCACCAGCACGGCGACGCCCGTTCGGGCCGAGGAGCGCGGGCGGGGTTTCACGAGGCGGAAAACGTACCTTGGGCCAGGACCGGCGGTCAACTACCGAACGACGCCACTCTCTCGACGCTCTCAGGGCCGGTACGGTCGCTGGAAAACACTGTCCCACACCGCGAGCGCGGGCTTGGCATTCATGGCGCTGTCGGCCAGGCCCAGGTGGGTGAAGAGCGGGAGAATCGAGCTCGGAGGCAGGGCGAGCCCGGTGGTGTCGAGGTCATAGAAGGTCAGCTGGAAGACCCCGCGGGCGTCCGCCTGGTCGAGTAGCGCGATCTGACGCGCGATGTAGCGCGCCTGCTCGCCCGGCGACGACGCCAGCGTGTCCACAGCGACCGACGGCCAGCCCCCTTCTACCACGAGCACCGGCAGCGCCGTGCCCTGGACCAGCCGGCTGTAATAGTCGGGCGGCAGGCTCTCGGGCTCGGCGAATCCGCCCAGGTACGGGTAGCTCGACAGGCCGATCGCATCCACGAAGGGAAAATCGGCCAGGTCCCGGGTGATGCCCTCGTACGCTCCGGCCGGTCCCGCGAGCCGCCCCCATGCGGTCTCGACCTGCACGCTCACGTAGAGCGTGGTCGGGATCCCCGCGGCGGCGACCTGCGCGGCGACGGCGTTGGCCATCGTAACCAGGGCCTGGTAGACCGAGTCCGGCGCCGCGGCCCGAATCAGGTTGGTCTCGGCGACCAGGCCGAGATATGCCGGCCGCAGCTTGTCGGCAACGGCGAAGACCCACTCGCGGTAGTGGCGCTGGATGACGGTATCGGTCACGCTGCGGCCGCGCGCGACCAGCGCGGGCGCCTCGGCGGCGCGGTTCAAGCCGTCGGTCGCGTCGACCGTGAAGACGAGATCGAGTCCCTTCGCGCGGTAGAAGTTCGCGAGCGGCACTTCCACTGTGTCCACGGCGGCGGCAGGGGAGAACCCGTCGATCATCGCGCCCCAGGGGGGCGACACGTGCATGATCGCCGCATCGGCGCGCAGCGCCCAGTAGTTGATGGCCGGGATGACGACGGCCGTGTCGGCGCGTGGGGGGATGGCGGAGAACCCCATGAGGAAGCCGCGCGGCGCGAGCCCGGGACCGGAGCCATCGCCCCCGCATCCGGCGAGACCGCCGGCGACGCCGGCGGCGAGCCGCAGCGCGTTCGCGGAGCGCGTCATGACGGCCAAGGTATGCGGCACGATCCGGCGGGGTGGGTGACCCGGGTCACGACGCGCGAGACCGCAGACTGGCGCGCCTTCCGCGGAGCCGGTAAATCTCTGCCCGGCCCCCTCATGCCGACTCGGCGCCGATGATCCGGCTCACGCACGTCTCCGGCAGTCTCGCGGGGACGACCACGAGCAGCGACAAGCACTGGCTGCGCGTGGGCACGGGCGACGACTGCGACGTGCGCTACGACGCGGCGCGCGAGCCCCGGGTGGCGCGCTACCACGCCGTGATCGTTCTCAAGGACGGCGCCTACCATCTCATCGATCTGAATACGGCGGGCGGGACCCTGGTCGACGGTGAGTCGGTCAAGAGCGCCGCGCTGCGGTCCGGGGACACCCTGCGCTTCGGAACGCCCGACGGGCCGGAGGCGCAGGTCGAGGTGACGATCGACGCCTCGTACGACGCGCACCAGGACGCCGCCGAGATCACCAAGGCGCTCCAGGCCACGACCCGCGAGTCGGCCACGGGACAGATCCTCGCCCTGGCCGCCCAGCGAATCGCCGACGAGCGGGCGCGGGCCGGCGGGACGCGATCGCGCAAGACGATGGAGCACATCGCCCATGCGGTGCGCGAGGTCTCCGATGTGACGCACCGCCGCACGAGGCGGCGGTGGCTGCGTGTGGTGGGGATCGTGGCCGGTGTCGCCACGGTGATCATCGGCGTGCTGGGTGCGGTGATCTCGCTGCAGCAACGCAAGATCACGCAGCTGCTCGACACGAAGGGACAGTTCGACCAGCAGATCGCGGGGATCCTCGAAGCGATGCACCAGGAGCAGGACACGGCGCGGCTGGCGCACCTCGAGCGCCAGCTGCTCGACGCCACCGCCCGGGCGCAGCGCACGCTCGCGGAGCTGGGGCGGGCGAGCAAGACGAAGGCGGAGGAGGTCGCCAACGCGGGAGACGACCTGGACCGCGAGATCCGCCGCATCCTGCGCCAATTCGACGCTGAAACCTACGCCGTCCCGCCGATCTTCAAGGAGCGGCTCCAGTTCCACATCGACCGGCTGATCCGCGACGACTCGGTGACGCGGGCCACGTATCAGCGCAAGCTGCGGTACTGGCCCATCATCCAGCGCGAATTCACCGCCCTCGAGCTGCCCGAGGTCATGGGCTACCTGGCGTGGGCGGAGTCGAATTTCACGCCCACGGCGACGAGCCGGGTGGGCGCGCGGGGCATGTGGCAGATGATGCCCGCCACCGCCCGGGGGTACGGATTGCGCGTGGACCGGCAGGTGGACCAGCGCACGAACGTGCGGCTGCAGACCCGCGCCGCGGCCCGGCACCTCGCGAATCTGCTGGGCGAGTTCGGCGAGGACGCCTTCATGCTGGTGATGGCGAGCTACAACCGCGGCGAGAACGGCGTGCGCCGCGTGCTGCGGCAGATCGCTCAGACGCCGGGCGGCTTCAAGCGGGAGAAGCGCGACTTCTGGCACCTCTACCGGCTGCGGCTCTTGCCGGCGGAGACCATGGAGTACGTGCCGCGGGTGCTGGCGGCGGCCGTCGTCGCCAGCAATCCCGAGCGCTACGGGCTGCCCGCGCCGCCGGCCGAGCCTGCACCCGCGACCGCTCCGGCCGCACGGGTCGCGGTGGCGGAGCGCTGATGGCGTTCCAGCGGCCCACGCCGCGTACGCTGCACATCCTGAACGGCGACTCGACGGCCGGCCTGCTGCGGCAGGGCGGGGTGCCGGGCACGCTCGCCGTCTGGGCCGACGTGCTGCACGACGGCCCGGTGCCGCCGGTCGTGCTCGGGTCGGAGGCGTGGCGCGAGGTCCGGGCGCGGTTCATCGCCGAGACGGGCTGGGCCAGCCCTGCGGACGCGCGGCAGACGTTGGCCGAGTGGGATCGCGGCATCGAGCGGTTCGGCGAGTTCGATGAGGCCGTGATCTGGTGCGAGCACGACCTGTTCGACCAGCTGCTGCTGGCGCGCCACCTCGCCTGGTTCGCGGATCGCGAGCTCGGCGCCACCGTGCTGAGCCTGATCTGCATCGGCGAGTACCCCGGGCGGCCGGCGTTCAGGGGTCTGGGCGAGCTCGAGCCGGAGGAGCTGGCGGCGCTTTTCCCCACCCGCCGACCCGTGAGCCGGGCGCAGCTCGAGCTGGGGCGCCGCGCGTGGGCGGCGTTCACGTCGCCCGATCCGCGCGCGATCGAGCGCCTGGTCGCCGCGGAGGATACGACGCCGCTGCCGTTCCTGGCGGGGGCCCTGCGGCGTCATCTGGAGGAATTCCCCTCGGTCAAGAACGGCCTCTCCCGCACCGAGCGGCAGATCCTCGAGCTGGTCGCATCCGGAACGACGGGTCTGCGGCGGCTCTTCCCGGCCGTGCACGCGCGGGAGACGTTGTTCTACATCGCCGACGCCTCGTTCCTCGGCCGGCTGCGGCGCCTCGCCGCGGGAGCCCACGCCCTTCTGCGGCTGGAGAGCGGCGCCGTGGCCATCGCTGAGGCGGGGCGGCGGGTTCTCGAGGGCCGCGACGACTCGATTCGCCTGAATGGGATCGACGTCTGGCTCGGCGGGGTGCACCTGGCGGGGCGCGAGGCGGCGTGGCGGTGGGATTCGGCTGCCGGGCGACTGCGCTCCACGTGACGAAGCGTCAAGGGAGGACGTCGAGGGGAAACGTCGAGGAGGGGCGTGGTGTGAGTCGTATCGCCGGCAAGCTGGTCCTCATCACCGGCGCGAGCTCCGGGATCGGCGCCGCGTGCGCGCGCCGGTTCGCCGCCGAGGGCGCGGGCCTGGTGCTGTGGGCGCGACGGTTGGAGCGCCTGGAGGCGCTCGCCGCCGAGCTGCGCGCGCGGGGCGTGGCGGTGCGCGTCGCGCGCGTGGACGTGCGGGATCGCGCCGCCGTGAGCGCCGCGGCCCAGGCGCTCGTGGACGAGGGCGCGGTGCCCGACGTCTTGATCAACAACGCCGGCCTCGCCGCCGGGCTCACGCCGCTGCAGGAGGGGGACCCCGACGACTGGGACCGGATGATCGACACCAACGTCAAGGGCCTGCTCAACGTCACGCGCGCGATCCTGCCGCACATGCTGGCCCGAAACCGCGGGCACGTGGTGAACCTGGGCAGCACGGCGGGGCACAC
>Ga0187892_10011530_pt1 | contig 10800 bp, 10 predicted proteins | sample MA1701073metaG_FD_139345 | JGI IMG/M metagenome (GOLD analysis project Ga0187892, IMG submission 139345) | Bio-ooze microbial communities from a basaltic lava cave in the Kipuka Kanohina Cave System on the Island of Hawaii, USA - MA170107-3 metaG ...
CCACCGTTTGGTGGCGCATCAGCATGTCGGTTTTTCCCGCAGGCGTCGCTACGAAACCAACTCGGAGACCGGGCGCCAGCGTCTTTGAGATGCTGGTGACATGATAGGTCCGTTCCGGGGCTAGAGTGAATAACGTTGGCGGCTGGAGCCTTGGATCGAGCAGCCGGAAAATATCATCCTCGATAATAGTAAGGCCATAGCGCCGGGCGATGTCGACGATGGCATTGCGGCGTTCCAGGGAGAGAGTGCTGGTTGTCGGATTTTGCAGTGTCGGCACGAGATAGAGAATACGGGCCTCTCCGGCGCGCGCGGCGCGGTCAAGGGCTTCCGGCACCAGTCCGCCGTCATCCATCTCGATTGGAACAAGGGTGAGCCCCAGATGCCGGGCGATGGGTTTCAGGGTCGGATAGTTGAGCCCCTCTGCGAACAGCCGCTCGCCGTGCTGGCTAACAGCAGCGAGACAGGAAATAAGCGCCGCATGGGCGCCTGAAGTTACCACCACCTGTTGCTCCGGAACGATGATGCCGCTGCGTTTGAGCCACGTGACGCCCATGGCGCGGTGCAGGGGATGCCCTTCAGGCGGCGTGTAGTCGAGAAGGTCGATCCGCGAAGGCGATGACATGATGTGGCGGAGGCCCTGATCGAGATACTGGCGGTCCTGCACCAGCGGCGGTGAGGCATGAGACAGATCAATGATGTGCTCATCATTTCCGCGTGCGGCCTGAAAAAGATGCGCTTGCGCGCCCGGCGCCCGAAGGAAACTGCCGCGCCCAACTTCACCAACGAGAATCCCCAGCTTCTCCGCTTCCGCATAGGCTCGCGTGACGGTGCCGGTGGTGACACCCAAGCGATAGGCAAGATCGCGATGGGTGGGCAGCTGATCGCCGGGTTTAAGCACCCCGCTAAGCAAATCCGAGCGCATTGCTTCAGCGATGGCGGCATAGCGGGGGCGGTTGGGAGCGAGTTGGGGAAGCCAATTTGTCATGGTGACAAGATTTCCATTGATCGATATTGTCTCCATATAGTATATTTATTTTCAGAGACATTCAAGTAGAATGAATCGTGACAATAAGGACAATTTAGGTGACGCCATGCGCGACTACATTCTCAACGAGGCCGCCTCCCGGGACAGGACTTTCGCCTTTCCGCTGCTTCAGCGCATTGTCCGCAACTGGTTCTCGCGCCGCTACCTCCGGAAGCTGGAGGAGTTCGACGACTATATTCTCTCGGACATTGGTCTGACGCGCGCCGATCTTCGCCACGGCCAGTCTTTGCCGCATGATGTGGATCCGATCGCTGAACTCTTGCGCTTCCGCGACCGCTGCACGGTCAGAGGCCAGCGCCGCTCCTAGGCGAGCTGCAGGAATGCCCGCAACGCATTCCTTGGCTCCCTTCTTTCTGCTACTGAGGGTAGGAGCAGCGAGGAGCCATCGATGAACAAGCCGCAGATTCACGCCGGAGCCACTGCCTGGGAGCCGTCGCCTAACAATCTTGAGCCGTTCTGGATGGGCTTCACGCCCAATCGCGCCTTCAAGCAGCGCCCGCGCATGATCGCCCGCGCCAAGGACATGCATTATTACGATATGTCCGGCCGCGCTGTTCTCGATGGTACCGCAGGCCTGTGGTGCTCCAATGCCGGCCATTGCCGCGGCCCCATCGTCGAGGCCATTCAGAAATCCGCCGCCGAACTCGATTTTGCACCGACTTTCCAGTTCGGCCACCCCAAGGTGTTCGAACTTGCCTCGCGCCTCTCCACCATGGCGCCCGGCGATTTGAACTACGCATTCTTCTGCAACTCAGGCTCTGAGGCAGCGGATTCCGCACTCAAGATCGCACTCGCGTATCAACGCACCATCGGTCAGGGCGGCCGCACGCGCTTGATTGGGCGCGAGCGCGGCTATCACGGCGTGAATTTTGGCGGCATTTCGGTGGGCGGCATGGTCGCCAACCGCAAGATGTTCGGCGCCATGATCGCCGGAGTCGATCATCTTCCACACACCTACAATCGCAAGGAACAAGCCTATAGCCGCGGCGAGCCCGAATGGGGCGCGCACCTGGCTGACGACCTCGAACGTCTCGTCGTCCTGCATGATGCCTCAACCATTGCCGCCGTCATCGTCGAGCCCATGGCAGGGTCGACTGGCGTATTGCCGCCGCCCAAAGGCTATCTGAAACGCCTGCGCGAGATTTGCGACAAGCATGGCATCCTTCTGATTTTCGACGAAGTGATCACCGGTTTTGGGCGTCTCGGATATGCATTCGCGGCAGAGCGTTTTGGCGTCATCCCCGATATGATTACTTTCGCCAAGGGTGTGACGTCGGGCGCGGTCCCCATGGGCGGCGTGTTGTGCCGCCAGCACATCTACGATGTCTTCATGAACGGTCCCGAACACGTGATCGAATTGTTCCATGGCTATACCTATACTGGCCACCCGATTGCCGCCGCCGCAGGCGTGGCCACCATGGATGTCTACCGCGACGAAAAACTGTTCGAGCGCGCCCGCAAGCTTGAGAACAGGTGGGCCGATGCGGCTTTCACGCTCAAGGGCCAGCCGCTGGTCGAGGATATCCGCACCATTGGTTTGGTCGCGGGGATCGACGTGAAACCCGTGGATGGCAAACCCGGACTCAGGGCCTATAGGGCCATGGAGAATGGCTTCCACGACCACGGCCTGATGATCCGCATCTCCGGTGATACGATTGCCCTCTCCCCGCCGCTGATCGTCAGCGAAAACCAGATCGACGAGATATTCACGAGCAAACTCCCGAAAATCCTGGCATCCATCGCCTAGCAGATATCACATGGCCAGAGGCCGGAGAGTACGATAGTCTCCGGGCTGCACTGATTCACTAACTGCAATCGTGGGGTGCAGGGATATGCAGGGGCGGGAATGGCCGGCGATCATTGGCGCTGCAATGTTTGCGCTGTTGGCCGTGGGCAGCGCCATCTTCATGCTGGCGAGCAGTGAAATCCATGCCCCGGTGATCGCGGGTGCCGTGCTCCTACTTGCGGCTGGCCAGGCGGTGGCGCTCTTTGTGCAATGGACGCGCGACACCGGCCTCGATGAGCGCGTATCCGAGCAGGAGCGCAGGCTTCACTCCTCCTCCGGGAAGATAGTCGCGATGGCTGAGCGCATGGTTCAAATGCAGCAGCAAATCGCTCACTTTATTGGCGGTCCCCTGAACGAGATCGTTGAGGAATTGCGTTCCCTTCGCGACCAGGTAAACACTCTCTCACAGGACGCCGCAAGCAACCGCGCACCCGCTTCAGAAATCCACGATGACACGACACCCGAACAACCGGAGCCGGCGGCCCGGAAGCAATCGGCGCCAGCTCAGGAACGCCTTGACTTGCTGCTTGAGCCCGTGGTCGAACTGGCAACCGGCGCCACGGCGCACTATCGCGCCCGCGTCAACATGGTGAGCCAGTCCGGCGGCGAAGTCCTGCACGAGGAAATGATGCGCCAAGCCGATGCCGGAGGCATGCGTGCGGCTCTTGACGTTCACGTGGCCAGGCTAGCATTTCCGGTATTGAGGCGCCTGCGCAACAAGCACCCTGCCATGTGCCTTTTGCTGCCGCTGGGCGCGGCAACGCTCAAGACCGAGCAGGACATTTCCCGGCTCCTCCAGGTGATGGACGACATGGAGACGGCGCGCGGTATCGTCTTCGATATTGCCCAAGGAGATCTTGCGGGGTTGGATGGGAGCGGGATCGCGGGGCTGGCCAGGCTCGGCCGGCTCGGTGTCAGAATGGCATTGTCGAAGGTTTCCGTAACGGGGCTCGATCTCGCATCGCTCCGGCAGCTCGGCGTGCGGTTTCTGGATATCGATGCCAAGGGCTTGAGCGCAAGAGCGGAATCAGCGCCTGCCTGGATTGAATTCGCCCAATTCGCCCGCGCCATGCAGTTCCAGATGATCGGCGGTGGAATCGAATCCGCCAGCCAGGCAGACAATGCGTCGCGGGTGGCGCGCTTTGGCTACGGACCCTATTTTGCGCCCCCAAGGCGGGTTCGCGCCGATGCCGGTCGGGCTGCGCACGCTGACCGTATCCAGGCCGCCTGATCGCGATCATGCAGGAATTGTCGGCGCGCTATCCGGTCTGGTTTTGCGATATTTGGGGCGTCATTCACAATGGCATTGCACCCTTCCCTCTAGCCACCGACGCCCTCATCAAGCATCGCCGGGGTGGCGGGACCGTTATCCTGGTCAGTAATTCCCCGCGCACCAGTGCTGGCGTCGAGCAGCAGTTGAAGGGCATCGGAGTTGATTCGGCGAGCCATGACGCGGTGGTGACCTCGGGCGATGTGACCCGGGTCCTGGTGATGAATCATGGCGGCGGTAAGATCTATCATTTGGGACCAGCCCGGGATCAATCGATTTTTCACGGGCTTGCTGTCGCCCGCACGCCGCTGGCGAAAGCCCATGCGGTACTGTGCACTGGCCTCTTCGACGACATCAACGAAAAGCCGGAAGATTACACCCCGCTGCTCAAGGAAATGCAGAAGCTCGGCCTTGTAATGATCTGTGCCAATCCCGACAAGACCGTCCACAAGGGCGACCGTCTTCTTTATTGCGCCGGAAGCCTGGCTGATGCCTATTCGGCGTTGGGCGGCGAAGTTCTGATGGCCGGGAAGCCCTTTCGCCCGATCTATGATCTTGCAATCGAGGAAGCAGGGAGGATTCGAGGCCGCGCTGTTGCTCTCGATCAGGTGCTAGCCATCGGTGACGGCCCGGAAACCGATATAAGAGGCGCAGCCGCCTACGGCCTCGATGCTGTTCTTGTTGCACGAGGGCTTTCCTATGCCCAGTCAGGGCTTGACCAATGGGAGCAAGATGTGAGACGCGCCATTCCCGAAGCCCGCATCATCGCCACGATGCCGCAGCTTGCCTGGACAAGTTGAGGATACGTGATGCGTTTGCTTATCAACCACGACAAGGTGCCAAGCGATTGCCGAGGGGCCGTTGTCGCCATCGGAAATTTTGATGGCGTCCACCGTGGTCATCAGAGACTTCTCGATGGAACTCGCGCCAAGGCGGCGCGCGAAGGCAGGCCTTGGGGTGTGTTGACATTCGAGCCTCATCCCCGCACCTTTTTCAAGCCGAGCGAGCCGGTATTTCGCCTGACGCCGCCGGCGCTCAAAACAAGACTCATAGCTGCGCTCGGCGCATCCTTCACTCAGATACTCGACTTTAACCGTGAACTCTCATCGCTTGAGGCAGCCGATTTCGTTGCCCGCCATCTGGTGGAGCGGCTCGCCGTTGCCCATGTGGTGACAGGCTATGATTTTCATTTTGGGCGTGGCCGCAAGGGTAGCCCATCTTCGATGGTTGAGTTCGGCGCAACCCATGGCTTCGGCGTCAGCATTATCGAACAGGTAACCGACGAAGGCGATCTCCACTCACCCTTTTCGTCAAGCTCGATCCGCCAGGCGCTTCGCCATGGCCATATGGCGGAGGCGGCGCGTGAACTGGGTTATCACTGGATGGTCATGGGTGAGGTGGTGAAGGGCGACGGACGCGGGAAGTCCATAGGCTTTCCCACGCTCAACATCGTGCTGGACCCTGGAGCCGAGCCGTTCCGCGGTATCTACGCCGTTCGCGTACGCGATGCCGAAGGAAAGAGCGGAATTGCGTGGCCGGGTGCTGGCTATTTCGGTGACCGGCCGACCTTCGAAACAGGCCGCACCTTTCTCGAAGTCCATCTCATCGGATTTTCTGGCGATCTCTACGGACGTACCCTGTTTGTTGAACTGGTCGACTTAATTCGCCCCGATCGCCGGTTTGTCAGCGTTGCCGAACTCAACGCCCAAATGCATAAGGATTGCGCCGAAGCGAAACTTCGCCTGGATCATCTTTACACCAACAATCCGCTGACTGCTTATCCCCTGGGCCGCTTGCAGCAGGAGGGCATGCTGTAAGCATAATCAACCCTACCAAATTCATTAATTGCGGACATTTCGATCCCGTTCGTGAAGTTGGCCGTGTCAAGCACGGCCATGATAAAGATGGAGCGGTTTAGAATTTTTTCTTTATATCATCGGCGGGATCCAGCAGGCGGTGCAGATGGACGATGAAATATCGCATCTGGGCATTGTCAATGGTCTCGCGCGCCTTGCCCAGCCACGCCTTGTGAGCTTCCGCGTAACTTGGATAGAAGCCCACGACATCGAGTTTCGACAGATCCTTGAACTCGACATCCTTGAGATCGTTGAGTTCGCCGCCAAAAACCATGTGAAGAAGTTGTTTTGTCATGGAACTCTCAAGGCGCGGGTGAGAGCGGCATGACGCTTGGCGCCCGCCGCGATGATGCCGTGCTGCCATGGCTGGGGCCGGTTGTAAATATAGGCGCGGCCGGAAAGATCGCCGGCCACCCCGCGCGCCTCATGCACCATGAGATCGCCCGCCGCGAGATCCCAGTCATTCTTGTTCCCGAAGGAGACAGCAGCGTCGATGCGGCCCGACGCAACAAGGGCAAGACGCAATTGCAACGGCAATATGCCGGAAACATCCGCATGAATTGCGTGAGTGTGCAGTGCCGCAAGTGATTTCCTCGTACCCACCACACGAGCCCCCCCAAGCGTCGCAGCGTCGGCGGCGGCGATGAGCTTACCATTGAGATGGGCGCCTTCGCCGACCACCGCTGAGTAAAATTCCTCGCCCACGGGCTGATAGATGGCAGCAGCGGTAGGCCGGCCCGCCGTGACCAGGGCAACCGCAATGCACCAGTCGCTGCTGCCGTTAACGAAGGCCCGCGTCCCGTCGATTGGATCGGCGATCCAAACTTTTTCACAACCTAACCGGTCTTCGTTGTCGAGCGTTTCCTCCGACAGCCAGCCATAACCAGGCCGGCCCACTTGGAGTCTACCACGCAACAGAGCGTCGACCTGTACGTCGGCTTCGCTCACTGGAGAACCGTCGGGTTTGAGCCAGCGCGGCACTTTCTGGCGGAACATCGTGAGGGCAAGCGCGCCCGCCTCGCGCACCGCATCGAATAGCAACTCCGAATCTTGCTTGAGATCAGAGTCCGGCAATCGTCAACCCCTCGACCCGGCACGTGGGCGCGTTGATGCTCGCGCGAAATTCAAGATCGGAGGCTTGCGTGACATTGAGGAACATGTCCATCATATTGCCGGCGATCGTGACTTCGCTTACGGGATAGGTAAGATTTCCGTTCTCGATCCAAAAACCGGAAGCGCCCCGGCTATAGTCGCCCGTAACCATGTTGACGCTGGAGCCTATCATCTCGGTCACATAGAATCCCTCAGCGATGTCTCGCAGGAGATCATCGCGCGAGGCGACACCGGGTTTTATATATATGTTGGATGTACCCGACCCGTGGCCTGTGGGCGCAAGATTAAGTTGCCGTGCCGAGGGCAGATCGAGAAGCCACGTGGTCAGCACCCCACGATCGATAATGTTGCGCTTCACGCGCGCCAAGCCGTCGCCGTCGAAGGCCCGCGAGCCGAGACCCCTCGGAATGAGGGGGTCTTCAACGACTGTGATGCCTTCCGAAAATATCCGTTGGCCGAGACGGTCCTTAAGAAAGCTCGTGCCGCGGGCAATTGCCGATCCGCTGATGGCGCCCAGCATATGATTGATCAGGCTCGCGGCTATCCGATTGTCGAAAACAATTGGCACCGCCTGCGATTTGACTTTGCGGGAATTGAGCCGCCGCGCGGCCCTGCGGCCGGCTTCGAGCCCCACCGACTCCGGCGCTCGCAGATCGCTAAAATGAACAGCGGAAGAATAGTCATAGTCCCGTTCCATGCCCCTGCCATCACTGGAGATCGCCGACACGCTGAGCGAGACCCCCGTTTTGCGATATCCTTGTGCAAATCCGTTCGAGATGGCGAGCGCCGAACTGCGGTCGCCCATCGAGGCGCTGGCGCCGCCCGACTTGCTGACGCCCGGAACGCTTAACGCCGATTGTTCCGTCTCGCGCGCCATGCGCTCGAGCTCCGCCGCGTCGGGTAGCCGGTCAGATACAAGATCGAGGCCGGGAAAAAATGTGGCGAGCAGCTCCGGTTCGGCGATACCGGCATAGGGATTGGCCGGTGCGAGTCTCGCCATGGCGAGCGCAGTCTCGGCCAAGCGGTGAATCGCCTCGCTGGTCAACACGCTTCCAGAAATAGAGGCGGAGGATTTGCCGTTGAATACGGTTAGGCCGATGCGTCGCCCCTCCGCCCCTTCGAGCTTTTCGATTTGGCCTTCGCGGATTTCCACTTCCGTGCTGCGGCTATCGGCGACGGATGCTTCCGCCGCATCGGCGCCAAGTTTGCGCGCCTGCGCCACGGCATCGCTGGCGATAGTCAGGAGTTCGTCGATCATGGAATGAGGAGATCCAGCAGAAGGCAGGCAACGATGATCGACCCGAATATGCGGTTGGAGCGGAAGATTTCAAGGCAGCGTTGAGGGTCATTCGCCCTGAAACGCCATATTTGCCAAGCCGCATGCAGAGCGGCCCCGGCAATGCCGATGAAAGCAATTGGCGAGGCCCCAGCCAGCCAGAGCGCGGAGGCGAGAAGCACCAGAGCCATGGCAAAAAACACGGCAAGCCACGGCGGGGTGGCATCGCCGAATTTGAGCGCCGTCGATTTTATTCCGATCAGGAGGTCGTCTTCCTTGTCCTGGTGGGCATAGATCGTGTCATAGGCAAGCGTCCAGCAGACGCCGCCCGCATAGAGAAGGAGGGGCGCCCAGGTGAGGTTGCCATGAATGGAGCTCCAGCCCACAAGTGCGCCCCAGTTGAAGGCAAGGCCCAGGAATAATTGCGGCCAGTAAGTCAGGCGTTTCATGAATGGATAGACGGCAGCAAAGCCCAGCGAAGAAACCCCCAACACAATCGTAAACCAGTTGAATTGTATGAGAACCAGCAGACCCACGAGGCATTGGGCCAGCAGAAACGCGACTGCATGCCAGACGGTCACCTGGCCCGAGGGAATGGGCCGTGAACGCGTCCGCGCCACGCGTGCGTCGAAATCGCGGTCGATGATATCGTTGAAAGTGCAGCCCGCGCCCCGCATGACAACTGCGCCGATCAGAAACAACAGGGCAAACCAGAGATTGGGGCCACCACCGCCTTCCGCGATGTGGGCCGAGAGCAATCCCCACCAGCAGGGCAGCAGCAGCAACCACCAGCCGATAGGCCGCTCAAGCCGCGCCAGCCTCGCATAGGGTCGAACGGCCTGCGGCAGATGGCGATCAGCCCAATGGCCGCGCACCGCGTCTGCAACCGCCATGTCCTGCTTGCTGGCATCGTTCATGGGCGCGGTGTACATCAGGCCACCCATGAAAACCACTCCTCGCCTTTACGTCGATGAAACGCTGGCGGCCGATCGCGAGGTAACGCTTTCGCGCCCGCAAACCCATTACCTGATAGGCGTGTTACGCCTTGTCCGGGGCGATCCGGTGCGTGTCTTCAATGGCCGCGATGGCGAATGGCTCGCTTCTCTCGCGAATCTTTCCAAGAAATCCACCGGCATCCGCTGCGAGAGGCCGCTCGCCGTTCCTAATCCTCCACCGGATATCGAATATCTCTTCGCGCCGCTGAAACATGCGCGCCTCGACTACGTGGTGCAGAAGGCGACTGAGCTGGGCGTCCGCAGGCTCCGGCCTGTCATAACCGCGCGCACCATAGCCGGGCGAGTCAATCTTGAACGCATGTGGGCCAATGTCATTGAGGCGGCTGAACAATGCAATCTTGTGTTTGTGCCTGAGATTGCCGAACCCGAGAAACTGGAGAAAGTGTTGGCCACCTGGGAGAAGGGCAGGGCATTGATCTACAGCGACGAGACTGCGGACGTCGCCAGTCCACTCGCGGCCCTCAGTGGCCTGCGTCCGCCCGCCGCCGTTCTCGTCGGACCGGAGGGCGGGTTTACCAAAGCCGAGAAAGCCTTACTCACCTCCTGCGCTTTCGTAACGCCCATCTCCATGGGCCCCCGCATTATGCGCGCCGATACGGCCGCCGTCGCCGCGCTGGCGCTGATGCAGGCGGCAATCGGCGATTGGCATCAAGAAACCTGATCGATTACCGTCCAATCTTTGACTTGCCGGATAGAGAGCCCGCGCCTAAATCCTCTCCTCCGAGAAACAAGGATTTGACTCCGTGAGCGGACCGGCCCCCGACACACTTGAGGCGCGCGCGCCCATCGAGAACAAATCCCAGCTCATCGGCTATTTTGCATCGGGGTCGAAGCCCCGCGAAAACTGGCGCATCGGCACCGAACACGAGAAGTTTCCCTTCCTCACCGATACGTTGAAGCCGGTTCCCTATGACGGCCAACGCTCCATTCGCGCCTTGCTCGAAGGCCTCCGCGACCGCTTCGGCTGGCGTGGGGTTTATGAAGGCGAAAACATTGTCGCCCTCTCCGATCCCCAGGGCCTTGGCAATATTTCGCTGGAGCCCGGCGGCCAGTTCGAGCTTTCCGGAGCCCCGCTCAATACCGTGCACCAGACCTGTGAAGAAGTGCACGAGCATCTCGATCAAGTTCGGGAGGTTGGCGATGCCTTGGGAATCGGCTTCCTCGGCCTTGGCGCATCGCCGGTGTGGACCAGGGCCGAGACCCCGATGATGCCCAAAGGCCGCTACAAGATCATGGCGCCCTACATGGACAAGGTCGGCAAGCATGGCCGCGACATGATGTTCCGCACCTGCACGGTGCAGGTCAATCTCGATTTCGGCTCGGAAGCCGACATGGTGAAGAAGCTTCGCGTATCGCTGGCGTTTCAGCCCATCGCCACCGCGCTATTCGCCAATTCGCCCTTTCTCGAAGGCAAGCCCAACGGCTTCCTGTCCTTCCG
>Ga0187892_10011532_pt1 | contig 10799 bp, 5 predicted proteins | sample MA1701073metaG_FD_139345 | JGI IMG/M metagenome (GOLD analysis project Ga0187892, IMG submission 139345) | Bio-ooze microbial communities from a basaltic lava cave in the Kipuka Kanohina Cave System on the Island of Hawaii, USA - MA170107-3 metaG ...
TCAGTGAGTCAGGGCATATTCAACAAATTACACTCAATGGGCGACATCCCCTGGCGGCGGCAGTCAAAACCGCATTCGCCAATGATGAATTGTCGCTCTATTTGGGCAAAAATTAGGTAAGTAACAAGCCGCTGCCGGAGTGTAATGCGCTCAGGAAATGCGCATAGTCCGCCGGAGCCATCGCCCATCCCCCGACGCCGGCGAAGTTATTGAAATTGAGATTGCCATATTCAAACGGCGTGATCTTCTGCTCCGGGCTCATGACGCTTTTACCGACCCTCAGGTAACGATCGGGGTAGACCGCCTCCAACGCCCCTTGATCAGTGATCTGTGACCCAGTGACTCGGGCTTGCTTGATACCAAGCTTGCTAAAGATGCCATCATTGATCGCTTGTGTGTAACTACCCAGTTTTTGCTTGACCAGCAGGCTGAGGAACAGGAAGCCGGTATTCGAGTATATCTCCTGGCCCGGTTGAGGATTGCCAGGCTCGTAAAGCAGATCCATGGTAGCCATATACGTGGCCATGTCTTCGATACTCAACGGCAAGGTCTTGCTCTGGCTATGTGAGTTAAAGAAACTGAGCGCCTCGTTATCCGGCGCGACGTTGCGCACAAGTCCGCTCTTGTGTTGCAGTAATTGGCGGATGGTGATTTTGCCGAAATCCTTATCGGCTGAAACATCATCGGGGAAGTTGAGCTTGATGTGGTTGGTCAAGAGGTCATCGAGGTTGAGCCCGGCTTCCATCAACTGGTAGATAGCCACCGCCGTGAGCGGCTTGGAGCAACTGGCGAAGCGGAAGATATTCCCCGGCTGGGTGATTTTGGAGCCGTCTTCTGACCAGGTGAATGCGCGCGCGTAGACTGGTCGCCCGTCTTTGACTATGGCGAGCGAAGCTGAGCGCACGTCATTGCGCCTGACAATGTCTTTCATAGCCTCATCCAGGGCGATGAGTCCATTGACCTGCGAGCCGTTGACTGTCAGCTTACGTGGCTTTGGTGTCACCCGCTTGGCGAAGATGGCGGTGAAGCGAGTTGTGTTTTCGACTTTGGCGCCCTGCACGCAAGTCGGTAAATATCCCTGAGCCACAAGGCTGTTGAACTCAGCTTGATACTGGTCGCTGGTGAGGTTCACTCGTGAGACCCAGTCGCCTACCTGGTCATCGCGAAAGACCTCGATGAAACGGCCGCTCGACGAGTGGGTCAGGAACGCCGGACGCGCCCAGAAGCTTTGCGCTTCGGAGATGGCTTGGAGGTCGTTCTCAGCGAAGTCCCAGTCATTTATAGGCGGCCTCTCAGGGTCCGGCATAAAGTTAGTCACAAATCTGCGCTCCGTATTGTGGAAGGCGACGTTCCATTCGACTTCATCATTGTCGAGTTCCCAGATCCCGGCGTAGCGCGGATTGGCCGGATCGCCATAGACAGCCGCCCAACGCAGGATGTGGTGATTTTCCCGCGCCCACTTGATCCAATAGGCGAAGGTGTCAACGGCATAGACGCCATTTACCGGCCCGGCGACTAATCCATGCCGAGTTACGGGGACCGGTCCCGGCCGCTGCTCAAAGACGGCGGCGAAGACCGGATTTAGAGTCGAGCCGGTGGCGCTGATGATGATCGGTTTAAAGCCAGCAGCTACACTTGAGTCGAAGAACGCTTGGTATTCGCTGGCCGAGGCCTTGAAGGATACCTTCTGTTCCGGCCCCCCGTCTTTCACCCAGACACAGGCGTACAGCGGATTAGCGGCATCGCCGTAGACGCTCAGCGACAGGATGCGAAATCCTTGAGCCGTCAGATTGTCATGCTCAGCCAACAGGTTCGACAGCGGGCGGTCGTGGACCTCGACGAACGGCGGCGGGGGATTGTCTATTATGGTATTGGGTCTGCCGGGGCCAGAGTCACGATACAAGGTCCCGCCCTGGAACTTGGTAAATCTTTTCGCGCCACTCGGGTCGGGCAGTTCATCCGAGACTGGGAACCCAAGCCTCCCCCACTCTCCGCCTTGCCTCTTCCATTCGTTGTAAATCTCCGCTCGGACTTCATATGCGCCAGTGTCCGACTTCCAGTAAATAGCTCCGCTCTGAAAGTTATTGAAGCGGGCTCCGCCGTCCGTGGGGTTGGGGGAGCCAATTTCGTCTGTGGTCGGGAAGCCCAGAAAACTTTTTACGCCGCCGAGCGCTATCCATTTGGCGTAGATCAACCCGTAAACCGCCTGCGCGCCGGTCTGCGGCGACCAGTAGATCGCGCCATTTTGGAAGCGATTGTAGCGCCCGATCCCATAGCTGGTGATCTGCTCGTCGGTCAGGGGATAACCTAAGGGACTGCGCTCCCGACCCAAATTAGCCCACTTCTCTCCGATCTGTCCGTGCACTTCATGCGCGCCGTTCTGCGGCGACCAGTAGATGGACCCGTTTTGGTAATGTTGGTAATAGCCGATACCATCCGGAGCTATCCTTACTTGGGTAGTGGATGACCCTAAAAAGCCTCCGCTGCCTCCCAGACTATTGTATTTTGCCGTGATCTCCGACTCCGGGCTAAAAGCATAAGCGCCGGCAGTGGCCGCCAGGTTTGCTAACAGAACGAAGATGGTTGCTCGAATGATCCTCTTCACTTTCATGCCTCCTATCGCGTCAGCGAATTCTGCGGTCGAGACCTGTTGTCCTTGAGAAAATGTTTCCGCGATCTTCAGTTTCGGGAAGACCTATGATGCTTCGGGATTGGCTCCATCGCCTGTTCAATCGGGAACATCTCCTGTGTAAAGCCGGTAACACCGACTATTTGTGGACTAAAGAGATTTGCGCCACCAGCATCCCGGCCTTCGGCGATACGTTCATCTTCACCACCGATGGAGCGGGCGCTCCGGGCCGCAACTCGACTCCGCGCGTGACGGCCTCGCGCTCGATCTCCGTTTGCGCGACGCCGAACTCCCGGCTCTGGCTCACCCGCGCGACGCCTGCTCCGGCCAGCAGCTCATTCCAGAAAGCCATTGATGGCCGCCACGGACAGTTCTTCGGACTCCCCTCACAATACGCGACCAGCGTCTCGCCGGCCTTCGCCTCGGCCAACGCCCGGCGCGTGACCACGAGGTAAAACCGCTCCGTGGCCGTCTGTTTATCGAAGAAGAACCACCATCCGCCCGGCTCCTCGCGCGACGGAACTTCATATGGCACGTGCGCTTTGATCCGGTTGTCGCCCTCGTTCAATTGCGGATCGGGGAAGATCATCTTGGGCGGACCATCGTTTTCGGTGTGGAAAATGTAGACGTAGCCGGTCGTGTTCGATTCGATCATAAAGCGCACGCCGTCACCTTCGCGGAACTCCTGCGCCGCATTGACGCGCACCGGCTCCCCGCTGGCGTTCTTTTTGAAAAGCGTGTAGCCGAGGCCGATGGGAACCGTCGCGGCGTTGGCGGCGGGCATTTGGCGGTTCTTGCCGCCAGCGCCCGCCGGCTTGCCGCCCTTGTTGATCGGAACCTTCTGCCGGCTGACCAGATATGAATCGCGCCGCGTCATCAGGAAGTCGTCGCGCGCCTCGCCGGCCTCGCCCTGCGCCTGTGTCTGCGCCCCCAGCGGCAGTCGCGCAATCAGCAATAGCGTCATTGCCCAAATGATTCTTTTGCCTCGCATCAATGCCTCCATGCTTGCCGAAGTGACAGTCCCGGCCTCTACCCTGATAAACGAGATCTGTGACTGAAAGCTCTCATCGCGTGAAAAAAAAACAGCGAGGCTGACTGGGCGCCGTGGGCGGGCAAAGGAATGGAGGCAAGGGAATGTCATTATCATTCCTTTGCCATTATTCCTCTGCCATTGAATCTTGAGGGAGAAGGTTGTCCTGGGCCGGATGGCCTAACGGCGTTTGATTGGTATATCGAAGATCAACGGTTGGTTTCCTGCCCGGTCGGCGGGCAGAGAGACAGCGACGCTGGGCTGATCGCCGGTGGTCTCCGGGATCAGCTCGGGGGCCTGCTTGCCGAACCGCTCCCATAAGTCCGCCAACTCCCGCTGCTCGCCGGCGGTCAATTGCCGGTTGGCGGGGGAGGTCAGAAAGCCTGGCTGCCGGAGCGGCGCCGGTGAAAAGATGATCGTGTAGGTGTTGATTGTCCCGTAGGAGCCAAGCTCTATCCGATTGTCCCCGGCCGGAAAGCTGAAATCGGCCCCGGCTTCCACTCGATTGGTCGTCACGCCGGAGGCTGCGACCGGCTGAGCCGTCAGGAAGGTCGTGGGGATGTTCCTCTCCCCGGACCCGATAATGTAGAGGTAGCCGCTCTCGCGCGTCAGGAAATGGAATTTGAAACGCTGGCCCGCAGCCAGTGGTTCGCCGCCGCTGACTCGCGCGGGGCCGCCGTCCGTCTCTACTTCGAGGTAATATCGCATGACCGCCTGGCCTTTGTGCGGCGCGCTGTTGCTCCCGCCATCCCGCGACGGAAGCCAAAAGCGATAAGCCGCCACGCCGCCTGCCAGGAGTATGATTGCGCTCAGGGCGATGCCGGCTGCTCTTCCCACGCCGGCGCGCGGCTTGGGCTTAATCGTTTGATCGTTATTACCGCCGCCGCCGCGTCCGATCCCGGCCTCCTTTTCAATCTCTCTCAGCTCGGTCACGACCTCGGTCGCCGTCTGGTACCGCTGCCCGCTATCTTTCCGCAGCATCTTGCCGATGATGCGTTTCAGCTCTGCGGGGATTTCGCCCGTGATGCTGCGCAGCGGCGGCGGTTCTTCTTTCAAGATGGCGGCGATGGTTTCGGCGGCGGTGTTGCGCGCGAAAGGGCATTGGCGGCTGAGCATCTCGTAGATCACGCAGCCGAGCGAAAAGAGGTCGCTGGGAGCTTCGGCCTTCTGGCCGCGCACCTGTTCGGGCGACATATAACCGATGGTCCCCATCACCACTCCGGGCGCAGTAGTCCCGGTCAAGGTCGAGGTAGCGGTTTCGGCTTCGGGCGAGACTACGCGTTTGATGCGCGCGATCCCGAAATCGAGGATCTTCACCCCGCCGTCCGCAGTCAAAAAGATGTTCGCCGGTTTCAGGTCGCGGTGAATGATGTTTTTGGCATGCGCGGCTGCCAGCCCATCGGCGATGGCGGCCCCGACCTCGACGGTCTCGCGCCAATCGAGCGGCGAACGATTCAGCCGTTCGCGCAGCGTCTCGCCTTTGAGCAACTCCGTCACCGCATAGCTCACGCCGGCTTCGACGCCGAAATCGTAAATCGCCAGGATGTTGGGATGCGAGAGCGCGGCGACGGCTTTGGCTTCGCGCTCGAAGCGGCGCAACGCTTCCGGATCGCCGGCCAGACGCTCAGGCAGAATTTTGACGGCCACGTCGCGGTCGAGCCGCAGGTCGCGGGCGCGATAGACCTCGCCCATTCCGCCGGCGCCGAGCAGCGAGTCGAGCCGGTAATGGCCGAGCGTGCGTCCGATCATCGAGCCTGATTGCCGCTCGGCCATCAGGGCGCCGATGACATCGCCTGGCGGCGCGGAGATGAAAGTCTCGACCCGGTTGTGCGAAGCGATGAGCGAAACGACTTCGCGGCGCAACTCATCGTCGCTCGCGCAGGCTTCGTCGAGAAAAGCCTCGCGCTCCTCCGGCCGGAGTTCCAGCGCGGCGTGGTAAAGCTGCTCGATTTGGCGCCATCTTTCAGGAGTCAGGGTGTCAGGCGTCATAGCCATCCTCCTGGTACGTTACGAGGAGCGGATTATACCACCGAGGCGCCGCCGCCGCCCTCACCCCTGACAACCAGGTGTTCCCAATTTAACAGCGGCGCGGTGATAGGGATTGAACGCAATTCCCGTTTAGATTGGAGAGAGCCGCAAGAGTTGCTCTCTCCAATGGCGAAGCAATCGGTCGCAAGACCAATTCCGGAATCGGGAGAACCGGGCGCGGTGAGCTTCAACCGCTCCCAAACAATGAGGGAGGAATTTATGAACCGCTTGATGCCAGGAGTTATTCACGTCCTGATGGCCGGCCTGGTGTTCGCCGTGTTGGCGGCCGCGCCGGTCTTCGGGCAAACAAACGCCGCGCCGCCGCCGCCCGATCTGCCGCCTCTGCCAACGCCGACTCCGGTGAAGGGCGCTCCGCAACCGCCGGGGAACATTAAGTCCGGCGCGATCTGCGAAATTCGCCGCGCGCCGATTCCGTTCAAGCCTTTCGAGCTGCGTGATCCGGAGACCGGCGCGCCGGTTACTCCAATGACGCCCATCCGGGTGCTCAAGGGCACGAAGGGGGAGAAGATCGTTCCGGCGGGCGTTTACTATCAGCAACTCAACTGGCTCGAATCCGAGTTGAACCAGCGCGGCTACACGCTGCGCAACAGCAAGGACGATCCCGATGAGATTCTTTTTCAACGCGCTTGCATTGATGAAGGGAAGATGCAGCACCAGGAGTACGACATCAAATCGAAGCATCTGCAGCTTCCGCCCGGTTCGCAGCCCCTCTACGCCGATCTGTCGCCGGCAACCGTCGCCCGGCTGACCAACGAGCATCAACAGCAGACCGCGCTCGATCCGGCGCGATTGAAACGTGTCGAAGCCGGCAAGCGATGCGATCTTGACGCCGGCTTCGTGGAAGAAGTGGAGAAGACCTTCGGGTTCGATCTGGGCGAGAAGGACACGTTCTGGGTCGGCGTCAACGGCCACTTCCTGCTCGCTCCCAAACGCGCTCCGCTGGAGGTGACGGTCGAGGGCGAAGCGAAGGCCCAGGCCGCGATCTTCAGCTTTGAAACTGACCTGCTCCGCGCCACCGCCAAAGCCCACGCGGTCGAGGAGGGAGAGTTGACGGCGGAAATCAAATTGAGCGTGATCGGATTCGATGTCTGGAATCCGTCGCTTCCGCCGGGGATTGCTTCGTGGAGCAAGACCGACACCTTCACTCGTCCGTTCGATTACAACAAGAAATTCCATTTCACCATCGGTCCGGTTCCGATGTCGGCCACGGTGGGGGCCAGAGGCGACATCTCGCTCAAATACTTTGTCGGGCTGCGTCCGTTCAACGCCCAGGCCGACATCAATCCGAGCGTCTATTCCGAAGCCTACGTCGAGGCGGGAGTTGACCTGTTTCTCGCCGAAGCGGGCGCCGGCGGCGCGCTGACGCTCCTCAATGACAAGCTGAACATCTACGCCGAGATCGGCATTGACGGCGACGATAAGGGCATCTTCTATTACAAGCATCTCAGCGCGACCAACGAGTTCTCGGCGCTGGACGGCAGGCTCTACCTCTACGCCAAGATTGATGCGCCGTGGCCGTTCGATGACAAGAAGTGGACGTATGATTTGTGGAATTGGAAAGGCGTCAGCGCGAAAGGCACGCTCCTCAACCTGACTCCGAGCGAAACGAAGAAATATCTCTTCTTCTGCCCGCCGGACGACGCCCGGTTCATCGCGCAATCCGCGCTAGGCGTGATGACGGCGGGCCAGCGCTACCTCGTTTCGATCACGATGCGAAACACGGGGCAGAACGCCTGGACGTCCGGTCAAGGTTACCGGCTGGGATCGTGGAACCCGGAAAACAACACCACCTGGGGCTTCAGCCGGGTCGAGTTGCCGATGAACCCGGACAGGACCGGCCGCATCACGGTTCGGCCCGGCGAGCAGGTGACTTTCCAATTCAACGTCACGGCGCCGAGCGTGGCCGGCAATTACATCTTCCAGTGGCGGATGTTGAGAGAAGGAGCCGTTGGATACTTTGGCGATCCGACGCGCAGAACGAATGTGGGAACGCTGACCGGGACGATCTCGGCGGCGCCCAATCCGATCCGGGTTTGTGACGGCTCGGGCAAAGGGGAAGCGACGCTGAATTGGTTTGGCACATCCCCTGCCCTGGAAGTCCACGCCGGCGCTCCCAACGGTCCGCTCCTGGCCCGCTCAGCGCAAAGCGGCTCGGCGGCGACCGGCAAGACTGTGGCCGACGGAACGATCTACTACCTGCAAAATGTGGCGAATGGCTTGCCGCTGACCGCGATCAACACGCTGGCGACGGTGAAAGTCAACCTGACCACGAGCGGGTGCCCGCCGAACGACGCCGACTTCGTCTCTCAATCCGTGCCGGCGACGATGAAAAGCGGGGAGTCTTACCTGGTTTCGGTCACTATGAAGAACGTTGGCGCGAACACCTGGACTGCGGGGAAAGGCTATCGCTTAGGCTCGCAAAGCCCGCAGGACAACTTGGTCTGGGGATTGAGCCGCGTCGAATTGCCGGTCAATGTGAACGACCCTGCCAGGTCGCGCGTCTCGGTTCCGCCCGGCGGTCAGGTGACGTTCAGCTTCACGGTCAAAGCGCCGGCGGCTCCTCCTACTACTGTTCCTATTCCCCGCTACTTCCAGTGGAGGGTGGTGCAGGAGGCAGTTGAATGGTTCGGCGAGCCGACGCCCCAGACGCCCATCACCATCACGCCATAACCGGTGGCGCGGACTTTAGCCTGTGCGGCGCGATGGGCGCAGACTAAAGTCCGCGCCAACTGCGCCGGACAAACACGACAGCAGAAAAATGCTGGGCAGAAAAATGAAGACCACGCGCGCTTTCATCGCCATTTTTCTGCCTGCCATTTTTCTGCCTGCCATTTTTCTGCTTTCCGTGGTTTGTCTCACTTGGCGACCCCGGTTTTGAAAATATCTCCTGACACCAGACTGTTGTCGCAAAGAGGCGCCCTATGTCACAAAGAAAAGCCGATCAACTTCGCCAACGTTCATTTCGTTCATTCAGCGCCGCGCTGGTATTTTCACTCTTCCTGGCTGCGTTGCTGGCGGCGTGCTTCGCCGCGCGTTCGGCGCAGCCCGACCGCCAACTCGCCGAGACACCAACCTCCGAATCGCCCACAGCCAACCCCCTCGTCCACCGCTTCGTCGTCGGCGAGCGTTTGATCTACCGTCTCGATTACGCCAGCTCTTCCAGCTACGACCTTCAATCTCTCTTCGGACAGCCGCCATCCGCGAACAGGGGAGCCACTCCCTCTTCGCTCGCCCAATCTTTCGAGACCTCAGCGCAAGGCGAACTGACGGCGACGGTCATCGGGCGGCAGGGCGACCACGTTCTCATCGCCTACAGCCTGCGCCAGCCCAAGGTCAGCTTGACGGCCAATGGCCAGGAGGCGTCCGCTCAGGCCGAGGCCGTCAGCGCCGCCTTGAACCGCAACCTGTTTGCCCAAGTCAATTCGCAGGGCCGCGTCATCGCGGTCCTCGTCGAGCCGGGCGCGAGCAACCTCGCGCAAACTTTTGCCCGCGCCCTGCTCGCCGCGACGCAGTTCACGCTGCCGGACGAGCCAGCCGCCGGACGGCAAAACTGGGAGACTCAGGAAGACGATCCGAACGGGCAGTTTGTGGCGCGCTACGAAGCCCAGGCCGATGACTCCCAAACCGGTTTGAGAACATTCCGCAAGACCAAGCTCCGCTACCTGCCACCGCGCCGGCAAGGCCGACCGAATCAGTTCGATCCGCGGACGACGATCAAACCGTCGGGGCAATTGATCGCCCGCTTCGATTTCGGCCAGGGCCGTCTGGTCTCACTCAACGGCTCCGAATCGCAGACCATCCTCATTGCCAATAAGACGGTGGCGCGCGCCAACACGACTCTGAGTTTGCATTTCGTGAGAAGCGAGACGGCGGTCCCGGCTGAGTTGGCGGCGCTGCGCCGTGAGAACGAAGCGCGGGAAAAACAGACTGCGGCGGTTCCATTGTCCGCCGTCTCCAAAGAGGCCGGAGAGCGCGCCATCCATCGTTCCGAGTTGGGTGAGGCCACGCTGGAGAGTTTGCTGGCCAGCCTGGAGAAGGCAGAGTCGGCGCCCGATCATCGCAACGACCGGCTCTACCTCAAATTCAAGGCGCTCGTCTACCTGCATCCCGAAGCGAGCGTCGAGCTCGGGAAAATCCTGGCCCAGGCCCGCGCCGAAAGCTTCACGATGCGCACGTTGACGGCGGCGCTCGGCTCGGCGCCCCACGCGGAAGCGCAGCAGGCGTTGGTCATTGCGCTGCGTGCGCGCCCGCAGGATGAGGCGGCGTTGAGGCTGCTCATTCCGGCGCTGGGCGAGGCGAGCCGCCCGACGCCGCTGGCGGAAGCGACGCTGCGCGATATCGCTTTCAATTCATCCGGCTGGGAGTCCGCTTCGCTGGCGCAACTGGCTCTGGGCGCGATGGCGCAAACTCTGGCCACGACTGCGCCAGAGCGCGCGAAGAACCTGATCGAAAGATTTTTGAAGGAGTTGGCGACGGCTTCTTCCGAGCAGGCGATCAGGCAATGGTTGCTGGTCCTGGGCAATGCGGGAGCGGATCAATCGCTGCCAGCCATCGCTCGATTTACCGATCATCCCGCGCCGGGTGTGCGCGCCGCCGCCGCTTCGTCGCTGCGTTGGATCGAAGACCCGCGCGCCGATGAGTTGTTGGCCGGAGCTTTGACTTCCGACCCGGAGGCCATCGTGCGGTCGGAAGCGGCGGCGGCCTTGAGCCACCGCGAGATGAACGCCGCCACCTTCGAGGCGCAGAAAAAAGCTTTTCAAACGGATAAGGCCGTGAATGTGCGATTGACGCTGTTGAGGAACCTCTGGCGGGCGCAAGAAACATTTCCCGAAGCGCGAAGGCTGGTCGAGACGGCGGCAGCGAAGGATGAGTCGAAAGAGGTGCGCAAACAGGCGCTGGCCATCCGGCAATAAGATGAGGGGCTCTCAAACCAGCCATGGCGCACGCCCCATTTACGCTGGCTCAGCAGGCCTAGATCATCGTTTCGGCCACCGAAACCAACCGGACAGAAAAATGTGAGACAGAAAAATGAAGAATGTGTCTGGTCTTCTTTATTTTTCTGTCTCACATTTTTCTGTCCGCTGGCCGAAA
>Ga0187892_10011533_pt1 | contig 10798 bp, 9 predicted proteins | sample MA1701073metaG_FD_139345 | JGI IMG/M metagenome (GOLD analysis project Ga0187892, IMG submission 139345) | Bio-ooze microbial communities from a basaltic lava cave in the Kipuka Kanohina Cave System on the Island of Hawaii, USA - MA170107-3 metaG ...
CCAGGCTGCCTTGGAGGGTTCAGGCTGACCGCTGAAGGCTGACAGCTGACAGCATGTAGTAACGGTGCCCCTTGGTGTAACTGGCAACACGCCTGACTCTGGATCAGGAGAGTCCTGGTTCGATCCCAGGAGGGGCAATCAAGCCCCGCAACGACTTAGGTCCGTTGCGGGGCTTCTATCTACGGGGTGTGTGAGTATGTGAGTGAGTATAGCCGGACGTCGAACGGCGCCTCAGGCCGCGGCGTCGGGGTCGCTCGAACTCGACCACGTCGCGCAACGTCTCCTCGTCCGGCTGCTGATAGCGGAGCAGCGTCGTCGTATCCCGCCACCCGCCCGCCGCCGCCACGTCCTTGAGCGGCAGATCCTTTCGCTCCGTGGCCCACACCCGGCGGAACATGTGCCAGAGACTGCCCGCGGGCTTCATCAACTTCCCGCGGTCGAAGGCTTCCTTGAGCCAGTAGGCGGCCAAGTGCCGTGTGACGGGGCCACTCGCATGCCGCCGGCGCTGCGGATGCGGAAACAGCAGGACCGATCCGATGCCGGGGCGCTCCGCACGGAATCGGTGGAGCTCCTCGAAGACCACTGGATGCATCGGCACGATCCACGTCTGACGGATCTTGTCATGCTCGGGTCGCCAGCGGACCTTGCCGCTTTCGAAGTCCACGTCATCCCAGCGTAGCGCCAGGATACTGCTCAAGCGACGCCCCGTCCGGCACGCTAGGATGATCAGCGTACGCAGGAACGGGTGAACCGACGGCGCGACCTCGAGCAAGGCGTGGATGGTCTCGGCGTCGAGCACGGGCCGCTTCGGGTCTTTCTCGGTCGGGATCTTGAACTTCTCGAGCGCGTGCCGCGTGAGCAGCGGACACCCACCCTCGTACTTCTGGCAGGCCCAATTCAGCGCGGCCTTGAACATCCCCAGGTCGCGGTGAATCGTGTTCGTCCCCACAGTCCGGGCCGCCGCGCCACCGAGCCGGCGCCACACCACGTACTCGCGGATCCGGTCCGGCGTCAGCGCGCCGACGACTTGATCCGCCCCGAAGAACTGAGCGAGATAGCGGCCCGCCTGCCGCACATGTTGTAGATAGGTCTCAGTTTTCAAAGAACCGTCCGGCAGGTAGCGACCTTCGGTCGTGTACCGGTCGAACAGGCTCCCCAGCGTGAGCGGCGCTTGCGCACCATGCTGCTCGGTTTGCTGACGGAGCTGGAACACCTGCTCCGCTTCGCGCAGCGCGCGCTGCTTATCGCGGTGCCCGAGGCTCGTGCGACGTTCACCTTGTCCCTGCAGCCAAATAGAGACGTACAGCGGGCCGTCAGGGCGGCGCTCGTACGCTCGGACTCGCGCCCCACGTCGGGGGCCCCACGATCTCGACCAGCAATTAGGGTTGGCCATAACGGCGCTCCTTGCCTCCGAAGAGGCGGCTGGCGAGCTCGTGTACACCCGCACGGGAAGGATGCGGCGCTCCTGGCTTGCGCGGAAGGTCCCCCTGGTGAAAGCTGAGCCGCCCACGACTCTGCGGCGGGCGGAGAGTGCGGAGCTTGCCCTGCTTGACGAGGCGTGCGAGATGGGCCGTTGAGTACCCGGACCAGGCCGAGGCCTCAACGAGGGAGAGGACGCGATGCTCGGCCGCCGCGCGGACGCTGGCTAGGTCTTCCAGGAACGTGTGGCAGAGGGTGGCTCCGCTCACCTGGGCGCCAACCTGCTCGTACTCGGCCGCCCGGGCCTGCCACTTGGCGATGAGTTCGGCTTCCGTCATAGCGCATCCTCGTCACGGCCCAGCGCAATCGTGGAGCTCGGAGGGGCATGCTGCGGGTTTCTGTCATTGCTGTACTAGGCGATCTCGGGGAGTGTTCTGGGGGTGCGGCAGCCTGGTGCACATATCTGCTGGTTCTCGTGCCGCAAGCTAGTGCGAAGATATCTAGATATCTCTGCCGATCGCTAGGTCGACCCGCAGATCAGATGTGAAGGCCATGGGGATTTTGCCCAAGTGCTTGACGTATGCATAATGTGGCACTAATGTAGGCCGTGCCGAGGCGCAAACCCAAGGCCACTCGGAAAGAGAGTCAGATCCGGCTCCGGGTAACCCAGGACGAGAAGAGAAGACTCGTCCGCGCTGCCCAGAGGGCCGGGCTGGGCGTGTCGACCTGGCTGCGGGTGGTGGGGCTCCAAGCCTGTGACAAATCGGAGCTCGCCCGATGAGGCTCGACCTGACGGCTGCCAACCTGCAACGCCTTCAGTGCGCATTGGCATCTGCGAAAACGACGAGTGGCAGCACCCACAACTTCTATCTGTATCCCGCACGCTTCTCGCCCGAGATTGCCAGAACTGCCATAGAACTGTTCTCTCGACCAGGCGACTGGATCCTAGACCCGTTCATGGGAGGCGGCACTGCTGTGATCGAGGCGTTGGCGCTTGGACGCTCCGTGATCGGGGTCGATATTAATGCGCTTGCTCACTTTGTCGCATCTGTCAGGACGAGGCCGCTGTCGCTTCGGGACGAGGAAGCCATTCAAGCATGGGCGGCACGCGCGCCGATATTTGGTCGCTCAGGAAGTTCAGGGTCCCCTCCGCGAGTCGCCAACCTGCCGGCCAGCATTGCGCTCTTTTTGTCTCGGGCGTTGCACGCAGTCGAAGAATTGCGTCTACCCCGACGGCGCGCCTTTGCTCGTATGGTACTGCTTCGACTCGGACAGTGGGCCCTCGACTGTCGAGATCGCGTTGCGCCTTCACGTCAGAGAGTCGCAAGCAAACTGCCAGAGCTCACCGACGAAATGCTGGCGGGCCTTCGGGAGTTCGTGGGACTGTGCGAGTCGGCCGGGGTGCCGAAGGCGGAGATCTCGAGCCGACGATTGCTCCTGTGTCGGGGCTCGGCCGGGCTCCACCAGCATTCGCGACTCGGTGCCCTCGTCGGACGTCCCCGCCTTGTTTTCACGTCTCCGCCTTACCCTCGTGTCCATGTCCTGTATCACCGCTGGCAGGTACGTGGCCGGAAGGAGACCCCGGCTCCGTATTGGATCGCAAGCGTCCATGATGGTAAACCTGCAAGGCACTACACGGGTGGCAGCCGGACGCCCACCGGCGAGCGGTCTTACTTCTCGATGATCACCGACGTGTTCTCTTCGGTACGGGAGATCCTGGCAACGGATGGCCTTGTGGTTCAGCTCGTCGGCTTCGCTGACGTTAAGAGCCAGTTGCCGAGGTATCTGGCGGCCATGACGATAGCTGGCTTCGAGACACTGCAGCCGGTGGGCGCAGAGGCGCTGCAACTGTGGCGTCGCGTGCCGAATCGCAAATGGTATGCGAAAGTAAAAGGCGCTGTGGACGCTTCACAGGAAGTTCTCCTGTTCCATCGTCCACGGCGCTAAGACTGTCCCAAGTCAGCGTTGGTATCTAGCTGGTCACGAGTTGTGGCCCACGATATAGTGTCCGGATCAAGGGAATGATCACCCGTGCGATTCCGTCGCAGTGGACACTGATGCGATCCAGGTCGTCCGTCTCGTATCCATCACCTTCTTCGCTCACACGACTCCCCCCGTTCGCCTTCGGGACCTCGGACCGTTCCTGTTGCTCCTTTTGCATTCCGAGAGCGCAGAGGAGCAGGCCGTACCCGAACCAGTACTTGATCAGAGGATGCTCGTCTTCCTTGGCGCGGACGAGCGCGTCCGTCAGATGCATGTTGTTCGAGTTCGCGAAGTACTCGAGCTGGCCCTCCTCATCGTGCGATACTTTGATCGAGACGCGGCGATCGTCAAAGGCTTTCCATTTGAGTTCTGGGATCGCAAGCGTCGGAGCCGGTGTACGGTCGCCTGGCCGGCTCCGGGTCCGGACTCCGTTGGTGCCTGATCGCCTCGGATCGACCTCTCGGTCCGCGACTAAAGTGAAGCGCGAAACAAAGGGTGCGTTGCGGCCTTCGGTCTGAATATCGTTGACCCGTACGGTGACATCGATACGCTGACCGGGCTTCGCGTCCCAAGGGCAGCGGAACTGGGCTGTGAAGCGGCCGTTCCAGAGGTGCGAATGCTCGATGATATTCGGTGGATCGACACTGATCGAGCCAGGCGAGTCCGGCCTCTTAAAGTAATCGTTGACTGCATCCGTCTCGAAGTCGACTCGGCAGGTCGCATTCACCGGGCACGTCTTCACTAGCCCGCCTGATGGATTCTTGGTTAGCCTGAAGTAGGTAGGGAACTTCTTGCCCGAGAACGGCACCTCGGCGCCTGGCCCTGCTTTGGCGATCAGTCGATCGCCGATCCCGAAGAGCCTGGCGAGCATCGGGTCCGCCTTTAGCAACTCGCTGAAGAGGTTCCTGGTTTCCTCGTCATCGCTAAGCGTGTCCTCGATCTCCTTCTTCCGGCGAGCCGCGTTGAGCTGGCGCAATCCAGGATGATCCTTTAAGGCTTCCTTCAGTCGCTCCACCACGTCGTCATACACGTCATTCTTCCGGACCCGGTCGCGGGAGGCCATGAAGAAGTCCTCCCGGACGGTGGGGTCCATCGCCGTGCAATCGATAGAGACGAGCAGGTGATCCTTGAGGTAGTCAAATTTTAGGTGGCGAGAGACAAAATCTGATGGCAGGCTTCCGTGGACCTGGCCGTTCACGGTGAAGAACACCCCATGGGGCACGTGGCGTGGGTTCACAGAGTCCCGAAACACGGCGATTCTGTAGGGCAGCGTACCGACGTCCCGAAGGTTCAACTCGGCATAGGCTGGGAAGCCGGCTTCGACCTTGTCATCTTCAGGGGCGTCGTCCAAGCCAATGGTTGCCCACACACCTGCGACCGTCGTGCTGAAATAGTTCGCGTTGTACTGACGGGTTTCCGTGAGCCTGAAGGGAAGGCACGGCGAGTGGAGAAATCGCTCGAGCTCGTATCTAGCCTCAAGGGTGGCGATACCCCTTCCGCCCTTCCATTGGAAATTGTACAGCTTCACGCACGTCCCGTATGGGAGTCCGACGCTGTAAGGACGTGGCGCCACAGTGCTCCGGTCCTCCGGCAGGACCTTCACCTCGTCGGCCTCAAAGCGTAATACTCTGCCGCTCGGAGCGAGGTATACGTACATCGAGCTGGGCCGGGTGGCCGACGGCTTGACGCGTCTGACGATTGTGAAGCCCCAAAGCTGTGCCGTCCCATTTCCCGCAACCTCAGGGTGTCGGCGGGACACAATGAGCTGCATCTTCTGCTCCCCGCAGAACGGGAGGACACCGGTGCCTCCGCAGTTGTACTTCCCCTGAACGAAGGGGATACCCACCTTGTTCTCACGGATCAGCGAGAGAAAGGTGTTAGGGAAGTCGTCCGGGGTCTGCCCTTCACCCTTGTCGATGATGAGATAGCAGGGAGTGGTCTTTTCGCCGACGACAACGACATGAAGCCTCTTCGCCAGCTCTGTCTGCTCCTTGGCGGTGAGGTTGGCGAGCAGTCCGTCCCGAACGTCGAAGAAATCATGAACCGCCTGTGTCATGCCTTTAGGGGCAGCTGGACCCTTTGGTTCGATCTTTCTCTTGAGGCACTCGGCCATCAGAAGCGCGTCGATGCCGTTGACGATCTTCTCAACGAATGCGCCAGTGGCCTCTGTCTGTTGGTTCGTTACCACGGACCGATTGTTTGGCATGTCACCCAGGGGATGCCAGACGCTTTCGTTGTCCAGTCCATAGCCGGCACGCGTTAGAATCTTGTCGACCTCGGCCTCGTCCTCGGCGTGGAGGAGCCGGTCAAACAGTGTGATGTCGTCCATCTGCCCCCCTCTACGCCCGTGCGAGGGCCTTCGCCGCCCTCGCTGAACCTTGGTCGAGTAACTTCTGTTCGCGGACCGCGATCGCCAGGCCAAGGATCTTCTTCAAGACCGCCAGGGTCTGGACCCGGGCCTGACGGTTGGAGACTACTGACCCGGCGGTGATGCACACGTTGTCCCAAAGCGGGTTTACGTTTGATCCTACCGACTTTCGCCAGTCGACCTGCCGCAAGGCCTCGAGGCGCTTCTTCCAGTCAGTCGGGTGTTCGTCAATGAGCGCTCGCCCGGCTCCTCCCAACGCGCGCATCACCACGGCGTGTGTGTTGATCTTTTCCTGCCTCAGCGCTGGCGACTTCAAATCGCCGTCCTTGACCTTCCGCCAGTCGGGTATGATGGTGGAGAGTGCTGTCCAGTACTCGGTCGCCAGACTAGCCTTCTCCTCGTAGTCTTTCGTCCCACGCTTGTCGACTTTTTCGCCGAGTAGCTCCTCGTTTGCGTCGTAGAGTGTTGACAGCGTGAAGAGCTTATCCGACCGGAGTGGAATCGTGATCTTTTCTTTGTCGACCAGGCCGCGGAACACCTCAACTCGCTCAGACAGGTCCATCGTGAGAGCCGACAGGTTGTCGCGGTGGTCGTAGAGGATGTCCAGCGACTTCGACGTCTTGTGAGCGTAGCGGTTCAGGTCGGTAAACATCTGCTGAAGCCGCTCAAGATTCTCCATGGGGAACAACAACACAGAGATCCGATCCTTCGCCAGCGCGGGGTTCTCCTTGATGGCCGCGGCGATGCCAGCGGAGCGGTGCTGACCATCGTTAATGATCAGCTCTAGGTTCTCGAGCTCCATTTCGAGAGTACCAAGGTCCGAGTTGTCGGCAACTGGGGTGAACCTGACCGTTACTGCCGATGAGTAGGAGGCAGTGATCGAGGAGAATAGGTATCCGTCCTCGTTGTCGAGGACGTATTTCATGATGTCGGGCACGCGCGACTTGTTGAGAACTCGCTGGGCCCGAAGCTCAGGTGTGCACTGTTCCCAGTCGTTAAATCGGAAGAACCTGGGCACCTCGGCCATGGAGAGCGAAATCGTGTAGTACTGCCGCCCGCCCATTGTGCCGCGGATCGCCGGGATCGAGACCTTCACGCCGCCCCCTTGTCATGAGGTGTGCCTGTAATGTCATGAGCTGTCCGCACAAATATTAGGAGCTGGCGCGCATTGCGTCAAGAGCTGTACAATAATTATGTGAGAGCTGTCCGCGACGCCCTATGAACAAGTCTACGGATTGCAAGCAGTTGGCACGCCGAGATTGACAAAAGTGTTCACTGAATATATGATGTTCACGTATTCTTGAACACAGGAAATATTATGAACAAGAGCGAGATGCGCCCGAAGGTCGAGAGATTGCTTGAGAGCTTGGGTGAGGAACTGCGGTTCGAGCCCGAGATTCATAAGCCTCATTCCCGTTGGGGTGACGTCGATCTCTTCGTGAAACTCCGAAGCCAGGGACGGCCGTTGGCGTCTCTGCTGGTAGACCTTTGTGCGAATCCCCGTCTGGCGCCCGTCGCTCATGCTGCGGAGCTGGCTCGGCGCGCGGCCGTCGAAGCGGAGGCGCTACCTGTTGTTGCTGTCCCCCGGCTAAGCCCTGGGTTGCGTCGTTGGCTACGAGATCAGCAGGTGGGCTACTTAGACCTGGATGGTCGTGCCTATCTGCAGGGCGAAGGCCTCTTGATCGATCGAGACGTTGATCGAGATGTCGCGAGCGCACGCGAATTCTACGCTGGGTGGTCGGGCGTGAACTACTTTGCGGACCGGTCTTCACTGGTTCTGCGATATCTCTTGGAGAGACGTCGGGTTCGTGTTCGCATTCGGGAAGTGGCTGCGGAACTGAAGCTGAGCCTTGGGCTTGTATCCCAGGTCATGTCTAGGCTCCGGCGTGACGGATACTTGAAAGCTGACCAGGAAGGCTTTGAGCAGCTCAGCAGCCTCGAATTACTGTGCGCTGACTGGGTGGATTTCTATAAGCGACGTGCTCATCGCCAGCGCGAGCGTCGGTTCTACATGCATGCAAGGGACGTAGCCCATGTGATGGAGCGGCTTAGAAGCGACGGCAATTTGGCGGATTTCCCGCAGTGGGGACTTTCGTACCAAGCCGGTGCTTCTCTCATCTCGCCGTTCGCCTTCTTCTCGGAAGTCCATGTGCTCGTTGGTGGCGCGGTGTGGGAGGACGGCGTGGACGCGTTCGTTAAGCGGTTCGAGCTCGAGCCTGCACGAGACGAAGCAAATCTGATTTTGGTCGAGCCGTACTACCACGATTCGTGGAGCTATGGTATGCGCAGTATCGGTGAGCTGCCTGTTGTTAGTGATCTGCAGCTCTACTTGGACTTGTCCGTGTATCCGCGTCGCGGGTCCGAGCAGGCTTCGCGCATCCTCCAAGGACTGATGGCCAGCCAATCGGACGAGGATCAGTTTGAAGACCAGCGGTCTGATTCACTCGCTCGAGACGCTTAAGCCCTATTTGGGCGATCTTGTCATCTGTGGCGCTTGGGCCTGGTATCTATACCGTAAGTATCTCGGGCGAGGGAACCGGCTTCCGCAGGACTTCACTCGCGACCTGGATTGCGCCAGCAGTGGGCGGATCCCAGTCAGAGGCACACCGCTCGCAGGCCAGCTGGATGCCGCTGGCTTTAAGTGGGTACCGCAAGGCGACGACATTCCTCCGGTAGCCCATTTTCGCTGGCCAACGATCGATCATCCGGATGTCGAGGTCCAATTCCTGACGCCAGTACGTGGGGACGGTTCACGGCGGGTCATCGAGGTCCAGGAGCAAGTGACTGCCGAGGCCCTCAGAAACCTAGACATCCTTCTTGACAACCCCCTCTCACTTGACGTCGACGAGGTAGACGAAGGCTCGTCGTTTCGGGGAAAGGTGAAAGTGCCAAGAGTCGGGCACTTCGTCGTTCAAAAGGCGCTCATCTTTGAAGGTAGATCGTCGGGCGACAGAGCGAAGGATTTCGCATATGTATTCGACCTGATCGACTCTGCGCACGGGTTTGCCGAGAGTGTGGCCAAGGACGTGCTCGCGGCTGAAAAGGGCACCTGGTCGGCCGAGGCCCGTCGCTTCGAGGAGAGACTGAAAAGAGAGTTCGCCTCTCCCGCGTTTCTGCGAGCCATTGGTAACCAGTGGCCGTTGGAAGATCGCCCTCCCCTGAAATACCTCGAGCGAGAAGTTGAGCTCTGGCTGCAGCGGCTCGATCGAGCCAGGCGGACTTCCAAGACGAAGTGAGGGGAATCGTCACTGCTTGAGGAAACGTCGGCAGCGAGATTGGCATTTCGTCGGCACGGCCGGTAGCACGCTCAGAGAGGCGTTCGAGCCAGCACGCCACCGCTGGTAGGCGGCCTTTCCGCCAGGTATCATATGAGTATGACTATCGAGCTAACCGCACTAAGCGGCTACAACCTCCGGGGCCTGAGCCGAAAGAATATTCTGTTGGGCAAGAACGGTTGCGGGAAGAGCCGTCTTCTCAAGCTCGCCGACCAGGGACTCCGCGGGCGACCAGAGGTTGGCGCAGTGCGTTACCTGAGCCCTGAGCGGGGCGGCGTGCTCCAGTACGAAGCTGGCATTGAGCAGAATCTCACCTCAAGCCCTGCGTGGCTGGCCGACTCCAGGCGAAGTAATCAAGCTCAGCAATTCCGCCAACAGAGCGCGGCTCAGTTTCGGCGCCTTGAACTTCTCATTCTTCGCGAGATCGAACAGAACCCAGCGTTGCGAGCCGATCCAGGTGTGACCTTCGACCGAACCGTCGCTCGGATCAACACTCTCCTCGATAGGGTCTACCTAACAAGAGCTGACCCTGCGTTTCGGATCAACGATCGAAAGACGGACGCGCCCGTTCAACCGCAGGATATAAGCAGCGGAGAGTCCGAACTCATATCTCTCGGCATTGAGTGCCTGGTATTCGAAAAGGAATCACAACCCGGTAAGCTGAATCTGCTGCTGATGGACGAACCTGACGTTCACTTGCATCCCGACCTTCAGGCTCGCTTCGCTCGGTTTGTCGAGCAGATGGTCGCCGTTAGCGAAGTGTCGGTGCTCATTGCCACTCATAGCACAGCGCTTCTCGGAGCGATGTCTGATTACGCTGAGACCCACCTGGCGTTCATGCGGTACGGAGAGACGGACATCACTTTCTCGCCGACAACTGACACCCATCGGAGGGTGCTGCCTGTATTCGGCGCGCACCCGCTCTCCAACGTGTTCAAATCAAGCTCCCGTTCTGCTCGTTGAGGGCGACGATGACGAGCGGATATGGCAGCAGGCGGTCCGATCCGCTCGGGGGCGCTTCAAGGTCTATCCTTGTGCAGTAGACGGAGTCGCCGAACTGAAGAAGTTCGAACAAGAGGTGGCGAAGATCCTGCTTGCGGTTTACGACGACGCAGTCGGGTTTTCGCTCAGAGACCGCGATCTCGATCTCACTGAGATTGAGGATGTCGGACCCGTTAAGCGGATGCGCCTCCACTGTCGGGCTGCCGAGAATCTCCTCCTCTCGGATGAGGTCTTGGCCTCTCTTAATCTCACGTGGGAGGAGCTCCGACGTCGCATCGACGCCTGGCTCCCAAACAACGCCACGCACCCCCATCATGCCGCGATGCAGGCATTCGCCGACTCTGGCTACGACCGCTTGAATGCGGATCTCAAGGAGATCCGTAACGACATCGTAGGCCTCATGGGCACCAATAAACCGTGGGAAGTAGTGGTCGGTCAGACGCTCGCATCTTTGCAGACTCTGCCCGAAGTGACAAGGCCAACATCTCTGGCCGCGTTCCTAGGACCGGTGGTCTGCCAACGCCTGCTCTCGCTCCCACCGAGCCCTGCGCCAGCAGGCCAAGCCCGCTAGCCAGCATCTGCTGCCGCCCGTTGCGGCGTTGCGGCGAGATTAGGAGGGGTCGGGGTGTTATTACTCCGGCCACAAAATAGATGATGTCACGCCGCGTAGGTGACGCGCGGGTGGTCAAAGAATCGGCGCACGCGATCGGGCCGATGTTGCAACGTCCGGAGATGCGATTTGGCGGCCTTC
>Ga0187892_10011534_pt1 | contig 10795 bp, 10 predicted proteins | sample MA1701073metaG_FD_139345 | JGI IMG/M metagenome (GOLD analysis project Ga0187892, IMG submission 139345) | Bio-ooze microbial communities from a basaltic lava cave in the Kipuka Kanohina Cave System on the Island of Hawaii, USA - MA170107-3 metaG ...
CCCCCCGCCCCCCGCCCCGAAGCGGCCGCGAACCGCGTCGCCCGGCCCGTTCGCTTCCGGCCAGGGCCGGCTGGCCGGCCGGCGCGGTCGCTTGCAGGCCGTCACCGGGTTTTGCTACGATCGGATTCCCTATGTTGCCCCTTCCGATGGCGCCGCCCCTGCCCGACCGCAAGCCCCCGTGGCTCAAGGTCCGCGCCCCGTCGGGCGAGCGCTACGTCCGCCTGAAGGAGCTCTTCCGGCGCCTCGACCTCCACACCGTCTGCGAGGAGGCGCGCTGCCCCAACATCGGGGAGTGCTGGGGCGGCGGGACGGCCACGCTCATGCTCCTGGGCGACGTCTGCACGCGCGGCTGCCGCTTCTGCAACGTCAGGACGGGCAACCCGCGCGGGGTCGTCGACGGGCGCGAGCCCGAGAAGGTCGCCGAGGCGCTGGCCGCGATCGGCCTCGACTACGTCGTCCTCACGATGGTCGACCGCGACGACCTGCCCGACGGGGGCGCCGCCCACGTCGCCCGCACGGTCGCGGAGATCAAGCGCCGCGATCCGTCGATCCTGGTCGAGCTGCTGACGGGCGACTTCGCCGGCGAACGGGCGGCGATCGAGGTCGTGGCGCGCGCGGGCGCCGATGTCCTCTCCCACAACGTCGAGACCGTCCGCCGCCTGACGCCCGCCGTCCGCGACCGGCGCGCGACCTACGAGCGGTCGCTCGGCGTCCTCGACCTCTTCCGCGAGCTCGCGCCGGCGCGCACCGCGGTCAAGAGCGCGCTCATGCTCGGCCTCGGGGAGACCGAGGCCGAGGTCGACGAGACGCTCCGCGACCTCCGGGCCCGACCGCGCGCGACCGAGATCGTCCACGTCGGCCAGTACCTCCGTCCGTCCGCGTGGCACCTCCCGGTCGTCGAGTACGTCGCCCCCGAGCGCTTCGAGGCCCTGCGCGAGCGCGCCCTCGCCCTCGGGTTCGCGTACGTCGCCGCCGGCCCGCTCGTCCGCAGCTCGTACCGCGCCGGCGAGCTGTTCCTCCGGAGCCGGCTCGCGTCCCGGACCCGCTCCGCCCACCGCAACGCAGACAGCGAGGCCGCCTGATGCCCTCTCGAGCCGAAGCCGAGCTGATCCAGGTCCTCGACGCCGAGGGCCGGACGCGCGAGAAGATCGACGGCGAGATCCCGGACGAGCTGCTCCTCCGCATGCACCGGATCATGGTGCTGAACCGCGCCTTCGACGCGCGCGGCATGAACCTCCAGCGCCAGGGGCGCATCCACTTCTACGCCCCGAGCACGGGCGAGGAGGCGGCGGCGGTGGGCTCGGCGCTCGCGCTCAAGGCGAGCGACTGGATCGCGCCGACGTACCGGTCGGCGGGCGTCCTCCTCACGCGCGGCATGGCCCCGAAGGCCATGGCCGATCAGCTCTACGCCAACCGCGCCGACGTGACGAAGGGCCGGCAGATGCCCGTGCACTGGGCGTCGCGCGAGCAGAGGTCGATCTCGATCTCGAGCCCGATCGCGACCCAGATCCCGCAGGCGGTCGGCGTCGCGTACGCCATGAAGCTCAAGCGCGACAAGTCGGCCGTCATCGCCTACTTCGGCGACGGCGGGACGAGCGAGGGCGACTTCCACGTCGCCATGAACTTCGCCGGCGTCTGGAAGGTGCCGTGCGTGTTCTTCTGCACGAACAACCAGTGGGCGATCAGCGTCCCGCTCGGCAAGCAGACGGCGAGCGAGACGATCGCCGTCAAGGCGAAGGCCTACGGCTTCGAGGGGGTGCGCGTCGACGGCAACGACATCCTCGCCGTCCACCGGACGACGAAGGCCGCGCTCGAGAAGGCGCGGTCGGGCGGCGGGCCGACCCTGATCGAGGCGCTGACCTACCGCATGGGCCCGCACTCGACGAGCGACGACCCGCGCCGCTACCGGGAGGACGCGGAGATGAAGAAGTGGGGCGAGCGCGACCCGATCGTCCGCTTCGGCCGCTACCTCGAGGGGCGAAAGCTGCTCTCGCGCGAGCAGGCCGAGAAGGTCGAGGAGGAGGAGCGCGAGCGCGTGCGCGCGGCGATGGACGCGGCCGAGAAGGAGGGCCCGCCGGCGCTCGAGACGCTCGTCGAGGACGTCTTCGCGAAGGTCCCGCCGCACCTCGAGGAGCAGCTGAAGGCGCACGTCGAGCACCGCAAGGGGCACCCGCGCGGCTCGAACGGCAGCGGTCACTGAGCTTTCTTCGCCGGAGACCTGACGACGATGGCGGAAATGAACCTGATCCAGTCGCTCAACTCTTGCCTGCGCGGCGAGATGAAGCGCGACGACCGCGTCGTGATCCTGGGCGAGGACGTCGGGCGCGCGGGCGGGGTCTTCCGCGTGACGGACGGGCTCCAGCAGGAGTTCGGCGAGGAGCGCGTGCTCGACACGCCGCTCGCCGAGAGCGGGATCATCGGGGCGGCGATCGGCATGGCCCTCTACGGCTTGAAGCCCGTGCCCGAGATCCAGTTCATGGACTTCATCTACCCGGCGTTCGACCAGATCGTGAACGAGGCGGCGAAGATGCGCTACCGCTCGGGCGGGCAGAACACGTGCCCGCTCGTGATCCGCACCCCGTACGGCGGCGGGATCCACGGCGGCCATTACCACTCGCAGTCGACCGAGGCCTACTTCTGCCACACGCCCGGGCTCCAGGTCCTCTGCCCGTCCGATCCCTACGACGCCAAGGGGCTGCTCGCGGCGGCGATCCGCGGCGACGACCCCGTCCTCTTCCTCGAGCCGAAGCGCCTCTACCGCGCGGCCAAGGCCGAGGTCCCCGAGGAGCCGTTCACGATCCCGATCGGCCAGGCGAACGTCGTCGCCGAGGGCGAGGACGTCACGGTGATCGCCTGGGGCGCCATGCTCCACACGGCCCTCGAGGCGGCTCGGCGCGCGGCCGAGGAGGACCGGATCCGCTGCGAGGTGGTCGACGTGCGCTCGCTCGTGCCGCTCGACGAGGCGACGATCCTCGCGTCCGTCGAGAAGACGGGCCGCGTCGTCATCGCCTACGAGGCGACGCGCACGGGCGGCTTCGGCGCCGAGATCGCGGCGATCATCGCCGAGAAGGCGATCGACCGGCTCGCGGCCCCGATCGTCCGGGTCGCCGGGTACGACACGCCGTTCCCGTTCGCGCTCGAGGACGAGTACATGCCCGACGCCTCGCGCGTGCTCTCCGGGATCCGCAAGGCCGCCGAGTACGAGTAGCCGAACAGCCGATTAGCGAGCGCCGCCATGCCCTTCGAGTTCAAGCTGCCCGACATCGGCGAGGGGACGGTCGAGGGCGAGATCGTCAAGTGGCTCGTCAAGCCGGGCGACCGCGTCAAGGCCGACCAGCCCATCGTCGAGGTCATGACGGACAAGGCGACCGTCGAGCTGACCGCCCCGCGCGCGGGCAAGATCCTCGAGATCCGCGCGAAGGAGGGCGAGAAGGCGGCGGTCGGGAGCGTCATCTACACGATCGGCGAGGACGGCGAGGCCGCCGCGGCCGCCGCCGCTCCCGCGGCGGCGAAGCCGGCGAAGCGCGACGCCGAAGCGCCGGCGAAGCGCGACGCCGAGGCGCCGGCGAAGCGCGACGCCGAGGCGCCGGCGAAGCGCGACGCCGAGGCGCCGGCGAAGCGCGAGCCCGAGCGACGCGAGCCGGAGCGGCCGGCGCCCTCGCGCCCGCGGGCCGCGCCCGCGACGCGCCGCCTGGCGAAGGAGCTGGGCGTGCGCCTCGAGGACGTGCGCGGCTCGGGCGACGGCGGCCGGATCACCCCGGCGGACGTGAAGCAGGCCGCCGAGGGCGAGAAGCCCGCCGCACCCGGGCCCGAGCCCGCGCCCGAGGCCGAGCGGCCGGCCGCGGTCGCCGGCGCGCCCATGGACGGCGAGCGCGTCGAGCGCGTCCCGTTCCGCGGCGTGCGCCGCAAGATCGCCGAGCACATGACGCGCTCGAAGCAGCGCGCCGCCCACTTCACGTACGTCGAGGAGGTGGACGTGACCGAGGTCGTGCGGCTCCGCGAGGACGCGAAGCCGCGCGCCGAGAAGCAGGGGATCAAGCTCACCTACCTGCCGTTCGTGATCAAGGCGGTGATCCCGGCCCTGAGGAAGTTCCCGCTCCTCAACGCCGAGCTGGACGAGGAGAAGGGCGAGATCGTCCTTAAGCACCACTACCACCTGGGCGTGAGCGTCGACACCGAGCAGGGCCTGATCGTGCCGGTCGTGAAGCACGCCGACCGCCGCTCGGTCTTCGACATCGCCCGCGAGCTCACGCGCCTCGCCGAGGCCGCCCGCAGGGGCAAGGTCGCCGCCTCGGACCTCAAGGGCTCGACCTTCACGATCACGAGCGCCGGGAACCTGGGCGGGGTGCTGGCGACGCCGATCATCAACTACCCCGAGGTCGCGATCCTGGGCGTGAACCAGATCAAGCGGCGGCCCGTCGTCGCGCCGGACGGCCAGTCGATCGTCGTCCGCGACATGGTCTACCTCTCGATCTCGCTCGACCACCGCGTCGTCGACGGGGCCATGGCCGCGCGGTTCATGAACGAGGTCAAGTGGCTGCTCGAGGATCCGCGGCGGCTGGTGCTCGAGAGCTGAGTGTCGAGCCCGAGCACGAGCACGGGTACGAGCGCGAGCCCGAGCGCGAGCGCGCCGGCCCTCGCCCCGAAGGATCTCCTCGCCCTCCATCGGTGGATGGTCCTCATCCGCCAGATGGACCAGAAGATGGTGATCCTCCAGCGCCAGGGGCGGATCGCCTTCTACGGGCCGATCACCGGCCAGGAGGCGACGACGGTCGGGAGCGGGTACGCGCTCGGGCCGAAGGACTGGGCGTTCCCGGCCCTGCGCGAGGCCGGGGTCGCGCTCCTGCGCGGGCTGCCGCTCCGCGACATGGTCGCCCAGTGCCTCGGGAACGCGCTCGACACGTGCCGCGGGCGGCAGATGCCCTGTCACTACGTCGACCCCGTGAACCACTACGTCTCGATGTCGAGCTGCATCGGGACGCAGCTCCCGCAGGCCGTCGGCGCCGCCTACGCCATGAAGTACCGGCGCGACGGGGCCTGCGCGATCGCCTACCTCGGCGACGGGGCGACGAGCGAGGCCGACTGGCACGTGGCCGCGAACTTCGCGGGCGTGTGGAAGGCGCCGGTCGTCTTCCTCTGTCAGAACAACCAGTGGGCGATCACGGTGCCCTACGCGAAGCAGACGGCGACGCCCACGGTCGCCGAGAAGGCCGTCGCCTACGGGTTCGAGGGCGTGCGGGTCGACGGCAACGACGTCGTCGCCGTGCACGAGGCGACGCGGCGCGCGCTCGACAAGGCGCGGGCCGGCGGCGGGCCGACGCTCGTCGAGGCCGCGACCTACCGGATCCTCGGGCACACGACCTCCGACGACCCGTCGCGCTACCGCGACGAGGCCGAGGTCGCGCCGTGGCGGGCGCGCGACCCGATCGCCCTCTTCGAGGCGAGGCTCAAGGAGGCGGGGCTCCTCGACGACGGGCGCGCCCGGGCGGTCGAGGAGGAGTGCCGGCGCGAGGTCGCGGCGGCGATCGAGGCCGTCGAGGACGCGCCGCCGCCCGCGCCCGGGACGCTCGTCGAGGACGTCTTCGCCGCGGTCCCGCGGCACCTTCGGGAGCAGCAGGAGCAGCTCGAATGGCAGAGCAGAGACCGGCGACCCGCGAAGCCCTGAAGGTCGAGGCCGCCGTCATCGGGTCCGGCCCGGGCGGCTACGTGTGCGGGATCAAGCTCGCCCAGCTCGGCGTCAAGACGGCGGTCGTCGAGCGCGAGTTCCTGGGCGGCGTGTGCCTGAACGTCGGCTGCATCCCGTCGAAGGCCGTGATCACGGCGGCCTCGCTCTTCGAGCGCATGCGTCACGCCGAGGTCATGGGCCTCTCGTGCGGCGAGCCGCGCATCGACGTCGCGAAGATGCAGGAGTGGAAGCGCGGCGTCGTGAAGAAGCTGACGGGCGGCGTGCAGATGCTCCTCGAGAAGAACGGCGCCCGCATCGTGCGCGGCGAGGCGCGGATCGCGGGCCCGCACGCGATCGACGTCCGGACGGCCGAGGGCGTGCAGCGGATCGAGGCGTCGAAGGCGATCGTCGTCGCCACGGGCGCGCGCGACATCGCGATCCCGGCGCTGAAGATCGACGAGAAGCACTGCTTGAGCTACCGCGGGGCGCTCGACCTCGAGGAGGTCCCGAAGCGGCTGCTGGTCGTGGGCGGCGGCGTGATCGGGCTCGAGCTCGGGACGGCCTGGGCGAAGCTCGGGGCGAAGCTGACGGTCGTCGAGCTGCTCGACACGGTCCTTCCCGGGACGGACAAGGACCTCGTGCGCTGGGTGGTCCGCAAGCTCAAGGGGCTCGGGGCCGATATCTTCACGAAGTCGAAAGCGACGGGCTACGAGGTCCAGAAGGACGGCGCGGTCGCCGTCGCCTGCGAGATCGAGGGGAAGGCGCAGACGATCGTCGTCGACAAGATGCTGGTCGCCGTCGGCTTCAAGCCGAACAGCTCCGGGCTCGGGCTCGAGGAGGTCGGCGTCGAGCTCGACCGGCGCGGGCACGTGGTCGTCGACAAGCAGCTCCGCTCGAACGTCGAGTCCATCCTCGCGATCGGCGACGTGAGCGGGCCGCCGTACCTCGCGCACAAGGCGTCGAGGGAAGGGATCGTCGCGGCCGAGGTGATCGCCGGGAGGCGCGTCGAGTACGACGTCCAGGCCATGCCGGCCGCGACCTTCACGGACCCCGAGATCTCGACGGTCGGGCTGACGGAGGAGCAGGCGCGCGAGCAGGGCTACGCGGTCAAGGTCGGGAAGTTCCCGTTCAGCGCGCTCGGGCGGGCGCTGACGCTCGGCGAGGAGGGCGTGCCGGCGGGCGTCGTCAAGGTCGTCGCCGACCAGGCGACGGGGGTCGTGCTGGGCGTCCACATCTGCGGGCACGAGGCCTCCGACCTGATCGCCGAGGCCGCGCACGCCATGGAGATGGGGGCCACGGTCGAGGACCTGGCCCTGACCGTCCATCCGCACCCGACGCTCTCGGAGGCCGTCATGGAGGCGGCCGAGGCGGCGCACGGCAAGGCGATCCACATCGTCTCGTGAGGGTCGCGGCCTCGTGAGCCCGGTGGCGCGGTGAGGGTCGAGGCGGCGGTCGTCGGCACGGGGCCGGGCGGCCACGCGTGCGCGCTCATCGCCGAGGCCGCCCACACGATCGAGATGGGCGGGACGGCGGAGGACCTCGCCCCACGGTCCACCCGCACCCGACGCTGTCGGAGGCCATGATGGAGCGACGGAGGCAGCCCATGGGAAGCCGATTCACGTCCTGGCCTGGCATCCTCTTGGTCCTCGCGGTGCTCGCGGTCCTCGTTCCGGCGCTGCCGCGCGGCGTCGCGGCCCAGGACGCCGCCCCGCCCAAGCGGATCCACGAGGCCTACAAGGCCGAGCTTGCCGCCTTAGCGGCCGCGCAGCGGAAGGACGGCTCCTGGGCGGCCGAGGGCGACTACACATCTCCGGGGATGACGGCCCTCGTCCTGGTCGCCCTCACGCATTCCGGCGCGCATCACAAGCTCATCAACCCGGGCGATCCGGCGCCGGCCGCGGTCCAGCGAGGTCTCGACCACCTCGCGAAGCTGCAGGACCCCCGCGGGCGTCTTCGGGGTGCCAGGCTCGAGGAGGAGCTGCTCGGGACGCTCGCCATCGCCACGGCCAGCTTGAACTCCGGGGACAAGGCGCTCGATCCCATGGTCGAGCGCGCGCTCGAGCGCACGCTCGCGCTCCGGAGGAAGGACGGGTCGTTCGGTTCGAGGCGCGCGAACATCCTCGGCGCCTTCGCCCTCCAGCTCTCGTTCATCGTGACCAACGCCAAGCGAAGGGAGGCCCTCGACATCCTGGGCGACGTCCTCGGCCGCGACGCCTCGGCCCTTCCGGAGCGGACCTCCGCCCTCCTGAGCTGCGGCGTCGAGCGCGACGACCCGCGCGTGCGCGCGGACCTCGAGCACGCGTTCAAGATCCCCGCGGACCTGGACCCGGCCGACAAGAAGTGGGACCCCGTCCGCTTCTGGCTGTCGTGCCTCGCCGTGGCGAACGCCGCCGATCCGGGCTCCGCCGCGGAGCGCGACTTCCGCAAGGCCGTGGCGGCCGTCGTCGATGCGAAGCCGCCGCCGGGGCTGAAGGAGCGCATGTTCCGCGCGCTCGGCCTGAGAGTTGCGTTTGCGTATGAGTTTGCCCTCGTCAACAAGTGACGGGCGCGGGTCCCTCCGCATCCTCGACCTCGGTCGCCGCCCGTACCGCGAGGTGTGGGACCTCCAGCGCGCCCTCGTCGAGCGGGTCGGGGCGGGGGATACGCCCGAGACGCTGATCCTCGTCGAGCACGAGCCGGTGGTGACGATCGGGCGCGGCCTCGGGCTCCCGGACGCCGAGGCGGAGACGCGGTTCCCCGTGCTGCGCGTCGAGCGCGGCGGCGGCGTCACGTACCACGGGCCCGGACAGCTCGTCGGATATCCGATCGTGCGCCTCGACGACCGCGACGTGCGCGGCCACTTGCGGAGAATCGAAAACGGCCTCGTCGCCCTCGTCGCCCGCTACGGCCTCGAGGGGCGAGCGCGGGAGGGGCTGACGGGATTGTGGGTGGGGGAGCGCAAGGTCGCGTCGATCGGCGTCGCCGTGCGCCGCTGGGTGACGTGGCACGGGTTCGCGCTCAACGTGTCGACCGACCTCGCCGGGTTCGAGGGCCTCTCGCCGTGCGGGCTCGACGCGGCCGTCATGACGTCGCTCGAGGCGCTGGCGGGGCGGACGATCCCGCTCGCCCAGGTCGCGGGCTTCGCGGCCGAGGATCTGGCGCGCGCGCTCGGCCGGGAGCCGGCGGCGCGGGAAAGGGGGAAGGCATGAGACGGGGCGTGGTCGGTGTCGGAGCCCTGGCGGTGCTGGTCGCCGTCGCCGGGACGGCGTGGGCGAAGGTCACGGTCACCGAGGACAAGGAGAACGTCGTCGCGAGCCGGCTGCCGGGGAAGTGGCAGCCGCACGAAGACCTCAACGCCCGGCTCGCGGGGACGAGGTCGGGGTTCCCGACGTTCGAGTTCCGGAGCGCTCCGGCGGTCGCCGAGCGCATGCCGGATCGGTTCCAGGAGCTGGCCGGCGGACCGATCTACATGGCCGGGACGCTGACGGTGGCGGGAAAGGACGAGCGCCAGGACCTCCGTTCATCCTGATCCAGCGGCACGGCGTCCCCCGGGTCGTCTCCTGGCTGCCGAAGGGCGGCGATCCCTTCGGGAACGGCGAGTCGTTCGTCGCGCGGCTCGGGCGCCCCGGGCCGGGCGGAGCGCGCGCCTTCCCCGACCCGGCCGCGCTCGCCACCGTCGACGAGGCCCGGCTCGGGCGAGAGGCCCGCGTCGGCTACCGCGCGCCGTTCCTCGCCGACCTCGGGCGCCGCGTCGCCTCGGGGGCGCTCGACCCCGAGGCCTGGCGGGCGAGCGCGCTCGAGACGCCGGCCCTCCGCGCCGAGATCCTCGAGCTCGAAGGGTTCGGGCCGTACGCGGCCGAGGGCTTGCTCCGGCTGCTCGGACGCCACGACTACCCGGCCCTCGACTCGTGGGGCCGCGCCCGGTGGGCTCGTCTTCACCCTAGGCGGGGCCGGTCGGACCGGGCGATCCTCCGACACTCCCGGCGGTTCGGCCCTCACGCGGGGCCCGTGCTCCGGCTCGACCTGACCCGCGAGTGGCCCGCGGTCGAGTCGCCGGCGCCGGCGCGTCCGGCGCGGCGCTCCCGCCCGATCGACCGCGGTTAGCGATCGTTGCTCGCCCGGCGGGCGATCGGGTGTCCGGCGGGCGATCGGGTGTTCGGCGGCCGTATGCCTGTAGGACTCTTAGCTTAAGGCTGTGCGCCCTCTTGAAACGCCCCCATCCGCGTGCCATGATTTCGTCGGCCAAAATGGGCGAAACGGAAACGGTGGCTTAGCGGGAGGCGTTTCGAGGGCGACCATGGACTTCGCCGCCGAGCGTGGTCGGATGGTGCGGGAGCAGATCGAGGGTCGCGGGATCGCCGACCCGAAGCTGCTCGAGGCCTTCGTCAAGGTCCCGCGCGAGCGCTTCGTCCCGGAGCACATCCGCCACCTGACGTACGCCCACCGGGCGCTGCCGATCGGGCTCGGGCAGACGATCTCCGAGCCCTACGTCGTCGCCCTGGCGCTCTCCCACCTCCCGCTCGGGCCGGACGCACGGGTCCTCGAGATCGGCACGGGCTCGGGCTACCAGGCCGCCCTCCTCGCCGAGCTCGCCGGTCACGTGGTCACGGTCGAGCGCCACGTCCCGCTCGCCGACCGGGCGCGCGGCGTGCTCGACGACCTCGGCTACGAGAACGTCCGCGTCGTCGTCCGCGACGGGTCGAAGGGCTACCCGCGCGAGGGCCCCTACAACGCGATCGTCGTCGCGGCCGCCGCCCCCGACGCCCCCGACCCGCTGATCGAGCAGCTCGCGAACGGCGGCGTGCTCGTGATCCCGGTCGGGGACCTGCGCGAGGGCCAGATCCTCTACGCCTTCACCCGCGAGGGATACGACGTCCGCCGCGAGGCGCTCGCCTCGGTCCGCTTCGTCCCGCTCGTCGGCCGCCACGGCTACAAGACCGAGCAGGAGAAGCCGATCATCGACTGGGAGACGGGAAGCCCGCTGCCCTAGCGGCTCCGGCTCCTCGACCCTCAAAGGGTGTGAATCTCTCAGATTCCCACCCTTTTCGCCGGTCTTCGTCTTCGGGGGGCTCCGCCCCCCGAACCCCCCGCCGCGGAGCGCGCGGCAAGGACTTGGCTTCGGCTTCCGCGCGCTCCGCTCAGTCGATCGCC
>Ga0187892_10011535_pt1 | contig 10794 bp, 8 predicted proteins | sample MA1701073metaG_FD_139345 | JGI IMG/M metagenome (GOLD analysis project Ga0187892, IMG submission 139345) | Bio-ooze microbial communities from a basaltic lava cave in the Kipuka Kanohina Cave System on the Island of Hawaii, USA - MA170107-3 metaG ...
CGGCACACGCGGCGACAACGCGGGAATCACGGCGATGGAAGCACGCCGCGATTATGAGCGCCCGCAACTCTTGGACGTGGTGGCGGCCGTGCAGAATTTCTCCGCCGGACCCGTCGTCCTCGACGCAACGCTGTACATCGAAGGGCGCAGCATAGACGTGAAAACACTGTCGCTCGAAGCCGGCCGCGCCGCCGATGACTCCCAGGTCGAACCGCCCCCCGGAAGCAGCGGCCTGGCCGTTTTCGATCGCGTGGAGTTCGAAGGCGGCGGCATCGCCGAGGTCGTCCTCAACGTGGACGACGCCCTCTCCGCCGACGATCGAGCGTGGACCGTCCTCGATCCCCCGCGCCGCGTGCGCGTCCTGCTCGTCACCGAGGGCAACGACTTTCTCCAGGGTGTGCTCTCCACGCTCTCCATATTGCTCGAGACCCTGACGCCCGCGAACTACGAGTCGGCAGCCAACGACAAGCTGGCCGACGGCGAGCGCAGCACGTTCGACGTGGTCATCCTCGACCGACACTCCACCGCGCGGCTGCCACAGGGGAATTACTTCTTCTGGGGCGCCGTCCCCAAGATCGACGGAGTTTCCGCCAACGAGGTGATTGACAATCAGGTCATCTTCAACTGGGACGAGACCCACGCCGTGCTGCGTCATATTGCCGTCGAGACCATGGATGTCGCCCAGTGGCTCCGCCTCTCTCTGCCCTCCGACGCCGTGTCCATCATCGACGGGCAGACCTCGCCGGTCCTCGCCTACCTCACCCGCGATGCCAGCCAGTTTCTCATCAGTGCCTTCGCCCTCATCGTCACCGACGAGAACGGTGTACCGCGCATGAACACGGATTGGGTGGCCAGCGTTGACTTCGTTGTGTTCGTACAAAACGTCGTACAGTTTCTCTCGTCGAACATCACGGCCACCGGTGCACGAAGCGTTCCGCCGGGTGAGCCGGTCGCTTTCCCGATCCGTTCGGGCTTACAGACTGTCAAGGTCGTGCGTCCCGACCGCGCCGAAGAAGTGATTTCCGCCGCTGGTTCGCAAACGGTGCACTACGCCCAGACCCGACAGGTTGGCCTTTATCGAGTCGAGCCCGGATTGCCCGGCCAGGATGTCTTCGCTGTCAATCTGTTCAACCCCATGGAGAGTAACGTCGCCCCTGCTTCGAGTGTGGTGCTGGGGGCCGAAGGCCTCGAAGCTCGATCCATCGCCATCCAAGTGACGAAGCCTGCCTGGCCGTATGTACTCCTCGCCATTCTTGCGTTGCTCATTCTGGAGTGGGTCATCTACAATCGTCGTGTGTTCGTATGATGGCCGCTACGCCGCATCACCGCGCCCGGCCAAGCAGCGCCTGACCACGCATGATGCATCACGGGTCTGAGCATTCTTCTCCGATCGCCGCCCTTCCCGTGTCCCGTACGCGCGCCCTGACCCGCGCCCTGGTGTGGGTGGCGCCGGCCGCCGTCCTTACCGTCGCGACTCTATCAATCTATCGGTGGCTGAACTTCGTGCCCTCGGGCGTCTCGAATCGGATCGTCGAGTACAGCATCGCCGCGATCGCACTCCCGCTGCCCGCCGCGGCACTCTGGACGGCGCTCAATGCACTGCGCTGGCTGCTGTTCGCGCTCTGGCCGGCAAAACTCGGCGTGTTCGCCTCGAAGACCGACTTGACGTTGCGGCTCGGGCCCTTCGGGGTCCGCAGCTTCGACGCGGCACGGCTGGACATTCGCTATCTCTTTGAACTGGCGGGCGATGAGGACGACGCCGGCTTCGAGGGGTTTCTACCGGAGGAGCAGCAGCGCGAAACGCTGCTGCCGCGCATGGTCCATCCGAACAGCAAGCAGCCGCTGCATCGTGTGATTCTGTGCTTCTCCTCGGCGAGCGAGCTCGACGCCGCGCGCATCCTCCGCCCGGCGCTGGATCATTGGCGGGCTGCGGCCATATCTCCCGCGCCTGCCCTGGGAAGAGTGTAGCGCCGTTCTCCTTGTGGGCGGCGCGTGACCACGTTCCTCGTCACCCACAAAGGGGTGACGCTACATCTTGCGCCTCAGGGGGATGACGATGCAAACAGGATCGGATCGAGAAAACGCGCTAGCTCAGCATGCCCCTCCGCGCTATAGTGAGTTCCCGCGAAATGTCCATCCACACCATCGCGGCGGACCGCTGTCAGCAGGGCCGGCGAGAAATCGATGCATTCTAAACCGCGACTTCGCAGGTGTTTCACCATACTCTCCCAGTAGCAAGCGCCACTGCCCGACAGTTGCTCCCGCATAGTGTTCTTGTCCGGGAGAATGAGGACCAGCACGCGACCCGCGCCGTCGCTCTGCGCCCGCCTACAGAAGGCTTCCAGAACGCTCGCCGTCACCTGGAATGGCTCGCTGGCAGGGTTTTCGTAATAGTCGGCTTGCGAGCGCCCGCCGTTTGCGTGGGCGGCGTACAGGATGCGCCCCAGTGACGAGGCGAACAGAGGCGACCCGCGATAGGCCGCCCGTGAACGCTGCACCCAGTAGTCCGATTGACACAACACATGGATGAGCCGGCCCGTCTCGATCAAGTCGCGCAGCTCGGGCAAGGACTTCGCGGGAGTGGGTATCAGCCGTAGTTCTCCTGCCGGGTCGAGCTGAAACCGCGGCTTTGCCAGCGGCAATCCCGTATCGGGGTAATAGGCCGGGCGAAACACCGACACGTTGCGTTGGAGGTTTTCGAGCATCAACCCCACGACAACGATGTGCGGCGAGTACACGGCAGCCTCGTGTACGTAGCGAAGGTACGCCTGATCGGTGCCATATCCGGGCACTCCGAAGTTCAACACCTCGCTATCCGCGCGCGAGGCCTCGAGCAGCGCCCACGCGGTCTGCGTATTGTCCACCTCATCGCCGTGTACAAAGGAATCGCCGAATACCGCGACCCGCGTCACTTCAGGCGGCGATGCGATTTCGTACTCGCGGTCGGCACGAATGGCCGCGGCGTTCGTGCGATAGCGTCGGTCGCCGAACACGGCCGCCGGGCGCAATGTCCAGCCGAGCTGGGCGTCGAAGCGATAGTACGGCCAGTCGTCCGCATAGAGCCATCGCGACTGGTTTTCGGTGAACAACAGCGGAAAGGGCGGCAAACGCCACTGCCTGAACTGCCCGTCGCGACAAAAAAGCACGCCGACCCCGACGTCCAGCGCAACCAGTGTCACAGCCGACAACGCGACGCGGGTCGGCCACCGCGGGCGCCGCCGCGCGTGCGTATTGCTCGCGACAGTCGCGCTGCCGACCCGGAACAACCCGGCGGAGTGTATCGCTCCAGCTCGCATCTAGTGTCAGGCCCCTCGTGCCGCAGCTTGGTCTCTAGGTCATCACGACGGCGCCCTCGCGCACGCGATCGTAGAACTCGGCCCATCGGGCGTGGAGGTCGCGCCAGTCGTATTCTCGCCCCACCATCTTCGGACCGGCGCGAGCCATTCGCTCGCGCAGCTCGCCGTCATGGAGTAATTCGACGATCGCATCCGCAAGCGCCCCAGGATTTGACGGGGGCACGAGCAGCCCCGTCTCCCCATGTCGGACGGTGTCGCGCAATCCGCACACGTCCGAGGCCACCACCGGCACGCCCGCCGCCGACGACTCCAGAGCTGCGACGCCGAACGCCTCGTGAATCGACGGAACCACAGTCAGGTCCCAACGCGACAGCAAATCGGGCAGGCGCTCGTGCGGCTGCCGAGGCAACCATTCAATCGACGACTGCAAGCCCGCTTCGGATGCCATGCTCTGGCACTGGTGCAGCTCCGCCCCGTCTCCCACAAGGTCGAATCGCGTACCGGGAACGCGGCGCAGGATCAGCGGAATCGCCTCCATCAAGACCGTCGGCCCGTACACCGCTCGAAACCCCTTGAAAAAGCCGATGCGAAACGGCGCTGCGTGCCGGGTTGCTCGCTGGGCTGGGCGGAAAAGATCGACGTCGACTCCAAATGGTAGGACTTCAATGTGATCGACCGCCACACCCGCGTACTCCGCAACCCGCTCGGCAAATGCCGGCCCGCATGCGCTGACGGCATGCGCGCGACGCAACAACGTCCGACGCACCTCGGTCAGTTCCGTGGATGCCACGGTCTCGCCCGGGGGATCAAAAATGTCCGATCCCCACGCCGTCGCGACCAGGACGGCGTTCTCGATGAGCGGCGGGTCGAAACGGAAACCCCAATCCTGCAAGAAGTGGATATTGACGACGTCGAATCGTCGCAAGAAGCCGCGGAGATACCGGCTACGCCGCCCCTGCCATCCGCGAAGGTTCGTGGCGCTCGGCTCGGGTACGCGGAACCTCTCGACCGTCGCGCCCATCACCGGCGCCGGTTTGTGGGTGACGATGTGGACCTCGTGCCCCAGCTCCGCAAGCCCCGGCGCGAGTTGCTGAATGTGGATCGACTGGGCGTCGGCGAAGAGAGCGATCTTCACGAGATGCTCTCCGCCAAGGCCGGTTCGCTGAGCGGCGCATCGTTGGCGTCGCTCGACCAGGAGTGCTCCACGCACAGCGCGCCGGTCGCCCGGCCGTCGTCATGGAGGATCATGGGATAGCGGAACGGCGTGTCCAGCTCAATGACGCCGAGATCGGCGTTCCAAAGCCGCACGTTCCAGAAATACTGCCCGCCCGCGAGGGGAAGGGACGCAAGACGAAGAGTGAGGCACCGTTGCCCGGGGGACATCTTGAAAGTAACCCCATCGCGTCCGGAGTTGAGGCTCACCAGCGGCTCGTTCATGGCGGAGCGGAGGTTCAATTCTACAACCGCAGCGGCGATCGGCCTGCGTACGCGGAACCTCAGCTCGGCACGGATCGCGTCGCGCGGCCCGGCGCTGACGAACTCCTTCTCCACGGCGCCGACCCAGCGGAGGGACAGCAGTTCCACGGCCCCGCCGCCCCACGCCGGCTCGATATCGGCGGAACGCTCCGCAAACGCGCGAGACATAGCGTGGAGATACTGACCGACGGCCTCGCGTGCCGGCCCGTCGAACGCCGTTGCCCCGTGGTCCAACACAATCGCCCGGGAACAGATGGACTGCATTTGATCGAGATCGTGCGTGACAAAAACCAACGTGGTCCCGCCGCGGACAAGTTCGCGCATTCTTTCCAGGCAGCGCAGCCGAAACACCGCGTCCCCCACCGAAAGCACCTCATCGACGAGAAGTACATCGGCCTCGACGTGCGCCGCGATGCTGAATCCCAGCCGCGCATACATGCCTGAGCTGTAACGCTTCACCGGCGTTTCCAGGAAGGGTTCGATGCCCGCGAAGGCCACGATGGCATCAAGCTTCTGGCGTACTTCCGCGCGGCTCATGCCAAGGATCGCGCCGTTCAGGAAGATGTTCTCCCGCCCGGTCAAGTCGCCGTGAAACCCGGCTCCCACCTCGATCAGCGCGGCCAGCCGCCCGTAGACACTGACGCGTCCGCTGTTCGGACGCAGAATACCCGCCAGCAACTTGAGCGCCGTGCTCTTACCCGCACCGTTGGGACCGATGATCCCCAAGGTGTCCCCACGTACTACGGCGAAGCTCACATCCTGCAACGCCCAGAAATGCGAGCGGCGATTGACCGCCCGCCCCAGCAGGCGTCCCAGACCGTGGGCGATCAAATCGCGCAACGAATCGTGCGATTCGCCCAGACGGAAGCGCTTGCAAACATGATCGAAGCAGATCGTCGGTTCGCTCACTAAATACACTCCGCGAAGCGATACGACATCCGCCGAAACCACATCCATCCGCCGAGCAAACAGACCGCCGCGACCGCCCCTGCGTAGAAGAGACCGCCTCCTGCGGGGGTCCTTCCATACAGGATGGCCTCTCGGTATCCGTCCATCAGCGGAACCAGCGGATTGAAAGCGATGACCCGCGCTAGGACCGATCCGTCACGCGGAACGGGCACGACGACCGCGGAGATGAACATCCAGAGCTGTACGACGGCGGAACTCACCAGCCGCACGTCGCGATAGAAGAGGTTGGCCATGGAGAGCAGAAGGCCGAGCCCCACGGTGAGTGCGATCTGGATCATGACCAGCAGCGGCACCAAGAGGAGTGACACGCTCGGCACGAACGCGAATTCGCCGCGAAGACTAAAGCACACCATGAGCCCCGCGAGCACCACCATCGCGACCGCGAAATCCACGAATGCTGCGGCCACCGACGACAACGGAAAGACCTCCCGCGGAAAACAGACCTTGGTCACCAGATTGCGATTGGCCACCAGCGAGTTCACGCACCCCGTCAGGCTGCTGGAGAAGAACGTCCACGGAACCAAACCCACAAACGCATAGAGCGGATACGGAATGCGCAACCCCAACAGGGAACTCCCATCGATGGCCCGCGTGAACACGAAGGTAAACAGCAACATCATCAGCAGCGGTAGGGCCACGGCCCAGGCGATTCCCAAAACGGATTGTTTGTACCTCACGCGCACATCGCGCCACGCCAGCGCGATGAGCAACTCGCGAATCCGGTGAATGTCAGTTGCGGAGGACATTAAGACGCAGCCGCCTTATAGACGCACACGGCTGTTTATCGGTCGTTTGCGCGATGCAGTTTGCTAATGCACAAACCGGTGAGCAGGCTCAGGCATAGAACCGCCGAATGGCGGATCCAACGCGGCGCACGTCACGTTGTGTCATGGCTGGGAAGTTCGGCAGGCGAATGATCTGAGATTGCACCTCGCGCGCGACCGGGCAGTCCACAGCGTGGTCGCGGTACAAGTCGAGGTCCGCGCAGTTGTGGTATTCGCTGGTCTCACAGTCGATTCCTTTGCTGAAGAGGTGCTGCGACAGTTCGGCCGCTCGATTGGCGAGAATGCCGTAGTACAACCCGTTCCATGTGCCGCCGCCGGCCGACTGTACGAGCCTGATGTGAGGGATGCCGTCAAGTTCCTCGTCGAGCCACTGTCCCACTCGGCGCCGCCGCTCGATCAACTCGCCCACGCGGTGGAGTTGCCCTCGGCCCAGCCGAGCCTGAAACGGGTGCAAGGGCGGCGTTTCCTCGGGGTGAAACCCGCGATCCCTGCGGGGAGTCTCCGTCATGATCTTCTGCTGCAATCCGGGTCGCAACATCCGCGCGAGACGGAGCATCGGCCAAGCCCCGAAGCTGAAGGGCAGGCGGCGGGTTCCGATGTCCATGATCGCGCCCATCAGCGCTTTCTTGACTCCTCTTGGGCACGGCTGCGATTCGCGCAGGCTTTCAAGTCGCTTGCGGATGGAAGCAGCTAGGGCACCGTCGTTGGTGGCAATCATGCCGCCGCCGAATGTGGTAACCAGCTTGAGCACGCTGAAGCTGAAGATCGCGGCCGTACCGAGCGTGCCGACGAACTTCCCGGCAAACCGGCTGCCCAGGGCGTGGGCGCAATCTTCGAGCAGAATCAGCTTGCGCTGCCTTGCCATCGCGGTTAGCGCGTCCATCGCCGCGGGGTGGCCGAACATGTGCGTAGCCAACACGATGCGTGTCTTCGACGTGACCAGGCGCTCTGCCGCAGACGCGTCGATGTTCAAGTCGTCGCCTCGGATGTCGCAAAACCGCGGAATCAGGCCGAGCTGGCAGAAACGCTCGACGACGGCGAACAGGTTGAACGCGGGAATGATAGCCTCATTGCCAGGACCGATCTCGAGCGCTTCCAGGACCAGGTGCATTCCCAGTCGCCCGGAGGCGACGGCGATGGCGTGGCGGCAGCCCACGTAGTCGGCGAAGTCGCGTTCAAATGCCGCGATTGCCCCGGCGCCCTCCCGTCGGGTGAGCAATGAAGCAGCAATGCCGGCGTAGTCCGCCAGGGTCGTCTCGATCTGGTGCCGAGGAATCGAAAGGAGGTGCATGGCGTGCCCTCACGACAACGTTCCCAATCCCAACCGGACGAGCTTGCGAAACTCGAAGAAGCTGCGTACGTCCATCAGCTTCTCGAGGATCGCCGCAGGGCGTAAATAGAATGATCGGACGGCCTCACGGCGTAGCTCTTCGACCTTGGCGTGCGTGAGGTGCCGGTGCTTGATGTTGCTGGCCGCGAAACCGTAGTCGCATCCCCCCTCCTGCAAGAAGCCCTCCTGCCGCGCTCGCTGCTCATAGGCCGTGCCGGGCAGAGCATTGACCACGTTGAAGGACACGTACTTCGGCCGCAGCGACCGGGCAAAGTCGATCGTGGCGCGCACGTCGTCTTCGGTATCGTCTTCGAAGGCGAGCATGATGAAAGCGGTCGTCTCAATGCCGACCCGGCGGCACTCGGCGAACACTTCACGGATACGCTGATCGCTGATGCGCTTATCGACGCGGCGGCGGGTCGCTTCGTTGGCGTGCTCCACGCCGAACTCGATGCCGTAACACCCGGCCTTCTTCATGAGCGCGAGGACCTCCGGCGTGGCCACGTCGATGCGTGTCGTGCAGAGCCATCGCAAACGAAGGCGGCAACCGGCGAGCTTCGTCAAAAACTCCACGGCGAGTTTCTTATGCAGCGCGAAGGTCAAGTCCTTGAAATAGACCTCGCGGAAACCTTGGGCGTCAATCTCGACTAGTTCCTTGATCACGTCGTCCACCTCGCGGTAGAGCATCTTCCGATAAAGCTGATTGTCGATGCAGAACTCGCAGGTATAGGGGCAGCCGAACGCCCATTGTACGCAGGTTACCGGCTTATGTTTGCTCTGTGGGAAGCAGTAGCGCTTGTCCTTGAAGATGGCGTGCTGCGGCCGCGGGATGCGCAGCCCTTCACCGTAGCGAACTTTGACCTCCGGGATCAGCGAGCGGGCGCCGCGGGTGACGATATTGAAGGGCTCGACTCCGTCGCCGCGCCGCAGGACGTCGGTGAGGTTGTGCTCAGCGGTGTTCAGGATGATGCCATCCAGCGAGTGATGGTCGGCCATCAGCCGCGATAGCCGCATCGCTTCGCGCTGGATGATGATGCTGCCCACGACGTAGCAAGGTACGTCGCCCAAAGCGAGTTTGAGTGCTGCGAGCTCGCCCAGCTCCTCATCGATCCGCGAGCTGGAGGTCAGCGACAGCAAGCCGGCAACGTCGTGCTCCCGGGCGCGGTCCAGCACCTGCGGCCAGGTCATGCGGTTGAGCTGGGCGTCGATGAAGATGGGACGAAAGCCCGCCTCTCGGACCGCGCCGGACAAGAGGATCAGGTCGATGTTGGGGAAGGGTGCATTTCGTGCGTCGTCCTTCTCGCGCAGCGAGCCGCGGCGGCAGAAAGCCGACGTGCTCGGCGGGTCGAGAAGCAGAAACGGGCGTGGGCCTGCCATAAGCAATCGCTGCCAGGGCGCGGAACCACTCCGCGCTACGTCCGGGAACGCAGCGTCCCATTACTCTCGGGTCGGCAAAAGAGGGATGGCGGTTTAGATAGGCACAAGTGGCGCGGCGCTGGGGTGGGCCCGGCAACTGCCAGCCCTGCCTAGCGGGTTCGTGGGCTGGAGGGGATGGCGACGAGATCCAGCACGGCCAACAGGTCGCCCGCCCCCAGCGAGCCATTGCCGTCCACGTCACTCCTGTGGATGGGCATCAGCTCGGAACCGTTCAGAGCGCGCACCAGGGTCAGCACGTCTTTGGAATCGGCCCGACCGTCGCCGTTGGCATCGCCGGGGAACGAGCCCACGCGCGTGGTCGTCTTGCTCGCCTTGTGGGTGATGGTTGTCCAGCCGCCGGCACGAATCGGGCGGTCGAGCTCGATGGTCACCTCGTTCCCCTCACCCACGACCCGTTTCACTCGAGGCGGACTCGGCGTCCCGTCTTCGATGATCACGTCGTCGGGACTCAGGTTGCCACTCTCACAGTTGAACGAAAGGCGAACCGCGTTCCATGATTTTCCCGGCGTCCGCCGAGCGTCGACAGCGCCGTCCGGCGGATCGCTGGACAGTAAACGTCGCCAGCGTATTTCGCGCGAGACCTTGACCGTTAGCCGCTCGTAATTAACCGTCGGGATTTGCTCATTGTCCGTAGTGATCAGGCTGGTGGTGAACGGGTCCTCGACCATGGCGATGTTGAACGTCCCATGGGCATTGGCCGACGGGGTGAGCTTCAGCGTGGCGCACGAGAACTTCTTACCGTCCTGTGCACTGACCGGCCCCTCGTAGGGATCGAGCAAGACGCTTAGCCAACGGTAACCCGGCGATGCCGAATCCACGATGGGGATCGTCGGTCGGCCGTAATGGACCCACCGGGGGTCGGACTCATCGATGAATGCGTTCGGGTCGCGCTCCGGGTTCGCCTGCAAACCAACGGGCTGCACGACGCCCTGGTCGCCGGTCGAGTAGCTCGCATCGTCCACCTTGATCTGATAGGCCCTCAGCTTCTCGCCGGCCGGCGACCAGTCACAAACAAAGAACTTCGCCGTGATCACGTCCCCGGGAGCGACCGCTACCTCTTTGACAGGCGCTCCGGCAATGGCGATGCCGTTGACTTCGACGGCTTCGATCGAATACGTCGGAACTGCAACCGGGCCCTCGCCTTGTGCAAACGCGAGGGACGCCGTCAGCGTGCCGGCCAGAGCCACGCAACGAATCAGACCGTCGTTCAACACCGTATCGATCCTCCTCAATGTCATCCGGAAGGGGCGGATCCGGCGCCCCACTCGTTTGGCTAGGAGTTTACGGGATGCACGACCGCCTGCAAGAGCTACTTGGGGCTTGGTCCTTAGGGAGCTGAAGCCGGACGCGCAGCGGCCGCTGAACCACAGACCCGGCGTCGCCCGCCCCACGTCCCGGCTCGTTCCTTATGGGAAGCACCTTGCGCATCTGTCGCGGCAGAATCCGGTGGTCGCGGGACCGCCGGCGCCACAAACACCCGTGGCACACGTGCCCGGCGAGC
>Ga0187892_10011537_pt1 | contig 10793 bp, 8 predicted proteins | sample MA1701073metaG_FD_139345 | JGI IMG/M metagenome (GOLD analysis project Ga0187892, IMG submission 139345) | Bio-ooze microbial communities from a basaltic lava cave in the Kipuka Kanohina Cave System on the Island of Hawaii, USA - MA170107-3 metaG ...
CATTCCCCATTTTGATTCAGAAGATTGACGCAGAGCGAGTTGGAGGGTCACGCTCCGTCGTGACCGTCCCGCGAAGCGGGAGACGCGACAGAGCGCGTCCCTCCAATTTGGGGAATTTCTGGACGCCGCAATCTCCATTCGCTTTTTGACGGACCTTCTGTATAACTTCCCGCCGAGATCATGACGGATGAAACTCAAAAGACCTCGGCGCTCACGCCCGAAACGCTGCGCCGCCTCATCATCCTTCTCGGCGTGCTGACAGTTCTCGGCTTCATCCTTTACGGCGTCTGGAAACATCTCTCCACCCGCGTCACGGACGTGTATTTCGTCAACGGGCTGGAAATCCCGCTGGTGGTGAAACTGGGCGACCACACGGTGAAAGTCCCGCCGCACGAGGCGCGCCGCGAACTCAATGTCGCGCGCGGGCAATACACTGTCGTCGCCGCGACCGAATCGGGCAGGGTCGTGGATGAATATTCCGTGGTTGTCCCGCGCCGCACCGATCTGGTGGTGGTCAACCCGCTGGGCGCCGCTCCGCTGTTCGCCGAGGAATTGATTTATTACCGCGAAGGGCGCGTGCCGCAGGACGCCGACAAGGACGAAAACCCGACTATCCTCCAGTTCTACGGGATGCGGTTCACCGTGCGCGAAGACGTGGCGTTCCCGTTCCGCGCGCCCACCGCGAACCTGCGGATGTCCGACACGTCGCCGCGCCAACGGGTCTGGGCGTTCGGGCTGGAGTCGGGCGGCTGGCTGACCACCGTGCAACAGTTGACCGCGCGCCAGCGGGTCAGGGACGCCGCCGAAATCGCGAGGAACATCGCGCTGGCTGACCCGAACGCGGACGAGGCGATCTCGATGTCGGCGGGGTTGCTCGCGCAACTCGACGGGTTTCCCGCCGCAATCGAATGGTGCCAGTCGCTCGTCGCGAAGTTCCCCGATTCCGTCGAGGCGCACCGCAACCTCCAGAGTTACCTGCAACTGGCGGGGCGCGCCAAGGAGGCGCTCGCCCCCTATCGCGGGCTTGCGCAAAAGAATCCCGACTCGCCGATGTTCGGCTACCTGCGCGCGCGCATGGAGCCGCCCGAAGCCGCGATGCCGTTGTTTGCGCAATTCGTCGAAAAATTTCCCAATTACGCCTACGGACGCCGCTCCTACGGCTGGTATCTCTACCAGTCGCGGCGGTTCGCCGAGGCAATCGAACAATTCGAGAAATCCAGCGCGCTCGACCCGCGCCGACATGCCGACATGTTCTTCAACCACCTGAGCGCGCTCGTCGCCGTCGGGCGCGCCGCCGCCGCCGCGCATCTGTTTGTGCATTACGCCGACAAGCTGGGCATGGCGATGAACTTCAACGCGACGGTGTTTTACGCGCGGGTGCTGAAACAGGCGGGGTTGGAAAGACCGCCGCGCACCGCCGAGTTTTACCTGCAACAGGAATTTGGCGAAAAGGTTCCCCGCGACGTGCTCGCGTGGGTCGCCGTGCTCGTCGGCGAACCGAACCTGACCGAAGAACGGCTCGCCGATCTCGGCAAATCCGCGTTGCGCGCCGCCGCCGCCATCGTGCTCGCCGCGCGAACCGACCCCGACCGCGCGTTGTCGCTGGTCGAGGGCGCGCCGCCGCGCGCATGGGATCATTTGGAGGAGCCGTTCAAGTTGCTGCTCGTCTGCGAACTCGTCACGCGCGGGCAACGGGCGGCTGCCATCCAATTGTTCGACAAACTGCGCCCCATTGTCACGTCAAACCCCGCGATCAGGAAATTCATCTTCGACAGTGAGGAATCGCCCGAACTTTTCGAACTCGATCTTGAGACGCAGGCGGTGTTCAACCTGACCCGCGGTCGGCGCGCGCAGTTGCGCGGCGAATTACCCGACAAGTTCTTCGAGCAGGCGGTCCAGGACGACATCCTCCAGGTGATGATGCCGCAAATCGTGAAGAACTGGGCGCCGCCGAAGTTGAAGGAAGCGGTCGCGCCTGCCGAGAGACCGTGACGCGCAAAAAGTTTGGCGAATCTCCGCGCCTTTGATAGCGTCGCCGCCATTCCGACGTGATGACGCGAAATTATTTCCAATGCGCCTGCGCGCTGGCTGCAATTTTCTTCGCGCGCGATCTTTTGGGCGCCGACTTTATCCCGTTGCGCAAGTTCGACGACCAACCCGCCCACTGGCGCAGCGTTGAACCCTCTACGGACGCACCGAAGCGGCTGGCCTCGATGATGGAGGACGAAGCCGAAACAGTCACCGTGGACGCCGACGAAGTCGAATTCGACCGACCCGCCAATCTCATCCGCGCGCGCGGCAACGTCGTGATGCGGCGCGGCAACGTGACGTTGCGTTGCGACCGCGCCGAATACAACACCGCCACCAAAATTGCCATCGCCGAGGGGAACGTGATCCTCACCCGACCTGGCGACGAATGGCGCGGGCCTCGGCTCGAATACGATTTCTCCAAGCAGGAAGGTGAAATCGCAGAGTTTCGCGGACGCCACACGCCGTGGTTTGTCGGCGGCGGCGGCAGTCAAAAACTCACTGACCGCATCGTCGTCAACGACGCCTTTCTCACGACGTGCGAATACGAGCATCCGCATTGGAAACTCAAGGCGGCGCGCGTGGAGATTTATCCCGACCGTATCGTCGCGCGCGGCATCACGTTGCGCGTCGGCGACCTGCCCGTGTTTTGGTTTCCCTACCTGCGCCAGTCGCTTAAGGACAGGCGTCCCGTCTTGGAAATCATCCCTGGCCAGAGTGCGCGGATGGGCGGGCAAGCGCTCCTGGGCTACAACTGGTCGTTCAGCGACTCGTTGCGCGGGACGGTGCGCGCCGATTACCGCGCGCGGCGCGGCGCGGCGGGCGGGTTGGATTTCGATTTCAAACTCGGCGAACGCGGCGCGGGATTTTTGCATACTTACTACGCGAACGACAAGAACCCGAAAGACGCTGATGACGCAGGCGACGAAATCGGGCACGGACGGTATCGTATCGCGCTGCAACATCGGCAGGAGTTTGAGTCGAATGTGGCGGCGCTTGTTCGCGTGAACGCGCTGAGCGATCCCGACGTGCTGGAGGATTTTTTTGAGCGCGAGTTCCGCCGCGAAGTGCAGCCTGACTCGTTCGCGGACGTGACGCTGTTGCGCCCGACGTTCATCGTGTCGCTGCTGGCGCGTCCGCAGGTGAACGAGTTTTTTGAGACGACGGAACGGCTGCCCGAAGTGCGGCTCGAAGCGGTGCGCCAGCGCGTGTTCGGTTCGCCGCTATATTACGAAAGTGAATCGTCGGCGGGATTTTTGGAGCGCAATTTCGCCTCCACGAGCGGCGTGGCGGACTTCGACTCGTTTCGCGCGGACTCATTTCATCAAGTGACGTTGCCGCAACTCTGGGGCGGCTGGCTTTCCGTCGTGCCGCGCGCGGGCGGGCGCGTGACGCATTACACCGAGAGCGCCGTAGCCAATAGTCCCGAAGTGACGCGCGGCGTGTTCAACACAGGCGTCGAAGTGGCGACGAAAGCGGCGCGGACATTCAACGTGAAGAACGAAGCGGCGAACATCCACGGGTTGCGGCACATCTTCGAGCCGTCGGTGAATTACTCGTATGTGCCGACGCCGAACCGCATCCCCGCCGAGTTGCTGCAATTCGACACCGTGCGCCCGACGACGCGGCTGCTGCCGATTGAGTTCCCGCAGTATCGCGCGATTGAAATGATTGACCAGACCAACACGTTGCGCCCGACGCTGCGCAATCGGCTGCAAACACGGCGTGGCGACGGCGCGATTTCGGATTTGGTCGAGTGGCTGTTGTATGCGGATTATCGCCTCACGCAACCGCTCGGCGCGCACCGCTGGTCGGACGTGTTCAACGAAGTGACTCTGCGCCCGACCGATTGGCTGGCGGCGCAAATGTTGTCGCGCGTTGACCCGTATCACGGCGTCCTGCGCGAATTTAACTCGGAGGTCGCGCTGTTGGGCGGAACGGATTACGCGCTCTCCGTCGGGCAACGTTTCCTGCAGGGCGACAGCCATCAGATTGCGTTCGGCGTGTATGCGCGGATTTCCGAGAACTGGTCGGCGCGCACGGCGCACCGCATCGAAGCGCGCGGTCGGGCGCGCTTGGAGGAGCACGAATACGCCATCGAACGCGACCTGCATTGTTGGACGGCGGCAGTGAGTTTCCGTTACCGCGACGAACGCATCGGCGCCGACGATTTCCGTGTGATGATCGTCTTCACGCTCAAGGCGCTGCCTGAATTCAAGGTCTCGGCAGGGAAATAGCGCATGGAATACGAGGTCTTCATTTCCGACGAGGCGAAAGAGAAATTACGCGCGCTGGCAAAACCAATTCGCCGAAACATCGGACGAAAGATTTCCGCCATGCAGATTGGCTTGAGCGGCGATGTGAAAAAGCTCAAAGGCTCGACCACTGAATATCGTCTTCGGGTGGGCGATTATCGGGTGCTTTTTGAACTCGAATGGAATCAATCATGATTTATGCTGTCGGCGACCGAAAGGACATTTACCGATGAGCACCGCCACGTTGAATCGAAAACCTCGCCGCCCGACCTTGGATGCGCAGATACGCCGCGCGCAAGAGGTGCTGCGCGAGTTGAAGGAAACGCTGGAAGATTTGGAAGACCGCCGCGCGTTGGCGTCTGCCAAGAAACGCAACAACGGCAGGGCGGGAACTCCATGGAAACAAGCCGCCAAAGAATTGGAAATCTGAAAGAAATTTGATGTCTAGAATGGGGCGCATCTTGATACTGGAGCCATGCAGAGCGATACCGCGTGGTTGTAGGGCGCGAATGCCCCGCCCGCAGTCTGCGGAGGGCTGCGGTTTCGCGCCGTGTCCTTTTGCCTTGACGGGGCCCCGATAGCAGACGGCGGCGCGAAACCCCGCAGCGGGGCATTCGCGCCCTACAAACCCGTTGAGCGCCTTTTCATCAACTGCCACCGGCTCCAGTGTCAAGATGCGCCCTCTAGAATGCGGGCTGGTTATCCGACGAATAAAGCGATGATCTGAAGAAGCGCCTCCAACCTCACTTCGCTGCCTCTTTCTGCGCGAAGGCGCGGCGGAGACCTTCTCCCGTGAGGTAGAACGACAGCGTGGTGATGAAGATGGCGATGCCAGGGAAGAGGATGAGCCACCACGCGTCGAGGATGTAGGTGCGCCCGTCGGCGATGATGTTGCCCCAACTCGCTTGCGGCGGCTGCACGCCGAACCCGAGGAAACTCAGCCCCGCTTCCGTCATGATCGCACCCGCCACGCCGAGCACGGCGGTGACATACACGGGCGCCATCGCGTTGGGCATGATGTGACGGAAGATGATGCGCGCGTGCGATTGCCCCAAAGTGCGGATGGCGTGGACATATGTCATTTCGCGCAACGTCAGGAATTCCGCGCGCACCAGCCGCGCCGTGCCCGTCCACCCGACCAGCCCGATGACGGCGATGACGTTCCAGATGCTCGGTCCGAGCAGCGCGATGACGGTGAGAATGAGAAAGAACGTCGGGAAACACATGATGGAATCCACCACGCGCATCACGATGTTGTCCACCCATTTGCCGAAGTATCCCGAAATCGCCCCGACGCCGATGCCGATGATGATTGAAACACCGACGGCGAGAAACCCGACCGCCAGCGAGATGTAGGTGCCGTGCAGCAGCCGCGTGAGCACGTCGCGTCCGAGGTTGTCCGTGCCCAGCCAGTGCGATGCGCTCGGCGGCAAAAGTTTCTGCGTCAAGTTGGGTTCATTCGGGTCGTAGGGGAAATTGATGTCCAGCGCATTCAACGTCAGGAACGTCGCGGCAATCACGATGAGCACGCACAACGACACGAACGCCGTCATCGTCACGGGTTCGCGTCGGCATTGGCGCAACGCCCGCCGCCACGGGCTGGCGGACGGGGTTGCAATTTGTTCAGCCTCACTCATGTTCTGTTAAAATTCCGAAATCCGAATCTCGAAATCCGAAACAAATCCGAACTCAGCAAATTCGAAAATTGGACAGCTTGCATGTTTCGGCTTTTTCCGACTTTTCTGAATTCTAATTTCCTTCGTGCTTCGGATTTCGAATTTCGGATTTGTTTCCTCACTCATTCCAATCTCACCCTCGGGTCAACGACCGCATACAAAATGTCCGAGACCAGCGTTCCCAACAGCACAAGGATTGCGCCGACGAAATTCAGCGTGACCAGCACGGGGTAATCGCGTTCCAACACCGCCTCGTAACCGAGCCGTCCCATGCCAGGGTAGCCGAAGATGCTTTCCACGATTACCGCGCCGCCGAGCATCGCGGGCAGCGAAAACCCGATGAACGTCAACACGGGACGCAGCGAATTGCGCAGGACGTGCTTGTAAAACACCACCGTCTCGTCCAACCCCTTCGCGCGCGCCGTGCGGATGTAATCGTCACCCATCACCTCCAACATGCTGGAGCGGACGTAACGCGACATCACGGCGATGCCGCCCATCGCCAGCACGGCGGCGGGCGCGAACAAATGCCACGCGCGGTCGAGCACGAAACTCAGCGTGTTGGGATGTTCGACGCCGAACGTGGACAGCCCCAACAACGGCACCTGCAAGTAACCGACCAGAAAAATGCACATCAGATACGCGATCCAAAATCCTGGCAGCGCGATGAACATGAACGCAAGAATCGTCGTGCCCTGGTCGCGCACCGTCGCGCGGTATCGCGCCGCATACACGCCGAGCGCGATGCCGAAACTGAACTCAATGAGCAGCGCGATGGCGTTGAGCAACAGCGTGTGCGGCAGCCGTTCGCCGATTTTCTGCAACACGGGACGCTCGTCCTTGTTGCTGACGAGTTTGCCCTGAACCATGTCCCGCATCAGAAAGCCGTATTGCTGATACCACGGTTTGTCGAAATGGAATTTCTTTTTGTAGAGGTCCTTGACAGTCTGCGAAACTTTCGGGTCGAGGTCGGACCACGGCATCGGTCCGCCAGGCGCCATGGAAATGATGAGGTAGGAAATGACGCTGACGAGAAACAGCACGACGACGGAAATGGCGAGGCGGCGTATGAGGAACGTCATCATGGTTTCATTTGCGGGCGATACCACCAGTCTTGATACGTGCGGAACCCGCTCGGCGGCGAACGCACAGGCTCTTCAACCCAGCGGGCGTGGTCGTCGGGACGTTTCACGCGGAACTCACCGCGACGCATCGCGGCGGTGCTTTGCGGGACGTAAAGGAACAGATACGGCTGTTCCTCGTAAATGATGCGGTGCATCTCGTGCGTGTATTGCTTGACCTTTTCCTCGTCGAACTCGCTGCGCGCCAGTTCGATGAGCTTGTCCACCCGCGCGTTTTTGAATGACGCGAAGTTGAGTTCCCCGTCCTCCGTCTGAGTCGAATGCCAGAGTTGGTATTGGTCGTAATCGTAGCCGAGCGCCCAGCCGAGCACGCACGCGTCGAAATCGCGCTTGTCAATCTTCTGGCTGATGAACACCGCCCATTCGTAAAGCTGCACGTCCACCTTGATGCCGACACGGCGCAGGTCGTTCTGCACGAGCGTGGCGATGTCCTTGCGCACTTCGTTGGCATGATTGGTGATGAGCGTGAACTCAAATTTCACGCCGTCCTTCTGGAGAATTCCGTCCGCGCCGAGCGTCCAACCCGCCTCCTTCAACAGCGCGCGCGCCTTCTCGGGGTCGTATTCGTATGGCGTGATGTTCGGGTTCGCATACCACATCTGCGCGGGGAACGGTCCTGTGCTCTGCTCGCCCTGACCATAGACGATGTATTTGACCATCTGCTCCACGTTGACGGCGTGCGCGAGCGCGCGGCGCACTTTCAAATCCTGAAACAACGGGCGTTTCAGATTCCAGCCGATGTAATTGTATCCCTGCAAAATGCGGGAGAAGACCTCGTAACGAGGATGGTCGAGGAATTTCTTGTTCGCGTGCGGTTCGACGCCCCAGAAATCCAGTTCGCCTGTCTCAAACAACAGCCGCACCGACACGGGGTCGGGAATGATGCGCATCGTCACGAAATCGAGGTGCGGTTTGCCCTCCCAATAATCGTCGTTGCGGCGCACACGGACGTATTGCGCGGAACGCCATTCATCGAATTTGTAGGGACCCGTGCCGACGGGTTTGCGGTTGAAATTCTGCGCCCACCATTTGCTGTCTTTGCCTTCGAGGATGTGGCGCGGCAAAATTCCCATCATCCACGATGACAGGCACGGCGCATACGGTTTGCGATAAACGACGCGGAACGTGTAATCGTCGTCCACGTGCACGGAGCGCACCAACTCGAAATCCGAACGGCGCGGCGATGCTATTTGCTCATCCACAATCGCGCGGTAGGTGAACGCGGCGTCGTGCGCGGTGAACGTCGCGCCGTCCTGCCAGCGCACGCCGCGTCGGATGACGAAACGGATTTCAGGCTCGTTCAGGACGAGGAACTCCTCCGCGACCTCGCACGAACCGAGCGCGTCTTTTTCCGAGTCGGATTTCAACAATCGCTTGAGCAATTCCACGAACGGCTTCGGGTCGCCGCTGACAACGAGATCGAATTCGCCCGATGTGTTGATGAAATGGGAATGGAGTTGCGAACGCAGCGCGCTGTCCTTTCCAAATTCGGCATCAATCCGTTTCAGCGTGGATTCGGATGTGACAGGTTCGCCGTTGAGTTTCGCGTCGCCTTTGAGCGTCACTCGAACGAACGAAACGGGAAACGGTTTGTTATCGCCGAGCAACGCGAGGAGCGATTCCTGATAACCCGTGCCTGCGTTGGAAAAATGGAGACGCACCCGCGCGCCGTCGAGGTCTGCGCTTTCCAATTTCCAATCCGCCCAGCGCGCGGGATGTTGCTTGAGCGTCGCCAATGCGCGCTCGGCGTTTTCATTCGACGGAAAAAACAGCGTGGAGATTTGGGAGACAGCCCAGCTTGTCGCGAGATTCGGCGCGATCTCGATGTTTTCGTTGTATTTGAGCAGCCCCTCGAAAATCAGCCCGTGAATTTCGCCGTCGGCGGTGGTCGTCGCAAGAATCGGGTTGAGGTTTTGCGGTTCGGCGATGCTGCCGATGGTCAGTTGGTTGATCTTGCGCGGACGCGCCCAGCGCACGGACACAAGCGCCACGGCGAAGAACGCCAACAGCGCCACGGGCACGAGGATGATCAGACGGCGGACCCAGATCATGCGCCGCCATTATGCGCATCGGCGCGGAAAAGACAACCCGATGCAGTCGGTGGCAGAACTTCCCCAAATTGGAGGGACGCGCTCTGTCGCGTCTCCCGCTTCGCGGGACGGTCACGACGGAGCGTGACCCTCTAACTCGCTCTGCGTCAATCTTCTGAATCAAAATGGGGAATGTCTGAGTCGGTGGTAGTGTCCTAATTGGGAGGGTCACGCTTCGTCGTGACCGATTTCCCCACCCAAGGACGCGACGGAACGCGTCCCTCCATGCAGCGAATCAGGACTGCCAAATTAGGACACTACCCAGTCGGTTGAAAGCGGTCAGCGCGCGCCGTTTACTTCTTGAGCAATTCCTCGACGGCTTTTTCGAGGGCTTCGCCGCACAGATCGAGGCGGGCGACTTTGCCTTCCTTGTCCACGAGGAACGTGGCGGGAATGGAATCAATGCCGAATTTCCTGCTGACTTCGTTTTCCCATCCCTTGCCGTCGCAATGCTGGGGCCAGTCCATTTTCTTCTCGGCAATGAAAGCCTCAAGCGGTTCCTTGCGCTGGTCGAGGCTGACGCCGATGATCTCAAACCCCTTGGCGCGGAATTTTTCGTAGGTCTTGAGCACGTTGGGCAGCTCGGCGATGCACGGACCGCACCACGTCGCCCAGAAATCCACGAGGACGACCTTGCCCTTGTAATCCTTGATGTCCACCTTCTTGCCGTCAACCGCGGTGAAACTCAGTTCGAGCGGCTTGCCGACGATGTCGAGTTTCGCCAGCGTCGCCCTCGCGCGCCCCGCGGCGTTGGAATCGGGATTTTTCTCGATGATGCTGTTGCAGATTTTGCGCGCGGCGTCCGCGTTGCCTTCCGTCATGTACTTCGAGGCGAGATGCGCCCGAAGGTCGGGCAGCGCCTCGTGGTCGGGGAACGACGCGGCGACGGCTTCGATGCGTTCGGCGGCTTCCGTGGCATTCTCGACGAGGTTCAACATCAGCATGTGCGCCTGGAACGCGTTCTGGTCTTTGATTTTGGCGGCGAGGATGTCGTTGACGATGGCGACGCACTTGGCGCGCGCGTCCTTGTCGCCAAGCTGGTGCAACTGAAGGTGCAGGCTGGCGGCGATGAGCTTGATTGCGCGCGCGTGCGCGCCGTTGGGGAACTCGGCGAGGAACTTGTCCGCGTCGGCGAGGCGCGCATGGAAGAATTCGCGGTAAAATTTCTCGCGCTCGGCGGCGGGCGCGTTTTGGGCGGGGCGCGACTTGGGGTTGAGGCGCAACGACGCGGTGAATGCCGTGAACGCTTTGTCCTCGGGCGTCTGCTCGGCGGGTTTGTCGGTGGCGGGCTTGGGCGGTTCGGCAGGCTCGGCTGCGAACGGCGCGGTGCGCGCCAGCAGGACGGCGGCGAGGGCGAGAATGAGGGCGAATGTTTTTTTCATGGGAATCCTTCCGTCCGAAATTTCGGACTGGGCGCGGGCGGCGCCTCGTGGGCAGACGATAGGGGGCGGGCGATTTTTCTGCAAACGCAAAGTGGCTACGGCAGACATTCCCCAAATTGGAGGGACGCGCTCTGTCGCGTCTCCCGCTTCGCGGGACGGTCACGACGGAGCGTGACCCTCCAACTCGCTCTGCGTCAATCTTCTGAATCAAAATGGGGAA
>Ga0187892_10011538_pt1 | contig 10792 bp, 8 predicted proteins | sample MA1701073metaG_FD_139345 | JGI IMG/M metagenome (GOLD analysis project Ga0187892, IMG submission 139345) | Bio-ooze microbial communities from a basaltic lava cave in the Kipuka Kanohina Cave System on the Island of Hawaii, USA - MA170107-3 metaG ...
CAGACATTCCCCATTTTGATTCAGAAGATTGACGCAGAGCGAGTTGGAGGGTCACGCTCCGTCGTGACCGCATTGGCGAATCGGACGCGACAGAGCGCGTCCCTCCAATTTGGGGAATGTCTGCTCATTGACTGGTTGCGTTGACACTCTCTCATTGCGCGTGATAACGTCGCGCGCTTGTTTCTGAAACAACAGTGAGCACGGTGGATTACAAAAAGACGGTGAACCTTCCGCAAACCGCCTTCCCCATGAAGGCAGATTTGCCCAGACGCGAGCCAGAGATGCTGGCGTTGTGGGAGAAGGATAATCTTTACGCGCAAATTCAAGCGGCGCGCAAGGATGCGCCGCTCTTTGTGTTGCACGACGGCCCGCCTTACGCCAACGGCGCCGTCCACATCGGCACGGCGTTGAACAAGACGCTCAAGGACATCGTCGTGAAATACAAAACGATGGCGGGGTTTCGCGCGCCGTATGTGCCAGGGTGGGATTGCCACGGGTTGCCCATCGAGTTGAAGGTGTTGCGCGAGCTTGAAAAGGACGCGGGGGGGTTGTCCCCCGCCGAAATCCGCAAACGCTGCCGCGCTTACGCGGAGAAATACGTCGGCGTCCAACGCGAGCAGTTCAAGCGGCTCGGCGTGTTCGGCGAATGGGCGAAGCCGTATCTGACGATGACGCCCGAATACGAAAGCGGCATCGTCAGCGCGTTTTTCGAGATGCAGCAAAAGGGCTACATCTATCACGGACTCAAACCCGTCCATTGGTGCATCAACGACCGCACGGCGCTGGCGGAGGCGGAAATCGAATACGCGCAAAAACAATCGCCATCCATTTACGTCAAGTTCCCCGCGAAGTTCCGCGACAAGCCGACTGACGCGCCGACGTTCGTGCTCATTTGGACGACGACGCCGTGGACGCTGCCCGCGAACCTTGCCATCGCGATTCACGAAAAATTCGATTATGTCTTCGTCAAAGTTCCGTCGGGCGAAATCTGGGTGCTCGCCGAGGGGCGCATGTTGCCGCTCATGGCGCAACTGGGTCTCGAGGGCAAATACACCATCGTTCGCAAAGTGCGCGGCGAACATCTCGTCAATGAGGGCCTCGTCCCGCGCCACCCGTTCGCCGAACGCGATTCGCCGCTGGTGCTCGCCGATTACGTCACGCTCGACACGGGCACGGGCTGCGTCCACACCGCGCCAGGTCACGGAATAGAAGACTACGCGACGGGGCAGCGATACAATTTGCAGCCGACCGCGTATTCGCCCGTGGACGACGCAGGGCGGTTCACCGCCGACGTGCCGCTGTTCGCGGGACAAAAGATTTTCGAGGCGAACGAAAAAATCACCGAGCATTTGCGGGCGGCGGGGAATCTCGTGCTGCGCGAGAACATCACGCACGATTACCCGCATTGCTGGCGTTGCAAAAAACCCGTCGTGTTTCGCGCGACGGAGCAGTGGTTCATCAACGTTGACCATGCGCAATTGCGGCAGCGCGCTTTGGAACAAATCGGCAAAGTGAACTGGATTCCCGATTGGGGACGCAACCGCATCGTCGGCATGGTGGAGCAACGCCCCGACTGGTGCGTCTCGCGGCAGCGCACGTGGGGCGTGCCGATTCCCGTGATTTCCTGCGGCGCGTGCGGACATCAATTCACGGAAGCAGCGGCGCAACTGACGCGGCTCGTCGAGCAGCACGGCGTGGATGTGTGGTTTGAAAAATCGGCGAACGAGTTGCTGCCGAACACAACCTGTCCGAGGTGCAGACGCGCGACGGAACTGAAAAAGGAAACGGACATTCTCGACGTGTGGTTTGAATCGGGCGTGAGTCACCGCTCGGTTGTGAAGAAACGCGCGGAGTTCGCGGGCAGTTTTCCCGCCGATTTGTATCTCGAGGGCAGCGACCAGCATCGCGGCTGGTTTCAGAGTTCGCTGCTCACGGCGGTGGCGACCGACGGGGGCGCGCCGTTCAGGACGGTGCTCACGCACGGCTTCATCGTGGACGCCGACCGCGAGAAAATTTCCAAGAGCAAGCAGGGCGCGGGCGGTTACGACAAGCCGCAGACTTCCGAGGCCTACATCAAGCAATACGGCGCTGACATCGTTCGGTTGTGGGTCGCGTCGCAGGATTTCCGCAACGACGTCGTGGTCAGCGACGAACGCATCAGCAAGGTGAGCGAAACGTATCGCGCCATCCGCAACACGCTGCGTTATCTGTTGTCGAATCTTTACGATTTCAACCCCGACGCCAATCGCGTGGCGCGGGAGGCGATGACGGAAGTTGACCGCTGGGCGATGAGTCGGTTGGCGGGCGCGGTCGCGGCGGCGCGCGCGGCGTATGACGCTTATGAATTTCACAAGGTCTATCACACGCTCAACGCGTTTTGCACAGTGGATTTGTCGGCGTTCTACCTTGACATCCTCAAGGACAGAATGTATATCGCCGCCCCTCATTCGCCCGAACGCCGCTCCTCGCAGAGCGCGTTTTACGAAATCGCGTCAGCACTGGCGAAATTGCTCGCCCCGCTGGCGCCGTTCACGGCGGAGGAGGGCTGGCGGCATTGGCCTGACGGCGCGGAGAAGAAACGGTTCCCGTCGGTGCACATTGCGCTGCTGCCGCAGTTGGGCGACCCTGACGCGGCGCTTGAGGCGAAATGGAAAAAGCTGATGGAAGTGCGGCGCGTGGCGACGCTGGAATTGGAAAAGGCGCGCGCCAGCAAATTGATCGGCAGTTCCATCGAAGCGCGCGTCAACCTGGGTGCGTCGGGCGAGACACTCGCCTTTTTGCGCGCGAACGAGCCGCTGCTGCCGCTGGCATTGAAAGTGTCCCAAGTGTCCGTGGCTGAAACGGCGGGCGGGTTGACAGTTGCCGTTGCGCACGCCAACGGCAAGAAATGCGCGCGCTGCTGGAACTGGCGCGAGACGGTCGGCGCCCACGCGGCGCACCCCGACCTGTGCGAGCCGTGCACCGCCGTCGTGCAATCCCTCACCAACCCCTAGAATCTCAAAACACAACTGGAGTTCATCATGGCTAAAGCAAAAAAGAAAACCGCCGCGTCCAAAACTGCTAAGAAACCTGCCAGAAAATCCGCGCCAAAGACTCCAAAGCCGAAACCGCAACCCGCGCTTAAATCTAAAAAAGCCGCCGCACCTGAAATCGTCGCCGAACCGAAACTGCCGAAGGTGAAATTGGCGGCGCAAGACCGCAAGCATTACGAGAACCTTCTGGTTCAGTTGCGCGACCGATTGCTCGACGGCATTAATTTTCTCGCCACGAACAATCTTCGCAATTCGCAAAAGGAATCGTCGGGCGACATCAGCAGTTACAGCACGCACATGGCGGACGCGGGGACGGATGCGTTCGACCGCGAATTTGCGTTGAGCCTCGTCTCCAACGAACAGGACGCGCTCTACGAAGTGACCGAGGCGCTGAAACGGCTGGAAACCCAGGCTTACAGCGTGTGCGAATTGTGCGGCAAAACCATCCCGAAGGCGCGCCTGGAAGTGCTCCCGTTCGCGCGGCTCTGCATCAAGTGCCAGGAGATTTCGGAAAAGGAAAATCGGGGTCCCCGCCGTCAGGCGCAGCAGGTCTTTCCGCAATTCCAGGAAACCGAGGAAGCCGAAGCCGAAGCCGAAGAGGAAAAGGAGTCGGCGTAGACTCCGCTCGACGCCTGAACATCAGGGTCGCGGCGCGGCACAACACACATGCGACGGCTCTCCATGACGCTGATCATCTCAGGCATCGCGCTTGGGGTTTGGGGGGGCGACCAGTTCACGAAATGGCTCGTGCACGACTATTACGCGCTGGACATGAACGCGCATTACGAGGTGATTCGCGGATTTCTCACCATTCACCACGCGCATAACACGGGCGCCATTGGCGGCATTCTCAGCGGCAACAACCCCGTGCTCATCACGTTGTCCATTGTTGCGCTGGCGCTGCTCATCGCGTTTCGCCGCTCGTTCGTCACGTCGCACAAGGAGCATCTCCTCGCGCTGGGGCTGATTGCGGGAGGCATCAGCGGCAACCTGACCGACCGCGTGGTGCGCCATCACGTCGAGGATTTTCTGATTCTGTATATGGGCGATTTCCAGCTTACGTTCGTTTTCAACCTCGCCGACGCCGCCATCTGCACGGGCGTCGCCATCTACATCATCGCCCTGTTGCTGCCCAGGAAGAAGAACACAACCGCGCCACAAGCCGACAGCGCGGCTGCGGGCACGACGGCGCAGCCGAAATGAGGGCGCAACTCGGTTTCACGCGGACGCGGAGCTAGTGCTCCGTCACAGCTTATTTAAAGGGTTCTTGGAGGGACGCGCTCCGTCGCGTCTCGCGCTTCGCGGGACGGCCACGACGGAGCGTGGCCCTCCAAATGAACTTTGACCGACCCCTAGCGGTTGTTTTTCCGCAAACAATGCGGATGGATTCTCGGAGCGCGTGAAAGATTTTTCCCATCTGAGCGTCCGTTACACAATACGGCGGCATCATGACGGTGGTGTTGCCGATGGCGCGCGTCAGCACGCCGCGCTTGCGCATTTCGTCGCAGACTTTGAATCCCATTTTCTGATGAAGCGGGAACGGTTTCTTGCGCCCCGCATCCGCGAACAATTCCACCGCGCCAATCATCCCAATGTGACGAATTTCGCCGACGTGCGGAAGTGTTCGGCAACTCTCCAATCCTGATTTGAGATTTGAGATTTGAGATTTGAGATTTTGCAGCGTGTGCTCCTCTTCAAAAATGCAAAGGTTGGCGAGCGCGGCGGCGCAGCCGAGTTGATTGCCTGTGTAGCTGTGGCCGTGGAAGAAGGTTTTGAACTCCGAGTAGTCGCCGAGGAAGACGTTGAAAATCTCCTCGGTGGCAAGCGTGGCGGCGAGCGGGAGATAACCGCCCGTCAGCCCTTTGGCGAGCGCCATCAAGTCGGGGACAACTTTCTCCTGCTCGCAAGCGAACATCGTGCCCGTGCGCCCGAAGCCCGTCAGCACTTCGTCGGCGATGAGCAACGTTTCGTGTCGGTCGCAGAGTTCGCGCAACTCCGCGAGCAACCCGCGCCGCCACAACCGCATTCCTGCTGCGCCTTGCGCCAGCGGCTCGATGCAGACGGCGGCGATTTCCCGTCCTTGTCTGGCAAAAATCCGTTTCAGCGGCGCGATTTCGTTCACGCGGACCGTTTCAAAGAGCAACGGCTTGAACGTGGCGTGAAACAGATCAATCCCGCCGACGCTGACCGCGCCGAGCGTGTCGCCGTGATAGGAGCCAGCGAACGCGACGAATTTTCTGCGGCGCGGCTGTTTCTTGTGCCGCCAGTGTTGGAACGCCATCTTGATCGCGGCTTCCATCGCGGTGGAGCCGTCGTCGGAGTAGAAGACGCGTGAGAGCGTTCGAGAAGAAGAGCGCGGAGCGATGGAAACGAGTTTTTCGGCAAGTTCGATGGCGGGAACGTTGGACAAACCGAGGAACGAGGAGTGCGCGATGCGGTCGAGTTGCTCCTTGATGGCGCGCGTGATTTTCGGATGGCGATGCCCGTGCAGATTCGTCCAGATGGAGGAATTGGCGTCAATGTATTCGTTGCCGCAAGTGTCGCGCAGCAGCGCGCCTTCACCCGACGCGATAACGACGGGCTCTTCCTGCATCCATTCCCGCATTTGGGTGAAGGGATGCCAAAGATGGCGGTGGTCTTTTTGAGAGAGCGAGCTCATACAACGTTCGTAGGAGCGACATTCTTGTCGCGACGGTTGCCATTTCCAACGGTGCGGCGTCGGCTTTCGCGTGTCATTCACGCTGCAAAACCTTCGATCCACGCCCAGTCAATCTCATTTTGGTAATCGGGATGCGCGGTCGAAAACGGATAGTCGTCCATGAATTCGACCATTTCGGCGCGCACAGGATTCTTGTGCATATAATTGAGTTTCGCCTGAAAATCGCGGCGGTCGCGCAGCATGTGGTCCCGATAACCAGTTTGCCAGACTGGGCTGGGGACGTTAAATCGTTGGTGGATTTCGCGGCTGGTGAATCCTTTTAGAGATTTCATCACTTCGTCGAGGGTCGCGACAGGAATGTCGCTCCTCCCGCGACTCTCGTCTTCGGAACGCAAGGAAAATGCCGCATGGATGTGGTCGGGCATGATGACAAAACCTAACAATCGGATTCGTTTTCGGTCGCGCAGCCACCTCAGCGCATTGATGACAACCCTGGCCGCTTCGGGATTTTTGAAAATCGGACGGCGTTCTTCAGTGCATGTCGTGATAAAATAAGCTCGGTCTGACAGCGAGCAGCGTTCTCTGCGCAAGGCGGATTGATGCGGCTTCGCGGGAGCGACATTCCTGTCGCGATTGGTGGGGGTTGGTGCGTCAGATGGATTTGATGCTGCAGGTGATTCTGTGACATCCGCGGGTCGCGACAGGAATGTCGCTCCTACGAGGATATTCTTCATCGCCTTCAGAAAGGGTCGCGACAGGAATGTCGCTCCTACGAGGATATTCTTCATCGCCTTCAGAAAGTTTTCAATGTCCTCGAAAGTGTGTGCTGCTGTCACCGTCACACGCAATCGCGCTTTTCCTTTGGGCACCGTGGGATAGCGGATGGCGGGAACGAAGACGCCTTGCTGGTAAAGTTTTTGGGAAATCTCGACCGCGGCGGATTCGCCGCCGATGATGATGGGGATGATGGGACTGCGCGATTCGTTCCTAACGCCGAGGGCGGACAGTCCGTTTTTCATGTCGCTGACATTGCGCCAGAGTTGGTCGCGACGTTCATGTCCCGCGTCGCTCATCACAAAATCCACGGCGGCAGCGGCGGCAGCGACGATGGCGGGCGGCATGGCGGTGGAGTAGATGAGCGCGCGCGCTTTGTTGCGGAGAAAATCAATCAGCGTCTGCGAGCCGACGACGTAACCGCCCTGAGCGCCGAGGGATTTGCTGAGTGTGCCGAGGGTGATTTCGATTTTGTCCTCGACGCCCATTGCCTCCGCGATACCTCGACGGTGTGGCGCGTAAAGTCCCGTGGCGTGGGCTTCGTCAATCATCAGCCAAGCGCCGTGTTTTTCCTTGAGCGCGACGATTTCACGCAGCGGCGCGAGGTCGCCGTCCATGGAAAACACGGTTTCTGTAATCATGAGGACTTTCGAGGCGGTTTTGGGGTCGCGATTGGAAATCGCTCCCACGAGCAGTTCTTCCAGTCGGTCGAGATTCTGGTGCGGGTAGATGCGGAGGGTCGCGCCGCTCATGCGCGCACCGTCAATGATGCTGGCGTGGCAAAGTTTGTCGGCAATGATGGTGTCGCCTTCGCCAACGAGGGCGCTGATGGCGCCGACGTTGGCGGCGTAACCGTTGCCGAAGACAATGGCGGCTTGTTTGTGCTTGAAGCGGGCGAGTTTTTCTTCGAGCGCGGCGTAAGGCGTGAAATTACCGCAAACAAGGCGGGAGGCAGTCGCGCCGACTCCGAACTTCTCGATTGCGTCAGCCGTTGCGCGTTTGAGCAACGGGTCACTGGCAAGGCCGAGATAGTCATTCGATGAAAAATTCAGGAACTCGCGCTCGCCGATGCGGATGCGAGGTCCCGAGGCGCTGGAGACGACGCGGAATTGTCGGTCAAGCCCGTCGGCGCGCCATGGGTCGAGTTGCGCGGCAAGAAAATTGTCGAAGTCGGTCTGCACGTTGGCAGACGGATGATAGCCGAGGCGAAAATCGAAGACGAGCCTTTCGCGCGTCAGGGCGCGGGGGTTGGCACTGGCGCGGTAACGCGCGGGATGACGGTGACTTTGGCGTCATCAATGAGAAACGAAGCGCCGCCGAGGTCGCACACATACTTGAGCACGTCGAGCATCGGCGTCTTCTTCATCTTCAGCGTGATGCGCGCGGATTTGTAGTCGTCGGGCGCCTTGAGGACGAAGTTGATGGCGGCGCGATTCTGCGAGAGCCGTTGCGATTCGTCGCTGAGGTATTCAAGAATGGCGTCGAGCGGCGTGGCGGTGAAATGGATCTCGTCGAGCACAATCGAGCGGAGCTTTTCGCGGACCTCCTTGCCGACAGTCTCGTTGCGTTGCTCCTGCGCCTGCCGCAACAAGTTGTAGGCTGTTTGATTGCCTGGGTCCTTGGCGATGGCAAGGCGCAACAAACGGTCGGCCTCATCGAGATTGCCAGCCTTGAACTGCGCTTCCGCCTGTCGCGTCATTTCCACCGATTCGCCGATGAGCAGCACGGGTTGACCGACCAGAGGCGGATTGGGGTTGTGCTGCGGCAACGGCTGCGCGTTTTGCGCGGGCTGCGCAGGCTTCAACGGTTTGACGGGGACTGGCTCCTCAATGGTGTCTCCGCCGACACGACGCGGCTGGTTGTTATTGCTGTTGCCCCAGTTAAAACGCTCCCAATTGAATCGCTCCTGATTGGGTCGGGGTTGCGCGAAGGCGGGTTGAATCAACAGGAGCAGCGCCACTGCTCCAACGAAACCTGCCAACAGATGGGTTGAACGGTGAAACGACGCGGGCGTCGAGGTTTTCATGGCTTTGATTTGACGAGACAGTTTACGGCGGCGGCGCAGCGGGAACGACATCCGTCGCGGGACTGATGACAACGGCGTGTGGATCCACATGGAAGTTCAATCGTGTCGCTTCGCAGACATGTTTGAGCACGTCCAGAATCAGCACGTTGCGCAGGCGGAGGTTGACGGGCGAATTCTCGATTCCTTGCGGGACGTTGAGGACGATGTTGACCGCGACGCCGTTTTCCGAAAACCGCTTGGTCTCGTCCTGCAAATATTCGACAACGGCGCTGACGGGGGCGCCCGTGAAGTGGACTTCCTCAAGCACCATCCCCTCCATTTTCTGGCGCAACGCGCGACCCAAAACCTCGTTCCTCAAATTCTGCACGCGTTGCTGCAAGCTGAGCGCGACGGGATCGTTCGGGTCATTGGTCAACGCCAGTTTGATGCGCGCTTCAGCGTAATCGAACTGGTTCGCTTGAAGATACAGATTCACTTCGCGCTGGAGTTGTTCGGACGGTGACAACTGCGGCTGTGACGCCGCGGGATTCGCGGTGGATGAATTGGGGCGCGGCGGCGGCACCGTGGACTGCATGCGCCTGATGACGGTGGGCGTCTCTGGAGTTTCCGCCGCGTGCGCCATGCCGACAGACACCAGCACCGCCACCGATGAGACTCTTACCAGATTCATTAGTTTCATTTGAATCTCTGCCTTCTGCAAAGCGAATGTGACAGAATCGCCATGAGATTTCAACAGCCGATTTTTGACGCGCATCACTTTGCCGCCGCCAGTTCCGTGGAGCCAGCTTCCGCCTTGACCGCCAGCGGCGCGTCGAGTTCGCCGTCGAGATATTCCACGATGAACCCCGCGCGCACGAGGTCGGCAATCGCCGTCGCCACCTCGATTCTACCGAGAGCCGAGGCTGCCGCCTTGTCGCCGTTGTTCGAGGCAACCTTCGCGCTGAAATGTTCCGCCAGCGTTTTGCGGGTCGGCTTGTGCCCGCGTCGCGCGGGAGCGGATGCAAGCTGGAAAATCTCCGCCCGCATCGGCTCGGTGATGTCGCCCGCCTGCGGCAACCTCGGCTGGACGCAGTTAATGAACTGATGCCCCACCGCGTTGCGGAAGAATTGCAGTTTGTGGACGTTGAGCGCGCGGCGCAGGCGCGAAATGAGTTCAGGGGTCAGCTTGCGTTCCTGACGCAGCGCGTTTGCGACCACACGGCGCAGGGCGCCGCATCTCAGTTCGCTCGCCCTGTCGCCCGTCAGTTCGAGGCGTTCCTCGACTTTTTCCAACGCCGCCGCATGTTCCGCCACCGCGTGCGCGGCGAACTCCGAACGCGACGGCAGCTTCCTTTCGCAAAGCTTGCACTGAAATTCCTCGCGCGTGCTCATCGCCTTTTTCCACGCCTCGATGTCCTGCGGCTCGCGGCTCATGCGCACGCGCGCCTTGAAATCGTCGAACACCGTTCCTCTGTGACGGCGCTGGTGGTGGGCGACGAGCATCTCGGTGTAACGATGGAAATTCGGCGGGCAAATCGTTTCGTCGCACGCGCCGCAGGAGGCGACGAGCGTGAAATTTCCCTTGGGCGGCTCCAGCGCCGTCTCGGTCATTGCGAACAAGGCGGCGGCATGACGATGCAAGTGATGTTCGACAATGGATTCGAGGTCGAGGAACGGCTCGCCGCACGTCGCGCAACAATGGAACTTCAGCTCCGCGTCCTGTTTCGGTGTGAGAAGAAAGCGCAGATGCTGCGGACGCGCGAAAATCCTGCGGGCGGTTTCTAAAAACGGATGCGCCTTGAGACTGTCGCGAATGCGCGCCGCCAGCTTGTCGAGGGATTCGCCGTGCAGTTCGATCGCGCAATCCACGGGAGGCAGCGGACGCGGCTCGGAACGCTGCGCGCCACCGTCACGACGGTTTCCGTGGGAACGGTGACTTTTGCCGCCGCGTCCCTGGTGGCGCTGCTGACGACGCGGGTTGCCTTTTTCTGGCTGGGGAGACGACATGCGATGAACTGTGTTGCGACGGCGAAACGGGCGGAGTCTAGCATACAACCGCCGCAATGCAACCATCGCGTGGACGCCTCAGCGGGCGGGGGCGCATCGTGATACTGGAGCCATGCAGAGCGATACCGCGTGGTTGTAGGACGCGAATGCCCCGCCCGCAGTCTGCGGAGGGCTGCGGTTTCGCGCCGTGTCCCTTTTGCCTTGACGGCGCCCCGATAGCAGACGGCGGCGCGAAACCCCGCAGCGGGGCATTCGCGCCCTACAAACCCGTTGAGCGCCTTTTCATCAACTGCCACCGGCTCCAGTGTCAAGAAG
>Ga0187892_10011541_pt1 | contig 10790 bp, 9 predicted proteins | sample MA1701073metaG_FD_139345 | JGI IMG/M metagenome (GOLD analysis project Ga0187892, IMG submission 139345) | Bio-ooze microbial communities from a basaltic lava cave in the Kipuka Kanohina Cave System on the Island of Hawaii, USA - MA170107-3 metaG ...
GTGGCTTCAGATGCAAAAGACGCAACGAGCAACACCTCATCCGCCCCAGGCTGCCAGCGGCGCACGAGGAGGATGGCACTATCAGGAATCACTCTCGCGTCAAGACACTCTTTATCACAGGTATGCAGCGCCGGGGAGTGTTTGCGAATGGCAATGAGGTCGCGGTAGAAACGTAACAACGCGCAATGATGGCCCTGTTCCCGTAAACCGTGGTTGAGACGCGAACGCTCGAACGTTTGCGGGTGTTGTGGATCAGGGATCTCCTCTGCCCAGGTAAAACGAGCAAATTCACGGCGCCGTCCGTCGCGGACCGCTTGAGCTAAGGCCGGGTCGGTATGGCTGGTGAAATAGAGAAATGGGGCAGGTTCTCCATACTCTTCGCCCATAAAGAGCAGAGGAATGTTCGGTGCACACAAGACGAGCCCTACTGCCAGTTTCAGGGCAGGGAATGGGACTAACGTACTCAAGCGCTCCCCGTAGGCACGGTTGCCGACCTGGTCGTGATTTTGACTATAAATCACAAACCGTTCTCCTGGCAGGTGACGGCTTACGGTACCATGTGCGCGCCCGCGGTAGGGTGACGGTTGTCCGTGATAGACAAACCCGTCCGTGATCGCCGTGCTCAGTTGCGATAGATGACCAAAGTCCTGATAGTACCCATCATGTTCTTTTGTCAGCAAGGTGTGGACGGAATGGTGAAAATCATCACTCCACTGGGCGTCAAGGCCCCACCCGCCATCCTCTGTATTTGTGATTACTCGGCTATCGTTCAGGTCGCTCTCAGCGATCACCAGGATTGTCCGGCCCAAAGTTTGAGCTTGCGCGTGGACCGCCGCGCCCAGTTCGCGCAGAATATGGGTGTCGCTCTGATCGACAATACCGTGGATCGCATCCAGACGCAGTCCGTCGATATGGTATTCCGTCACCCAGTACCGTGCGTTATCGATGACATAGCGACGCACCTCACGGCTCCCGTCACCGTCAAAGTTGACTGCTTGCCCCCAGGGCGTCGTATAACGATCGGTGAAATACGGTCCATATTCGCTCAGATAGTTCCCTTCTGGCCCCAGGTGGTTGTAAACGACATCGAGGAACACCGCCAAGCCTTTTTCGTGGCAGGCGTTGACCAAGGTTTTGAGTCCGAGCGGACCACCATAAGCGGTGTGCGGAGCGTAGAGATGGACACCGTCATAACCCCAATTGCGTACGCCAGGAAATTCCGCGACCGGCATGAGTTCGATCGCGCTGATACCGAGCTCGTTCTTCAGGTAATCAAGTAAGGGGATGATCGCCGTAAACGTGCCAGCAGAGGCAAAAGTGCCAACATGCAACTCGTAGAGAATTAGATCACGCAGCGCGACCCCTTTCCACTCGTGATCAGTCCAGGCGAAGCCGTCCGGTTCCACAAGCGCAGAGCCGCATTGCACCCCTGCGGCTGGCGACCGCGACACCGGGTCCGGTCGCAAGTGTCCATGATCGACTCGATAGGAATAGTGGCTGCCGGGTGGGAGTTCGCGCACGGTCAGGGTGTACACGCCGTTCTCGTGCTGCTCCATTGGGATACACCAAGCGGGAGAGATAACCTGAAGATGCAAGGTTTTGACCCGCGGTGCCCACACCCGAAATACCACAGTCCCATCGGGAAGCCGTTGCGCTCCGCGTTCGAGGTGCCAGCTCATTGCCTCCTCCTTCCCTCATCAATCTCCTCCCCTCACCACATTGACAGTCAGAGTTCAACATCATATAAGTCATTTATGACTATAAAGTCAAGATTGACGTATGCAACTCTTGGAAAGAGTAGCTATGTCTAACCATTTTGCGACCCTTCAGACCATGGTCAATAGTACTTTGACCGCCTGGTGGTCTTGGCTGTTTACCTCAGGGGTGCGGATGGCGTTCATCGTCATCGCCGCCTGGGTGCTGCTCCGCGTGATCCGTGCACTGACGAACAGATTAGGCACGACCCTGCAAGGCTTGACGCTCTCGCCTGAGCGACAGAAACGCGCCCAAACCCTGAGCCACATCGTCCGTGCGGTCGCAACGACCATCCTCTTTGTCATCGCCACAATGCTGCTGTTAGCGGAAGTAGGTGTCAACCTCGCACCGCTCCTCGCTGCCGCTGGGATCGGTGGCTTGGCCATCGGCTTTGGTGCCCAGAATCTTGTGCGTGACATCATCACCGGCTTTTTCATTCTCCTCGAAGACCATGTCCGCGTGGGCGATGTCGTCAAGGTCGGCGACAAGGGTGGGCTTGTAGAGAGCCTCAGTTTACGAGCACTCACGCTTCGTGATTTCGACGGCAGCCTGCATGTTGTCCCACATAGTACCATCACGACGATCACGAATATGACCAAAGACTTTTCATATTATCTGATGGATGTGGGCGTTGCGTACCGTGAGGATATTGACCAGGTGATGACGGTCCTGAAAGAAGTCGGCGCTGACTTGCGGCGCGACCCGGAGTTTGCCGCAGACATTCTCGACGAATTAGAAGTCGTCGGGGTGGATGATCTCGCTGCATCGCAAGTCACTATCAAGGTCCGTATCAAGACGGTTCCCATCAAGCAATGGCGAGTCGGGCGAGAATTACGACGTCGGATCAAGAAGGCGTTTGATGTGCGTGGGATCGAAATTCCCTTCCCCCATCTTACCTTGTATTTTGGCGAACCCAAGCAAGGGGTCGCTCCTCCCGCACATGTAGCACTCGACTCGTTCGACCACAGCAGGCATGGTGAACTACAACGCTCGTCGGCTCAGGAGGATACTGTCTCATGAAAAGTACGGTGCAAGGAGATCAGGGAGAAGGCCAACCCACAGTTCCAGTATCAGTGACACCTCACGTTCCACGCCCCTCGCGCCGTGAGCGTCGGAAGCAGGCGACGCGCGAGGCCTTGCTCAAGGCAGCACAGGAAGTGATTGCTGTCAAAGGCGTCTATCTCGCCGTGATTGAAGAAATCACCGAACGCGCCGACGTGGCCAAAGGGTCATTTTATCAATACTTCCAGGATCGCGACGATCTCCTGCATGTGCTTCTCAACCGTCGACTCCAAGAGTTACACACCACCATCAGCGCAACCATGATGCCACGCGGGTTTGCCGAGCGCATGCAGGTGCTCATTCGTTATCATCTCGAATACTTCCTCGTACATGAAGATTTTCTGCTCTTTCTCCATCAGATTCGCGGCTTGATAAAAATGAAAGGGGATGAGACTCCGGCGGTCCGTGACGCCTATCGACAGTACTTGAGGTTCTTGGCCGACTGGCTGCACTCCAAGGGAGAGAAAAGCCGGACGAGCAGCAAGGCGCGCGAAGAAACAGCCTGTGTCTTACTCGGGTTTCTGATGGGCTACCTCTCACACCAGGCGATTCTTGCCCCATTGTCCACACTCACGCGGGACAAGGGACGGATAGAAACGGCACTGACCGCTGCCTGTGTGGCGTTTTGCCAGCTATAAGCGGTCAGGAGGGTTGCATAAGGGATGGCAGTAGGGCGATCGTGTCGAGCAATGCACTGTTTGGCATGAGAGGTGACAAAACCGGCAATATGGGAGTGTTTCTATGGCCAATCTCAAAGGCGACTTTCGCCCATTGCGATTTGCTCTCATTCTTCATAACCAGACGCCTCTTGAGTCTGCCTATCACAGGAAGCTCTCTGGAAAACTGTATGCGATGCTGTTGCTCGTGCCGGTTCGAACGTGTCTGTGTCTCGTCGGATGGGCCCTCGTGACGGCATTGCTGCTGGGACAGGAGGCAGGGGCAACTGACGTGAAGCGTCCGCTCGCACCCCTGGACACGCAGAGCCCAAAGGCAACTCTCACTGGCTTTCTCGCCACGATGGACGAAGCCCTGCGCTTAACGCGGGACGATTTCCTGAACTCTTGGACTAGTGACAAACGCATTCGTACCCGGGTGAGAGAACTGTACGCCAAGGCCTTTCGGACGCTCGACGTGAGCCAGGTTCCACCCGAAGCCCAAAGCGAGGTGAGCAGCGATGCAGCGTTACATCTCTATGAGGTGCTCGCACGCATTGATCTGCCACCGGACCGCGAGATCCCGGACGCAGACGCTTTCGAGGAGGGTAAGAAAAACGCCAGATGGACCATTCCCAACACAGAGATCACGCTCGCCCGCGTAGACGAGGGCGAGCGTGCAGGGGAGTTCCTGTTCAGCCCCAAAACCATTGAGCGAGTGAGGGAGTTCTATGACAGAACACGTGACTTGCCCATCGTTCGTGACGTCCCGCTGACGAACATCATCGAACGACAAGCCAACTTGGGCGGCTTCCTGATACCGCCCCGCGTCATCGAACAGTTCCCGGATTGGACAAAGCAGCTTGTATTGGGGCAGGGCCTGTGGAAGTGGATCACTATCGCTGTTGTAATTGTCGTGGGTTTGACAGTGATCCTTACTCTGTGTCTGACGACAGATTCTCCCGAGAATACGAGGCTTCTTGTGAGGAAATAAAAGTGGCAAGGCATTTGTGCTGTTAAGGATTAGCAAAACTCAAATTTTCCTCCAAGCAGGTCGTGGCCGTTCTCATTATTCCCTTTCGCTCAAAAAATGTCCGAAGTATTGACTGAGAACAAGCATGAAAAAGTAAGCCTTCAGCTCTCAGCCGTCAGCCGTCAGCACCAAAAGGTCTATGGTGTCTATTGAGCCCATTGGGTCCGTTGAGTCTTCTGACCCTAAAGACTCAACGGACCGAGAAGACTCAATCGACCTGTCTGGCTGACCACTGAAAGCTGAGAGCTGAACGCTTACCATCCTACTTTTCTTGCAAGCGAATGTGATCTGACGTATGGTCGCGGACAAGCAGGATAATTATTCCGGATGGAGGCGTAATGACAATGGCAAAAGCAACACCCGCTCGGCGACGCCCCCTTGAGGGCGTGCGGGTAATCGACCTGACGAGGATTGTGGCGGGTCCGAACGCGACCAGGATGCTGGCAACGATGGGTGCAGAAGTGATCCGAGTCGAATGGCATGATGATCGTGCACTCGATCTGCTGCGTGGAGTACATCCTCGCGCCCCTGGTGGAGCAGCCGACAGTCTCAATCGCAGTGGGCTGTTCAATAACATCAATCCCGGCAAGTTTGGTATCACCCTCAATATGAACGTGCCGCAAGGACGTGACCTGTTCAAACGGTTGATCGTTCAGGCCACGGTCCTCTGCGAGAACTATAGTCCCGGACAGATGGAGCGTTGGGAACTCGGCTACGACACGCTCCGCGAGATCAATCCCGGTCTCATTTATTTGCAGATCACCGGCATGGGAAAGTCGGGGACGTACAACAATTATCTCAGCGTCGGACCGACGGCGCAGGCGTTGTCAGGATTAACCCACATGTCGGGCCTTCCTGACCCAATGCCACCGGCGGGATGGGGCTATTCGTATCTCGACCACTCCACTGGTTACTACGGTGCGATGTACGTGCTAGCAGCGTTGTTGCAGCGACGGCGGACCGGTCGCGGCTGCTACATTGATCTCTCGCAAACGGAAGTCGGGGTTCTAACATCCGGGACCGCAACGCTGGAAGCACAGGTCACTGGCCAACCGACCGTGCGACATGGAAACCGGATGCAAGCCGCAGCCTGGGCTCCACACGGCGCGTATCCCTGTCGTGGAACGGACGCATGGATCACAATCGCCGTGCAGACAGATGCACAGTGGGAAGCGTTGGTGGAGGAGATCGGTGCACCCGACTGGGCGCGCGATGCGCGATTTAAGAACGCGAGTGGACGCAAAGCTCATGAAGACGACCTCGACCGCTTGCTAACAACGTACACAGCAAGTGAGGATCGCTACGAGCTGATGGATCGTCTGCAGAAACGAGGCATCCCGGCTGGTGTGATGCAGAAGGCGGATGATCGCTACACGCGCGACCCGCAACTCCAGGAGCGCGGCTACTTCGTGCCGTTACCGCAGAGTGAAATCGGCACCTGGCCGGTTGAAGGCTTTCCGGCCAAATTCCAAAACATGCTGGTCGATGTCGGCGGGCTCCCAGGGCGTGGCGCCCCGTGCATGGGTGAGGACAACGATTCGGTGTACCGCGATCTGCTAGGGCTAACACCCGAGGAAATTGCGTCACTGAGAGAGGACTGGATCATTTGAATACTGAAGCAGCATTAAGCTCGGCTCTTGAAGGAACTGTTATTATCGAAAGCGGCGACGAGCGTGGGGAATTCGCCGGAGTGTTACTCGCGTCTCTAGGTGCTGAAGTGATTAAGTTGGAAGGCCGCCGGGGTTCCAACTCCCGTCGCCTTGGTCCTTTCGCCTCGCCGCAGGCCGATGCGGAACAGAGTCTGTGTTTCCATCGTTACAACCTTGGCAAGAAGAGTGTGAGCCTGGAAGTGGACCATCCAGCAGCGCGCGGCGTGCTAGAGCGCCTCGCTCAACGGGCTGATGTCATCATCGATTCTGGTGAGGCAACCGACGTGGAGCGGCGACTCACGCTCTATCGTGCAATGCAGGCGGCGAATCCGCGGCTCATTGTCTGTACGATTACGCCTTTTGGGTTGGACGGGCCCTATCGTGATCTCAAAATGACGGACCTGACGCATTTGGCGATGGGGGGGGTAATGGCGTCGTGCGGCTACGATCCACGGCCTGACGGCGTCTATGACACTCCACCTATCGCGCCGGGAATGTGGCAAGCCTATCACATCGCGTGCGAGAACGCGGTGATTGCGATTATCACGGCACTCAATTTTCGTGAATTACCAGGTGAAGGCGAGTGCATCGATGTGTCGATTCACGAAGCCGTGAGCCTGTGTACTGAGGTGGCGCTGCCAACCTACATTTACAACACTAAGGTTGTGCAACGGCAGACCGGACGCCACGCCGGTCTCGGCTCGACCCCGCCGTGGTTGCGTCGGACGAAGGATGGACGCTACGTCAAGGCGTTTCTGTTTTGGAGCGGACGCGATGTGCGGATCATAAGTGAGATACTCAATGAGGCCGGGATTGCACACGATCTCGCTTCTGACGCGTACCGGGCATTGGCCAAGAGTTCGCCAGCCGAAGCGCAAGCGCATTTCAGCGCCACGATCGACACACTGGTAGCGTCAATGACCGCCGAAGAGGTGTTCCATCGCGCGCAGGCCAAAGGGTTGTTGTGGGCGAGTGTCCGCTATCCTGAAGAGAACATGGACGACCCGCATTTCCAGGCGCGCGGCACCTTTCAGCCTCTTCCTCATCCTGTATTGAGTCGTGAGCTTGCTTATCCGGTTTCTGCTGCGACCAATGGCAAGCGGCGCCTGACCGCCTTTCATCGCGGGGCGCCGCAGTTAGGCGAGCATACTCAGGAGGTGCTCTCACAGGTAGGATTGAGCGGTGCCGAAATCAGTGCACTGGCTGTGGCGGGTGCAATATAAAAGGAAGAACGAATGACCACCTTAGCGAAAAAGATCGCAGTCGTGACCGGTGCCAGTCGTGGTATTGGCAAATCTATTGCGCTCGAACTCGCAGACGCGGGCGCGCGAGTGGTGTGTGTGGCCACTCGCGCAGAGAATGCAGCCGAGATCGTCGCCGAGATCCAGAGCAAGGGCGGCGAAGCGATGGCCCTGGGCTGCCGGGTTGAGATTGGCGCTGAGGTCACCCACGTGTTCGCGCAGCTCGCGAAAGAATTCGGCCCGGTTGATATCCTGGTCAACAATGCCGGTGTGACATATCCCCAGTTTACGCTCGACATGACCGAGGAGAACTGGGACCTCCACATGAACGTGAACGCCAAATCTATCTTTCTGTGCTCGCAAGCTGCAGCGCGACAAATGAAAGGGCGAGGCGGTGGCTGCATTATTAACATCGGCTCGATCCTGGGCCGCAATGCGTTCCCTGCGACACTGGGGTATTGCGCGTCGAAAGCGGCAGTCGATCATATGACGCGGGTCCTGGCGATCGAATGGGCCAAGTACGGGATTCGCGTCAACTGCATCGCACCCGGGTATGTCCGCACTGACCTGATCGACCGCTTGGCCGAGGAAGGCAAACTCGCGCTCAAGGATTTAGAGAAGCGCACCCCGCAGCGCCGTTTAGGCTCCGGCGCGGATATAGCCAAAGCCGTACGCTATGTCGCCAGCGACGATGCGGGTTTCATGACCGGGGAAGTATTGGTCATCGACGGCGGATGGACCGCCTTTGGTTACTATTGAGAGAATCCAGGATCTCCCTGTTGTGGTGTTGTTGGCGTTCCTTCATTGCGGACAGAGGACCACGCGGATGATACGAACAGGGGTGGGTCCCATCTGCCTTCCTACAGGCAAGCCAGCACTGGCTGCCTGAGCACCAACCGGCTCGGTTCCTGATTGTCGAATCAAGGGAAACGTGGCTTGCTGTTGAGGCGTTAGCTTCGAGGAGATGCCGTTCTTGACTTCCACGACTTCGAGGTTTCCCCCGGTGTTTCTTATCACCATATCCACTCTGGTTTTTCCTTGAGGGGTTTTTAGTGTGATCTCCTGACCTAAAACTGTCTCTCCCCTGGCCTCAAGTTCTCGTTTGACCCAGGCTTCGCCTTCTTTACCAGTGAGCCGCGGGTTCTGTTCTCGTCCAATGGGTTCGCAGGTAGGCGGAAGTTTGCGAGGTGAGCCAATGCCAAAAGCATCGCTGATTTCCTTCAGGTGACCCTGCGTATCATAGATCCACGTCTGTTCGAGCAAGCGCGCAGTGTGGTCATCAGCGAAAACAGGAATAGAGGTGCTCAGAAGCGGACTAAGAATTGATAGTGCCAGATAGAGGAGACAACGAAGGTTAAATATCATAGGCAAGTGTCACTTCTTGCTTTACTCAACCACAGCGCCGCTTACGGCGGCGCACTCCAAAGCGGCAGCGACTTTTTTCGCCCCTGCTCATGAACTTACGAGACGCAGCACTAGCCCTGTTCGCTCGTTGGTTCTCTCTATCTCTATCTCTATCTTTCTTGTTGTCTCTATCTCTGTCTCAAATCTCTATCTCCCCTGTTCTGTCTCCGTCACGCTCGCGTCACGTTCGCCGTCCATCCCCGTTGAGGATCGACCGTGGTGACCGCAATCTTATTTTTGTCGTAAAACCCGACGATCCGTAGGGCATCAGCGGCAGTCAGCCGCCCGACGGGACCTGAACTGTATGTGACGCTCATCAGTGTTCGTTGCGGGTCGATAATAAAGGCCGCAGGCTGAACGATGTTCCGCTTCTCTTCGTACCAGCAACCCAACGTCTCCGCTGTTGCTGGTCCGTCTACCCCGTACAACACCGGGAACGTTAAGCTGAGTTTGCTGACCGTACCTTGCGCTTTCTCCAGGGTATCTGTCGAAAGTGCGTAAACTGAGACTCCCTGGGTGGCGAAGGCATCGAGGTGGGACTGGAAGTCAGCCAACTGCTGATCGCAGAACGGTCACCAGTGGGCGCGATACGTAAGCAGAATGCCATAGGGGGTGGAAAGATCCGCAGGCAGCGTCATCGTGTTCCCAGCGACCGCTGCGGCTGTCATGGGTGGGAAAGGATCGCCTGGACCGAGTCGTCTCATAGGTTCCTCCTCTTTTTCCCTACGTTTTGGCACGTATGGACAGGGATGTAAATGCTCTCATGAACTTTCCGGAACAAAATCGGCAATCACGTCAAGATTCCTCCTCACCCTGATCCTCTTCCATCCGAAAGAGGGAACCTCAGAGCAGCATTACACATATTACCGAAACACCCTCCTACCGTTTCGTACGGACGGCGCGGAGTGGCCGGAGCGCGCGCGAACGATTGAACGCCTCAGTCAACTGACGAAAGTATTCGATCCCGCCACGAATCACACCCGCAGGCAGGTGCACGATAATATCCTGCAGAAAAACCTCGCCTCGCCCTGCCATCGCGGCAAGAAATTGTTTACCCTTTGGCGTTAAGGAGATGAGCTTTTCCCGCGCGGAACGGGGATCTTCGGTAATTTCGACCAAGGCCAAGGATCAAAAAGACATCGAGGAAGGTGCGAAGGCGATGAAGGCGGCGGAGTAAGATAGAGAAGACTGGGGGAAAAGGGGAAATGGCGAAATGGGGAAACGGAAGGCAGCAGAAAGCGTGCAGAATCTTTTCTTCCTTTTTTTGATAAAGGGACCTTATATGAATTTTGCGTGGGCGCACATGTGGATTAAAACCTTTGCTGAGAGTGCGGACAAGGTCATGGATCTCTATGCCGAGGTGTTCCTCTTCGAAGATTTGTTACTCGGACAACGCATTACCGACAAGGAAGAACTGCGCCGTGCGTTTAAGGTATTCGAGAATACCGATCCTCCTGGGCCAGCCGGAACGAACGTCTTTGAAGTTCTGCGCTATACCGGCGACGCGCGGTACGGGGTGATCGAGTGGGAGTGGCGTGGGCAGCATGTCGGTGAGTTTCTTGGTGTCCCGGCAGCCGGGAAAGAGACAGTGGTGCGCGGGCTGACGTTTCACACGTATGAGAATGGGAAGATTGTACGCGAAGCCACCTTTTGGGATGCCGTCACGGCGCTGCAACAGCTTGGCGCGCTGACGCCCACAGTCGAGTATTGGAAAGTGTCTGGAAAACGGTCGTAACTCCTATGCAAAACCTTTTCGGGATCGACAAGGAGAAATGGCGATGAACTACAATCCACATCTGCCTGAAGTCAAAGCAAATCTTTACGCACACTACGCTTATCTGCGGGAACATGCACCGGTGTATTGGGTCGAATCACTGCAAGCCTGGGCCGTCAGTCGTTACGCTGATGTCGTCTATGTGCTCAAGAACCCGCAGATGTTTTCCTCGTCCGCGTTCTTTGATCAACTGCTGGGAGAATTCAATCCGGTGCCGGA
>Ga0187892_10011543_pt1 | contig 10788 bp, 10 predicted proteins | sample MA1701073metaG_FD_139345 | JGI IMG/M metagenome (GOLD analysis project Ga0187892, IMG submission 139345) | Bio-ooze microbial communities from a basaltic lava cave in the Kipuka Kanohina Cave System on the Island of Hawaii, USA - MA170107-3 metaG ...
CAGAAATTCCCCAAATTGGAGGGACGCGCTCTGTCGCGTCTCCCGCTTCGCGGGACGGTCACGACGGAGCGTGACCCTCCAACTCGCTCTGCGTCAATCTTCTGAATCAAAATGGGGAATGTCCGTGGACGCTGTATCTGTCTCGACAAGGCGGGGGCGGGACGGCAGAATGCGCGCTCATTATGGCTGAGGAGCAGGGAAATCTGGTGAAGGCGGGGCGGCGGGTGCAGTGGCTGTTGTTCGGGGCGGCGCTGGCGGCGTTCGCGTGGTTTCATCAGGGGGGTGGCTGGAACCAGAACGGGCGGTTTGCGATGGTGCGGGCGATGGTGGAGGAGGGGCGGTTCTCGATTGATTCGTTCCTGATTTATGAGCGGGACGCACAGGACGCGGGGGCGTTGCGGCGGTTGCCGATTTATGACGCGGAGTATTTGCAGGAGGGGCGGACGCATGCGTTGATTTGGGCGGATGCGAAGGGGCGTCCTGTGCCGATCAACAGCAAGTTGGAGGGGCGGATTGTGTCGGTGAACGCGGCGGGTTCGGTGGAGTTTCTGGTGGGGAAGGAGGCGCGGGTGGAGGTGAAGGTGACGGAGGGGGCGCGGATTGAGTCGAGCAAGGGTGCGGTGGCGTTGCGTGACGTGGCGGCAAATACGGTGGCGCGGATTGAGTTTGCGATTGGGGAGGACGGGACGTTGTCGGCGCGGCGCATTGAGTTGTTGGACGCGGCGGAGCCGAAGCAGGTTGTGTTTGTGGACTTGGGCGCGGTGGGTGCGACGGGGGATGTGGCGTTCGACAAGGGACGGTTTCATCCGAATAAGGCGCCTGGGACTTCGTTTTTGGCGGTGCCCGCATATTTCCTGATTTATTGGGTGGAACGGATGGCGGGGGTGAACCCTGACAGTTGGTGGGCGTTGACGTTGAACGCGTGGCTGACGAGCGTGCTGAGTGTGGGGTTGTTGTCGGCGGCGGGGGTGGTGGTGTTTTATCGGCTGGCGCTGTTGTGGAGCAACCGCCCGATGGCGAGTCTGCTGGCGGCGCTGGGGTTTGCGTTCGGGACGATGTATTTTTCGTATGCGACTTCGTTGTATGAGCATAACATCATCGCCGTGCTGCTGCTGGCGGCGGTGTATTTCATCCACAAGGCGAAGGTGGAGTTGCCTGAAGTGGATGCGGTGACTGGGGAGACGATCAGCCGCGAATGGCGGTGGCTGTTGTTCGCGGGGTTGTGCGCGGGATATGCGGCGATCATAAACTACATCATCGCTGTCGTCGTGATGATGTTCGGCGCGTATGCGTCGGCGGTGGCGCGGAAGCGGGGGAATCTGGTGTGGTTCGGCGCGGGGTTGTTGGGGCCGCTCACGCTGATTTGTGTGTATAACGTGATCTGTTTCGACACGCCGTTCACGACGAACTACAGGCATCAGAATCCGCTGTTTCAGTCGGACGCGTTCATGGATGTGTTTTTGCTGCCGAACGTGGGAATCCTCACGGCGGTGTTGGTGTCGCCGTTTCGCGGGTTGTTCTTCAGCGCGCCCGTGCTGTTGCTGGGGATTTTCGGGCTGGTGCGAATGTTCAAGAGCGAGCGGCTGCGCGCCGAGGCGTGGTTGTGCGTGGGTGTGCTGGGGTTCTTTTTCCTGTTCATGATGTGCTACAATGGCTGGTTCGGCGGCTGGGCGGCGGGACCGAGGTATCTTGTGCCCGCGCTGCCGTTCATCGCGCTGCCGATGGTGGGCGCGTTTGTGCGGTTCCCGAAAATCAGCACCGCCGTTGCGGCGGTGTCCATCGCCATCAATTTCGTCACGACTGCCGTGGACCCGCAGACGCCCGTGGGCAACGGCAGCCCTGGCACGGTGCCGACGCGCCCGCTGACGGGCGAGCGCCCCTTCGCGGCGTCGTTCGCTTATAGTCCGTTGACGGAATATGAGTTGCCGAGTTTTGTGTTCGGACGTCCGTTGCCGTTCATCGAGGCGATGAAACGCGGTTACCTGGAAGTGTATAACCAGAAGTGGATGTCGGAAGGCGTGCCGTATGAAGAGCGCGCACGGCGCACGACGCTTTTGAGCGCGAAGTTGCAGGGAGACATTGACGGCTACAAACCCGAGGCGTTCTGGGTGGGCAGTTTTGAAGGACCCGTGTCGCTCAACCCGATGGGAATTTACGAGGGCTGGTTCTATCGGATGCATCGTCCGCCGTCGGAGGAATACGGCGCGCAATCGGCGGAGGCGCGGATGAATTCATTCAACCTCGGCGAATTCATCGTCGAGCGCAGCGTGCTGAGTCTGGTGCCGCTCGTGGCGATTTGCGGGACGCTGATTTTCCTCGCGGTGCGGGCGGCGTCGCTGTTGCAGGCGGACGCCGAAAAGGAGCCGAAGAAGGCGAAGAAGTGATTTTGTGTGCGAATCCCATTTTGTATCATCCCGCCATGCTCGACCTGAAATTCATCCGAGAAAATCCTGGCGCCGTGCGTAAAGGCGCGGCGGACAAGGGAATTGTTTGCGACCTTGATAAAATTCTCGCGCTCGACGCGGACGTGCGGCGGCTTAAGACGGAAACGCAACAACTTGAGGCGCAACGCAACGCGGCAAATCAGGAGGTGGCGAAGGCGAAGAAATCGGGGCAGAACGCCGACGCGATGCTCGCGCAGTTGAAGGAAGTTGCCGACACCATCAAGGCGAACAATGACACGTTGCGCGAGAGGGAGAAAGAACTCGACGCGCTGTTGCTGACTGTCCCGAACCTCCCGCACCCGACTGTGCCGATTGGGAAAACGCCCGCCGACAACGTCGTCGCCGCGACATGGGGCGAGCCGCCAAAATTTGATTTCGCGCCGAAGCCACACTGGGAACTCGCGGCAAAATCCCGTTCAGACGGGATCCCGAGCACGGGACTCGGCATCATTGATTTCGAGCGTGGCGCAAAAATCGCGGGCAGCGGATTCCCCGTGTATCTCGGACTCGGCGCGAAGTTGGAGCGCGGGTTGATCCAGTTCTTCATTGATCTGGCGTCGCGCGACGGCGGTTACACGGAGATGTCGCCGCCCGTTGTCATCAACGAAGCCAGCGCGCGTGGCACGGGTCAGATTCCCGACAAGGAAGATTTGATGTATGTGGTTGAGCGCGACGGGTTGTATCTCGCGCCAACGGCGGAAGTGCCCGTGACAAATTTTTACCGCGACGAAGTGCTCGATGAAAAGCAATTGCCTATAAAATTTTGCGCTTACACGCCGTGCTTCCGTCGCGAAGCTGGCTCCTACGGCAAGGACGTGAAGGGGCTGAATCGTTTGCACCAATTCGACAAGGTGGAATTGGTGAAGTTTGTGCATCCCGACAAATCGTATGACGAACTCGAATCGCTGCGTGCCGATGCGGAGCGTCCGTTGCGATTGCTCGGTCTGCCGTATCGCGTGCTTCTCATGTGCACGGGCGACATGGGCTTCACGCAGACGAAGAAATACGATTTGGAAGTCTGGTCGGCGGGTCAGCAGAAATGGCTGGAAGTCAGCAGTTGCAGCAACTTCGAGTCGTTTCAAGCGCGGCGGATGAACATCAAGTTTCGCAGCGTCGCCGACAAGAAAACGCAGCACGTCCACACGCTCAACGGCAGCGGTCTCGCCCTCCCGCGCATCGTCGCGGCGCTCTTGGAGAATTTTCAAACGGCGGACGGACACGTGCAGGTTCCGAAAGCGTTGCAGCCGTATCTGGGCGTGGAACAAATCTGACGCGCATTTCGTCAGCTTGAACGAATCGAGGAACTGCGCGGTGTCCCTGCTGTTTTCAGACCGCGCGGGACCGACGGCAGGCACTTGATAGAGGCGTGCTCCCACGAACACGGCGCGGTTCCGCCGCGCGTTCATCCGTCATTACGTCCCGCGCGCCAGCACGGAAACGTCGAACTGGTATCGCCCGCTGCTCACGTTTGAAGGTCAGGAAGTCGTCATCAACGACGCGACAGGCGGCGGTCCGTGCGGCACAGTGCAGGAAGTCAAGGCGCCGCATTAAAAGTGGAGGGACGCGCTCCGTCGCGTCTCCCGCTTCGCGGGATGGTCACGACGGAGCGTGACCCTCCATGTCGAGAAGTTACGGTTTCTGGAAGCTAATTTCTTGCTTTCCTCCGCGCGTTTGCAAAACTGTCTTCGCGCACAGCACGCGCAAAGGAGCAACACATGAGCAAGTGGTTTTACATCCTCACCATCGCAGCGGTCTTAACCTTGAAAGGAACTTCAGCAATGGCAGCAGACGCACCCGACCAATCCAAAGTCGCAGTCATCGAAACCAAATTCGGCAACATCGTCGTCGAGCTTTTCTGGGACGACGCGCCGAAAACATCCGCCAACTTCGTCAAGCTCGCCTCGGAGGGATTTTACAACGACACGACGTTTCACCGCGTCATTCCCGATTTCATGATCCAGGGCGGCGACCCGAAGAGCAAGGACGGTAGCAACCGCGCCGCGCATGGCACGGGCGGACCTGGCTACACCGTTCCCGCCGAAATCAAGCGCGACCACAAACGCGGCACGCTCGCGACCGCGCGACTGGGCGACGAAGGCAACCCGCGCAGGGAATCCAGCGGCTGCCAGTTTTTCATCAACGTCAAGGACAACAACTTCCTCAACGGCGGCTACACCGTTTTCGGTCAGGTCATCAAAGGAATGGATGTTGCCGACAAAATCGTCGCCACGCCACGCGACCGTCGGGACAACCCGAATGAAGCGGTGACAATGAAGGTGACATTGATGTCGCGCGAAGAAGCGATGAGGTAAGTAAGGTAGGACGAGCTTCCAGCTTGTCCATTCGGAAGGACAACCAGGATGGTTGTCCTACTTTGAGATGGCAACGTCGCTCCCCAAACTCTCTGATTCGGAAATCCGCGCCAAACTCGCCGCGCTGAGCGGCTGGCAGCGCGCGGGTGACGCCATCACCAAGGAGTTTGTCTTCACGGGATTCGCACAAGCCACGCAATTCGTTGCCAGCATCGCGCCGATTGCCGACGCGATGGACCATCACCCCGACCTCCAACTCTACAAATACAAGCGCGTCAAATTTTCCATCACCACCCATAGCGCGGGCGGGTTGACCCAAAACGATTTCGACCTCGCCGCGAAAATTGACGCGCTCGCTGGAAAAAAGTTGTAGCTGCCGACGTGGAGGGACGCGGTCTGTCGCGTCCGCCGCGCAAACCCACGGTCACGACGGAGCGTGACCCTCCAGAACTGCAAAAAGGAAAACCGAATGTTTTTGAAAACGTGGAAAGCCGAAGGTCTCGCCCATCTCAGCTACATGATCGGCACCGACGACGAAGCCATCGTCATTGACCCGCAACGCGACGTGGATTGTTACATCCAGACCGCGCAAGCCGAAGGCGTCCGCATCACCCACATCCTCGAAACGCACGTCCACGCCGATTTCGCCTGCGGCTCTCCCGAACTCGCCAAACGCACAGGCGCGACGATTTGCGTCAGCGACAAAAGCAACCAGACTTTCAAGGTTCGTCGTCTCAAGGATGGCGACGCCGTGAAACTCGGCGACGAACTCGAATTGCGCGCGCTCTTCACCCCAGGCCACACGCCCGAACACATCTGTTTCCTCGCCATCGAATCGCACAAAACCAAAACTCCGTGGCTCGTTTTTTCGGGTGACACGATGTTCGCGGAAGAAGTGGGTCGCCCCGATCTGCTCGGCGAGAAATTGACCGACCAGCTTGCCCGCGCGCTCTACCATTCGCTCTTCGACAAAATGCTCAAGCTGCCCGACAACGCCACCGTGCTGCCCTGCCACGGCGAAGGCAGTTCCTGCGGCGCCAACATCGGCAACCGCGACATGACCAGCATCGGCTACGAAAAAATCGTCAGCCCCGCGCTCGCCCCGCGCACCGAGGCGCAATTCGTCAAGTTCATCAAAGACTCGCTCTCCACGCCGCCGCCGTATTACCCGCTGATGAAAATCCTGAATAGAGACGGGGCGCCGATGCTCGACGAGTTGCCAGGGCTGCATCCCATCCCTGCGAAGGAAATTTCCGACAAACAACTGCGCGATTGCCAGCTTGTGGATGTCCGTTCACCCGAGGCGTTCGGCGGCGCGCACATCCCCAGCGCGTTAAACCTGCCGATGAACGCGAGTCTCTCCAACTGGGCAGGCTGGCAGGTGAATTACGAGCAGCCCATCCTCATCGTCCTCGACGACCCGTCGCAGATGGAAACCGTCAGCCGCCGACTCGTCCGCATCGGGCTGGACAAAATCCTCGGCTACATCGAGGGCGGCATCAGCGGCTGGTATCGGGCGGGACGCGAGGTGGCAACGCTGCCGCAACTCAGCGCGCGCGATTTGCGGCAGAAAATCGCGAAGGGAAAAGTGCAGGTGCTCGACGTGCGCGAGCCGCACGAGTTCGCGGGCAGCCACATCAAGAACGCCGTCAACATCCGCGGCGGGTTGCTCGCCAAACAACTCGACGCGCTCAAACCCAACCAGCCCGTCGCCGTCTATTGCGGCGGCGGCAACCGTTCCAGCGTCGGCGCGAGCATCCTCCAGAAACACGGCTTCAAGGAAGTTTATAACGTCGTCGGCGGCATGCGCTCGTGGAAAGCCGCGAAGTTTCCAACCGAGAAGGGGAAGTGATGCAGTCAGCCGATTGCAGCGAAATGGTGGCAATTATTGTCAAATGTCAAACCTTGCCCCCTTTGAAACGAGAATCTTAGGATTGGGAGGCGAAGATTTGGAATCCAAATCAAAAAGAAAACTATGCCAAATCTAGAAGACTTAGTATTAGGTACCTTATATTCGTGGTCGAGGATGGAAGCCAACCGCGAAAATGCCCTGATGGTGGTACACCTCAAACGGTTTATTGTTGCTAACGGGTTGTACGAAGCAACAGAAGAGGAATTTCACAAGCTCTTAGGTTTTTTTAGGTTTGTTGGAAAACAATTCCCTGGGTCTATTCGAATCGATGAAAATGTGTCCTACAACGACCCCCTTGGAAAAGTGATTGGCGAACACGCCTTTTGCAGTTCGAATATACCCAAAAGCGATTCAGAGATTATCGAGTTAGTCACGAAGTACAGCTCCTCTGCGTCGTAAGCGTGACGATGAGGTCTCAGTGGTGAACTCTTGATCCTTGACGAGCTAGTGTCGTGGTCAGTTCTCAACGGATATTCCCGAGTCGGTGAACACTCTAAACGGCTCAAGCGGCGGAGCGACGCTCAAGAATGGTGCGGCTGAATTTTCTCAAACCGCCAGTGCAACTGGTCGTCTTTCACTGACACAACGGTGAATCCCATCGGGCAATGGACGAACGAGCCTTGCCACCAGCGTCCCCGCGAGCATTCCGCAGAAACACGGCTTCAAGGAAGTCTATAACGTCGTCGGCGGCATGCGCTCGTGGAAAGCCGCGAAGTTTCCTGTGGAGAAGAAAAAATGATTCTGTTGACGAAATCGTTCTGCAACATAGGAATGGAGCAACCCGCTTCCAATTTCTGTCAGGTGTCAAAAGTTGCAAACATTGACTACTCCTTCCCGCCGTGTTTGCGCAGGAGAGAGATCACTTCATCATACGGGGGCAAGGAGTGCCGCCTCGCGCTCCATCCTCCTGGTCTAACTGCCTCTTCCGTTATTGATCTCTGATGGCGCGCTAACGCCAGTGGAGTCTGTCCCTTATTGTCCTTCGCGTTGACATCAGCGCCCTTAGTCAACAACGCCTCGGCGACGGCTCCCGTGCCGCCTATGGCTGCTTTTTGCAGAGGAGTCTGTCCATTGTTGTCTTTCGCGTTGATATTAGCTCCTTTGCCGATCAGAAGCAGGGCAACATCTTTGGCGAGCGTATGGGCTGGCGTGTTCAGCCGTGTCCGCCCATTGCCCAGCTTGTGCAGCGGCGTCTCGCCCTTGTTGTCTGTTACGTTGACATCAACGTTCTTGCCGAGCAACAGCACAACCACATCTTTGGCTCTGCACAGGGCTGCCAAATGCAACGGTGTCTGGCTGTTTTTGTCCTTCGCGTTGACATCGGCGTCTTTTTCCACCAACAGCACAGCAACCTTTTTGTCGGGGTCCCATAATGCGAATGCTAGGTGCAGCGGCGCATTGTCATCTTTGTCTTTCATGTTGATGTCAGCGCCTTTGTCCAGCAACAGTGAGACGAGCTCTTTGTCGCCATTTTTGACCGCCATGTGTAATGGCGTCCAGCCGCTCTGGTCCTTTGCGTTGACGTCGGCACCTCTATCCAGCAACAACGCCGCAATCTCTTTGTTGTAGGTTATGGCTGCCCGATGGAGCGGCGTCTGGCCTAAGAAGTTCTTTGCGTTGATGTCGGCACCGTTGTCGAGGAGGGATTTGACTTCCTTGATGTCTTTAAGGTCGACGGCTCGGTGAATTGGGTCGCCAAAGACGGCAGTGGTAAGAAGAGTGGCTACAATGGCGTATGCAAAGAGTGTTTTGATTGTCATAGGGGTAGCCCATTCACAATGAGAAACGGAGCAAACTATCAAAACTGAAATTTGACCTAAAATTTCTCAAACGAACTGTATCAAAGCAAATCAATCTGAATCAAACTAAATCCCTCCCTAAGAATGGTGCGGCTGAATTTTCTCAAACCGCCAGTGCAACTGGTCGTCTTTCACCGACACGACGGTGAATCCCATCGGGCAATGGACGAACGAGCCTTGCCACCAGCGTCCGCAGACCGCGCCCGAATTGACATACCACGTGTTGCGCAGGCGCAGTTGCTCGACCGTGTGGATGTGTCCCTGCAACACCAGCCGCACGTTATGGTCGTGGAGCAGTTTGCGGATTTCCTTCGCCTTTGCGACTGAGAGATAACGCACGGGAAATTCCACGCGACCCTTGAGCGGCGAGTTCAGGCGCGTCAGCAGCGGCACGTGCGTGACGGCGACGGTGTGCGTGCCGTGGCGCAGCGATTGGAGTTCGCGCCGCAGCCATTCGAATTGTTCGTCGTCCATGTGCGCGTGGAACCGCGCGCCGTTGAAATGGCTCGTGTCGAGCAGCACGAAATGCCAGTTGCCGCGCGTGAACGAGCGGTAGCGTTGCCCGCCGCCGATGTGGTCGAGGAACAGTTTCTTGCCGTAATCGGCGTGCTCGGCGTAATGCGCGCGGCGACCGTGTCCGAAATGGTCGTGGTTGCCGATGACGTGGTAGATGGGGCAGCGTAAATCGGCGATGGCTTGGCGGTAATTCTCGAAGAGCCGCAGCGCGCGCGAATGCTCCGCAAACCCCGCGTCGTAAATCTGGTCGCCGCCGCTGAGGACGAAATCGGGCGCGAGTTCGTTGATGCGCCGCACGACTTGCTGGAATCCCAGTCGCGCCTCGGGCGAGTCGTTCAAGTGGACGTCGGTGACGTGGGCGAAGGTGAAGGCGGGCGTGAAGGGCGGCAGTTGCCCTGCGCGTTTGACCAGAGGGCGGGCGAGAAACCGCAGCGGCAGGGTGGAGAATTGGGGGATGCGGCGGAAGCGTTTTCCGCCGAGTCGGACTTCTTTGGTCTTTACGCGCATGTCTCTTGGAACAGCTTTCCCCGTGCCGCAGTGGGCAACGAACGGGGGGGAACATAGTGGAGCGTGCGATTTTGTAAATGAAGATTTTCGAGAAATTTTCAGTCACTGAGGGTCGCCAAAAAAATGTGGGAGGGACGCGCTCCGTCGCGTCCGATGCGGCGATGTGGTCACGACAGAGCGTGACCCTCCATCAACCCTTCTTCTCCCCGCCGCAGGATTCGCACGGACAGAGGTGGCGTAGATATTCAAATGCGAAAAGTCCCGTCGCGTGCCCGTCATTCCAAACGGGGCGCACCGCGTAACCGCCGACAGGCTCGACGCCGCGCAACTGGAAACTCAGCGCGGTATAGACTGGCAGTGACGGCTGAAAATGCTGCGTGCCAACGGTCTCGCCTTTGCAGTTGGCACACGGGCAATGCCGCCGCAGGTATTCGAGCGGGAAAAAACTTTCGTGTCCGTCCTCCCACACGACGGCGAGGAATTCGTTGATCTGCTGGATGTCGCGTGGACGCATTTGGGAACGGTTAAAAGGTTAGAATGGATAAAAAAGTTAAATGGTTAGAAGGGTTAAAGAGGTGGGCGCATCTTCCGTTTTAACCCCCTTTAACTTTTCACCTTTTTAACCAGCTTGCTCACCGTGAGATGTCTTCCTGCATCAACACCTTGTAGCCCGCGCGCTTGAGCACCTGCGCGGCGTATTCGTCGTCCTCGACGTGCAGCGCGAGCACGGCGTAGCTGTTGGGGCGCACCATCAGTGAATAGCAGAAGTAGATGTTGATTTCCGCGGCGAGCAGCGCGCGTAACACCTTGTCGAGTTTTTCGGGGCCCTGTGGCAGTTCCACCGCGAGGATGGTGCGCTCGGTGAACATCTCGCTGGACGCGCGGAGGATTTGTCGCGCGCGTTGCGGGTCGTCCACGACGATGCGGATGACGGCGGTGTCGCTGGTGTCGAGGATGGAAATGCCGCAGATGTGGACGTTGGCGTTGCTGAGGGTGTTGGTCAGCTCCAGCAGCGCGCCGACCTTGTTCTCAACATAGACGGAAAATTGGATTGGGTTGCTGCCGCGCAACCCCTCGGTTGTCTTCGCAGTGTCAGGCATGGGTGCTCCTTGTGCGGCGCAGTGTAGGGAATGGGATGCGTGGTTAAAAGTGAAAAAACGACGGGCGGTGAAACGCGGGCGCATCTTGAGAAGGTGACCAACGATTGACTTTTGCAAAAATGGCAACTTGCAAATCAACGACTTGCAAAAGCCGTTTTCGAGTTTTCGCCAATCGTCGGACACCTTCTTGACACTGGA
>Ga0187892_10011544_pt1 | contig 10787 bp, 6 predicted proteins | sample MA1701073metaG_FD_139345 | JGI IMG/M metagenome (GOLD analysis project Ga0187892, IMG submission 139345) | Bio-ooze microbial communities from a basaltic lava cave in the Kipuka Kanohina Cave System on the Island of Hawaii, USA - MA170107-3 metaG ...
GAGTTCGCGGCGATCACGACCCGCCTCGGCCACCTCATGGGCACGAACCTGATGAACGTGTCGGTCGATCCGCGCGGGAACCCCGCGCGACCGAACCCCCATCCGGGCGGCACGACCCGCCCCGACCTCCTCTTCAGCGACAACCAGACGACGCCCACGAGCAGCGTCTTCTCCACGCGCTCCGTGAACGGGACCGACGGCGCGATCGTCCGGCACAGGCTCACGTTCGGCTACGGGAACGTGACCGGCACCGCGGCGGTCGTCCCCGACGGGCTGGCGGCGGCGCCGGGGGCCACGGCCGCGCCCACCGCCGAAGGATCGGCCAGCCTGGTCGGGGGCAACAACCTCGCGGGCTTCTACGCCAGGGGCCTCGGCGCCCGCACGCCCGGCTATTGGGCCGTGGGTCTCAACCGGCTTTCCCCCGGGGTCGACTACAGGCCGGCCATCACCCACAACCGGCTGTGCTTCGTGCCCGATCTCCTCTTCCCGTTCGTGGCAGACGACAACGGCAACGCTGAGCTCGGGCTCACCGGTCCCCAGGTGGGCTTTCAAATCGACGTCTACCTCCAGGGGGTCGCCACCTGGTTGAGCGCCGGAAACGGTTGGCCCCTGACGCCTCCGTTCAAGATCACCTGGCGGTGAGCCATGAAAGGGTCAGGTCCCGCCGCGGGACCTGACCCTTTCTCCGGCTTCGAGCTTCAAGCTTCCAGCTTCGAGCCGCCCTCACCCTCGTGGCTCGCTCTCGCCTTCGAGTCCGTACCGGAGGATCTTCCGATACAGCGTCTTCCGGTCGATGCCCAGGATCGCCGCGGTCTGCTGGCGGCTCCCCTGGGTCTCGGCCAGCACGCGCCGGATGTACTCGCGCTCCAGCTCCTCGAGCGTCTGGTGCGGGCGCGGCCCCGCGCGCCGGAGCGCCTCGGGCAGGTCCTCGAGCTCGATCCGTCCCTTCCGGTCCAGCGCCACCGCCCGCTCCACCACGTGCTCCAGCTCGCGCACGTTCCCCGGCCACGGGTAGGCCTCGAGCAGGCGCAGCGCCTCCGGCGTGAAGTCCTCGACCTCCTTGCCGTCCCGCGCCGCGAACTTCCGGAGGAAGTGCCGCGCGAGGTCGGCGATGTCCTCCCGCCGCTCGCGGAGCGGCGGCAGCGAGATCGGCACCACGTTGAGCCGCCAGTAGAGGTCCTCGCGGAAGGTCTTCTCCCGCATCATCCGCTCGAGGTCCCGGTTGGTCGCCACGACCACCCGCACGTCCACGTGGATGGTCTCGTTCCCCCCCACCCGCTTGATCTCGCCCAGCTCCAGCGCGCGGAGCAGCTTCGCCTGGAACGGCAGCGACGCGTCCCCGATCTCGTCCAGGAAGAGCGTCCCCCCCGACGCCTCCTCGAACAGCCCGAGCTTCCGCGCCGACGCGCCCGTGTACGCGCCCTTCTCGTGGCCGAACAGCTCGCTCTCGAGCAGCGTCTCGGGCAGCGAAGGCAGGTTCACCGCGACGAACGGCCCGCCCGCGCGCGGACCGTGCGCGTGGAGCGCGCGCGCGAGCAGCTCCTTCCCGGTGCCGCTCTCGCCCAGGATCAGCACCGTGGTGCGGCTCCCGGCCACCTTGGCCACGGTCTTGTAGACCTCGGCCATCGCCCGGCTGCGCCCGACGATCGCCTCGGCGTGCGTCCCGGCGGCCTCGGGCGCGGGCGCCTCGCGCGCGCGGCTGAGGCGCCGGCGCTGCTCGATCGCGCCGCGGACCGCGCGCTGGACCTCCTCGATCTTGAACGGCTTGCTCAGGTAGTCGAAGGCGCCGTCGCGGATCGCCTCGATCGTGGACTCGAGCGAGCCGAACGCCGTGATCAGGATCACCTGCGTCTCCGGGCAGGCGCGGCGCAGGTTGCGGAGGAGCGCCAGCCCGTCCATCTCCACCATGCGGATGTCCGAGACCACGACGTCGTAGGGGCGCTCGAGCGCGCGCTGGAGCGCCGCCTCCGCGCTCAGCGCCTGGTCGATCTCGTGCCCCTCGGCGCGCAGGATCTCGTCGAGCAGATCCACGGTCACGCGGTCGTCGTCCACGACCAGGATCCGGGTCCGCTCGCTCGGGCTCTCCGACATGCGGGCCCATCTTACTGCGGGGCGCTGGGGCGGATCGCCCCGACCGCCGGGCCGGGCTACCCCGCGGCCCGGCGCGCCACCCGGAGGAGAACGACCGGCGCCGGAAGCACGGGGACCTCTTCCCACCGGTGGGATCCGCGGACCCGCCCGGCGATCAGCGCGTTGCGATACTTGCGCACCTGGACCAGGTCCTTGGGCCGGACCTGGGTCGTCCATTTCACCTCGATCGGCCAGATCCGGCGGTCGCGGAGATAGGCGGCGTCCACCTCGCCGTTCGCCTTGATGTAGAAGGTGGGGAACCCGCGGGCGAGGTGCGTGACCGGCGTGGCCTCCACCTCCACGGACAGGAACCGCTCGTCCCGGACGGAGCGCTCCGGCCGGCGGGCGTCCGGGCGGCCGGCGTCCAGCCACGCGCGAAGGGCGTGGTGGATGAACGGGTCGGCGAAGTAGACCTTGCGCGCCTTCTTGGGGGCGGCCGTGCGCGTGTGCTCCTTGCCGGTGGATCCGATGGGCAGGATCCCGAGGAGACCCGGTTCGTGGACCAGGGGGAGTCGGCGGAGCTTCCGGAGCGTCGGGTCCTGCTCACGAAAGGCATCCACGCTCTCGAGGTGGAGGTTGTGCGTCGCCCAGCGGTCGTCCATCGCGAGCCCGGATTCTGGCGGATGAATGAACTTATTCAATGGCCGATGAACAAACTTCGCCCGGCGGGGCGCCGGGGCGCGGCGTCGGGGCGGTTCGCCCCGCCCGGCCCGGCGCGCGACCCGGGCTCGCCCGGGAGTCGAACGGCACGCAATTGGTGAGGATGAGGCGCGAGAGTCCGAGACCCGGGTTCCCCGACGGCTCCTCGTCCGGAGGCTCCCATGTTCATCCGCCACTCCCCCTGGGCCGTGATCGCCGTCGCGCTCCACGCCGCCCTGCTCGCGACCTTCGGGCTCTTCGCCGTGCGCGCGCCCGCCGCCGCGCGTTTCGATCCCGGCGCGACGTTCGTGCTCGCCTCCCGCGCTTCGGAGCGCGAGCCGCCGATCGTGCCCGTCCCCGAGCCGATCGACCGCGCGCCCCCGCCTCCGGCGAAGACCGGCGAGCTGGTCCCGAGCGACCTCTGGTTCCCCGACAGCCTGCCGGCGCCCGACGCCCCCGAGGACCTCACGGCCCCGATCGGCGATCCGCACGCGGTGGCGCTCCTGCCCTCGGGCGGCGGGCCGGGCGGCAACGGCGCCATCGGGCCCGGTGCCGACAGCCGCGTCGGCGCGGTCCGCCCGAGCTCCCGCGGCGGCCCGGGGGACGGCTATGGGCCCAGGCGCGGGCGCCACGTGGACGCCCCCGTCCGCACCGAGAAGGCCGTCTTCCACGGGCTCCTCTGGCTCCTCCGCCACCAGTCCGACGACGGCTCCTGGCGGGCGGACGGCGCGAGCGCCCGGTGCCGCGGACCGCGCCCGTGCGCCGGGCGGCCGGCCGCGGGGGCGGACGGTCACACCGAGGGCCTCACGGCACTCGCGCTGCTCGCCTTCCTCGGCGCCGGCCACGGGCCGGACTCGCAGGTCACGATCGTGGACCCGCTCGCGGGGAAGCGGCACCGCATCGGCGAGCCGGTGCTGCGCGGGCTCCGCTGGCTGCTCCGCCGCCAGAAGCCGGACGGCTCGTTCACCCCCGGACGCGCCTTCCTCTACAACGAGGCGCTGGCCGCGATGGCGCTCTCGGAGGCGTGGGGGCTGAGCGGGAGCCGGCTCCTCCGCGAGCCGGCCGAGCGGGCCGTACGTTTCCTCGAGCGGGCGCAGAGGCGCGACCCGCGCGACGGTCGAAGCCCGTGGGGCTGGCGCTACGCCGCCCGCGAGGACGTCGAGGCGCGGCGCGCGGGCTACGCAACCGAGGCCGAGTACCGACGCGACCTCCACGACGCCGACACGTCGGTGACCGCGTGGGTGGTGCTGGCACTGAAATCGGCGGCCACGAGCGGCCTCGCCGTCGCGCCCGAGGCCTGGGAAGGCGCCCGCGCCTTCGTGCGCCACGCGACCGCCCCGGACGACCGCGTCGGCTACCTGGACGCGGCGGGCGCCGGGGAGAAGGTGCAGGGAGAGCGCGACCACTACGAGACGCACCCCACGATGGAGGCGCTCGGGATGTGCATCCGGATCTTCGCGGGCGGGGAGGACGACGAGGCCCCGCTCCAGGCGGCCGCGCGGCTTCTTGTCCAGGACCGGCCCCGCGCGGGGCGCGACCGGCTCTCGGTGGACTACTACTACTGGTACCACGCGACGCTCGCGCTCCACCAGATCGACGGGCCCGGGAGCCCGCGGCGGACCGGGCGCCTGTGGGAGCCCTGGAACGCGGCGATGACGCAGGCTCTGCTGCCCCTCCAGGAGACGGGCGAGGGGCTCTGCGCCGCGGGCGCCTGGCTCGTCCCCGACCGCTGGGGCTTCGAGGACGGCCCGATCTACGCGACGGCGCTCAACGTGCTGACGCTCGAGGTCTACTACCGGTACGAGAACGCGTTCGGGACCCGCCGCCGGAAGTGACGCCGGGGCGGAACGCCTCCTCTGCTCGGCCGGGGGCGGGGGCAGAAAGCCCCGCGAGCCGCGGCGCGGGCGCCGCCGCGCCCCTTGCACGAGGGGGCGGGGGGCCGTGTAAGATGCCACGCCGAGAAGAATTGCGCGGGGCTGGTCGCGCGGTCCCCGCGAGATCGAGGCCGGCACTGTTTTAGGTACGACCGGGCGGGGCTTGGCCGTCTCCCATGGCCATCCCCGGACCCATGGAGGCTCCCATGCCCAAGGTACCGCCGATCGAAGAGCCCGAGGACTTCCCCGAGGACCAGGGCGGGCCGGCGAAGGGCGCGAACGTCGCCCAGGCCGCGCTCCGGAACTCCCCCTGGGTGATCATCGCGATCGCGATCCACGCGGTGGTCATCGCCGCCATGGGGATGATCTACGTCCACAAGGCCATGAAGAAGGAGGAGGCCCCGCCGACCTCGGTGGCCATCTCCAACAAGCCGAAGGACGAGGCCCCGGTCATCCAGCCTCCCGAGGTGATCGACCGCAAGGCGATCCCCAAGAACGAGGAGCGCGAGGTGGTCTCGTACGAGGAGGACACCTCCTTCATCCCGTCGAACGAGCCGACGGAAGAGGACCTCACGCTGAAGCGCGGCGACCCCACCGCGATCTCGAACCTCCCGAGCGGTGGGTTCTCCGGCGGGACCGGGATGGGCGTGGGCGGCGTCGGGCACTACGGGACCGGCAAACCCTCCGCGTTCAGCAGCCGGCGCGCCGGCACCGGCGGCGTGGGACGCCGCGGAGGTCCGAGCCAGGCGACCGAGGCGGCGGTGAAGGAGGGGCTCACCTGGCTGCTCCGCCACCAGAACACCGACGGCTCCTGGAGCGCCGCGAGCCTCAAGCAGCTCTGCAAGGGAGGCACGAACTGCTACAGCTCCTGGCAGAAGCTCGAGGACTACTACGACGAGGGGCTGACGGGCCTCGCGCTCCTCGCCTTCCTCGGCGCCGGCTACTCGTTCGACTCCAAGCAGTACATGGTCGATCGCATCCAGGCCAAGAAGATCACGATCGGACCGGCCGTGAAGAACGGCCTCACGTGGCTGAAGAACCGCCAGGACGGCGACGGCGCCTTCTCGCGACGCAAGGACAAGGAACGCGAGCCGTTCCTCTACAACGAGGCGCTCGCCACCATGGCCATGTGCGAGGCCTACGGCCTCTCGCAGAACCGTTTCTGGAAGGACTCGGCCCAGCGGGGCGTGAACTTCCTGCTCAACGCCCAGAAGCCGAACCCGAGCGGCAAGGGGCTCTGGGGCTGGCGCTACGACTCGCGCGCGACGATCGAGGGCCGGAAGGTCCAGAAGACGATCGACGAGGCCGAGTTCCAGAAGCAGATGCGCGACGCCGACACGTCGGTGACCGCGTGGGTCGTGATGGCGCTCAAGTCCGCCGAGCTGAGCCAGCTCGAGGTCCCGCGGTCGGCCTTCGAGGGCGCCATGGAGTTCGCGAAGTGGGTCACGAACGAGAAGGGGCAGGTCGGCTACCTGGGCCCCGACGGCGCCGGCCAGCCGGTCACCGGCACCCCGAACGACCACTTCAAGTTCTATCCAACGATGGCCGCGCTCGGGATGTGCATCCGCATCTTCAGCGAGCACAACCCGCAGGACCCCGTCCTCGACCTGGGCGCCAAGCAGCTCATCCAGGACCTTCCGGTCGTCTCCGCGGACGGCCTCTCGCTCGACTACTACTACTGGTACTACGCGACGCTGGCCCTCAACCAGCTCGACGGACCCGACAGCCCGCGGAAGACCAACCGGTACTGGGGCCAGTGGAACAAGGCGATGACGGACGCCGTGATCAAGACGCAGGGGGACAAGGAGAAGACCTGCCCGCTCGGCGGCTGGACCCTGCCCGACAAGTGGGGCCATGAAGCGGGTCCGATCTACACGACCGCGATCAACGTGCTCACGCTCGAGGTCTACTACCGCTACGAGAACGCCTTCGGCGGCGCAAGGCGCAAATAGCCCGAGGAGCTCCCCATCATGCCTGATTGCATCCGCGTCGCCGCGCTGGCGCTCTTCGCGGCCGCGCTCCCGGCCTCCGCGCAGACCGCGGCCGTCCTGGGGCGCGACGACGCCGAGTTCGCGCGCGCGCTCTACAACGCCGGCTACTCCGACCTCGCCGAGGCGGTGGCCGGCGTCATCACCGGCTCGGGGAAGGCCTCCCCCAAGGAGGTCACGTTCGTCGCCTCGCTGCTCCTCGACGTGCGCCTCAACCAGGCCCGGGAGGAGACGGACCAGCTCAAGCGCAAGGAGCTGATCGAGAAGGTGCTCGCCGACAAGGAGGCCTTCATCAAGGCCCACCCGCAGTCGGCCGAGGCCCAGGAGACGCGGAACAACCTGCCGGAGGTCTTCCGCCTCCTGGGCGAGACGCTCACCACGCTGCTCAAGGCGGAGAAGGACACGGCGAAGATCGTGAAGCTCCGCATCGAGGGCGAGAAGATCTTCGCGCGCGCGGAGGAGGGGCTCCAGGAGAGGATCGCCAGGCTCAAGGAAGAGGACCCGGAGACGGCGCCGGAGGGCCAGTTGATGGCGGCCCTCTACAACCTGCCCCGGACCCGGTACTTCCACTCCCTCCTCTACCCCGCGGGCGAGTCGCGCCACGACTCGCTCGTCAAGCAGGCGATCGAGGGCCTCCGCGAGTTCTGCCTCGAGTTCGGCGACAAGCTCCTCGCCTACGAGGCGTACGTCTACCTCGGCCTGGCGCTCAAGACGCTCGGAAAGAACCAGGAGGCGCTCGTCGAGCTCGACGACGCGATCAAGCTGCGGGAGACCTACGAGAAGAGCGCGGAAGGGAAGTTCCTGGTCCCCTCGTACGGGCTCGACATCGTCTCCGGCGCCACGCTCCAGAAGGTCCTCCTCCTCACCGAGATGAAGGACCCCGGGGGCGCCGTGGCCGCCGCGAAGGACTACTTCGAGAAGGTGACCGAGCCGTACGCCGGCGAGCAGGCGCTGGCCGTGCACGCCGCCCAGGTGGACGCGCTGATCGCGCAGGACGACAAGAAGACCGCCGCCGACCTCGCGCAGGCGCTCGTGGACCGCGACCCCCAGGGCCCCTGGGGCGCGCGCGGCAAGGACCAGCTCTCCATCCTCCTGGGCAAGGGGGGACCCTCGAGCGCCGACGGCGGCGCCCTCGGTCCCGACAAGATGCTGCGGGCCGCGGAGACGCTGGCCACGCGGGGCGAGTACGAGCGCTCGCTGGACGCGTGCCGGCAGGTCCTCGCCGGCATCCCGGGGATGGAGAACGAGGCGAACCTGGGCGCCGAGGCCTATCTCCTCATGGGCGCCATCTATGGCCGGCTCGAGTGGCTCCACGAGGCGGCCGTCGCCTACGACGCGGCCGCCGAGCTCTACCCCGACGGCGAGAAGACGCCCGACGCGGTCTGGCGCGCCGCGAACTGCTACCTCCAGCTCCAGTCGCAGGAGAAGCGCCGCATCTACGACCGCCGGCTGAGCGACCGGCTCCAGCTCCTCACGACGAGGTACGGCACCCACCCGTCCGCGACCATGGCCCAGCTCATCGGGGCCCAGAAGCACGAGGCGGAGCAGGAGTGGCTGCGCGCCTCCGAGCTCTACAAGGCGGTCCCGGCCACCTCGCCGGCCCGTCCCAACGCGCTCTTCGGCGCCGGCAACTGCCACTACATGCTGTCCCGCCGCCTGGACCAGGAGAGGAAGGCCGACGAGGCGAAGCTCCACCGGAAGAACGCGGTGACGCTCCTGGACGAGGCCGTGCAGGCCACCGAGCAGGCGGCTCAAAAGACCCTCGATCGCGAGGCGCTGGCCCGCCTCGCCGACCTGGGCTTCAAGGCGCGCATGGTGCTCGCCGCGATCGCGCTCCACGAGGGACGCGCCGCGGACGTCTTCAAGGCCCTGGACGCGGTGGACGAGAAGGGCGCCGACCCCGACAAGCTGGCCCAGGCCTGGCGCCTCCGCATCGAGGCGCTGGAAGCGCAGGGGAAGCTGGACGAAGCGGTCCAGCTCCTCGAGAAGCGGATGGTGGACGACCCCGAAGGGCGCGGCACTGCCGCGGCGGCGGGTGTCCTGGCGCGCTCGCTCGACCGGCGCGCGGCGGAGGAGAAGGCGCCCGCCAGGGCGGACGAGCTCTGGAAGCGGGCGTCCCGCTACTACCTCCTGAGCGTGAAGTCGCAGCTCAAGGGGATCGACCTGCGCCCGGCCGACCTCGAGGAAGTCGCCAACCGCCTCTACGTGATGGGGCTCCACTTCAACAAGATCGCCGAGGGGCAGGACAGCTTCGTGGAGCTCGCGGCCGGGGCCAGGGTGCCCGCGCCGGAGCACTTCGAGCAGGCCGCCTCGCTCTACGAGGCGGTGCTCTCGGCCATCCCTTCCTACAAGGCGCTGATCAGCCAGGGACGATGCCTCGGGTTCCTGGGGCGCTGGAAGGACGCGGCCACGAGCTACCGGCGCCTCTTCACCCAGGAGAGCAGCTTCCTGGACGTGGCCAAGAAGCGGTTCGACAACAGGGTGCTGGCGGCAAAGCCCCAGCTCCTGAGCGCCTACCTCGAATGGGGGGTCGCCGAGCGGATGAGCGCGCTGCCCGAGAAGGGCGCGGCGCGCGAGGACGGGCTCAGGCGCGCGGCCGGCATCTTCGACACGATCTGCCTGAACACCACCGACCAGTCACGGCTCTGGTGGCAGTCCCGCTACCAGCACATCGCCACGTTGATCGACGGCGGCGCCTACGATCAGGCCGACATCGCATTCAACAGCACGGCGCGCACCTCCCAGGACCTCGGGAAGTCCTTCGCTTACCAGGAGAGGTTCCAGCAGCTCAAGACCGCGCTCGACCAGAAGCTCGTCCGCAAGATGCCCGCCCCGAACCCGAACCCCGGGGGCGGGCGGAAACGATAGGAGGACGCTCCATGACGCGTCGGATCCCGGCCGGATCGATCCTGGCCCTCGTGCTCGCCGGCCCCGTCCTCGCCCAGGAGGACGACGTGATCCGCCTGAAGGAAGGGCGGACGCTGAAGGCCACCGTGGTCGCCGCCGACTACGGCGGTCTCGTGCTCCAGATGCAGAAGGGCGCGCAGACGACCCAACCCTGGAAGAGCGTGGTCTCGATCGAGTACGGCGCCGCGGGCGATCTCCCGAAGGCGCTGGAGAGCTTCCGGGCCGGCAACCTCGCCGAGGCGCGCACCGTTCTCGAGGGGGTCGCGAAGGACCAGAAGCTCAGGCCGGTCGTGAGGCAGGAGGCGCTCTATCACCTCGCGCTCGCCGCGCAGCGCCTCGGCGACCACGACGCCGCGATCGAGGGCTACCGGGAGCTGCTCAAGGCCTTCCCCAAGGGGCGCTACCTCCGCCCGGCGGCCGAGGGGCTGGTCGAGTGCCACCTCGCCAAGAAGGACGCCGCCGGCGCCGGCAAGGCGCTGGACCAGGCGGTCGCGGACGCCAAGGGCGCCGGAGTCGAGGCCTTCCAGGGGGAGGTCGCTCTGCTGCGCGGGCACGTGCTCGAGGCGCAGGGGAAGCTCGCCGAGGCCAAGACCGCCTACGAGGCGGCCCAGAAGGGCGGCGGGCCCGCCGTGCAGATCGAGGCGCGGCTCGGGGTCGCGCGGTGCATCCAGCAGACCAGCCCCTCGGAGGCCGAGAAGACCTACCGGGAGCTGGTGGGCGAGAAGGACGCGCCGACCCACGTGCTGGCGGGCGCCTGGAACGGGCTGGGCCAGCTCCTGCTCGAGGACGGGAAGAAGACCCGCAACGCCGAGAAGCTGACCGATGCCCTCCTGGCCTTCCTCCGCGGGGTGGTCCAGTACGTCCCCGCGCGCGGCGAGCCGACCGGCGAGTACGAGCGCGCGCTGGCCAGCTCGGCCCAGTGCTTCAAGTTCATCGCGGACCTGGAGCAGAAGGCCGATCGCAAGCGTTCCTTCCTCGATCGTTCCCAACAGCGGCTGGAGCAGCTCCGGAAGGAGTTCCCCAGCTCGCCCTATCTGTCCGGAAAATGACCGTGCGAGTCTCCGTCCGGCCGATCGACCGAACCAGAAAGGTGCCGCCCCCATGAACAGACTGCAGAAGATCGTCCCCGTGGCCCTGTTCGCCCTCCTCGCGCTCGCCTGCCTTGCCGGCCCGGCGCTGGCGGAGGAGGGGCTCAAGAAGGAGAAGTCCTGGCTCGAGCTGTTCGAGACCACCGGGGTGGTGGGCTTCC
>Ga0187892_10011545_pt1 | contig 10786 bp, 15 predicted proteins | sample MA1701073metaG_FD_139345 | JGI IMG/M metagenome (GOLD analysis project Ga0187892, IMG submission 139345) | Bio-ooze microbial communities from a basaltic lava cave in the Kipuka Kanohina Cave System on the Island of Hawaii, USA - MA170107-3 metaG ...
GAAGCTCCTTCCCTTCGTCCCGATCACCAAAGTGGCCTCCTCAGGACGGTCACTGCATTGGCATTTCGTCCCGGTCACACTGATCCTCCAAGGTGCTATTTTTGCGCCGGAAAGTAGCTAGCCGTCGGCCATCCATCGCTCGGCGGGTTGAAAGTCGACCGTATAGGCCTCATCATACCCGCTCGGTTTGCCGTGGCGTAATGGCACCTTACATGACAGCGAGGACAGACCATGAAAATCAAGACAGCAATCGTGGTTGGGCTTTTGTGCGCCGCCGGCGTCGCGGGGGCGGCCGATCCCATGGGGGTCGCGGACCCCGAGGGGGCATTGGAGGATGCCGCGAAGGACGAGGTGCGCGAGGCGGAGACGATAGGGGTGCCCGAGGATACATTGGATAAAGCCAAAGAGAGCAAGGAAGCGGTCGGGGAGGCCCAGGGGACCGCAGCGGATCCCGATGCCGCCACGGAGGAGCTGAAGAACCAAGGCACCGAAACGGCGATCGAGAAGGCCAAAGAGGCAATTCCCGCGCCGAAAGTGCCGAAGCTGCCTTACCCCGAGTAGCCCGAGATCGGGTCGAGCTGACGGGATTGCGCCCGTCAGCTCTCCCACACCACCGGACGTACGGTTTTCCGTATCCGGCGGTTGGACGAGTGGGCGGTCGCAATGAACCGCCACAAGGTCCGATGGAACAAGAAAGCCATAACGGCAGAGCGTGGCATTGCGAAGCGCCGTCGTCAGGCCAACCCGTCGCGATATTGAACGCTTCTTACACCGTCGCCAAGACCTTATCGGTACTGCTTGGAAATGCTATTGCGCAACTTGAAGAACTATCCGGCCAGCGAATAAATAACAACTATGGAAGTTGAGCAGTTTCTTGTAAACCGGGAATTAGCGCACCTGCTGCGATGCATAAACAAATATATCGTGGTCTGTCCCAGGTCTGTCCCTGAGGGATCCCCACGAAATATTGGCGCCAAGCACAGTCGTTATGAGGGTCGGGACTCTGGCGTTACGGAGTGGGATGCTTTGCCAGGCGATGCATAACTCGGTTGTTGTAAAGTGATCCTGCGCCCGTTTGATGATACGAATGCCGAGAAAGATCACGGATAGCACTTCCCGGTGCCGCACGGTATTGGCCTGATAGTGACGCATCAGTCCGCGTGCCTTGGCGATGCTACCGATGAGCCACAACACCAGCAGCGCGAGGGCCAAGATGAGGAGCAGAATCGCCAGCCGCTGTGGATCACGGCTACGATGAAACTCGAGCGCCAGACCAAACCGGGCGCTTTTCATATCGCGGAAGCTCTCTTCGATCTGCATGCGTTGGCGATAGATCTGTACCACGCTATGGGCAGTTTGTGGCCAGCCGGTAGATTGGCTGCCAAAATCCATGGCTCGCGCGCTGCTCGGGCGGCTTTGTTGCTGCGCTGACTGCGTGAGCGCTTGCCGTAGCGGTTGATTTCATGGCGCCCCTTGGCCTTGCCTTTGTAGATCACCAGTTGGCAGAGATGGGCTTGGCTGCGCGCCAGCTCCACTTCGCCCATAGCCTTGGGCGTGGCGGTCGCCTGTGGGTGCAGCGAGTTGACCGACCTCCAGTCGCTCTCGCTACCGAGCTTGACATAGCGCCGGTCACGCACCCGCGACACCCAGTACCGTCCCAACGCCTCCACGGCCTGAAACCGGCCCTGCGCGCTCGTCAGCCGATTGAGCGCATCGTAACCGAAGCCGCGATCCTCGCCAGGACGCAGGGGGTCGGTGATCTCGAGCACATTGCCAAGTGTATCGTATTGGTAGCGAGCCTCCGCGATGCCGTGATGGAGTAGCTCCGCGACCCATTGCCGATCGTTCAGGGTTATGTCGGTAAGCTCTCCGTTGGCACGGACGATCTGAGCGAGCTGGCCGGAGGGATGATAGCTCACCGCGCTCACGTAAGGTGCGGCCTGGGTCGGGCGACCGAAGGCATCCGGAAGGTAGTCGACTGTGCGCCCTGAGGGGTAGGTAAGCGTTGCGAGGCCGTCGAGCGAGCGACAAACCGTGCCGCTATGAACCCCGCGATTCGTCTCGGGACATGCTGGTTAAACTTCCAATCATCGGCGGTCTTTTCGCCGTGTTAATGAACCTGGGCGTCGCGCTGCTGCGCTTGATTCGCGGCGAGGAGCGTTCGGATGCGACCGTACACGCGCTCACGCCGCGGGTGGCATTATCGATAGGGCTGTTCGTGCTCTTGCTGATCGCGTACGCCACCGGATGGCTGACTCCGCACGGTATTTTCGGTTGACAATCCTTCGCCGCCGCATCGATCGCTGCTATCGCCGGAACCAAGGCTCCACTAGTCCGCAAGCCCGCGCCCGGCACAGACCAAATTGCGCGCAAGGCCCTCTTAGACCACCGCCAAAATCATGCCCCGGTCGTGGTCCTCTTCGAAGATCGGCTCGCGCCGGTCCCCGCGCGAGGTCAGGTGATAAAGCGCGCCTTCGAATCCAGTCGTACCTGGCGGGACATCCCGGCCTTTACGCCTCATCTACGCAAGAGTGCGGTCGTGCCCCCTCTTGGACCCCTGTCGTCCCTTGAACTTCCTGTCATTTATACTGAGAACTCTTGCGTTTTCATGACGCGCACGCCGCGACGCAACGGATCGTTCGAATACTGAAGAATCGCCCATGCCACGAACGTGGCAGAGACCTTGAGTCGTTCCTCGACTACGCTTGGCGAGGGCACGTGGATCCGTTGATTGTCCCAATCCAGGGTCATGTGTGGCCTGTACTTGTCGCCCTCGAACGCGCCAACGCAGCCGGTGACGGGCGCACACTCAGACTCGGACAACGCTTCCCAACACGCTCGATGAAGCCCAATTATCCTATCGAAACCTTCATTGCCAGGCCTACACTCGATCCATCGAATTCTATTCTCTATATAGAATGGACCATCTAACATTGCTCGAAACGGTTCGCATGGAAACACGCCACGAACCACCTCTGCAAGTCGTTCCACCGGCGCATCCACGGCGACGTCAAAGCGCGTTTTGATAGTGACATGAACCGGAAAGTTTCTGGCCAACCCTCGTCGATTAACAGCAACCCAATCACTGACCGCTTCATCTGGAAAAATCGCAATCGCGTAGCTCATCGCCAGCTCACATTAACAGATATTCGTAGAACCGATCACTCCAGACGCCGCGCCGATCAAGGAAGAACCTCGATAATTCAGACGCAAGCGCATCTGAATTCGCCTTAAGTACAGCGAAGTCGCGTGACAGATATCGGTCCTCGTATTGGAGGCTGTTAAGGCTAGCTCGTGCCTCGGGATCGTTCATGAAGCCTAGAAAGACGTCGTAGCTTCCGGCTACCTTGTAGAAACCCGTATCTCCAACTTCTAGGTAGGCGCGATGAAGTCTCTGCAGTGGCGTTAATCTGATAAACTCCAACAATCGTTCGTTCTTATCCTTCTCTCGATATGTACTCAGTACCCCCAGCATCGCGACGAGGCTCGCATACATGACTAGGCGGCTATGTCGGAGCTTAATGTTGCGAATAGGCCATTTCTCCGCCTCAGTTTCCTTTGTATGATGATAGTTTACGCAGATCGTCCGGAAATATCGGATCAAGTCATTCAACAGAAACACGTAATTCTTTCGCGGATCGTCTTCGACATCGCGACCATAGAGGGTAACAAGGCGTTCGACCACGTTGTCATGCACCGCGGAGCCAAATATGGGGCGTGACTCCAATAGAAGGAGCAGGCGTCTCGACATGCTATTGTAGTCGTCCTTAACACCCCCGATTCCGACTTCGATCCCGGATACACAGTAGTCGCCGCCACTGAAAACGCCTCTTGCGTTAGGCGGTGGGATGCTGAGACCGGCGAGAACCGTACTAAGTACGCCACTCGCCTCGTTAGTGCTTGCCGGTCGTTCGGACGTCGTAAGAACAAGGTTGTCGAAATCCGACTGTGGACTAGCATCTAGTCTTGCGTAAGATCCGAATACCACTACAGATGTAAGCTCGTGGTGCTTTGGGTCCAGTTGCGATGTAAGCGCTGCCGTCAGCTTGTCGAGGATAGATGTTGAGTGGTGATGGTTGTCTTGAATTGAAGCGTACCGACTGAGCACATCAGCTTGATATGCCGTCTCGTATGATGACTCGTTATGCGCTTGGGTGAGCAGGTTGCTGTTTATGAACGGCATACCTGCGGCCCCTCACTGAGACCACCAAAGTGCCGAGATGTGCAACTCATCGAACCCGCAAACAAGAACCTGGGTATTCAAGTAGTTTTGCCGGAAGAGATCTCTAGGATCTTTAGCTACACCTAGGAACGCCCCTATGATTCGCATAACGCCGGTATGCGTGAATACCGCAATCGTCGTATTCCTCTCGCGACCGCGACACAGCTTAGCAGCATCCAAAATAAACGAAGCGACCCGACGCGCGGCATCCCGGTAAGATTCGCCTTTCTCCGGGCGAAAATCTATGTCTCCTGACTCAAAAGCTACCAAGTATTGCCTCACCGTCCCTTGTATCGCCCCAAGATTTACTTCGCGAAGGCGAGAATCAAGTCTTATCTTCGTCGGCAGCTTCGTTTCATTTACGAATATCTCGGCTGTCCGCAGCGCCCGATCCAAGTCACTCGAAAAAACAAAGTCGATGCATGTTTCTGAAAGCCGGGCGGCTAGCGTTCTAGCCTGCTCAATGCCCTTCGGCGCCAATTTCGTGTTATGGGTGCCGGAAACCTTGTTTTGGATGTTATACCAAGTGAGTCCGTGGCGTACAAAAAGAAGCCTTGAACCCCTGAGGCCATCGCGCCACTCCTGATTCATCTCGCGCCGTAAGTCGTCCCACATGTAAATTGTTGGGTCTTGAAGGCTATTCGAACGATCGATCTCGGGATAGCCATCGCCGCGTAGCCGTTCGGACAACCGAACACTAGCCATTTGTGTTCTCCATTCGAGTTCTGGCGCTCGCGTGATTAATCATTCTAGACTTCCGCCTCGCCGAACCGCGCAACCAAGCGCGTCGATCGGCTTGACGAAGGATAGGTGATTCAATGCCCTTGCGCAACGGGGTTTCCAGAGGATAGGGGATTCAACGCGGCGACTGCGAGACGGGAGACTTGGCCCCCATGCGTCCCGCGTGAGTCCGTCATCAAGGCCCTCAAGCCAAGCCTTGGCCCTTAGCCCTGCTTCGCCGGGTCTGCGGAAGGAATCTGGGAGCGTTGCTGCAAGCGCATTGTCCCGACCAAGAAACTGCAATTGGCTGTATCACTAAATGCGCTCAACGCGGCATTCATGCTGATTTCAGGAAGCGCATCTCCAGATTTCTGGAACATGAAGTTCAGAGTTGCAGCGCCCTTCGTTCTCAGAGCATCGATGACGTCTTGGCTGCCTCGATACCTGTTAACAGCGACAACCTGGTGAATCCTGCTTTTCGAGAAAGAGAATGGAACTACCTCACAAAGCAATAATGGATTACCAGATTGATCAAAAGCAATCTGCTGAATCGTTCCTAGCAGCTTGTTCGGCCCCGCATCCGACTCAAAATCCCAAGGCTCTCCAATAGAGGCATAGAAAGATAAGCCAACAAGATCATTAACGGTGTGGCTGGACATTGAAAATCTCAACTTCTACAGGGTCTGTGGTCATGTATTCCCTGCCACCACCACGTCCATCATAACTGGGGTCAACCCGTGTTCCATTGCGACTGATAGTCGGACTATTGGTAATCCGAAATTCCATCTGCACTTCCGGACGCTGAGGCAAAGAAAGCCGATCCTGCGCTCGATCCGCACTCCTGAACCGAGAGTCGGTAAAGAACGTTTCTCCCTCTCTACCACCCCTCAGTATTCCAGTGCGCTGAACCGCTTCGGCTTCAGCTCGACTCATGCTGCGATATAGAGGCTTTGCACTGTCGGCAACCTTCGCGACATCCCCGATCTTATCCCCCGCGCGTGCGGCCTTGATAGCGAGCCCGGTTCCGGGGATCGGGCTTGCGAGGCCCACGGCGCTCGCGGCGAAGTCGAAGACAGCAGACTGGATGGCGGCGGGGTTTCCCGAGGCCACCGCGAGCCCCAGGCTGACGGTGTCGACGATGAAGAAGCCGACATCGAGCGGGCTCTCGCCATTGGGATCCACATACCTATACGGATTATTATTCGCATAGGCATACCGATTAAAGCTCTGGGGGTTTTGGGGATCGAAGCCCGCCGGATCGATAGCGAGGAACCGCCCGATCCGGGGGTCATACCAGCGGGCACCGAAGTTTTGGATCCCGAGGTCGGGCTCCTGGAGCTTACCGGTGTAGCCGGGCTCGTTCGGGGCGGCTGGGCCGATCGGCTGACCGTAAGGCCCATAGGACTTGCGCCACACCACACGGCCGTCTTGATCGGTCGCCGCGATGGGGGAGCCCAAGGCGTCGTTGTGGTAGTGGATGACCCGCTCGACCGCCCCTGCGGGCAGGGCGAGGAGTGTGAGGAGAAAAGTAATGAGGAAATGCATACACCGTCCTTTGGTCGTCATCACTGCAACACCCTCGTCTTGATGGATCCCTGATTCCCGGCGCTGTCGATGGAGTAGTACTCCACGGTAAGGCTCTCACCGCTAGTGAGCGTGACGAGCAATGGGCCTCGATATACCTGCCACTCGGTCGTCTTGAGCGCCCCCAGGCTGACCGCGTTGGGATCGCTCACCCGCAGGTAGGTGGTGGCAGGCTCGTTGGCGCTGAGCAGCACGGGGTAGTATACCGTGCCTCCGAAGCGCAGCGGGGTGGTGAGGAGCCGGGTGATGGGTGCTTGGGTGTCTGTGCCCTGCGCATGCGGCTGCACCACGATGTCCACCGTGTCCCGGGCCGAGAGCCCTTTCGTGTCGGTCACGGTCAGCTCAAAGCGGAGGGGCGTATCTATCGCGACATACGGGGCGGTGAAGCGCGCCCGGGAGGTGCTCGCACCCGCGAGCCGCACGCGCGGGCCTTGGATCTGGGCCCACTGATAGCGAAGGGGCCAGCCCTCGGGATCGGTGGAGGCCCCACCATTCAACTCTACCACGCCCCCGGCGCGTACCCTTTGATCGACTCCCGCCTCGGCGCTTGGGCGTTGATTGCCGAGCGCTACGCGCTGCACGGTGATGGTCACCGAATCGCTGGCACGCGCACCGATGTCATCGCTTACCGTGAGGGTGAAGCTGAGCACCTCGTCGTTGCCGGAGAGGGGGGCCATAAAGTTCGGGATCGGGGTATCGCCGCCATTCAGGCTCACGGCCGGACCGCCCGTCTGCAACCAGGCGTAAGCGATGATGCTTCCCTCGGGATCCGTCGACCCCGTGGCATCGAGCCCGACTCGGATGCGACCGTACGCGCGCTCACGCTGCGGGTGGCATTATCGATCGGGTTTTTCGTGCTCTTGATGATCGCGTATGCGACCGGTTTACTCACGCCGCACGGGATTTCACCCTGAGAAATTTGGCGGAGGCGCCAGACACTCACTCGTAGCACCGGAGGAAACAGGGTGCTGTTCGTCGGCAAGCCCACGCCTGGCAACGACCAAAACACCTGATAATCATGAACAGCCTCGACGACCTTATACCTACGCACCGATCTTTCGGCCGTACATCTGACTGAGCTTTTTGATGATCTTTTTGTCCTTGACGCCAACAGCGTCAGCGCTTTCTGGTGAAGTTGAGCCAGCGAATGCAGATTTTGCCGCTTCCGCACCTGGCTCAGCATCATAATCGACTGTATGAATAAATAGCTGAGCGATCGTCAATCCGGGATATAGTCTGATCGGAATTTCTCCGAGGTTGGTAATCTCGAGCGTTAATATCCCAGAGTAACTAGAATGAACCCCGGTTGCGGTGGCAATGACGAGTCCATCGCGTCCCCAAGACGATCTACCGATTACGTACGCTGCGTAACCCGCTGGAAGGTGGATCCACTCGAGCGTTTCGCTGAGCACGAATTGCCGGGGGTGAACTACGAAATAGTCGCCGATAAAGACGTGATGGTCATCTGCGTATAGTTCGATTCGCTTCGAGTGGTCGTCGCTCAAATGGTCGAGCATGTCCAATCTCGCCCTGCGCGGGACACGGAACCGCTGTCCCAGTCGCACATCAATAGAACAATTTCCAGGCTTCGCTTGTGTAGACCAGTCGAGTACTGGGGTGATCACCAATCGACTAGCCGGTTCGACAGTCGAATCAAATACCAACTGACGGATTCTCTCGGTCGATAAGATCATTTGCTTCCTCCCAACTCCTTCGCACCTCGATTAATTCTAGGCTTTTGAGTAAGAACTTGTTGTAACGCAAGGCTACCTTAAATTCCGAGAGAGCCTCTCTTTCCGGGAGGTTCTTCTTGAATTCCGTAAGTCCAGAAAGATAGACTTCCCATCCAGCGTTCATTAGTCCTACTGTGCTGCTCAATTCGAGGCCTGTGCCATCGTCAGCTAGAACCTCAACAGGTGGAATTAACGCGTTGATCATCGGACCGAGTGCTTTCACGTCATTGTCATATTTGATTTGGTCATATTTTCCGGTTGCCAGATTCACTTGTTCAACGACGTCCAAAAGTCTGTTAAGAACCGTCTCATCTTGAATCGAGTGAAAGGCTATCCGGGCCACATCGTTTTCGACATTGATGGGGATCGAAGCGATTTGCTCCCATTCTGCCAAGAATTCACGCGTAGACGGCGAAAAACCTTGTTCCGTAAACCTGCGACGAAGCAATTTAAAAAGCAGTTTCAGACGTAATCTTGATGGCGGATGCGAAGCAGAAGCGGATTCTAATAGCAGGAAGGAAGACGAGAAGTGAATGAGCGATAGTAGGTATGCGGGCCCAAATATAAGGAGGCCGAACAAATCGGCACAGAGTTCTTGGATCCAGCTGGGTATCGCTTTGCTTACTTCATCAGCGATCTTACTGTCGTAAAGAATTTGTTCATAGGGGAATTCGGTTTGCTGCTTTTCGTGTTTTGGAGTCGATCTCGCGCGCGATGAGAATAGGCTTCGCAAAAAGGCCTTATCAATCGTTATAAACGCTAAGATGCCGGTCTCAATGTCGCTGTTTTGGTAGACCGGATGTCCAAGTTCGTGGGCAAGTATGCAGTGAAGCAGTGCCTGATCGTATTCCACGCACGGAATGCTTGCTAGGAATACTTTATCCGGCAATTCTTGTAGGGCATGGCAGTCTAGACTCTCGAGAATCTTCCTCAGATAACCCGAGATTTCCGTGATGGAATAATTTAGGGCAAAAGACGAAACGACAATAAGATCTGCAGTGCCGCCAAACAAATCCTTCGTTATTCTGCGCAAAGGCGCAGCTAATTCAGCGCGAACCACGTCGACGTCTGACGGTTCGATGAGCCCGAGGAAATAGTGGAAATAGGGGAGGAACTGGCTCTGTTTATGAATCTTTGCTTCGATCTCCGAGGCTGTTAGAAAAGGCAGATCGGGGTTACTTGAGAAGCCCAGCAATTTCGCACGAAGCGATTCAACAGCGACATTGATGGCTGCGACGACGCTCCGTGTCGCTGGCGAAGGCAAAACTCGCGCTTCGTAACTCCTGAGCGTCTGGAGGAGCGCTTCACAGCGCTCCTGTGCGGTCCTAAGTTTGACCGTAGTTAATACGTCAAAATCTACCATCCAAGATTTCTAGGCAACGTTGGGCGAGAAAAGAACTCGTCAAGTTGACCGATAGAACTGCGAAATACTCGATTGAAAAACTCTCGAACACGCGAGACTGATTTTGGATCTTCGAACTGCTTCCCTTTGAGTAACTCCTTCGTGGTCCCAATCATCGATTCGATTTCCTGTGGAAAGTTGCTCGGTTCACCTTTCGGCACCCAAGACTGTGCGGCAGTCGCGAAGTTCGATGCGCACACTCGCGACTGAGCAGTTACGCTGGGCGATTCTATCCAAGCGAATCCCTCTTTCGCTTGCTGGAGAAAAAGTAGTGCTTTCTCCATATTTGAAATGTCTCTTTCCCCGAGCGATGCTCCAGCCTGCGCCTTAGCTAGGGCTACTACGATGCCCTCGAAAGCAGCTCCGTCGTCAAAAACGGTGCTTACTTGAGTCAAGGATTTATCGGTTGTCGGGATTAACATAGCAAAAACTCCTTATATATATGTCATTTAGTGGTTCTATGGTTTCGATTACAGTTATTAAATAAGGCCAGTAAATTGACGTAACCCTATGAAGTATAGCGTATGCGGCTCTTATCGGCAGTCTTTATTTTTTTGTTTTAAGTTTGATCTAAAAACTTCCGGATTTAAGATATGGAGGCGGCGCGATTTAGTGCTGCTCGCTCAGGGTCGTGACCGAGAACTGTTTTGCCTTCGGTCTCTACGCCCTTTGCAACATCAAATCATCGCGAGCGCAGCTTTTATTGGTCTACCGTAAAACGGCAAGAATGCTTTTCCCTGCTCGACATCGACCAAGAGCTTCTCGATCTCGGGACGTAACTCGTTCAAATGCAGTTTACTCGCGATATCAACCGCAATCATTGTTTTAGGCTCCGACCTCAGTTGAAGCCAACTCGTGAGTGCAGCAACCAATTTCTGCCGTTCCGACGTGACATAACGTGCCGCAATGTTGTTGATGTATTCGTAACCCTGTTCGCCTGAAGCCCGACTCGGGAACTCAGCCACTTCAGCATCAAGGAGTTGGAGGAGGTCGTTCGTTATCGCCTCTCAAGAAACACATTTGAATAGCCTGGTTTCATAGCGTTATTTTTAAGCCGATTGGGGATTGGGAATCAATTGAAAGCCAAGCTTTTGGGCTGTTTTGGTCAGATGTCTGAGGACCCGC
>Ga0187892_10011547_pt1 | contig 10784 bp, 9 predicted proteins | sample MA1701073metaG_FD_139345 | JGI IMG/M metagenome (GOLD analysis project Ga0187892, IMG submission 139345) | Bio-ooze microbial communities from a basaltic lava cave in the Kipuka Kanohina Cave System on the Island of Hawaii, USA - MA170107-3 metaG ...
GAGGAGTCACTTCGAAGAAGAAGCGCTCGCGCGATTGGGTGTGACTGTCGATCGTCATGGCAAAATGCCCGACGTTGTCATTCACTACACCGATAAGAATTGGCTGCTGCTCTGCGAAGCTGTTACCAGCCATGGGCCTGTCGACGGGAAGCGGCATGGTGAGCTTAAGCAGCTCTTCAAAGCTTCAACCGCTGGCCTCGTGTATGTGACAGCATTTCCCACACGCGCGATCATGTCGCGCTACCTGGGCGACATCGCGTGGGAAAGCGAGGTCTGGTGCGCAGAAGAACCGACGCACCTGATTCATTTCAACGGCGAGCGATTTCTGGGCCCGTATTGAGTGCTGCCCGCCGCCCGGCTCAGCACACTTTCAGCACACCAGCCGCCATCCAAATGAGATCGGACAAAGAGGGGAGGTCCAAGCTGGACCCGTCACTTCCCGCCGAGCTTGTGCGCTTCCGAACTTTCGCATCGCCGTTTGCCAAGGCACCTGATGAACCGGAAGTCTTCGACCACTTACAAGGTCGGCTGCGTTTCAAGGACATTACGACGTTCAATGATCCATTCGAGGCACGGCCACAGCACAAAGCCGCCTATTCCAATGCCGCCGAGCAACGCGATGCGATGGTGAAGTACTTGACTGATATTGCCCCAATCACGGGCAGCAAGACGGCACGTAGGCGATGGGCCGAATCTCAAGTCACTGGTCAGTCTCAGGAGCAACTCGTCGAGCGATTGGCGGCATATGCGGAATCTCGGGATCAAACTGGCCAGATGTTTGTGTTCTGCATGATGGCACCCGAAACCGTGACATCTCCAATGCCGTGGTCTCTATACGGAGATTCACATCGCGGAGTTTGTATACATTTTGACGCCAATCAATTGCCAATTGGCCTTGCATTCCCAGTCGAATACAGCGACGAGTATCCAACTGTTTTGATTCCGAGGACGGCACAGGACGACTGGATAGGAGTTCAGAACGTTCTCCTACGCAAGGCAAGTTCGTGGAGCTTCGAGAAGGAATACCGCGTCTTTCGTCTCATGTTCGCGGATGGCACCGCTCGGGACCTTTTCCGGAAGTGGGAGGATAACGTTGCCATAGCCGACCCCAAAATATGCACTGGCGTTACGCTTGGCTCCTGCATGACGCCGGAAGTTCGAGAGCGTTTGGTCAATTGGATTCGCGTAAACGCACCGCACGTTCAGATATGGCAAGCCAAACTACATCGAAGCAAGTACCTACTTGAACGTGACCGTATAGCGTAAATATGGTCGCCAAGTCATAAGCCGGGAGACAGAACGATGAAACGTGATTGGGATGTCGTGCGCGAGGTTCTGACTGAAATCGAAGCTGACAATGAAGATCGACTCACCTACGGCGACAATTCCGACCGGATCAAGACGCGCCATGCCTTTCTGTTACGAGATGCCGGATTCATTTCCGGTGTGGACGCCAGCACCATGGATGGTAAGGCGCTCCTAACGCCAGAGCTGACCTGGGAAGGCCACGAATTGCTTGCGACGCTCCGAAGCAAGCCGCTGTGGGAGAAGATCAAGAAAGCTGCCCAAGACAAAGGAATCGAACTTTCCTTTGAAGCCGTAATTGTCCTGGCCAAAACTTTGCTCGCATCGGTCATTACCCAATCCGGCTGAAGCAGGCGGTCTAAACGAGTATCCGCGCAGCGCGATACCCATGAAGGGAGGGGAAATGGCAAGTCGCTGGACGTGGAAGAAAGCGGATCGTGTGCTGGATCGTGTGGGGCAGTTTGTTCAGATCGGGCTTTTCGTCGTTGCCATAGTCGGATTCAAATTCACTGTTATTCCGCTTTACGAAAAAGCCATGGTTGACGAATCTCTGGCGCGAAGCCAGCTCGCACTCACGAAGGTAGAGGACAAGCTTGCGGCATCCTATGCACGAATCCGCTACGCATCAGTTCGCGAGTTTGTGCTCATAGTCGGTCCCGATTGTTCCGGCCTGACAATCCCGCCCGAAGTACCAGCGCTAATCATGGGACAGCAGCAGTCGGGGTTTGATGAATTGGTGCTCGATAATTCAATTGCAGAGTGCTTCAACAAGTACCTCATGAAGGATAGCGGACTGCGCGAGTTGTCCGCCGACGATCGAATTCGCTTTGAGAATGAACTCAGGGCTCTGGGAAAGAAGCTGGATTCCAAACGTTTTGAATTGCGGGACCGCCACATGATGGCGTCGGAGCAAGAAAGGATATTTGTGGCGCTGGCTTTCGGGACAGATATCCGCAAGGCAGTCTTGGAGTTTGCGAATCTCAAGTGGGATTGACGCCATCGTCATGAATGCGATCTCTGGTAGGCCGAAGCACCTCATAAGCAAGTGCTCGGTGCAAAGCCTGCTAATCCATCCGAGCTTCGACGGTACCCAGTTGATGAGCGGCACAGCTTTTGTCGCAATGTCGGGGCGCGGGCCGATGTTAATTACGAATCGCCACAACGTGACCGGGCGTCATCAGCAAACCGGGAAACCGTTGCTGGCAAGCGGCGGCTTACCGAATGAACTTCATATTTGGCACAACCACGCACAAGGGCTTGGTAAGTGGCAGAAGCACCGTGAATTGCTTTACGACGGCGACCGCCCGCTCTGGATCGAACACCCGCGCCATGGAGCGAATGTGGATTTCGTGGCGCTTCCGCTTACGAGCTTGACCGACGTGCAATTGCATCTTTACGAAACCAGTCCGCCGGAAGACCCCCTATTGCTGACGCCTGGCGAAGTCGTGAGCGTCGTTGGATTTCCGTTTCAAATGACAGCCGGAGGTCGCTTTGCGATTTGGGTAACTGGATTCATTGCAACGGAACCGGCTGTAGACCTGGAAAACCTGCCCTTGATGCTCATTGATTGCCGGTCACGGCAGGGACAATCAGGCTCTCCCGTCATTGCCAATCGGACTGGAGCAGTCAGCACGATGTCGGGACTGAATATCGGCGGCGGCCCAGTTACTCAACTTGTCGGAATTTACAGTGGGCGAATCAATGATGAGTCCGATCTTGGGATGGTCTGGAAAACGGCTGCCATCAACGAACTGATCAAGTCGATAGCCTGAGGGATCATGCCGAAGACCCCCGAAGCTTGAATTCGTCCGATTTCCATGAATAGGAGCATGATAAAAAAGAACGAGGGCGCGCACGTTCTCCTGCAGCCTCCTGCAGCCTCCTGCCATACGCCTTGACCACAACGGCCTCGAGGTTCGTCCGACGGTGGATGACGATTGGTGGCTAATCCAGAGAGTCGCGGAGGATGGCGTGACAATCGTCGATCCAAGGACCGGGCACGTCAGGCTGCTTGGCTATGACCACATTCAGAAGTTCACGAGTGACGGCGTAAGGAATGGACACGGTCGCGGCTTCTTGACCTTGCTCGTTCAACTATACATTCAGGGAAACGACGTTCGTATCTGTCCGACACGGCCAGGTGAAGCGGTTCCACCGACGCGCCCGGCTGTGGTCAACAAGCTGGTCGAATCCAATTACCCCACGGCGAGCGGCATTCAGCAGCGGTTGGAGGCTCAGGGTTACACCATCGGATGGTGTCGCCCCGAGCGAGTTGCCAGTGTTGAGCTTGAAGGCGGTCAGGTGGTCGTGGAGCGCGATGCGACTGGTACGCTCGCGACTTTCCGACTTCGGGACGGCGCGGTTTTGGTAAAGAGGCGCACTGCCCGTGTACCCTAGATGCGGCCGGCTTAATGCCAGCGTCTGGTGGCACGTTCCCTTATAGATGCAGAAATCCAAGCCAACTATCTGCTACCTGTGCGGAAAGGCGCTAACCGCACCAACCAGCGCTGACCATGTGCCGCCGAAACAGCTGTACGCCAAGGAGGTTCGCAAGAAGCACAGCCCAAACCTGCTGACCATCGACGTTCACGCGGAATGCAACAAATCGTTTCAGCATGACGAAGATTACTTTGCGAACACGCTCGCACCGTTCGCGCGTGGCTCGTATGCAGGCACGGCATTTCTGCAAGAGGTATTCGCAAAGTACGCGAGCGGTGAGAAGCAAAAGTTGGTGGGCAAGATATTGAATGAGTTTCAACGCACGCCTGGCGGGATACTGCTTCCACCGGGACTGGTTGCGAAGCGCTTTGAAGGTGACCGCCTACATAGGATTGCATGGAAGATCGTTCGCGGGTTGTACTTCCATGAACTCGGTGAAGTGCTGCCCGAAAACACACCGAACAACCTACAAATCGCAGCGCCCGACAAACCGCCGCCGGTCGAATTTCTACATGCGCTATACGACAGACCGTCGCGTGGTCAGTATCCCGACGTTTTCGATTACAAGTACGTCACCGTTCCGCAGCTCAACGATTTTCATTATTGGGGCATGCTGTTTTGGGACAGGCTGATACTAACGATGGCATTCCACAATCCAGCCTGCAAATGCGACCATTGCAGCAAACTGAGGCCAGCTGCGGACTAGCTGACGGTGCCGCGATGTTTGTTCCGCTCACTCACAAGTCTTAGGCTTGTTATTTGCTACGGGATATACCTATACCCCCTAACCATGCGTCAGGGCGGTTCGTGACGGCGTTCAGGAAGCGCCTCGCGCGGCCGGCTCAACGCAGACGTTTGGCGTCACTTGCCCAAACCCGACTACATCGCGCAGAACTCTCGGTTCTTTGAGAACCTCCTGGATCATCGCTTTGCCTTCGATCTGGCGCGGCAACTCGTACTCGACGGGTGCCGAGCAAGAGTCGCTTGATCCGAACGAGGCAGCGAGTCTTCGCGGCACCGTAGCGAAAACGTAGCGTTCAGTGCCGTTTCATGCGCTACGGTGCCAGTTTCGAGTGAGGGCGGGCCTGCTAACTGGTTGAAAAACAAGAACTGCTCAAATCACGATCGCGACTACGAACCAGGGGGTCGGGAGTTCGACGAGGCGCGCGAAGCGCGCCGAAAGACGTCGCCGCGCAGCGGCGACGGCCCGAATGGAAGCGGAGTCGGACGGAGCGGCTAGTCTGGCCGCCCAGGAAGCATTGCGAAGAGCAACAGTAGTCCAATCAGCACGGTCAGATCAATGAATCCACCGCCGCCTCCGGAGCCGCCACCACCGCCACCTCCACCACCACCCCCGCCTCCGCCTCCCGGATCGGAGACGACGGTCGTCCAGTTGATGGTTTCGGATCGAACGGAAGAGTCTTCGATCGTAAAGCTGAAGTCGTAAGTGCCCGGCGTCGTCACCGTACCCGAAAACCACCCGTCAGGTTCAACCTGCGTGCCGGGCGGCAATTCGCCATTGATCGTCAGGTAGAAAGGCGAATGCCCTCGCGCCAGCACGGGGATCGGCAGACGAAACTGCGCTCCCGGATCGAGGTGCTGCGAACAGAAACCGGCGGAGCAAACCAAACTGTCCGACCACTGAAGCCCGATGAAGTGATTCTTGTAAGCGCTGGCGCCGGCCGAGTCCGTAACCTTTACCGTAAACTGGTACGCGAAGCTCTCCGTTTGCGGATTTTGCGTCTGCCCCGAGATTCGCCCGTCTCCGTGCAATGTCAGGCCATCGGGCAGGACGAAGCCGACCAGCTGCCAGTCGTAGGGCGGCGCCCCGCCGGAAGCATGGAGCTGCTGCGAGTAGCCCTCGCCGACCGGGGCAGCTGGCAGCACGGAACCGGTCGTCACGCGAAGGTCTCCTGCCTGGAATCGCGAGATGAACCCGTCCGCTCCGCCAGCCATCGAATTGCTGATCCCGCCGTCCGTGACAGGAAAACTCGCCGAGTCCGCGCGTCCGCCGACGAAAACATTGCCATCGGCGCTGCGCGCGATCGCCTCGCCAAAGGCGAGCGGCGGGTACCCGCGCGGCACGGTGTAGTAGCCGCCGAGGTACGTGCCGTACTTGAGGGTCGATCCATCCGGCGCCAGGACGGCGAAGTATGCTTCGCGGGCGGCGTCCAGGGAAAACGGGTAGAACTCCGGACCGATGCCGTAGAAGTAGTCGCTCGAAACCGATGTCGAGGCATCCTGGAAGCCGTCCGACGTCGTTGGGATGTCGGCCGAGAAGGTGACGCCGACGAGATAAGCGTTCGAGGCGGAATCCGAGGCAACCCCCAGCACGCCGTCGAGAAACAGTCCGCCGAAATAGGTGAGGTAGACCGGATTCAGTGACGCATCCAGCCGGGCCACCCAGCCGTTACGACTGCCCAGCAAGTCTCGCTGGAAGGCCCCCGCCGTGACAGGCAAGTCGAGAGATTCGGTAGCTCCCGCGACTATGAGATTGTTGGATCCGCCTCGGGCGACGGACGTGGCGAAGTCGAATCCGCTGCCGCCAAGAAATTGTGCGGCCTCGATTGATTGCCCGCTGGCTGCAAGACGAATTGCGTACGCCTCGGTACTGTCGCGTCCGGTGCCGGCCCAGCCAAAGAAATCATTCGAGGCGGACTGTCCGGCAACGATGGCACGCCCAACCCCAACGACGACAACGGCATTCGCATCGTCCTTGCCCGCGCCGCCGATGTAGGTGCCGTATAGCAAGGTCGAGCCTGTCGGATCGATCTTGAGGAGATAGCCATCCTCGTTAATCAAGTCGCCGAGGCTCTGGTAGTCGGGCTTGATTGCATCCGGCGTCGTCGCAAGGCCCGGGGATTCCACCAGGCCGACCAGGTACGCGTTGCCGTCCGCGTCGACGGCAACGCCGCGGCCGTGGCTCGCGCCAATGAGCGCGCTGTAGACGAAGTCCGATCCGTCCGGCGTGAGCTTGAATACGAAGACGTTGCCGTTCGCGTCGTTTGCGAATGTGCCGGGCGTGTCCGGATATTGGTCGCTTGCCAGCGTGTCGCCGGTCGCCACGATGCTGCCGGCCTGGTCCACCGCAATGCCCTTGACTTCGGTGCGGAAGATGAGCGCGCCGTAGACGACGTTGAGGTTCGCATCGAGCTTCAGGACGAATCCGCACTGGAAGGCGCAATCGTTGCCGGGCGGTGAGGCGCGCGGATTGGGCGGCTGCAGGTTGCCGGGCGGGACGGGGAAACCCGTCTCCACCGGAAACTGAAGGTCGAACTGGGTCAGCCCACCCGCATACAGGTTGCCCTGGCCGTCCGTCGTCAGCGATGCGACGTTGTCGTAGAAGGCGTCCGTAACCGCCCCGACGAATGTCGAGACCCGGGCCACGAGCGGATCGATGATGAGCGTCCGCGATCGGTCATAGGTGCCGAGCTCGAACCGGATCGAGCTTCCTTCGATGCGCGTCCGTACCGCCACTGCCTCGCGGTGCGCGCCGATCTCCTGAAATGCCTGCGGCGCGTGCAATTGGAATTCCGTGTCGCCGTTGGAAAGCACGATATCGCCACCTTGCGCTTCTTGGCGGATGACCACGTCCGCCGCGGGAACCATTCGCACGACGCCGGGGTCGGCGCCTGGGTGGACCACGAAGTCGACCTCGAGATTGCCGGCGGTCGTGCGGTAGCGGGCGTCGATGCCGGGATAAACGTGTGGAAAATACACCGTCTCAAAGCGCCCGAACGATTTCGCAATAGCCTTCCCTCCACGATCCGAAAAGAAGTGCAATGCAGACCCGCTGGCGTCGCCGCCCGTGGCGTTCCGCCCCGTCGCCGCGCGATCGAAACGCACCGCGACGGGACTTGAAACGCTCTCGCGCGCCGCTACTGCGAAGCCATCGCCGCGCACGACGCCAGTGTAGGCGAGCTTCTCCCCGACGAACGGCACGGAGATGCTTGCGCCGTCGCTCGCCGCCAGGAAGCCGGCTTGGAGCAGCAGGGAGGAGGGCGGGCTCGGCAACTGAAGCGGCGGGCTTTTCGGCAAGTTGCGAAGGGCGTCATTGCGAGACATCAGAAGCGCGGCAGCCAGCAGCAACGCGCCGAACGCAGCCAGCCTGGCCGAAGTCTTCTTATGTAATGAGCTGGCTCGCATGCGAATCGGCGGACGACCCGAGGCACGTTGGCTTCAGCCATTTGGCGCTAGCGAATGGGGCCTGTCAAACCGTGCTTGGAGATGGCGATTGGCCGCTCGTGCTGAAGAATCCTCGTCCCAGTATTTCGTCTACGCCCGCCTGAACGACTTTTCCTAGTCAGCGGATGTGCCTTGATTGAGCCCAATACATATTGGCTGTGACAGGTTTGTGCCTTAGGTAGACAGGATTCGGGCAGGGCAAGCGCTGCAAGTATTTGATTTACAAATCCTGTACGATTGGGGATCGAACGACTCCTACCATTTTCATTGCTGATTCCACAATCCGATCACAAAGTGCAGCTTCCCGCTGATGCCCGGCGATCGCGGCGGCGTCTCGTCCGCAGTGGCGGACCAAAGGTTCCACATTGCTGGCGCCTGGGCGTGCACCGCCGAATGCGTCGATCCACAACGCCGTTGCGCACGAGCATAGCGAGATTCGTCGCCGCGCGGTTGTAGGCCGAGCCAGTCGCACACAAGGCATTGTTGATTCAGTTCGCTGGGCACCGCGCAGTATTCGAGAAGCAATGTCCAAAGATTTCCAGCCGATCCTTGACCGCAGCTAGTCTCTGTTTGAGTCCGATTGCTTTTTGCTTGAGGAGCTGCGAAAACTTCAGGCCGAGCACGATCTGGACCGTGTCGTCTCCCTGCTCCAAATCCTGCACAACCAATCCAGCCGAGAATACTCGTCGCGTATACACAATGCCGTATCCCCAGCTCTCCTCGGAATCCAGCTTGGGAATTGCCACCAAAGAAAAACCGTAAACTGGTTCGTACGTCTCGGCTGCGAAACGGCGGATTCCGATTGCTTCGATGACCATTCGTGGCACGAATGTGGACTCGCCCTCCACAGCCACTGCTTCCGCCGCGAAGGGATGGGCTAAACGAAGCTGTAAACGTGGCGGATAGGCGAGCGTGCCGGAAAACATCTCATTCTTGTCTATGCTCGCAAGCGCACCATTGATGCTCGTTTCCCAAGGAAACTGGTCAGAAATTGCATTTGCAACGAAATTATCCCAACGCTGCTTGGCCCTCGCGATACTTTCATTCACTGCGACCATGGCAGGGAGATTGGATTGCCTAAGGACCACGTGAAGCTTTGCCGCCGTCCTGAATAATGTCTGAGCAGCTCTGCTCTCACTGTTACCAGGGATCAAGATTTCGTTTGTTGTTCCTTGAAAAATTACGAAGTCGCCACTCATGGTCGTCGGATTCGAAACGTCGAAGGGATCGCCCGTCACAGTCAACCGTAGCTCACCACTCAAATCCTTAGCTTTGCGAACCGGATCTCGCGACGGAGGAATCTCTGCGAGTATCTCGTCGGGCCGATTCGTCACCAAGGGAACTGCTGTGACGTCCATGACTTTAAGAAAGTTATTGGCCCACTGTGTTTCTCTCTGTGTAAGCATCGGGTCCCCGGCGAGCACTGCAACCGCGGCACGGGTATTGTGAAAATATTCGCGTATACCCTGCGCTTTCGCTGCTGCTAGCGCGTCGTCGCCGTCCTGACTCTGCCTTTCTGTCAGCCACTTTGTATGCCAGGCGGCAAAAGTTGAATCACTGGCTCCTTGTGTCAATGCGACTGTATTGCAGAGGAGAAGCAAGAGCGTGAGGACGGGACGACTCTTTCTTTCATGGGTCACCCGATGACAACGGATCGATGTCATGGTTTTACCTCGCGGTAGAAGAGAGTGATGCCCTTAAGTACGTCGACGAGATCAGGAGTCGAACCGATAGCGCCACTTGAGCGGCTAACCAACTCCTTCAGACGGTTTTGCGCCGCTTTTGTAATCTTAGGACCGATCGTCGCGAAGTTTGAGATAGCAGTGATTTCCTCTTCCGCGGGGACTGTGTGGTAACCGAGCCATGAACGGAACATCGTGATGTGCACAAGGGGATGCAGCGCATAATGCTCGAGCGCGTGCACGTTCAAATCGTGGACGTGATTTACGCGCTTCACATCGAACATATCGTGGTTCCATTGTGGCGGCTCGAATGGGCGTACCACCGCGAACGGATCGAATTGATTCGCGTAGCACGCGAAATACTTGCAGTAACTATCGGGATCGCCCGAAGGGCCGGGCTTCACGAAGCCCGCGTACGCGCCGTAGTAGCCAGGAAAATCGAGTAAGGCGCATATATTGGCGACGGTGTGCAAGCTCGTAAAATGAAAGAAAGTTGGATCGAAGCCGGTACGTCCCATGGACCAGCCTCCACGCGAAAGGTCCTCGAGCACATGCTTGCATACAGAAGTACCGAGGCTGTGACTGACAATCGAAGTGTTTAGCAAGTCAGCTGGATTGTCTTTCAATCGCTTCACGATTGAGCCGGTAATCCTGTCTGCAACTTGCGTTTTCACCGCATTGCGGATGAGCGGGTGCGCTCGCCAGAGCAAGACGTCGACGGCATGAGTCCACGCGAACTCCTCGGCCTTGCTTTGCGGATCCAGTCCTGCAGCCCAGTCGACCGCCGACTCGAAGATCTCTTTTTCGGCGGGGCTGGCCTGTTCTAGGATGGCGGCGGAGTTCTTCTTCCACGCAGCTGTCGTGTCCTCGAAATAGTTGTCGTATACAATCGGAACAAACTCGACCAATTCAGAAATCTTTCGCCCGACTAAGTTCCGGTACTTGTGTTTGACGATGCATTTGTCGAGCGTGCTTACGAACCCCTCTGCCCAAGTTCCATCGTGCTTGCCCATGCCGTGAATCAGAAAGACCAGGGGTCTACTCGCCATGATTAGAACTTATCTCAAAACTCCGATGTGGTGATTCTCGCTCTATACTTCAGACGTGCTGAAGCTCAGCAACGAGCAGTGGGAACGCATCCGGGAGCATTTTCCGGAAGAGCATTTTCCTGCC
>Ga0187892_10011548_pt1 | contig 10784 bp, 13 predicted proteins | sample MA1701073metaG_FD_139345 | JGI IMG/M metagenome (GOLD analysis project Ga0187892, IMG submission 139345) | Bio-ooze microbial communities from a basaltic lava cave in the Kipuka Kanohina Cave System on the Island of Hawaii, USA - MA170107-3 metaG ...
GTTCGCTAAGGTCTTCGGCGACATCGATAACCGCCTAGCCGCCTCCGGTACCGACAATCTTTCTTCCAATACAAGCCTCGCCGCCTGCTCTCTAAATTCTTTCGTATATAACTGCCTTGGTAATTTTTCCATCCAACACCTCCGTCTTTAACACTATAGCGAAGGCGTCCATTTTTTTGATCCTACCCCAGATAGTACTCGGAGGTCGGGAGAGCCGGCCACAGGGGGAAGCGGCCAGCAGGAGTTGAATCGTTCTAGAGAAACATGAGCTCCATACAACGGGAGGTTACGGGCCTCTATGCAAAGAGAGGAATCACCAGTCATGCAAACGGCACTTGAACGAATAGCAGCAAAAGCTCGATGCGAGCCAAAGCTACGCTTCACGTCACTCGCGCATCATGTCACGAAGGAGTTAATTGGGGAGAGTTTGCAGCATATCCCAAACGACTCTGCGCCGGGATGTGATGGGCAGCGGGTGGCTGAGGCGAAGGAGGAGTTTGAGGTCTGGAACCGATGCTGAGTGCGGTTCACCGCCAAGGTTATCATCCGCCGCCGATTCGGCGGGTGTATATTCCAAAGCCGGGTAAGCAGGAGCAGCGTCCGTTGGGCGTGCCCTGCGTAACCGATCGAGCGCTTCAGCGCAGTGTGGCTCAGGTACTGTCCGCCATTTATGAGCAGGATTTTCTGCAATGCTCATTCGGTGGACGGCCTGGACATAGTGCCCATCAGGCGTTATCGACGCTCAACGAGCTGATCGCTGGGCGCAAGGTGGGCTGGGTGCTCGAGGCGGACCTAAGGAACTTCTTCGGCAGTTTAGATCACGGATGGTGACTCGCGCTTTGTGGAACACCGAGTCGGAGATCCGCGCATCCTTAGCCCGATTCGGCGATGGCTCAAAGCAGGCGTCCTAGAAGACGGTGAAGTGCGTCCGAACGACGAGGGCACCCCACAAGGGGGGTCAATCAGCGTGTTGCTGAACGTGTCGAGGAGGCGCTTTGCCAACGTTTGGCGAAGTTTGGGCTTGCGCTACAGTCGAGCAAGACGCGGCTGGTTGAGTTTGGTCGGTTTGCCGAGCGGCATGCGTCAAAGCATGGGCGAAGACGTCCCGAGACCATTTACTTTCTCGGGTTCACCCATAACTGCACGCGTAACCAGCGGGGCAACTTTCAGGTGGCCCGACGTACGGAGAAGTCACGACTTCGCCGGAGTCTCACCCATCTGACCGACCTGATGCAACGCATGCGGCACTTGCCGGTTCGCGAGCAAGTCATCAACCTGAACCGAGTCTTACGTGGGCACTATGCTTATTATGGCATCGCCGGTAACTTCTCGGCCCTGTGTAAAGTGTACCAGGCCACCGAGCGTTACTGGCGCAAGATGCTTAGCAGCCGAAGTCGCAAAGGCTCGATTTCCTGGGATGTCTTTCAGCGAATCAAACTGCGGTATCCGTTACAGCGTCCGAAGCTGTTACTCCCTTACCGGGCATTTCAGCAATGCGCTGTGCTGTGAATCAACGCCTGAAGAGCGCCGTGCGGGAAATCTGCATGCGGCGTTCCGTGGGAGCTGGAGGTGGGCGACTGCCTCCAGCGACCCGGTCCGAAGGCGGGTGACCGCCTTCGGTGACCCGGTGGGCGAAGCCGTGAGGCTTCCCCCTATCCCGATTTTTCTTCGAGCGCCCGTTCAGAATTCAAGCCTCCATCGGCCACGGCGAGCTTCACCGGCGCTGCGAAGCTACGTGCTGTGAGAACCCAACAGCACTTCGCGCCAGCTCTAGGTTGACTCTCTTATGCCGTCCTCGATCGCAACGAACGCTTTGCGCGCGCTCGTTCACGGCCGATAGTAACCAGCGCGCAGGGAATCGCGCGGCGGCCGGGGTCGTCGTGCTGGTTGCGATAGCACTGGAGAAACTCTTCTGACTCCGCCGCTCGACTACCGGACGCCGGGCTGAAAATCCGGGCCGAGCCCTGTCTGACGCCTTCCGGCACAATGGTGCGTTACTACATACACATTTGCTACACTACAGGTAATGATTCCCTGCACAGGGTCGCGGAGCAGGTATAGCAATGCCTCGTTCACCGTCGCGCGTTCGCGACGGCGCCAACTGCCCCTTCATCAAGGCGCTCGGCGACGGCCTTTACCATCCGCTCGATCGCGTCGATGTTTCACTCACGCCGGGTGAGCCGGCGAAGATCCTCCGCGTCGAAAGCACGTCCCGGGACGACTGCGGCTGGCGCATGGAGAGTTTCTGCCCGGCTTCCGGCTTGATAGCGGCGGTTGTTACCGAGAGTCGGAAACTTCGCGCCGGTTTCGCCCCGTCCTTCCCAGATCTGGCTTGATCGGCAACGGTGCCATGACTCCTCTAATCGAAACCGTGCCGATCGGTCGGCCGATCAGCAACACGCGGGTATACATTCTCGATTCCCGCATGCAGCCGGTGCCAATCGGGGTGTGGGGGGAGTTGTACCTCGGCGGCGATGGGCTTGCACGCGAGTATTTGGACCAGCCGGCGCTCACCGCGGCGAGGTCTGTAGCCGACCCGTTTACCGAAGAAGCCGGAGCGCGCCTGTATCGCACGGGAGATTGGGCGCTATCGCGCCGACGGGACCGTCGAATTCATCGGGCGGCGCGACACTCAGGTCAAGATCCGCGGCCATCGCATCGAGCTGGGCGAGATCGAAGCCGCCATCGCGCACCACCCGGCGGTGCGCGATGCCGTGGTGCTGGCGCGCTAAGACAGTCCCGGCGACAAGCGCCTTGTCGCCTACGTGGTGGCCGAGAACTCGCCCGCCGACCTCGTGGGCGAGTTGCGCGTGCACCTCTTCGCGCCAGCCTGCCCGAGTACATGGTCCCCGCCCACTTCGTGAGCCTGAATGCCCTGCCGCTCACGCCCAATGGCAAGGTCGACCGCAAGGCGCTGCCGGCGCCCGAGCGCTCGGCTGCGGACGAGGCTAGCTACGTCGCGGCGCGCACGCCCACCGAGGAGATCTTGGCGGGTGCCTGGGCAGAGGTCCTCGGCGTCGAGCGTGTGGGGGTGGAGGTGGGTGGAGGACAACTTCTTCGAGCTGGGCGGCCATTCGCTGCTGGCCATAAGAGTCGTTCACGCGCGCCTTAGGCCCTCGCAGGATCAGTCAATCCCGTGATCGAAGCGCTTTTCTTCGGACCGAGCGACGAGCGGGTCTTTGGGATTTATCATCCGCCGGTCGGAGGCCGCGGCCAGGTGCTCACGCTCATCTGTCCGCCTCTATTCACTGAATACATGCGAACGCAGCTAGCGCTTCGAGAATTGGCTATTTCTCTCGCAGAGAGAGGCCAGCACGTTCTCAGGTTGGATTATCGAGGTACCGGGGATTCATTCGGTGACCTCGGCGAGGTTACGATCTCCGATTGGGTAGAGGACATCGCGCTCGCTGTGCGCGAAGGGCGCGATTTGTCCGGAAGCAGCATGGTGCGGCTGCTGGGAGTGCGGGCGGGTGCGCTGCTGGCCTGCAGGTCGGCGGGTGCTTCCAGTGATGTCCAGCGGTTGGTGCTGTGGGATCCGGTCCGCGACGGGGCTGATTATCTTCAGACATTGCGTCGCATTCAGGTGGCAATGCTTGAGCAAAATCCTTACCTCAGCCGCGCTGAGCGTCGTGAGGCAATGCACGAGTATGCGGGGCACCGTCTTTCCGAGCGCATGCTGGAAGAGTTCCGTTTGCTCGATGCGAGTACATATTCCAGTGTTCCGAAGAGCAAGCTGCGCGTCGTTAGCACATCGCCGGAAGCCGGTTTCCCTGTGGCAGGGGTTCCGCAGGAGGTGGTACAATTCGCGTGTAACTGGGAGACAGATTTGGGGAACCTGATGATGCCTAAGCCCGTATTGGAGCGCCTTAGCGCATGCCTGACTATGTCCTGACGGAAGAACCACTGCAGTTCGGGGAAGGCGGGCGGTTATTTGGAATTTTGACCCTACCGAGCATGCCACCTCGCAACGCGCACGAGCTGCCGGTTTTTGTATACCTGAGCGCTGGATTACTACACCGGGTCGGTCCATACAGGCTGTACGTCCTCCTCGCCAGGGAACTCGCCCAAATGGGCTTCAGTTCGCTGCGCGTCGATCTAGCCAGCACGGGTGATAGTCCACGACGCCCCGGCCTGACGGATCAGGATCAGCAATCCGTAGCGGCAGACTTCGAGGAGATTTTGGGCGTTCTAGAATCGCGCGTGGGTTGTTTGCCGCTCGTGTTGGCCGGGCTCTGCGGTGGCGCGAACAATGCGATCAGGCTGACGCTCAACGAGCCGCGGGTTATCGGTATGGTTTTGCTTGATCCGATCTGTTTTCCGGACGATGGTTTTAGGGCACGGGCAGTTGTTATGAAGTATACGAACCCTGCTGAATATATCGCGTGGTTGAAGCGTGGTAAATATGTCGCGTGGTTGAAGCGTCGCTTCAAGGCTCTGACAACCGACAACTCTGCCGATACGGTGACATTCCTGGATCTTCCGACTCGGGAGCAACTGCGAGCGGCGTTTAAGTCAATCCGCGAACGAGAGGGACGGGTGCTGTCCGTGTTTACGCAAGCCGTACTTGGGTACTACAACCAGGAGGGGCAACTGGGTCGAGTTGTGGGTGTGGATGGCTACGAGCAGTTTTGCACCGAGCTATTTTGGCCGCAGGCCCAACACACGTATACGCTGGAGCAGCATCGGCGTCGGCTGATAAAGGAAATAAGGGCATGGGCTGGCGATTACATTCACCCGTGAATGAGTGCCAACGATTGATGGCTCTCGGCCGGGCCCTAGACCCCGGCGGGTCGAGTCGACGTGACCCCTGCTTTAGTAGCGGATTGATTTGGAGTCTATCGCAAACTGTAACCGATTCCTCGGCGGCGGAGTTCCTGCTCGCCCGATGCCCGCCCAAGACACTCCTCTACCTCCGCCTCGACCGCTTGCGCCAGCAGCGTACGCGCGCCTTCACGCGGCACCTCGGTCAGCGGGTCGCGAACCTCGTTCGCCATCGCTGGATACTTCAAACCAAAAACGTTATCGTTGCTCACGGCTATTCAGACGAACGACTGGTAAAGGCGGAAAATTTACTGAAGTGGCCTCGTTAGTGAGTACTAAGTGAGTACTTGTTCAAGGACAAATGATTGGAACGGAATTCACGCGTAGTGATGTTCTGTCCGCAGTTTCGCCCTGTCGTCGGCGGCACTGAGCGCCAGGCCGAAAAGCTGGCGGCAGCGCCGGCCAAGGCCGCTTGCCGCGTCACGATCCTTACGCCGCTGCTCGATCCCGACTCGCCGAATATGGAGGAGGTAAACGGTGTGAGCATCGAGCGGTTTCCACTCACCGACTTATCGCGCTGTTATCCTGTTCTGGCTCGAACTGTGGTTTCGCGTGGTTATGTCCACGGAATTGGATGATGAGGTCGATCTTTCCGGAATTCTGAGTTAGGGAACCTCTGCAAAAGTCCACGATCTGATCGATAGGCGCGAATACAGGCGAGGACGGTAATGAGCAAACAGATGACACTGGGCACGGGTTTCGAGAAGTACAGCAAGACCACACGTCGAGAGAAATTTCTCACCGAGATGGACCGCATCGTGCCCTGGGGCGAGCTGAGCGCGCTGATAGTGCCGGTTGTATCCGAAGGCCGGTGACGGTCGCCCGCCGAAAGAGCTGGAGATGATGCTGCGGGTGTACTTTCTGCAGCAGTGGTTCAACCTCTCGGATCCGGGCGTGGAGGAAGCCCTATACGACTCGGTGTCGATGCGCCGGTTTGCGGGCATCGACCTGGGGGAGATGCCCGTGCCGGATGAATCCACAGTGCTGCGTTTCCGCCATTTGCTGGAGGCGCATGCGCTAGGGGAGAAGCTGTTCCAGCAGGTGCATGCGTACTTGGAGTGCCAGGGCATCAAGATCGGCACCGGCACGATTGTCGATGCCACACCAAGGTCATCCATGCGGTGGCCGCCACCCCGGCCAATGTGCATGACTCGCTGTGCCTGCCCGACCTCTTGCACGGGGAGGAGACACGCGTCTGGGGCGACTCGGCCTATCAGGGGCAGAGCGAGGTTATCCGAGCGCATGCGCCGAAGGCAAGAGACTTCACCCACCGTCGCTACCGGTACAAGGCTATGGTGAATGAGGAAGAACGGGCGAAAAACAAAACCAAGTCCAGCGTACGCGCCAAGGTTGAGCATCCGTTCCTCATCATCAAGCGCATCTTCGGATTCGTGAAAACTCGCTACAAGGGGTTGGAGAAAAACGCGCACCGGCTGTTCGTGACCTGCGCGCTGACCAATTTGTATCTGATGCGCCGGCGGCTGTGGCGACTGTCGGGGGCGTAGTCTGCAGTATGACAAACGGGGCGAAAACGGCCCCCTGAACGATGAAAAACGGGCCTCACGGCCGCGCTTCCGTCTGAAATCGATGCGTAGGCACGCCGCCCAACCATTTTTGATTACTTGTTCAGAGCTTCCTTAGCAACATTAAGTGTTCCACATTGCGTTTCACTTCAACCTGCGGTTTTTTTGCTATACCATGCCGCTGCCATGCGAAGCACCATGCCGATACCAACACCTCTGTATCATGCGATAAGATCAAATAAACCTCCACTGCGCGTCGGCGTGATGCTTGACGATTGGACGGTGCCGGCCTGGGCTGCGGACGTTCTAGCGAGCATCCAAGGCTCGGGCGTTGCTAACCTCACTACCGTCATCCTTAACCGCGAGCCGCGACCAGCGCGAAGGAATTGGGGTGAGAGGCTGGAGCGAATGCTGACTCGAAGATCAGCAGGCCTTGGCACGCTTCTCTGGGATTTGTATGTCCGGAGTGATAAACACCGGAACCCGGACTTCGCCATACCCTTCAAGCCGACCAATGTGAAGCCGCTCCTCGCTGATGCGAAAGCGATCGACGTCGTGCCGATGCGCGAGGGATCCATCCACCGCTTCAAGGGGGCAGATACCGCGGCGGTCAAGCGCGATAATCTGGATGTGATTGTTCGCTTCGGATTCGAAACCCTTCGCGGGGACATTCTGTCGGCGGCGACATATGGCGTTTGGTCTTACCACCACGGCGACAATAATGAATACCGCGGGGGCCCCGCGGGATTCTGGGAGATGTATGAGCGTAACCGGCTCACCGGCACGACCCTGCAGATCCTGACCGAGGAGTTCGATGGTGGCCAGGTGATCTACCGCACTTACGGGGCGACCCGCAGCTTCGAGTCACTGCTGGTAAACCGCTACTGGCTTTACCGGACGGCGATACCGTTCGTCACACGCTGCCTGCGGGGAGCGTACGAGCATGGACGGGCCGGAATCCGCCCAGAAGCGAAAGCTCCCGCTTATACGCGGCGCCTGTATCGTACCCCTCGCAACGGCCAGATGCTGTTATTCCTCATGCGCGTCGCGTGGAAGATGCTCATTGTCCGGATACAGGACCGGCTGCGCATCCAGCGCAATCACTGGTTTCTCGGTGTCGCGCGCGGAGTGGCGCCCGGCCAGCAGCTCGCCGGCAAAGTTGCAGCCCTGCATCCTCCCCGAGGCCGGTTCTGGGCCGATCCCATGATCGTCCGCAACCAAGGTCAGGCATTCATTTTTTTCGAGGACTATGATTACGGCCGCAAGCTCGGCAGTATTTCGGTTGTCGAGGTTGACACCGATGGCCGCGCTGGCCCGCCGCGTACTGCATTGCAGGCTGGTTACCACCTGTCTTACCCGTTCGTGTTCAAGTGGCGGGGCGCGCACTTTATGGTCCCCGAAACGGAGAGCACGCGCGCGGTCCGACTTTACCGTTCTGTGGAGTTCCCGACGCGGTGGGAGTACGTCCAGGACCTGCTAAGTGACATCAGCGCTGTTGACGCGACCATTTGCGAACACGGCGGGCGCTGGTATCTCTTCACCAGCGTGAGCGAGGCGGGCGGCTCGTGGTGGGATGAGCTATTTCTCTTCGTGGCCGACACGCCGATCGGGCCGTGGGCACCTCACCCAATGAATCCGATCGTGTCAGACGTGCGAAGCGCCAGGCCTGGCGGGGCGCTATTCCGAAGTGACGGCGTGCTTTACCGGCCAGGCCAGAATAGCGAGAAAACGTATGGACACTCGCTTGCAGTGTTGGAGGTGACAGAGCTCACACCTGATCGATACGCTGAGCGGCTCGCCTATCGTATCGAGCCCAATTGGCTGCCAAACATCTATGGCTGCCACACGATCACGATGGTGGACGACTTGATGGCGCTGGACTGCAAGGCGTTAAAGTGGCGGGCCTAAACAGCGGTTCGCGGCTATTTATGTCGCGGCAGGGCTGGCGTTACCCATAGACATCCAGTCGGATGAATTTGACACGATAGTCAGCCGCATGTTTATATGTCTCTTGCAACGATTATTCAGTTCATCGTTCCCGGCGCGCACCAGCGCTTCGGTCAGATGTGAACCAATGATCATCCCCGCCAGTGACCAGAACTCTCGTCGGTCTACCGCCCCTCGTATTTCATCTCCCAACATCGACTCGATCGCCCGGTTCATGCCCTGGCCCGGTTCGGTAGCATCGTCTGGGGAGTTCCCGTCTCCGCGACCCGCCCGTACTCCAGCCGGTACAGCCGGGTACAGTGTTCCACAGTGCTCAGCCGGTGCGCGACGATCACGATAGTCTTTCTGCCGCGCAGAGTACTGACAGCTTGCATGACTTCAAGCTCGATCGCTGTATCCAGCGAGCTTGTGGCCTCATCCAGCACGAGCACTTCTGGATCATGATAGAGCGCGCGTGCGATCCCGATACGCTGTCGCTGGCCACCGGATAGCCGAACGCCACGCTCGCCCACCACCGTGTTGAGCCCCTCGGGAAGGCTATTGACGAACTCTTCCAGTTGGGCCGCCCGGACAGCCCGCCAGACGGCAGCCTCGTCGATCTGCGCTGCCGGCAAACCGAAGGCGACGTTGTTGCGCAGCGTGTCGTCGGTCAGGAAAATAGACTGTGGCACATAGCCGATCTGGTCCTGCCAACAGCGTAGGGATGGTTGAATGCTTTTTCCGTCTGCGCGCACTTCTCCCGAATCCGGGGTCAGCAACCCCAGCAGCACGTCGATCAACGTGGTCTTGCCGGCACCGCTCGTGCCTATGATTCCGAGCGACTCGCCGCGGTTGATCACGAGGGACACATCCTCGAGTGCCGGCGCCGGTGCACCGAGATAAGTGTAAGTGACATGGCTGAACTCGAGCTTGTCGCGAAACGGTTCTGCGGTGCCTTTGCTGACCGGAGGAATTTCCAGCCTGAGCTCTTCGTAAAGAGTGTTGATCACCGGTAAGCCGTAACGCAGTGACTGCAACGAGCCAAGTACGCGGTTCGCCGAGGGCATCAGCCGGAACGCCGCCGCAGTGAATAGTCCCAGCATGGGCAGGATGGCGGTGAGTTCGCGATCGTGCGCCAGCATTGTAAACACCAATGTAGCTAGCCCGACCACCGCCAGCAGTTCCAGCCACAGCCGCGGAAGCTGTTCTGCCGCAAGTAGCAACCGCCCGGCGCGGGTGCTCGCGGCATTGTGCACGGCGTACTGCTGCAGGAAGTCACTCTCTCTGCCCAGCACTTTGACATCCTTGACCGCGCCGAGCCCTTGCTGCAGGTGCTGGATGCGCAAACCCTCGTGATGCTGGCGTGCTTCACCCCAGCGCACCACGCTGCTGCGGGTAAGGTACAGCGACCCCCCCCCCGCCACACCCAATACGCTCACTACGATGATCGCGCCTACAGGCTCGATCACGAGGAGCAGGACGCTCAGACCAAAAAGTACGAGCGCCTCCGTCAAGAACGTCATTCCGGCAATCACCGCATAGTCACGGAACACGTTAACTTCGTTGATCGTGTTGCGGATCAATTGCGCCGAGTTGCGTTGCAGGTGGAAGGTATACGGCTGGCGCAGATACGCCGTGAACAAACGTTCGGACAGGTGCGCCTGCAACCCGAAAACGAAGCGCGCCTGGTGCCAGGCCAGATACGTAAGAAAGACCGTCTTGAACAGATAAATGCCGATCAGGCTGAGCATCACCCCGACGATCAACGTATTGCGACTAGCCTCGCCCGGATCGCCGATCATAGAACTCAGTGTAGGATAGCTGTTAACAAAATCGAGATCGGTCAGCACGCCGATCGCCGGGACGACCACCCCGATCCCCAGCGTTTCCAGTGCCATGCCCACAATCATCAGGCCCAGCAACAACACGGCGCCGCGCTGCTCGCTGTGAGTCAGCAGTGCCCAGATCTTGTGAACGAGGGACGGTTTTTTCATAGGACAGACATGGACCCGCCGGGACTGGCGAAGGGACTTTCCAGCGGCGTCACGATGAGCAGCTATCGGCATCGGTACATGGTGATGATGATTTCATCGCCCGCCGTATTCGAGCAACTCTCCCGCGCGCCGACTGCCAAGCAACCGCAAACGAACCGGCAAATTAAATGACCCCCCGCAGAGCTGGGGTTTATTGGGTGAGCGCCTCAAAGGCGCTCTTACCCCGTGAGCCGCCTGAAGGCGGCTGTCTATACTCCGAGCTTCAGCTCGTCGTAGCGCTCGTCCTCGTTCTCCTGGTGCCGGATGTACGTCCGCACCATGTCCTCGTCTAATACCAAACGCGCTAGATTCGCTTCTGATTCTCACAGAGAGAACAACCTCAGCGTTTGCCGGCTGCCGCCCCCGTAACCGCCTTCCCCGGCAATCTCAGACCGGCATCGCGTTGCGATGTCCGCCAGGCTTTCTTGAAAAAGCACGCGGAACTCGATCCTCACGCCGAGCTTGTTCTCGATTTGTCGCA
>Ga0187892_10011549_pt1 | contig 10782 bp, 7 predicted proteins | sample MA1701073metaG_FD_139345 | JGI IMG/M metagenome (GOLD analysis project Ga0187892, IMG submission 139345) | Bio-ooze microbial communities from a basaltic lava cave in the Kipuka Kanohina Cave System on the Island of Hawaii, USA - MA170107-3 metaG ...
AGGAGGAGGGCCAGGGCCACCACGGCCAGGCCGGCCACGGCGGCGACGATCACCTTGGCCGCCACCGGCCAGCCGCCTCCGCCGATCGCCTCGAACTGGGCCACGGCGGCGAAGACGTCCTGAACGCCCGCACCGAACTCGCTGTTGACGGCGTCGGCTCCCCCTTCGCTGTTGCGGGTGTCGTCCCAGCCGAACACGGCCAGCTCATCGGTGGAGGCGATGCCGATGGGCGAGGTCACGTCGAAGTTGACCGCCCACACCCCGTAGGTGCGGTTGATGGGACGATCGCTGATGGAGGTGTTCTTCGACCAGGTTTCCCCGCCGTCCTCCGAGTAGGAGTAGTAGACGCTGTTGGACCGGATGCCGGGGTCGTCACGGGTGTCGAACCAGGCTGCGTCCAAACGGCCGTTGGAGGCGGCCGAGAGGCTGGGGTTGAACTGGGCTCGCATGTCGGCGGGGGCGTCGTCGGTGATGTTCTTGGGCTCGGTCCAGCTCTTGCCGTCGTCGGTGGAGCGCTGGACCATGATGTCGCCGTTGCCCGACGTGGTTGTCGTGGGGTTGCGCCCGAAGATCAGGACCAGCGAACCGCTGGGCCCGCCCGCCTTGGTCCACGCCACGCGCGAGGCGCCGCCCACCGTGTAATCGGTGACCCGGTTGGTGGTCCAGGTCTGGCCGCGGTCCTTGGAGAAGGACACGAAGGTGGACGGGGCCACCGGCTGGCTGCTGGGCACATTGGACTGGGCCGACCGCCACACTGCGTAGACGGTGCCGTCGCCGGCCACCGTGAGGCGGGTGTTGGATCCGCCGAAGTTGGCCTCCTGGTTGGGAGTGGCAGCCCGGGACCCGGCGGCGGGAACCGTGGTGCTGGTCGTACTGGCGTTGGGGTTGGCGGTGGTGGTCGTCGCCGAGGCGAAGGCCACCTGGCGCACGGCGTCGGTCCAGACCCCCTTGCTCAGGTCGACGGGCGTCCCGAAGGTGCGGCCACCGTCGGTGGAGGCCATGACCATGGGCCGCGACGGCTCCTGGTTGGGAGCGGTCTTGTTGGGCTGGGTGCGGGTGAAGGCGGCGTAGACGATGTCGGCGCTGCCGCGCTTGGCGTCGACGGCGATCGACGAGGGCCGGTACTGCTCGACCGCCTCGCCCTCCTTGCCGCGGACGGGGACCAGGATCGCGCTCTCCCAGCTGTCGCCGAGGTTGTCGGTGCGGGACACGATGGGTGACATGTTGCCCTGGCGGGGACCGCCGTCACGGTCGTCCCAGCCGGTGATGGCCACGTAGGCGTTGCCGCTGCGGCCCATGGCCGACTGGGCCGCCCAGTTGCTCCAGACGCAGTTGGCGTAGTCGTTGGGCGCCGGCATCTCCCGGGCCTGGCTCCACGTGGCGCCGCCGTCGGTGGAGTAGATCAGCCCGCACCGGCGGCTGCGCAATTCGGCGGCGACGCCCACGATCGTCTTCGAATCGTTGGGGTCGGCCGCCAGGTAGGGCGACGAGTAGAGGCGCGCCGGGCTCAAGTCGTTCTTCGTCACGTGAAATGGCTTGGTGACCACCGGCGCGTCGACCGCCGATGCCGCCACCGGCAGCAGGAGGAATCCCCCTGCGAGCACGGCTCCCAGAGCCCGTCTGAAGGTGGATCCGCCCCGTTGCCGCATGCGCCGTCCCTCCGTAACAGCCGCCGTCGTATAGGTGCGGAGGATGATCCAGCCCCGCCGGGGACCGCGTCAATACGTGTGAGAAGGCTCTAGTGACTCCGGCGTCAACGCAGTGCACCGGTGGGGATGACCACGGTGATGGTGGTTCCCCGGCCCGGCCGCGATGCGACCGTGAGGCGGGCCCCGATCAGCTCGGCCCGTTCCTGCATGCCGACCATGCCGTAGGCGCCGCGATCTTCGGCGACCGCCATCCACTCGTCAGGCAGGCCGCTGCCGTCGTCGGCCACCACGAGGGTGGCGCCCTCCTCGGTGGGGCCGAACTCCATCACGACCCGGGACGCCTGGGCGTGCTTGGCCACGTTGTGCAGCGCCTCCTGGGCGATGCGGTAGACGGCCATCTCGACGTGGGGAGGCAGGTCGACGGCAGTCACGGCGACCTCCACCGCCAGCCCCTCCAGCGAACGGGCCAGGCTTTCCAGGCCCGGGCCCAAGCCCAGGTCGTCGAGCACGGCGGGGCGCAGGCCGGTGATGGCGGTGCGGGCCTCCCCCAAGGCGCCGGTGGCGAGGTCCTTGGCCGAGGCCAACTCGGAGGCGAGGCGGGCGGCGTCGGTCGCAGGGCCGTCGCCGATCGCGTCCTCGGCCGCCAGCAGGTGGTACCAGAGGCTGATCAGCCGCTGGCTGATCCCGTCGTGGATCTCGCCTGCCAGGCGCCGGCGCTCCAGCTCCTGGGCCTCCACCGTGCGGGCCGCGAACGTCTCGAGCACCTCTTCCCGCTCGGCCAGGCGGGCGTAGAGGCGGGCGTTCTCCACCGCCCGGCCCATGAGATTGGCAACGTCGGACAGGAGCGCGACATCGGATTCGTCCCAGATGCGTGTCTCCTTGGAGTGGACGTTGAGGACGCCCACGACCGACCCACGCACCAACATGGGGACCGACATCATCGACGTGTAGTCCTCGCCCCTGAGGGCGGGGATGTACTTGTAACGGGGGTCGTCCCACTTGTTGGGGACGACGGCCGGCTCGGCGTGCTGGGCGACCCATCCCGCCACCCCCTCGCCGACCAGCAGCTCGACCTGGCCCACCACTTCCCCGAACGGCGGCGTGGCACCCACCAGGGTGATGCGCTTGCCGTCCTCGTCCACCACGTGGACGAAACACACGTCCGCACCCGTGGCCTCGGTCATGAGCACGGCCACCCGCTGGGTGACCTCCTTCAGGTCGAGGTCAGCGGACATCGCCTCGATGACCCGCCGAAGCAGCCGGTTCTCGACCAGGCGATCGGCTCCGGCAAGGAAAGGGCCGTCCGACGAGGGCGGCAGGGTCGCGTCGCTCAGTGGAACACCCCTTCACGCAGGGCGGCGGCGATGGCCTGGGCCCGGTCGGACACCTCCAGCTTGCGGTACATGGCCTGGGTGTGGCTCTTGACCGTCTCCTCGCCGATGTAGAGGCGCTGGGCGATGGCCCGGTTGGACAGGCCTCGGACCATGAGGCCGAGCACCTCACTCTCCCGCTGGGTCAGCCCGAAGCGGGCCCCGGGCCAGAACTCACCGCTGTGCAGGCGGGCTGCGGTCATGGCCACCCTCCCGGCGAGCGTGGCGTCGACCGCCACCTCGCCCTCCATCACCCGGTCGAGATGGTCGACCAGCTCCGGCGCGGTGGTGGTCTTGAGGAGGAACCCCGAAGCCCCCATGCGCAAGGCCTGGAACAGGTACTGCTCGTCGTCGTAGACGGTGAAGAAGACGACCCGTACGGCAGGGAACTGCTCGACGAGGTCGCGGCAGAGGTCGAGCCCGCTGGCGGCCCGCAGGCGGATGTCGCAGAGGACCACGTCGGGCTTGAGCTCGCCGGCCAGCTGGAGGGCCCCCGTGGAGCTGGTGGTGGCACCCACGATCTCCACCCGGTCCTTCTGGGAGGCCAGCATGGAGCGCAGGCCGTCGAGGACGACCTGGTGGTCGTCGACGAGCAGCAGGCGGACGGGCTGGCGGCCGCCGGATGCGGAAGTTGCCGGCTGACTCACGGTGGGACCAAGCTAGCCGTCCCGGCCCGTCCCCCCCGGAACCCCCCCGGCGAGGGATGCGTGAGGGGCCCCGGCCGTCGTAAGGTGCGCCTTCCAGATCCTGGACTGTGGTATAGCGCGCCCGAAAGGCCACCTGCATGAGCGAACGAGCCCGATTCGAGATCGTGCCATCGGTACTGCCGGCCGACTTCGCCCGCCTGGGCGACGAAGTGTCGGCCCTCGAGGCGGCCGGCGTCGACCGCATCCAGTTCGACGTGATGGACGGGGTCTTCGTGCCCAACCTGACCTTCGGGCCCGACGTGATCGCGGCGGCCCGGAAGCACTGCTCGGTGCCGTTCGAGGCCCACCTTATGGTCGTCGAGCCCGACCGGCTCATGCACCGCTACGTGGAGGCCGGCTGCGAGCTTGTCATCGTCCACGCCGAGGCCTGCACCCACCTCCACAAGACGCTGGCCGCCATCCGGGAGACGGGGGCGAAATCCTCCGTGGCCCTCAACCCGCACACGCCGATCGACGTCGTGCGCCACGTGCTCGACCTGACCGACATGATCCTGGTCATGACCGTCAACCCGGGCTTCGGGGGCCAGGACTACATCGCCACCATGGAGCCCAAGATCCAGGCCACGAGGGAGTTGATCGCCGGCGCCGGACTGAACATCGACCTCGAAGTCGACGGTGGCATCAACGAGAAGACGGTCGGGGGAGCGGCGGCCGCCGGAGCCAACATCCTCGTGGCCGGATCGGGGCTCTACAAGCATCCTGACGGGTTGGAGGCGGCCGTGACGTCGCTGCGCAAGCTGGCCGAGGAGGCGGTGGCGGCGTGAGCAACGTGTCGAACGTCACCATGCACAGGGGCCTGCGGGCCAACGGGAACGGCGGCAGCCAGCGGCCCATCATGCTGGCCATCGCCGGCGACAGCGCGGCGGGCAAGACCACCATCACCAAGGGGCTGGTCGAGGCGCTGGGCCCCGAGCGCATCACGTCGATCTGCGTGGACGACTACCACCGCTTCGACCGCGTGGAACGCAAGGAGAAGCCGTTCACGCCCCTGCACCCCGAGTGCAACTACATGGAGGTCATGGAGCAGCACCTCCAGCTGCTCGCCATGGGCAACCCCATCCTCAAGCCCGTCTACAACCACTCCGACGGCACCCTCGACCGACCCGTGCTGGTGGAGCCCCGGGAGTTCGTGATCATCGAGGGCCTGCTCCCCCTGCACACCAAGCTGTCGAGGGCCTGCTTCGACGCCACGATCTACCTCGACCCGCCCGAGCCGGTGCGGTTCCAGTGGAAGGTCAACCGGGACACGGCCAAGCGGGGCTACCAGCCCGAGGAGGTCAAGAAGGACCTGGCCAAGCGGGAGGTCGAGTCGGCCGCGTTCATCCGGCCCCAGCGGGCCAACGCCGACATCGTGGTGCGCTTCGGGCCCATCGAGGGCCGTGACGAACTGCCTGAGGGCCTAACCCACGCCTTCGCTCCCGGGCCGCCCAGGGCCGAGGCGGCCAGCAACCTCGACGCCTACCGTGACGAGTGCGCCGACGCCTTCGAGGACCACTGGGAGGCAATGGAGAAGTGGAAAGCGGCCAACCAGACGCCACTGTCGGCCACCCTGCTCCTCCGTCCGACCATCCCCCATCCCAGCCTGAGCCGCATCCTGACCGAAGACCACCGCGAGGCCATGCACCTCAAACTGGCACGGGACGAGTTCGACAAGCCGGTCGACGCCCTCCACATCCACTCCTACGCCGAGCGGGAGGTCACGCGCGAGGTCGAGGAGGAGATCTGGAAGGAGCTGGGCGTGGACGAGGCGGTGCCCGAGTCGCTGGGCACCATCGAGCAGGGCAACCGAAGCGAGCCCCTCGCCATCACCCAGCTCATCCTGCTGTACCACATGTTCCTCAACCAGAAAGAACGGTAGGTGGCTGCCCGTCTCGACGCTGGGCCGTCTTCCAGACAATAGGCGTCGGTTTCCGACGCCTATTGTCTAAAAAGCGGGTCAGCACCACCCGCAGGCCGCCTGGCCGTGGCGGAGCAGGTAGAGCAGGGCTCGGTCACCCGACCCGGTCGCGCCGAAGGCGGCCGGTGCGCAGGAACGCGTGGCGGGCGGCGGGGTCGGCGAGCAGGCCGAACCGCCACACGAACCAGCCGATGGCCGCCGCCCCGGCCAGCTCCTTCAGCACCGTCAGGGTGACGCTCTGGTCGAACGACGGGAGCCCGCCCGGGGGGAAGGAGCCGAGGAAGGGCCACAGGAACAGCTCCGGCCGCTCCCACACGTCGTCCACGGCCAGGTGGATGAGGAGCCCGATGGGCAGGAACAGCCAGCGCCGGCGCGCTGCCCGCCGTCCCCGGGTGGCCACCATGACGACGGCCAGCAGCCCCGCCCCGGCCACCAGGGTGTGGGCGACGCGAGCCCCCCCGAAGGGGGCGTCGACCAGATCGGGCAGCACCGCCCCCAAGGCCAGCACCCGGTGGTCGACGGCGGGGTCGTGGAAGACGACCCACACCAGCACGAGGGCGCAGCCCACGAACCACAGCAGCACCGTCGGCGGCCGTCGCTAGCGGACCAGGATGCGGGCGCACTGGTCGCAGCGGATCAGCTCGTCCGGTGGCTCGCGGCGGATCCGGTCGAGCTCGGTGGCGGGAAGCGTGAGATGGCAGCCGCTGCAGCGGCCCTGGACGAGGCGAGCGGCGCCCACCCCTCCCAGCTTGCGGCGCAGGTCCTCGTAAAGGCGGGACAGGTCGGGAGGGATGGCGGCCACCCCCGTCTGGCGGGCCTCCTGCTCGCGGGCCAGCTGGGCGTCGATCCCGGCCTCGGCCTCGGCCCGGGCGACCCGCAGGCTACTCCCCCGCCGGTCCAAGCCGTCCTGCGCCGCCTCCAGACGGCCGATCTCCTCGTCGAGGGGCTCGCGTTCGGCCATGGCGTCCAGCACGTCGTCCTCGAGGGTGCTGCAACGGCGGCGGAGCGAGTCGGCGTCGGCCTGGAGGGCCTGCAGCTCCCGGGGAATGGTGATGGCCCCCGAGTACAGCCGCCCGTCGATCTCCCGCACCTTGGCCTCGACGCTCGCCAGCTCGTCCTCCAGCCGCTTCTGGCGCCGGGCGACCTCGTCCCGCTGGGCGGAGAGGCCGGCCATCGTGCGCTCCAGGACGCTCAGCTCGCTCTCCACCCGGGCCAGCTCGGCCAGCTCGGGCAGCGAGGCCCGGCGATGGCGCAGTTGGTCGATGGTGGTGTCGTGCTCCTGCACGACGAGGAGGTCGTGGAAGACGCTCACTCGTCGGACCCGGGGACGGTGGTCAGGTCCCGGGGCCGCGGTGGTCGGCTGGTGCGGGTGGTGCGGGGCGTGTCGTCGTCCTCCTCGGGGAACAACGTCGGCGCCGTGATCAGGGGTCGGGTCGTGACGGTAGGGCCCTGGTTGCCGGGGACGCTGCTGCTGACGTCGCTCCCGTCGGAGCCGGTGATCACGGGCCGCTGGTCGTCGAAGAACACCTGGGGCTGCTGCGAGGGCAGCGGCGGCAGTTCACCGGGAAGGACGAGTGGGCGCGGGGCCCGGGTGGTGAGGGCGTCGGGGGCGGCGAAGCGCTGCACCGGCTTGCCCGCCTCCAGCGCCCGCATGTACGAGCCCCAGATCATGGCCGGGTAGGTGCCGCCGTAGACGGTGATCCCTCCCACGTTGGTCATGGGCCGCTGGGGAGAGCCGGGCGTGCCCATCCAGACGGCGGTGGACAGGTTGGGCGTGTAGCCCACGAACCAGGCGTTGAGGTTGTTGTCGGCCGAACCCGTCTTGCCGCCGACGCCGCCCGCCCAGCCGGGGATGGCAGCGGCCGCGCCCGTCCCGCGATTGACGACCTGGGTGAGCACCTGGTTGATGGTGCGGGCGTTCTGGGCGGAGACGGCCCGCTCCGCCTTGGGCTCGGTCTTGAAGACCACCTTGCCGTTACGGTCCTCCACCCGCTCGACCACGTAGGGCGCCCGCCGCTCACCTTCGGCGGCCAGGGTGGCGTAGGCCGAGGCCATGGACAGCGGCGTCACGTCCTCGCTGCCCAGGGTGAGGGACAGGAACGGCCGCAGCGGCTCCATGACCCCCATGCGCTTGGCCACGTCGACGACGCGCTGGGGGCCGACGAGCTTGATCAGCCGGGCGTAGGCGCAGTTCACCGAGTTGACGGTGGCCTCGGTGAGGGTCATCGACCCGCCAATCGACCCCTCCACGTTGCGCGGCTCCCAGATGCCCTCCACCGACTCCGGGTCGGGGATGCGGCACGGGTACGACCCGTTGATCACGTCGTTGGGGAGGTACCCGGCCTCCAGGGCGGCGGCCAGCGTGAACGGCTTGAACGACGAGCCGGCCTGGCGGCCCTGCCCGTCGGTCACCAGGTTGAACTTGCTGCGCTCGAACCCGGCCCCGCCCACCAGGGCCCGCACCGCCCCGGTGGCGGGCTCGACCGACACGAGGGCGGCACCGAACTGGCCGCCGGTGTCGGGCACGATGGCCGCAACCTGCTCTTCGGCGATGCGCTGGGCATGGGGGTCGAGGGTCGTGTAGATCTTCAGGCCACCCTTGAACAGGGCCTGGATGCGGTCCTGGGAGGTGGCGCCCAGCCGCTCGTCGGCCAGCAGCGTCTGCTTGGCGTACTCGACGAAGTAGTCGCTGCCCTGGGCCGGGCGTTCGGGCGGCGGTTCGGGCAGGGGCTCGGCCTTCAGCTCCTCCACCTGCTCAGGGTCGACGTGGCCGAGGGCGGCCATGCGCTCGATGACCACTTCTCGCCGGCCGATGGCCTCGTCGGGGAACACCCACGGGTCGCCCCCGACCGGGTTGCGGATCATGCTGGCCAGCAGGATCCCCTGGCCCATGGTGAGCTCGGAGGCAGGCGTCGAGAAGTAGCGCTGGGCGGCGGCCTCGATGCCGTACTGGCCGTTCCCGAAGTAGACCGTGTTCAGGTAGCGCTCGAGGATCTCCCGCTTGGACATCTGGTCCTCCAGGCGGACGGCCAGGGCCGCCTCCTGAACCTTGCGCCCCACGTCCTGCTCAGGCGTGAGCAGGGCCGTCTTGACCAGTTGCTGGGTGATGGTGGAGCCACCCTGGGAGATCCCGCCCGACTCGACGTTCTCCACCAGGGCCCGCGCCATGGCCCGCAGGTCGAGGGGGCCGTGATCGAAGAACCGCTCGTCCTCGGCGTCGAGGACGGCCCGCACCACGTGGTCGGGGACCTGGTCGAGGGCGATCGGCACCCGGTTCTCCTCGGCCACGAACAGGTCGAGCTCGCTGCCGTCGGCGGCGTAGACGATCGAGGGCACGGCCAGCGGCCGCAGGTCGACCTCCTGGTCGGGACCGGCGGTACCCGCGGTCAAGAAGGCGCGAACGTGCGGCGCAAGGAGGGCGACCGCCCCGGCCAGCGCCATCCCCGCCACCAGGACGGCACAGCACAACCGTGCGATGGTACGCATGGGTGCCGCGAGGTTAGCCGGGCCCCGCCCGGAGCCGGTCGCACCAGCCCGGTCAGAACCGGGTGAACGTCGAGGTGCGGTTGGTGCCGGTGGCCTGGAGATCGGCCGCCCGGCGGACCTGGGCGCTCGTGCGCATGGCCTCGGCCGACGGCTCGGGCGCGTCGATGTAGTTGCCGCCCCGGGTGAAGGGGGCGGGCTCGGGGAATGTGACGAAGGGCTGGCCGTCGAGGGCCTCGCGCATGAAGGCCCCGAAGATCATGGCCGGGTAGGTGCCGCCGTAGACCCGGGGGAAGATGCCCACGTTGTACATCGACACCCGTCCCTGGGGCGCCCCCATCCACACCGCGGTGGCCAGCTGGGCGGTGTAGCCGACGAACCAGGCGTCGGCGTTGTCGTCGGCCGAGCCGGTCTTGCCCGCCACCTGGCGGGCGGGCAGAGCGGCGGCCGTGCCCGTGCCGAACTGCACGCCCTGGGTGAGCACGCTGGTGGCGGTACGGGCGTGCTGAGCGGAGATCGCCCGCACCGGCTGAGACGTGTGCTGCCAGAGCAGGGTGCCGTCCCGCCCGAAGACCTTCTCCACGAAGAAGGGGTCGTTGCGCATGCCGTCGTTGGCCAGGGTGGCGTAGGCAGTGGCCATCTGGAGGGGGGTGATGGTTTCGCTGCCGAGGGTGAGGGCCAGGTTTGGCTGGATCGGGTTGGTGACGCCCAACCGCTTGGCCATGTCGACGACCTTGTCGGGCCCGATGACCTTGATCAGCCGGGCGTAGGCGCAGTTGACCGAGTTGACGGTGGCCTGGGCCAGGGTCAGCGTGCCCGCCGCCTGGCCCTCGACGTTGTCGGGCGACCATACCGGGTCGACGGCCTTGGGGTTCTCGATGTTGCAGGGAGCCGACCCGTCGATGGTGTCGATGGGCAGCATGCCCGCCTCCAAGGCGGCCACGAGCGTGAACATCTTGGCCGACGACCCCGTCTGGCGGCCGTCGCCATCGGTGACCAGGTTGAACTTGGTGGCGTCGAAGTTGTCACCGCCGACCAGGGCCCGCACCGCACCCGTCCCCGGCTCGACCGACACGAGGGCGGCGGCGAACCCCCGGGGATCGTCGGGGACGATGCGCTGCACGGCGTCCTGCGCCAGTTGCTGGGCCTTGGGGTCGAGGGTCGTGTGGATCTGGAGGCCGCCCTTGAACACGGCCGAGTAGCGCTCCTGATCGGTCTCGCCCAACCAGGCGGCCCCCAACAGCTCCTGCTTGACCTTCTCGGCGAAGTAGTCGCTGCCCCGGGGCTCGGGGGTGGGGGGCGGCGCCGGGAGGGCCTCCTGCTTGATCCAGCCCAGCTCTTCCTCGGTGACGTGGTTGAGCCAGCGCATGCGGTCGGCGACGGCGTCACGCCGGTCGCGGGCGGCGTCGGGGTTGGCGAAGGGGTCGGACCCGCCCGGGTAGCGGATGAGACCGGCCAGGAGGACGCCCTGGGGCAGGGTGAGGTGGTCGGCGTCGACCCCGTAGTAGGTCTGGGCCGCGGCTTGGATGCCGTAGGCGCCGTTGCCGAAGTAGACGGCGTTCAGGTAGCGCTCAAAGATCTGGTCCTTGGTGAGCTCGCGCTCGAACCGGAGGGCCAGCACCGCCTCCTTCAGCATGCGGCTGAGGTCCTTCTTGGCGCTCAGCAGCTCGATCTTG
>Ga0187892_10011550_pt1 | contig 10780 bp, 8 predicted proteins | sample MA1701073metaG_FD_139345 | JGI IMG/M metagenome (GOLD analysis project Ga0187892, IMG submission 139345) | Bio-ooze microbial communities from a basaltic lava cave in the Kipuka Kanohina Cave System on the Island of Hawaii, USA - MA170107-3 metaG ...
CTGACCATTGCCGACGGCGGCCAGGTGGTCACCACCGACGGCTATTTCGGCAGCAGCCCCAGCGGCACCAATGTCGTGGTCACAGTCGGCGGCACCAACTCGAAATGGACCATGAGCGGGACGTTCTACGCCGGCCAGTTGGGCAAACAGAACAGCCTGATCATCACCAACGGCGGCCGCGTCGATGTCAACATCTCCTACATCAGCTTCGGCACCGCCGCGGGCAGCAACACGGTGATCGTCACCGGATCGAACTCGCTCTGGAACCTCAACAGCCATCTTTACGTCGGTTACCAGGGGAATGGCAGCAACCAGTTGATCATTGCCGACGGCGGCCGCGTGAAGAACAACATCGGCTACGTCGGTTACAACGTGGCGTCTGTCAGCAACAACTCCATCCTGGTCACCGGCGCCGGCTCGACCTGGACCAATGTCGGTTCGTTGAACCTCGGCTATGTCGCGGGGGGGAACCTGCTCACCATCGCCAATGGCGGACGCGTCGATTCCGCGGACGCCAGCGTCGGCGTCGCGGCCGGCGCCACACCGGACAACCGCGTGGTCGTGACCGGCAGCAACTCCCTGTGGAGCATGGCCGGCGGCCTGGGCATCGGCGGCCATAACGCCCAGGTGACGATCGCCGATGGCGGCCAGATCATCAGTTCCGACGGTTACATCGGCAACGGCAACTCCACTTCCACCAACGTCTCCGTCGTCATCACCGGCGCCGACGCGCGTTGGACGGTCAGCAGCGACTTGAACGTCGGATGGCTCTCCTCCGGCACCTCGCTCACCATCACCAATGGCGCGCGCGCGGACAGCAACCGCGGCTGGATCGGGCGGTTCGGCCCCAGTTCCAACAACCTCGCCACGGTCACCGGCAGCAACTCGCTTTGGAACATCACCAGCGATCTGTTCTTCGCGAATGGTGGTCCTGGCTCGAATCGGCTGGTGATCGCGGACGGTGGACGCGTCAAAAACGCCACCGCGTACATCGGCTACGGCCTGTCTGGAAGCAACAACAGCGTCCTCGTCACAGGTGCCGGCTCGGTCTGGACCAACACGGGCAGCATCAACCTCGGCGAGAATGCAGGCGGAAACCTGCTGACCATCACCGACGGCGGTCGCGTAGATGCGGACGGTTTGAGCATCGGCGGGTCCGGGGGCGTCATACCTGACAATCGTCTCTTGGTAACGGGGAACGGCTCGCTACTCAGCGCGCGCGGCTTCGGGGTCGGCATTGGCGGCCACAACGCGCAGGCGACTGTCTCAGGAGGCGGGCGCATCGTCAACTCTGACGGCTACGTCGGCAACGGCCTCGCGAGCGCCACCAATGTGACCGCACTGGTGACCGGCGCGGGTTCGCTCTGGTCCAACACAGCCAGCCTCAACGTGGGCTGGACGGCATCCAAGACCTCGCTGGTCATCACCAATGGCGGCACCGTGCATGCGGGCCAGACCTTCGTCGGACGGCTTGCGGGCAGCACCAACAACAGCGTCATCGTCTCCGGTGCTGGCTCGATGTTTCAGCACCGCCTCCAGTTGGTGGTGGGCACCGCTGGCGCCGGTAGCGGCGCCGGCACCGTCACCGTCGCCGACGGCGGCACAATCGAATCGCCGGTGTTGATTAGTGGTTCAAGCGGTTCGGGCACGATCAGCAATCGCGGCGGCATCTATCAATTCACGACGGCTACGCCGACCGTCACACCCAACACCGCGGGTACCATCATGATGACCAACGGCACGATCTCCTATCGCGGCGTGACGGGCGCGGACATCAACAACGCACAGGTGGGCAACATCTCCAAGTCCGGCAACAACGGGTTCCGGCTCAACAATTCCTCCAACGCTGTCGTCGCGGGCTACACTTTCGATTCGATCGCCAACACCGGCAACCCGACCAACTATCAGCGGCTCTCCCTCATCAACAACGCGCGTTGGACGAGCGCGAATCTCACGATCGGCACCGGTGGCGGTCTGACCGGTGGCGCGGGCGACGTGGTCGAGATCACGCAGAACTTCACGATCCAGCGCAACGTCAACACCGGCGGCGAGTTCGACCTGTCCACGAGCACCGTGCTCTTCAGCGGCAACACCGGCCACACCAACGCCATCACCGGCGACGATTTTGGCCATAACGGTGTCGTCGGCAATCCCGACGGATTTACGGCGCAGAATTTCGCCTACGGCAAGCTGAGCCTCGGATCATCCTCCGACACCATCTGTTTCCAATGCGGCGAGATTCCCGTCGCTCCAAGCAACGCGTTGTATGTCGTATGGCTCGATCTGCTCGGGGACACGAACTTGGTCGCAAACCTGCACGCGCCGAGCACGATCAACATCTATTACTTCAATGGCGAACCCAACAACGCCTATCTGAACAACAATGTGTATCAGTTGACCGATTGCAATGGCGGCGTCGGCGGCCTGCTGATGCCCGCCGTGCCCGAGCCGTCCAGTTTGCTTCTGCTCTCTGTTGCCGCATGTGCTATCTTTTGGCGGAAATCGCGCCAAGCATGAACCTACGGACCACAAGACTGATCACTGATCCCCGATCACTGATCACTCGAAGTGCCGCTTTTACCCTGATTGAACTTCTCGTCGTGGTCGCCATCATTTCGATCCTTGCCGCCATGCTGCTTCCTGCGTTGCAGAAGGCAAGGCTGTCAGCCAGGAAGTCTTGGGGGATGAACAACCTTCGGCAGGTCGGGTTGGCCCTTCACGTTTACCGGGGCGACTACAACGATCGCATGCCGGATAACGGCGTCTGGGCCAGCTCCAGTTTGGACCTCCTCATCCCGTCGTACTGCACCAGCAACGTGCTCTACGGAACGAAACAGAAGCAACCTTGTCCCGAAGTCCATTATGTCCCGATTCCCAACCTGCCGATCCCGCAGGTGGCCTGCAATTGCAGCCTCATGTGCGGCCACGACTCGGTGCCGGCGCATTGGGACTATTACCATCGGCTCAGCGAGGTGAAAAACCCCTCGACGACATTCCTGATCGCGCATGGTTTCCAGCAAGCCGTATTCTCATGGTGGTATCTGGATACGATGTTCGACGGCTCCTACGATACTCTCTATACGCGGCCGTATTGGAGTTTGGGAACCCACTTTTACTTTATGGACGATCACATGGAGTGGATTCCCTACGAGGGCAACTACCCCAGTACAAAATGGAACAAGGTGCATCCGAGCCCGGACTCGAGTTGGTATGGTCCAGGCCTGCTCATCTTCGGGCCTTGAACTCAACCTGAGCCATGAATCCGTTTCAGCGTGCGAACTGCAAGTCGAGGAGAAACTGCTTCACCTTGATCGAATTGCTGGTGGTGGTTGCGATCCTCGCGATCCTCGCGGCGATGTTGTTGCCGGCCTTGAGACGCGCAAGACAATCGGCGCAAAAGACGCAGGGCATGAACAACCTGCGCCAGGTCGGCTTGGCGGTGCAAGTATACCGGTCCGACCATAACGATTCCGCCCCTCGCAATGGCAGTTACTGTGACGGAAGTTACGATCTGCTGATTCCCGGTTACCTCCAGAGTAATATGATTTACTCCGTCTCGCAGAACCAGACTCCGTGCCCCAACCTTTACTATAGGGCGCTTACGCTCACCATCGGCGCCGTGGGGTGCAACTTCAACCTAATGGGCGGCTACGACGCCAACCCGGCGCCCATCTACCGCCACGGCTTCAAAGATGTGCGAAACCCGAACACGACCTTCCTCCTCTCGCACAGCTTCAACGCGTTCGCAATCTCTTCGTTCGTCCACATTGACTGGGTGTTCGACGGACACTATCCGGACTATTCGCCGCCATACTGGGCTGAGGGATCCTATTTCTACTTTGTAGATGGGCACATCGAATGGCTCCCCTACCAGGGGAATTGGCCCAATTCCTTTTGGAACAAGCCGCATCCGGCCCCGAATGGAAACTGGTTCGGCGGAGGCGGCATTGTCTGGGGGCCGTAGGCGCGACGGAACCTCGCCCGGCTCGCCTGCTCAACCGCTTCTGGAGACTGCTCCTGATCATGAAACTCACCATCGCAACCTGCCAGTTTCCCATCGACCGGGACATCGAAAGGAACCTCGGCTACATCGGACACCAGATGACCGAGGCGCGTCGGCTGGGCGCGAACGTGGTCCATTTTCCCGAGAGCGCGTTGTCGGGGTATCCCGGGAGCGAGTTCGAGTCGTTCGACGGATTCGATTGGGGATTGCTGGCGGACAGCACGCACCAAATCATGGCGTTGGCGAGGCGGTCTCGGCTGTGGGTGATCGTGGGATCGAGCCACCGGCTATCCGACGGCCACAAGCCGCACAACAGCCTCTACATCATCAATGACCGTGGCCGCATCGTGGAGCGCTACGACAAGTTGTTTTGCACGGGTGATCGCAGCGAGTCGGACAGCGATTTGAAACATTTCAGCCCGGGCGGTCATTTCGCCACGTTCACAATCCGCGGCGTGAAATGCGGCGCGTTGATCTGCCACGACTTCCGTTACCCCGAGTTGTACCGGGAATACAAACGGCGCAACGTGCAGTTGATGTTTCATTCCCATCACAACGGCCACCTCAAGAAGTCCAAGCTCCGTCGCACCGGCAATATCTGGGGCATGATCGTCCCGCCCACGATGCAGGGTCATGCCGCAAGCAACTTCATGTGGATCAGCGTCAACAACACTTCCGCTCGCGAATCGTGTTGGCCGAGTTTCTTCGTACGTCCCGATGGGATGATCACGGGTCGGCTCACGAACAACCGGGCGGGGGTGTTGATCTCGGCTGTGGATACACGGGCGAAGCTTTACGACGCCTCGATCTCGTGGCGCGACCGTGCACTGCGAGGCGTGTACCACAGCGGTACGCTGGTGCGCGACCGGCGGTCGATGAACCGGACGTCGCTATGAGGAAGTGTCGGTGGCGGGACAACGGAGGTCGGACATTCCTGTCCGCCAGTTGGCGGGTTGGAAAATCCGCCCTCCTGTTGTGGCTGGCGCTCGGATGCGGGACAAGCCAAGCGGCTGACAAACCGGCAGTCTGGGCGCGCGTGCAACTTCTCGAACCGCGCGACGCCCCTTACAAGGTTCAGGTCGTCGTTCGTCCATCTTACGGCACCAACATCAACTTCTTTGTCGGGCAGAGAATTTCGGAGCCCGTTGGCGGCCAGTATTACCCACCGTCTGCCGATGAATTGGCCGCGCGCGAAAAGGGAGTCATCGCAAAGTTCGCTCTCGATTCGGTAGTCCCTCCCGCGTCAACTTCCGTGAGCCAGATCATGGCCTGGCCGCTCTGGTCACTGAACGGCGGAGCCGTGCTCATCGCCAATTTTACCGGCAATCCCGTGGAGAACGTGACCATTCGTTTCTGGTCTCCCCAGCCGGTGAAAAGTCTTCGCTCGATACGGCAGCGCGAACTGAAGTTTTCGCAGGATAAGGACAAGTATGTTAGTTGCGCGCTCGCCGTGAAGGACGTGACCGACATTCTGATCGTCAACCCCAAGTGAAGCAGGCTCTCAATGAACCATCGCGATGCGAACATCACAAAACGGAGGGCGGACATTCCTGTCCGCCTGTCTTTCAGCGGTATGCGAAAGAGGCGGACACGAATGTCCGCACTCCGTTGGATTGTTCCGCTCGCCGTATTCGCGACATGCGCCTGTAAGCTCGACGCCCAAGATGCTGTCACCGCGCGCACAGGTGAACTGCCGGCGGATAGCCCCTACGTGGCGGTTAGTCTCGATACCGTCGCCAACGATCCGCTCGCGATTTCGTTCCCTTCGGATCGCGTGCAGGTCGGCAACGTCCCATTCAATCTCGTGAAGAAAGGCGGCGCGACACATCTCTTCCTCAAGCCGATCGGGTGGAACGCGTGGAAGGACGAGTCGGCCGAGTATCCCCACTACATCGCCAACTACGACAGCCGCGACGCCAACACGAACAATCCCGCCCGGGCGTTGCTCCGTGTACCGGTTACCGATTACGCCGCAGCCTGGCTGTTGGCCGTGGCGGACAAGGATGTCGCGCTGACGAACCTCGTCACGTTTCGACTCGGTCTGATCAACGGACAGGCACGGACGGTCTATCATGATTTCACGGCGACGATCCCGCGCGCGAACGAGTCGAAACCGGCCAACGTCGCAAAAGTCATAAAGACGTCTGCCGGCAACCTATTCCTGGTGCGCGTCCCCTTCGGCAAGATCGTCGCCCAGGATTTGCGCGTGCCGCCTTCGAAGATGGCAGACTCCAACCCGCAGCCACCGAGTTTTCTCGACCTCGACATCACGAAAGGACTCAAGGTTGTCATCAACCTTCCCGACCCGAACCGTTTCCAGCTTCGTCCGCTCGGTCCTTCCAGCGGCGTGCGCATTTACGGACTGACGCTGGAGAAATCGCCGATTCAAGTAACGGTCGGCGGCGCGGAAGTGGGCAACGTCTTCAATCAACCGCAAGTTCCGACCTTCCATCTCGACGTACAGAACATCCGCACTGGCAATGCGAAACATTCTCTGCGAAGCATCACGCGCAGCGATGAGGGAATTGTCAGCACGAATTCCCATCCAGAGTTCACGGTTGCAGCCGGTGCTTCCACGCGCCAGACGATCCAGATTCCCGTCAAGGAACGCGGTCATTACGCGGTGAAAATCCAGTTTCTCGCTGGCGACCAGGTCGTGGCCTGGCGCGAAACGACGATGGCATTGCTCGCGCCCGACACGCGGAAGCATCGCGACGAATCGCCGTTCGGCACGTGGGACTTCGGCGGCGTCCATTACACTCCCGACAACGCCGACGTGGTTGGCCCGCTCTACGTCAAGGCCGGCATGGGCTACGGCATGGCGCAATGGAATTACACGAAAGCAAAGCGGCAGCAATATGGCATTCGCGACGGCCAGGATTTTCGGATCACCACCGCCGACGACATCAAGCACATCCAGGCGCGCCTGACCAACGAACCGAACCAGATCATGTCCATCACGACGCCGACACGTTTCCTCACGTTCCACGAAACGGCGATCTCGGGCGAACACCTGACGAAGACGCCGGACATGTTCTCGGGCCGACCGCCGTACAAGTTCAACGAGGCGGAGGAGAAACAATTCAAAGCGATGTGGAAGGAGGCCGAGGAAAGTTTCAAACTCATCCGCGCGGCGTTTCCCGAAGCGGAGATTTATCTCGGCAACGGCGTGCCGCACGTCATCGAGGAATTTGCCCGTCACAAGTTTCCGCGCGAGATGATCATCGCAGCCGGCAACGAGAGCGGGAGTTTCATGCGTCCACCCGAAACCCAGCCGCTGGACTTCGTGAACAACAACTCGGGCATCTGGATATTCCGCCAAATCCTCGATCACTACGGGTACAAGGATGTTCCCGTCCGTCAGTGCGTCGAGATCGGATACCCCGGCTGCAATCCCGGCAACCTCACCGAGCGCACTCAGGCCGCGTACGTGGTTCGTCACATGATGCATTCGCTCGCATGGCGCATCCCGGTGATCCGTCCGATGTGCATCACCGACATGGGCAACTCCTACTACAACAGCAACTGGGGCTCGACGGGACTCTGTCGAGCATGGCCGGACCCGTCGCCGAAGCAGGTCTATGTTGCGTTCGCCACGATGACGCAGGTGCTCGACGGCGCGAGGTTCAGCCGCATCGTGCCGACGAAGTCCACGGCAGTGTATGCAGTCGAGTTCGAACGGAAGGACAAGACTTTCGTGACCGTGTTCTGGACACCGCGAGGTTCACGGCCGGTGACGGTCGAAGCGCCGGACGCGAAGAAGCAAATTGTGACGAACATGATGGGTCGCGAGAGGGAGGTCGAGTTCAAGGATGGCAAGCTTCAGATCGAGATCAGCAGCGAGCCGATTTACCTGCCGACGCCAAGACCGATTGCTTCTATCACTTTGGACGCTCCCCGCTATGATGGACGACCGACCGGCAAGAGCTTCGTGATTTCGTCCTTGAGCAAACTCTCGGAATGGAAAATCGAGAACGAGCCAAGAATCGAGTTGGAAACCTACAACTTCATGAACCCGCGTCGAAAAGGAAACTTTGCGTATCGCGAGGTCGCTGAGTTCGAGGGCGAGAAAAACATGCTCGAAGTGAAACCGAAGCTGCCCTGCGAAGGGAGTCCTTATCTCCAGATGTACTCGGTGCTCAGCCGCACCAAACCCGTCGAGATTCCCGGCCAACCCACCGAGATCGGCGTCATGGTCAACGGCAACGGCGGCTGGGGACGCTTGATCTTCGAACTCGAAGACGCCTCCAGCCAGCGCTGGATTTCCATCGGCGCAGAACAGTTGGGCGCACCGATGAAATGGATGGAAAGCTGGATCGGCGCGGACGCATTCAAGAAGCTCGACCCGAAGAAAATGGCCGTGAGCGATTGGAACAGCGACGACGCGTGGGGACGTAGTTTCATCAATCACGACGGCTGGCGCTTCGTTCGGTTCCCTCTGCCCGGCCAATACGACGGCGAAGGCTATCACTGGCCGAAGAACAGCCAGTGGCGTTTCAGCGGCGACGGCGTGGTCAAGTACCCGCTCAAGTGCACGAAGTTGGTCGTCACCATGCCAGAGAAAGTCTTGCACATGACCGAGTACGTCCCGCCGCCTCGGGCGGAGATTTATCTCAAGGATTTGATGGTGACGTATGAACCTGCGGAAATCGCTTTTGCAGGAGAGTAGTGATGAATTCGAGTCGGTGAGGGGCCGAGCTCAATTCAGCGGTCATAGCAGTCATATACCCCTTCGGGCCAACGTCTTTCATCCTATTTCCCGCAGTACTTGGCTGACCTGCGCGATGCAAGGTGTTTATGCTGTGGGGCATGAAACGGATTTCTCGACTCATCGGGCGTCACCTGGAAGGTGACGCGGAACCCACTTTGTCGTTGCCCACTCTCGGCGGCACCATCCGCCTGGAACGCACGGATGAGACGCTCACCGCCTATGGTGGCCTCGTCGCCTACAGTGCCTTCGTCAAGAAGCTCGGCTGGATCGCCGATCTGGCCCGCCGTTTTCCCGGCGAGCGCACCAGTCCCAACGCCCTGCCCGTGGCGGATGTGTTGCTCGGCTTCCAATTGACCTGTCTGGGCGAGGGACGCCGCTTTGCTCATGTGCGCTATGTCCAGGGCGATCCCGCCGTGGCCCAGGTGATGGGGATGACGCGAGTGCCGGGGGAGGATGCGTTTCCGCGCCTGATCAAGAGCCTGCCGCGCGCGACGGCTCGGCAGTGGATGGGGTGGACGGAGCGGGAGTTGTATGCGGCGTTGCCCCGGGAGTTCGTGGCCGATTGGGATGCGACGGTCAACCCCCGCTACGGGCATCCGGAGGAGGCGGAAGTCGGCTACAATCCGCACAAACCGGGTCGGCCGAGTCATCATCCGCTGGTGTGCGTGGCGGCGGGCACGCGGCTGTGTTTGCATATGCGCTGGCGCAAGGGCAGCGAGGTGAGCGCGGCGGGTTGGGTCGAAGCGATGGAGTCGTTGTGGGCGCACGCGACGATCCGCGAGCGGTTGAAGATCAATCGGGGGGACAAGGCGTTCGGGCAGGAAGAGATTCTGGCCTGGCACGAGACGGAGTATGCGCCCCGACCGAAGTATGTGTTCGGACTGCGGCTGACGAAGAACGTGGTGCGCGCGCTGGCGGCGGTGCCGTGGCCGTTGTGGGAAGGCCAGCCGACGGCGGGATTGGAGATGGTGGCCGAGACACGCGTGAAGCGGAGCGGGTGGAGTCGGGAGCGCCGGGTGGAGTCGGGAGCGCCGGGTGGTGTTCGTGCGGACGATGAAGCCCGTGAACGCGGGGCCGCAGGACGAGTTCTGGGCGATCCCCGAGGAGGAAGTGGTGGCGTACGTGACGAACCTGACGGCGGAAGAAGCCAGCGCGGAGCAAGTGGTACGAGTGGCGCGCAAGCGCGGCGACGCGGAGAACGTGTTCGACGAGATCAAGAACCAATGGGGGTTTCGAGGATTTTGCAGCGGTCGAGGGGTGGTGACGGAGATGGCGGCGCGGCTGTTGTTGGTGACGTACAACCTGTGGAGTCTGTTCGTGACGCTGCTGCTGGGTCAAAGCCATCGGGAAGCGATCACGACGCGGAGCGAGTTTCTGATGATGGCCGGGCAACTGACGCGCAGTGGGGGACAACAGAAGATGAAACTGGCGGTGACAAAGCAGTGGTGGAAGCGATTGCGGACTGGGTACGAGCGGTTGAGCGAATGGTTGAAGCGAACTGCGCCGCAGTTGGAATTGCAGGGCGAACTGAGTCGATTCTGGTCGCCGCATCCACTGCTTTCGCCCCAGGACTGGTTCAACAAACTGGCGCCCAACTGCGAGATTTAGGTTGAAGCGTTGTTTGCCGAAACCGGTGTATTCAAAGTGTTGGACCAGTTCGCCGCAACGGTCGGTGAGGATGTTGGAACTGCCGAGGTGGTCGCTGTGATAGAAATAGAAGACGGGGTCGTAGGTGGGGACGGCCTTTACTTCGGTGGTGGTGGCGAAGAAGATGGCCACGGTGAGAACGACGGCAACGACTGAATGGGAGAAACGGAGAATGGGGGAAGGAACGGCGGGAACGTTCAACGCTCAACGTCCAACTTTCAACGTCCAATGCAGCAGAGCGGCCACAAATTTCGCGAAGATCACGAATCAGCGCGCGGAAGAACGACAGACCGGAGTGTTGGCCACGAAGAAGCACGAAAAGCCACGAAAAGAGCCTGCTGATTCTTGTGCCTTCTTGTGCCTTTTTGTGGCCATTCCTCCACCAGATACGCAGCCAGGTTGGTCATGTTGCCGCAGGC
>Ga0187892_10011551_pt1 | contig 10780 bp, 19 predicted proteins | sample MA1701073metaG_FD_139345 | JGI IMG/M metagenome (GOLD analysis project Ga0187892, IMG submission 139345) | Bio-ooze microbial communities from a basaltic lava cave in the Kipuka Kanohina Cave System on the Island of Hawaii, USA - MA170107-3 metaG ...
GCGGCTCGTTATTCAGCCTTCCAAAACACCTCCGCGTCGAGCCCCGGAAGCCACGATAGACGAGCAGATTAATGCGCGGCTTGGGAACCATCGCCGCAAGCTTTTCCAACAACTCCAGCGGCTCGAAACAGATTGCCCGCGTTCCATCCTGCCAGGGACGCCGCAGGCGCAGCACGATCTTCCCGTCCGACGTCAGCTCGAGCCTTTCCTGAGCCAGAGGTGGTCGCAGCACGTAACGGCATAGATGCTCCAGACGGCTTCGATCTCCCGCCGGCACGGCAACGGCGGCGTGCAGATCAAAGCCTTCCCCATGTGCGTGCATCGGCCCATTGCCTTTGGCCTCGGTTGGGTACCTCATCTGCCCGATGCGCGTTACCCGCGCGCCTGAACGCGCTCCTGTAACCACTCGGCCGACGACAGCTGCACCCTGAATCCTGGCGTACAGCGGCCACTCGAGCTGCCGCTCGTCGCCCGCATCATCATCGGTGTTCGGCTCCTCCAGGTCCATGCCGTGGCGTTTGACCAGACGCACGATGCGGCGCGGCACCGTTGCCAGCAGACGTTCGACGTCGGGATCACTCGGCGCTGGAGATGGGACGAATCGAGCCGTGCCGCCGGCCTTTAAGCCAATACAGAAGGCGAGCCGCGCGGCTGGCTGTTCACCGTTCGGCGCTCGTGACTTTCACTGATTGTAGCGCGGTCTCAATTCCTGCCAACTCTTCGGGTACCGCCCGCCCTTTTCGTCGTACTTCTGCAGCGCGTCGACGTCCTGCTCCTTCTTGAGCAACGCACCAACGAACGGGATGTGCTCTTCGATCTTCGTGATGCTCATGCCCGAACGCAGCAGCGCACTGATCCAGTCGATCAGCTCGGAGGTGGACGGCTTCTTGCGCAGCTCGCCCTGCTCGCGCAGCCAGTAGAACTTGATCAGCACCTGATTGAGCAGCGTGGCGTCGAGATGCGGATGGTGCACGGCGATGATCTTGCGCATCAGCGCCACGTCGGGAAACTCGATGTAGTAGAAAATGCAGCGGCGCAGAAACGCGTCCGGCAGCTCCTTCTCGTTGTTCGAGGTGATGATCATCACTGGCCGCTGCTTGGCCGTGATCTCTTCTCCCGTTTCCAGAATCTTGAAGCGCATCTCGTCGAGCTCGAGGAGGAGGTCGTTCGGGAACTCCAGATCGGCCTTGTCGATCTCGTCGATCAGCAGCACGTGCCGCTCCTCCGCCGCGAATGTTCGGCCGAGTGCGCCGAGCTTGATGTAGCGCCCGATGTCGGCCACGTCGCCGCTGCCGAAGCGGCTGTCGTTTGGGCCTAAGTTGCCACCTCAGGCTAAGTGCGCGAAAACCAAAGGATCAGGCATATCCGAATGAGCTGAAAACGCTCGGCGACCACCTCCGTAAGCGCCGCCTCGATTTGGGACTACGCCAGTCAGACTTGGCGGACCGAATCGGGGTTTGGACCTCGACGGTCAACTATTGGGAGAACAACCACTTCACTCCCGCCGTCCATCACGTGCCCAAGATCGTCGCCTTCCTGGGATACGACCCCTTCGGGGCACCTCCCGACCGGTTCCCTGGCCAGCTCAAGGCGGCCCGGATCGCTGCCGGGCTGACGAGGAAGCAACTGGCTGCCCGGCTGCGAGTACATGCGGCCACGATTGCCAAATGGGAACGCGGCGAGGCACGACCGACCAGCCGAGCACGTGAAAGTCTCTGCGCCACATTGGGTTTGGTCGAGGTTCGGCCGTAACGGTTTCCTGTCGGCCTCGGATGAGCTATCAACTCCTCTATGCGGGCTGCCGATTTGCTTGATCAGGTAAGAGCGCTTCCTTCGCGCGAGCGTCGCCGATTCCTTACCGCGGTTCGAAAGTTGGAAGGGAAGCAATCGGTCAAGGCTCCGGGAAGCGACAAGCCCGTAACTTGGCCGGACGTTGAGGCGCGAGCGAAGCGTATTTTTGGTGATCGGGTGTTGCCGAATCTCGTTTTAGTCGAGCGTGACGAAGAGTCTGACTAGCGCGGGATGAGGCGGTACGCGGACAGCAGCTTTCTGGCGTCGTGCTACGTAACGGACGCGAATACCGCGCAGGCGAAGACCGTTCTGTCGGCAATCCACACGCCTCTCGCCTTCACCGACCTTCACGCGCTGGAAATGCAGAATGCATTTCAGCTCGGCATCTTCCGCGGGCAGCTCTCCGTCCGCGAAGCCGCTGCGGCGCGGGCCAACCTTCAGAAGGACTTGAGAAGCGGCCGCTTACTCAGAACGGGTTTGAAATGGCCTGCGGTATTCGAGGCTGCGGCGCGTTTGAGTCAGCGACACTCGAAAACGACGGGCACGCGGAGTCTGGATATCCTCCATATCGCTTCGGCCAGATCGCTGCGGGCCAAGGAATTTCTTTCCTTCGACGCCCGGCAGTTGTCCCTGGCAACGCTTCTCGGTCTTATATCGGCCGCCTGATTGATTGGGCCACCTCGCGCCACACAAGACGATAGAATCCTATGAAGACAGTCAGCCTCGAAAAGACGGATCTCAGCACCTGTGTTGGACAGGTGCGACGCGGTCGAGTGATCGTCTTGCGCAACCGCAAACCCGTCGCCCTGATCGTCGGCGTCGAAGACCTGGACCGAGAACAGATCGAACTTGGCAGCAGCGACAAATTCTGGCGTTTGATCGAACAGCGTCGAAGCCAGAAAACAATTGCGCGTGCGAAGCTGGAACGGCGCATCCGGCGGTCGTCGAGAATGAAGCACAGCTGAGTGGACGAGCCTGAAGGGCAGATCGAGCAGTCCTCGGCGCCGATGTCCGAATTGAAGATACCACGCGAGTACCACGGCTGGTGGCGGATCATCACCACCTCCCAATGGGTCGACGACTACCTCGACGATCTCGGACCGGCAGTGATTTCGCTGACTGGATGTAGTGACCGGCTGCGGATGCACACGCTGCTCGCGTACGTGAATTGCCGACCCACCAAGAGCGGGGTTCCGTTCGCCTGGAAAGGGTCGTGGGAGTGGGGCCCGATGTCCGGCAGCGGAAGCGTAAAGCTCCGCAAGGACGGAAGACTCGCCGGTAAGCTCAAGATCAAGAATGGCGACGAGAGCACCTTTATCGCAGAGCGAACCGACGAACCGGCAGAACCGATCCCCGATCCGCCGAGCTCCCGCGACAAATGGCGGCGTCGATGGTAGCAGCGTCCCGGCGATCACGTGACTCTGGCGGTGGTCGCACCAAGCAACGGCGCCGGGTGGTGGCGACTCGAGTGCGGAAGAAACCGGCTGGGCGGAAGACGGACATCCTCACCCGCCTCAGCGATGGTGAAGCGTCGAAAGTACTCCTCGCACTGGTGCAGCGGCACCCCGAGCTGAAATCCGAGGCCAGGAACCTTGCCAGCGCAGCGGTGCAAGCTGTCGATGCGGGTGACGTTGCCACCAAGGTTCGCGACGTCGTGCTCGGAGCAGATTTTGATGGCCGTTCTGGAGCGCATCCCTGGGGTTACGTCGAGCCGACAGAGGCGGCCTGGGAGATCTTGCAGGAAGCGATCGATCCGTTCTTCGAAGAGATGAAACGTCAGATCGAGCTCGGCTTCGAGTCGGCCGCCGTCGCAGTTTGTCAGGGAATCGTTGCCGGCCTCTATCAATGTCGTGGTGGTTCTGACCTGTTGGAATGTGCTGAAGATTTTCCCGAGGATGCTGCGGGCGACGCGGTTGCGACGCTCGCGCGAGCTAGCGCCGCCAAGCATCGGTACAGGTGGAACCTATCGCGAGAGTTCGTCGAGCAGATGGAAGATTGGACCAAGATGCTGGATCGAGCGAGTGGAACGCGGCGTCGCTAGCCTGAAGCATGGGTCAGTAGAACCAACGAGTCGTTGAGATGCACAAGGTGGCGGAGGAGGAGCTCAGGCTCGATGAACCAATCGAGCTTGTTGTGTTATCCATTAAGCAACGGGCGGCACGATGCCGGCTCTTGAACAGCAGCAACGTCCTCACGTTGCGCGCCGGCGGTTTGTGGACGATCGCACCAGGACAAATCGTCTCAGTTCGGCCAAGCAGGTATTGGCGTTACGGCGGTCATCCCTATCTGTCTGGGAAGATCGAGAGTTCGTGCATCAATGTGCTGAGGCTCGGCCTGGTGCCACTGCGACTGGAGGAAGAGGGGGAGTGGGATCCCACCGAGGAGTACTGGGGCGAGGGTCCGCCCGAGGCATGGGCTGAGAAGATAATCGCGGGCGGCACGCGGCCGATGTACGAGATGGAGCAGGTGCTCCCTGGGGCGGACCCAGACGACTGGGACAACGATCCGATCACCGAATCGAATGATCGAAAGGATGCCGGTGACTTGGCAGGTGCCCGGCAGATCCTTCATCGTCTCGTGGAGTCCGACCTTCGCTGCCTGGATGCGCACGCCCATCTCGGCAACATGGTCTTCGATCACTGGCCGAAAGAGGCGGCACGGCATTACGAGATCGGGGTTCGCATCGGTGGGCTGTCGCTCGGAGAGGATTTCAACGGCGTCTTGGCGTGGGGCTTGATCGACAACCGCCCGTTCCTTCGATGCTTGCACGGATACGCGCTTTCGCTTTGGCGCCTTGAACGATTCGCAGAAGCTGAACAGCTTCTCGAGCGGATGCTCTGGCTCAATCCCTCCGACAACCAGGGCGCGCGCATCATCCTTCCGGAGGTGCGGGCGCGTAAAGCCTGGGAATCGGATCGAGGTTGAATGCCGATCGATCGATATAGGTCCGCGCCAACGCCCGACCCTTCAGTGACCGAGGCTGCAATTGATGCCATTGCTCCGGATCAGCTGAGAGCCTTGATCCGCGACATCATTCCTTGGCTCGACGGCCCCACTCACGCACGACTCGTGAACGGGCTCGTTGATAGAGCTGCTCGCAATACGCCGGAGTGGGCTCCTCCGACACCGACAGCGCAAGCGATCGACGAGATCGTATCATTCGCCAATGTGGCAATCCGGATCGGTCACGCCGACCCGGCGGCGGTTGATCATTACTTGCGCCAGGGGTCGAACGCGTTCCTCGCGAGGGATTACCCGGCAGCCGCCGCGATTCTGGGCGCGCTACTTCCACCCCTCGATCGTGGTCAGATCGACCTTGGCCAGCATGAGATGCTCGATGAAGTGTTGGGTGTGAGCCTCATCGACTGCGTGACGCAGTACGTCGTTGCCGTATACATGATCGGCTCGATTCAGAGTCGTGCCGAAACCGTGTTGGCCGCCATCGACGAGATTCGAGGGTTCGGTGGCTTCTCGCAGCCGTTGCGCCAAATGGAGCGGATTGCGATTGAAAAGCTTCCTCACTTCGAACGATTCGTGCGCGATTGGTGCGCACTCATTGAGGCGCGTGCCCGTCGGGAACGTCAGAGCGAACGGGACTCCGACGTTGATCGATGGCAGCGTGAGGTTGTCGAACGTCTCGAGGGAGCGGACGGCCTGGCCAGGATTGGACGATCGACCAAGCGGGCCGATGATTTGCGCGCCTGGTGCGAACTTCTCGTCGCCGCGAAGAACTGGAAGCGGGCGCTATCGGCCCACGAAGAGGCTGCTGCCATCGTAAGCAACAAGCCGCAATCCGTCGGTGAATTCCTTGACGGAGCTGCTCTCGCCGCCCAAGAGCTTGGTCATGGGGATCTTCCCGTGCGGCTCGGGCACGTCTGGCGCACGGCGCCAAGCATGGCGCGCTTGTGTCGCTGGCTGGGCTCAGCGACCTCTAAAAAGGATGTTCTTCGCCGAGCGACGGATGCACTGGCGGAATGCCCAGGGCAAGCTGCTCGGCAGCGTGCCCTGCTGCTGGTGATCGTCGGGAATCACCATGCCGCTGCCGAACAGCTGGCGAGCGCTCCGGGGCTCGGTTGGTCCGACAGCGATCATCCCGGGCGCTTGTTGTTCGGGCTGTTCAGCAGTCTTTTTGTGGGGACGCGCTTCGACGCGGCGAGCGCACGCAGCTTCGAGGAATTACTTGCGACTTCCAAGTTGGACGAGCCGCGATTGGCGGAGCCGGACGTTGCATCTATCATCGAGCTCGCTGGTGTCACAGTACCGAGGAGCGACGAGAGCCGTGAGGCAGTGCTGAGCGCGATGCGCAAGGCGGCGGAGAACCGGATCGCGGCTGTTATCGAAGAGAAGCGGCGACGGCATTACGCACACGCGGCCAAGCTGGCTGTGACCTGTTCGAAGATCGATTCGGTCGCGGGCTCTGCATGGATCACGAGTATTCGGCGCAAGTATAACCGATATCCTGCGTTGCAGCGTGAGCTCGCGAAACGTTGACGAGCCATGCTGGCCCGCAATCTGGGTTCGACTACTGGTTGTCCCGTGGCCCCAGATCTTGCCAGCTTTTCGGATGGCGCCCGCCCTTGGCGTCGTATTGCGTGAGGGCGTCGATGTCCTGCTCCTTCTTCAGCAGCGCGCCGACGAAGGGAATGTGTTGCTCGACCTTCTCGATGCTGATGCCGGAACAGAGCAGGGCGGTGATCCAGTCGACCAACTCCGCCGTCGACGGTTTCTTGCGCAGCTCGTTCTGCTCGCGCAGCCAATAAAACTTGATCAGCACCTGGTCGAGCAATTTGGCGTCGAGGTGCGGGTGGTGCACGTCGATGATCTTGCGCATCAGCGCGACGTCGGGGAACTCAATGAAATAGAAAATACACCGCCGCAAAAACGCGTCGGGTAACTCCTTCTCATTGTTGGACGTGATGAGCACCACCGGACGATGCTTGGCGGCGATCTCTTCCTTCGTCTCGATAATCGTGAAGCGCATCTCGTCGAGCTCGCGGAGGAGATCGTTCGGGAATTCCAGATCGGCTTTGTCGATCTCGTCGATCAGCAACACGTGGCGTTCCTGAGCGGCGAATGCTTCCCCGAGCGGGCCGAGTTTGATGTAGTGGCGAATGTCGGAGACGTCTCCGCCCGAGAATCTGCTGTCGTTCGGGCCTAAGTTGCCACCTGCGGCTAAGTGCGTGGAAACCAAAGAATCCGAGATATCCAGAAGAGCCCAAAACGCTCGGCGAGCACCTGCGGAGGCGGCGGATGGATTTGGGACTTCGTCAATCAGATGTGGCGAACCGAATCGGGGTTTGGACCTCCACCATCAATTATTGGGAGAAGAACCGCTTCAATCCGGAGGTGCGGTACGTGCCCGAAATCGTCGCTTTCCTGGGATATGACCCGTTCGGGCCACCGCCTGCTTCGTTTTCCTTGCAGCTCAAAGGCGGCGCGAGTTGCCGCCGGTCTGTCCCGGAGGCAGCTGGCTGCCCTGCTCGGGATACATCCCGGAACGGTGGCTGAGTGGGAGCGCGGGGATGCGCGACCGAACGGACGGCTTCGGGATCGGATCAGGCAACACCTCGGTGTTTGACAGGTCGCCCGGCCAGTTGTATCCGCATGACCCCTCGCACCGGAGCCTGCCCAACCTCACCAGTGTTGCGACATCATCCATGGCGCGGTAACACGATCATATGCGTCATAACATTCGGGTCGCTTTGTCGCTCCCCCAGCCGGTTGTGAGCGCCGTGGATGAGTTGGCCGAGCAACGCGGTGAGAGCCGGAGCCACTTCATTGCGACGCTTCTTGCTCGCGTCGCCTCCGCCAAACGTGACCGCGAGATCCGCGCCGAGATCGACGCCCTGTTCGCCGACCCCATAGTACGCGCCGAGCAGAGGGACACCGCCGAAGCGTTTCTCGGCGCCAGCCCATGGCAGCGCGAGAAGCCGTAGTCCGACAAGGCGATGTGTTCTGGGTGCGCCTCAGCGGTAGCACCGGCTCCGAACCGTGGGGGCGCCGCCCGGTGGTCGTCTTGCAGCACGACCGATTCAATCAGACCGAGCTGAACACTGTTGTGGGTGTCGCCATCACGACCAACCTGAAACTTGCGGCGTTCCGGGGTAACGTGCGGCTACGGAAGAGCGAAGCGAATCTCCGCCGAGCGAGCGTCGTCAACGTCACGCAGATTCAGACGATCGATCGCGCACGGCTGGAAAGCAAGATCGGTTCGCTGACTCGGACTCGCTTGCGAGAGATCTGGCGTGGAGTATTGCTTGTCGTCGAGGTCAACGGCGCTGCGTGATGCAGGGGCATGCCTCCATGGCAAGGGTTGACTCTTGGATAGCGCCACTTTGGCGACGTTGATCGACAACCGCCCCTTCCTACGCTGCCTCCACGGTTACGCGCTCTGCCTCTGGCGTCTTAGACGATTTTCAGAAGCCGAAAGAATTCTGAGACAGATGCTGTGGCTTATTCCTCTGACAACCAGGGTGCGCGAATCATTCTTCCCGCGGTGCAGTCGGCCGAAGATTGGGAGCCAGAGCGATGGTGAGGTGCCGACGAACCCAGTCCCTCCTCAGAGTCTACTGATTGTACCGCGGTCCGAGTTCTTGCCAGTTTTTCGGATAGCGCCCGCCCTTCTCGTCGTACTTGAGCAGCGCGTCGACATCCTGCTCCTTCTTCAGCAAAGCGCCGACGAAGGGGATGTGCTCTTCGATCTTCTGGATGCTCATGCCCGAGCGCAGCAACGCGCTGATCCAGTCGATCAGTTCCGAGGTCGAGGGCTTCTTGCGTAGCTCGTTCTGCTCGCGCAGCCAGTAGAACTTGATCAACACCCGCCTTCGCAGCCAGCTGCTACGGCGGGCAAGCCTGGTCGAGCAGGTTGGCGTCGAGATGCGGGTGATGCACGTCGATGATGCGCCGCATCAAAGGGACGTCGGGGAACTCGATGAGGTGGAACACGCAACGCCGCAGGAAGGCGTCGGGCAATTCCTTCTCGTTGTTCGACGTGATCAGCACGACGGGCCGTTCCTTGGTGACGACTTCCTCGCCGGTCTCGATGATCTTGAAACGCGTCTCGTCGAGCTCGAGCAGCAGGTCGTTGCGAAAGTCGAGGTCGGCCTTGTCGACCTCAAGAGCACGTGGCGTTCTTGCGCGGCGAAGGCCTGTCCGAGAGGGGCGCGCTTGATGTAACTGCTGATGTCGGCGACGTTGCCGCTTCCAAAGCGACTGTCGTTGGGGCCTAAGTTGCCGTGTGCGGCTAACGGCCCGGAAACCAAGGAATCCCGCCTATCCAGGGCCGCTTCGGACTGTCGGGGACCGCCTGCGCGCCCGGCGGCTGGACTTGGGACTTCGACAGTCTGACGTGGCGCAACGCATCGACGTTTCGACCTCTACGATCAACTATTGGGAGAACAGCCACTTCAGTCCTCGGGTGCAGCACATGCAAGGCATCGTCGCCATTCTGGATGACCGCCCCGGCAGCGGCGGGCCGCTGCGATTATGCCCGCGAACCGCGCCCGGTCCGTTATTGCTGTACGGCTGCTGGAGTGCAGTGGCAGACGACGGCTAAAATAGGACGCTGTGCCGAAGTGGCTGATTCAATACTCTGCCGGTCTCGAGAAAGCGATTGATCGCTCTCTGCGGGCATCCGACTACGCGAGGGTGGTTCGTGAGGTCGGTGCCCTTGCCGAGAATCCTGGCCCGCCAGAGAACGCTCGGCGTCAGCTCCGCGAACCGGTATCATGGTGTCCGGATGCAACGTGGCGTATCTCAATTTCGGGTCGGTTCCGTGTGCTCTACCGGTTCGACTCGCAAACCGTCTATGTCTTGTGCATGGCGGAAAAGGGGAACGAAGCGCTGGAAGAGGCGTTGGTGATCTTCGCATCAAGAACGAGAGGTGACGCATGACGGCTTGGGTGTCCCAGTCGGAAATGGAGGACAAGGCGCGGCAGAAGCTCGACAGGACATTGCGGGAGCTATGTGCGAAGGGAGACCGAACGCCCGCCGACGAGCATGAGATCACCGAGTGCCTGGCCGAGGCGGCGCAGTTCGGAATGGACGTGAACGTCTATGCCAAGCTGCTCGCCGGTAAGAGTGCCGCCTGACGGCGCGTCATATCCGACTGGACGATGTTTGGCCTGGAGATGCCGCGAGAGCACCACGGCGGGGGCCAGCGGACCGAGCGAGATTCGAATCGCTTCGGCGTCGCGCAGGACGTGAGGGCGTGTGGACATCGCTTGCGTATCATCTGTTCTGTAGTTGCGATCTCGCTCGCATGCTCGTGCCGGGGAGCCGGTGAGTTCCTGCGCGACCCGGCAGGTGATGATCGGGTCTTCGCCGGAGACCCGGCTGTGTTCCTCGGTAAGGAAGTGATTCTGCAGTTTCGTTGGGGCGACCGCGAGGCCTACGGCGCGGCGATCCGATGCATAATCTTGGAGGGGTTGCCCGACGCGGTGATCGTCAAAGGGCTACGATCGACTGAAGGCAGCTATCCTGATCTGTACTCCAAGTTACGACGGGTTGCGAGGCTCCAGCCGATTGCTGGCCGTCCCGACGTGTTTCGCGTTCGCCGCGACCATATCAACACGATCTTCGAACCGCGGCTTGGATGACCGGGGAATGAATCCCGCCATCCAATCGCTGTCGCGACTGACAGCTATTGATTGTACCTCGGGCCGAGCTCTTCCCACTTCTTCGGATAGCGCCCACCCTTCGAGTCGTAGGCGCCGAGCGCGTCGACGTCCTGCTCCTTCTTGAGCAGCGCGCCGACGAAGGGGATGTGCTCCTCGACTTTGTCGAGCGATACGCCCGAACGCAGCAGGGCGCTGATCCAGTCGATCAGCTCCGCGGTTGACGGTTTCTTGCGTAGCTCGTTCTGCTCGCGCAGCCAGTAGACCTTGATCAGCACCTGGTCGAGCAGCTTCGCGTCTAAATGAGGATGGTGGACGTCGATGATCCGGCGCATCAGATTCACGTCCGGGAACTCGATGAAGTAGAAGATGCA
>Ga0187892_10011552_pt1 | contig 10779 bp, 10 predicted proteins | sample MA1701073metaG_FD_139345 | JGI IMG/M metagenome (GOLD analysis project Ga0187892, IMG submission 139345) | Bio-ooze microbial communities from a basaltic lava cave in the Kipuka Kanohina Cave System on the Island of Hawaii, USA - MA170107-3 metaG ...
AACTCCGTCTTCTTCACCCGGGCGCAGAAGGGCGAGCATGTCAAGATCAGCGACTGGCTCGTGCTGGAGTAGGGCCCATGCGGCGACCGGGTACGCCGAGGGGACCGCATCCGGAGCGCCCTTCAGTGATGTTGCAATTCCTTGAGCGCAGACCGTCCAGGCATCCTTGAAGTACAGGATCTCTCCCTCCGCTTCGGCGGCGTGGTGGCCCTGAACGGCGTCAGCTTCTCAATCGGGCGCGGGAGCATCTCGGCGATCATAGGCCCGAACGGCGCCGGGAAGACCACCATCTTCAACTGCATCAGTCGGATGTGCGTCCCGGATCGCGGCCGGATCCTCTTCAAAGGTGAAGACCTCCTCGAACTCCGGCCACACGATGTGGCGATGCGCAAGATCGCCAGGACGTTTCAGAACCCGGAGCTGTTCTCCCGCATGACCACCTTGGACAACCTGCTGCTGGGACGGCATTGCCACATGAAGGTCGGCCTTGTGGGAGCCGCCACGCATTCCCCGGAGACCATCCGTGAAGAGCTTCGTCACCGCGAGCAGGTTGAGCGGATCATCGAGTTCCTCAGGCTGCAACCGGCGCGGCACCGGATCGTCGCCGACCTGCCGTTCGGTACGCGGAAGCTGGTCGAACTGGGCCGGGCACTGGCGATGGAGCCGGAACTCCTGATGTTGGACGAGCCGTCAGCCGGGATGAACCCCGAGGAGAAACAGGACCTGCGCCTCTGGCTCCAGGACATCCGGCACGACCTGGGGATCACCATCCTGCTGGTGGAGCACGACATGAGTATGGTCATGCAAATCTCCGATACGGTCCTTGCCTTCAACGACGGGCAGAAGATCGCCGAGGGGCCCCCGGAAGAGATTCGGACGCACCCGGAGGTCGTGCGGGCATACCTAGGGGACGACGCGCAGGGTGCTGACTATCCGTAACATCGAGACCTACTACGGGCCTATTCGCGCGGTGGGCGGCGTCTCCCTCGAGGTCCGGGAAGGGCAGTGTGTGGCCCTCCTCGGCGCCAACGGCGCCGGTAAGACGACGATCCTGAGGACGATATGCGGTCTTGTGGAGGACCAGCCCGAAAAAGGCGTGATCGAGTTCTTGGGGACGCGCCTGAACGGCCTCTATCCGGAGGAGATCGTTCGGCTCGGGATCGCCTATGTCCAGGAGGGACGGCCGATCTTCGAAGAGCTGACGGTCAATGAGAACCTCATGCTGGGGGCGTACCTGCGGCGCGCCTCACCGGAGTTGGAACGGGATCGTGCGAGGGTGCTGGACTGGTTCCCGATCCTCGGGGAGCGAGCACACCAAGTCGCGGGCACCCTTTCGGGGGGAGAACAGCGGATGCTGGCGATCGGCGCGGCGCTGATGGCCCGTCCGAGGCTCATGCTGCTGGACGAGCCGTCCCTCGGGCTGGCGCCGCTGCTCGTGAAGCAGATCTTTCAGGTCATCAAGAAGATCAATGACGAGGGTACGACGATCCTCCTCGTCGAACAGAACGCCAGGATGGCGCTCCGGATCGCCGACTACGGCTACGTGCTCGAGGGCGGCCGAATCGCCCTGTCGGATACGGCCACGGCGCTCCTGGAAAACGAGAGTGTACGGGAGTCGTACCTGGGTACGGCAGCCGACGCCTCGCCAAGCGCGTTCAGGCGCACCAGGCAGAAACGACGGTGGCGGTAACGTGCTGTGCGTCGGCGCGCGACCAAGCCAGGGTCCGGCCCCCGCTACGTGTAGATCGCCTCGATCAGATCCTTGTACCGCTCAGTGATGGCTTGTCGCTTGACCTTCATGGTCGGGGTCACGTCGCCGTCCTCCGGGTCGAGTTTCTTGTCCACGATCGCAAACCTCTTGATCGTCTCAACCTGTGAGACGGTTGCGTTGACGCGTTCGACCTCGCGGTTGACCAGCTCGTAGACCTCGGGCCGCTTCGACAAATCGCTGAACGTTGTGAACGGGACGCGGCGCGCCTGGGCGAAGTCGGCGACGTGCTCTTCGTCGATCAGGATAAGTGCCGCGAGGTGCTTTCGACCTTCCCCGATGACCACAGCGTCCGCAATGTATGGACTCGACTTGAGTTCGTTCTCAATCGGTTGGGGCGCGATATTCTTCCCGCCGGCCGTGATGATGAGGTCCTTCTTCCGATCGGTCAGCGTGAGAAACCCTTCGGCGTCCACCTGTCCCACGTCACCCGTGTGCAGCCACCCGTCCTGAAGAGCCTCAGCGGTCCCCTGCGGGTCCTTGAAGTACCCCTGAAATAGGTGGCGTCCCCGGAGGAGAATCTCTCCGTCCGCGGCGAGCCTGAGCTCGGAGCCGGGGATGGCCTGTCCCACCGTGCCCAGTTTGATCCGATCGCCCAGGTGAGCGGTGGCCGGGCCGCAATTCTCGGTCTGCCCGTACACCTCCTTGATCGGGACGCCGATGCTCCGGAAGAATTTCAAGATGCCGGGCGAAACCGGGGCGGCGCCCGAAAACACGTACCGAACCCGGCCCAGCCCCAGATGCGCCCTGAGCTTCCTGAAGACGGCGAGATGCGCCAGTCCGCCGAGCAGTCGCATTGACGGGGGCACCGCCTCTCCTGCGAGGCGACGCGCCGCCACTCGGCTGCCGATTGCCAACGCCGCCCCATAGACCCGCCGCTTGAGCCACGTGGCCCTGTCCATCCGAAGAGTGACCGCGGAATAGAACTTCTCCCACACCCGCGGCGGGCCGAAGAAGATATGGGGGGAGACCTCTTGCAGATCCTGGGGAAAGGTGTCGGGGCTCTCGGGAAAGTTTACGGTGTAGCCGTAGCGGATTTGGCCAAACGTGGTGAGCACCCGCTGGGCGATGTGCGACAGCGGGAGGTACGAGATCGTCTCGTCGCTGTCGAAGATCGGTCCCACGGCGCCCAGCATTGTTGTCGCGAAGAGTAGCGTCTCGTGGGAGAGCATGACGCCCTTGGGCGGGCCGGTCGTGCCAGACGTATAGACCAGGATGGCGATGTCCTCGGGTTTTCCCTCGCCGAGACTTGTCTGACAACGGCCTGGGTCGGCGGCATCCTGTTCCTGGCCCAGCGTCAGGAGCTGGTCGAGGCTCATGACCGTCGGGTCTCGAAATCTCCTGAGCGCCCTCGCTTCGATCACGATGATCTTCTGCAACAGGGGAAGGCGACCCCACACCAGAAGGATCTTCTCCAGTTGTTCCTCGTCCTCGACGATACACAGGCGGGCGTCGGAGTGATTCAGGATATGCTCACATTGCGCGGGCGAACTCGTGGTATAGATGCCTGCGGTCATTCCACCCGCCGCGATGATCCCCAGGTCGCAATAGAGCCACTCGGGTCGGTTCTCCGCGATGATCGAGACGCAGTCGCCTCGGCGCAGCCCGAGAGCGATCAGCCCAGCAGCGACCTCCCGGACGCGCTGGCCGTATTCGCGCCATGTGATCTGCCGCCAGCGGCCGAGCTCCTTCCGCCTCAAGGCGACCCGGCCGCCATACCGGTCCACCTGCCGAAAGAAAAGGAGGGGAACGGTGTTTGCGCCCGTGCCACTCATGCTGCGCTCACCCAAGCCAATGCTCGCATCCTCGCCGATGCTCCTCGCCGACCGTCGAGGACCCCTTAGTGGGCCGAAGACTCCCACCCGGTACATCTCTGACCTGATCCGAAGTCCCGTTCGTCGGAGCCATCTGGGGGAGAGATTGGACATCGCGCATCCCGGCTAAGTTGGGTCCTCCTGGACATGTTTCCCCCTGAACGGCAAGAGATCCTTGCGCTGAAAGAACTCCCTCACTTCAGGATGGACCGGCCTGCCGAGAAGTCCATCCAGGTACCCACGCAACTTGAACGCCACCGCGCGCTGGTTCCCCTTCCATCGCTCACGAGGGTAGGCCAGAAGAAGACTCACCGCGGCAAGCGGCAGCGTCGTCATCCAGTGCCATGGCCGTCCATGCTCTTTCAGAAAGAGGATGGTGCTCCGCCCGGTGAAGTAGGCTCTGGGCGGCGCATACCCACCCCCCGTGCTGGACGAGATCTTGTGCCAGACCTTCGCTCCTGGGACGACCGCGCTGGCGATCCCTTGCCTCGCCGCCCGGTAACAGAAATCTGTCTCGTCGCCAACCATGAAGTACTTTGGATTGAAGCTGCCGACCGATGTGAAGACCTGACGTTTCACCAGCATGCAGCAGCCGGTGATGGACTCGACTCGTTCAATTACTGTCCCTCGCCTCTCCCAACCGAGAGGTCTCCGCGCCACCTTCTTGGCCGTCACGTCACGAAAGACGATGGAAACCCCCGCGCTCCAGATCCTTCGAGGGTCCGACGAGTAGTAGATCGTGGGCCCGATGATCCCGCAATCGGCCTGCGACTCGGCCGTTGCCACCAGCTTGTCCACCAGCCGGGGCTCCACCGTGACATCATTGTCAAGGAACAGGACATACTCAATGTCAGATTGCTGGAGGACATGCGTCAGCCCCAGGTTCCTTCCTCTGGCGACGCCTAGGTTCTTTGGCGAGGAGATGACGTGGACCTCGGGGAACTGAGCCGCAACGGCTTCTCGGGACATGTCGGTCGAGCCGTTGTCCACCAGAAAGACCTCGATATTCGGGTACGCCAGGCCGCGGACGCTCTCCAGTGTTTCGAGAGTGCTGCACTTGTCGTTCCAGTTCAAGATCAGGACGGCGACCCTCGGTGGTCCACCCTCAGTCATCCGATCCCCATTACGCTCTATTGAGACGCCGACCGATCTCCTCCGTCAGCTCTGCCACTCGCACACCCTGCGTGACGGGAACCGGCGAAGGGCCACCCGTTCGGATCGCTTCATAGAACGCCTCGATCAAAGCGTGGAGGCCAGGCCAACTGCGAACCTGGCCCGTAAGGACGTCAAGCGCATTCCGACCCGCGCCAAGCAGCAGTTGCGACGCCACACTCGCGGTCGCCATCCCTTTCGTGAGCCATCGATGCCCTTGAAACTCGCGGCTTTCGATCAGCGTTCCGGTGATCAAATCCACCTCCACCGCGCGCTTTGTCCCGAAGAGCGTGAGCCGAATTCGAAACGGGACTGCTCCTGCGGAATAAGTGATGCTGCTCGCGCCACCGGCGTGCTGGGCAACGAGACGCAACTCTGTCACTCTCGATCCCACGGTATTGGGCTGCCCGATCGCATGGATGGTCAGGATATCCCCCATGAAGAGCTGTGAAAGATAGAGTAAATGGGGGGCATCCTCCATCCATGGTCCCCACGGAAGTTCGGAGAGCCAGACAGGCCCACCAGGAAGTGCCCCGTGGAATGCATCGAGACCGATGAGTTGTCCGAGGCGACCTGCGGCAACGCGAGCCCGCGCCGCTCGAATCACCGGATCAAAGAGGTGATTATGACCGACTGTGAGAACTCGCCCGGGTTCGGTCGCTGATGCAATCAACGCCGCGTCTTCGGCCGTGAGCGCCATCGGTTTTTCTACAAAGACGTGACAGCCGGCCTTCAGCGCGGTACACGCCAAAGAGGCATGTGTTGCGGGCGGGGTCAAGATATGAACGGCGTCAGGCCGGGCCTGCTCCAGCAGGCTTTCCAGATCGCCGGCCACCAAGCCGATCCGGCCCCTTGCCGCGAGCGCATTCGCCCTACCGAGATCAGTGTCGGCCACCCCCACGATCTGGACACCCGGCAGCTTTTTGAGGATCCGGAGATGGACTTCTCCCATCCTTCCGCATCCGACGAGGCCCACTCGTATCATCGCGCTCGGACAGCCTCCGCGCGACACGCTGCCAGGAGCGTACCCCTGGTCTCAGCCGCCTTCATTCCCCGCAGGCACTGCAGGTATGCTCCTGGGCACTTATAACGCAGGGGGGTGTCCGCGCATGGTGAGCAAGGGAGACTCAGCCGCAAAGGCACAAGCCCTTCTGAAGAGTCGTCAAGTCGTTGCTCTGGGGCGGTCGGACCGAAGGCAGCAATGGTGGAGGTCCCAACGAGCCGGGCCAAGTGGAGGGTCCCCCCATCGTTCGTTAGGACGAACCGGGCCCCGGCGAGGATCCCTAGCATTTGTTGCAGGGTCGTGGTCCCGATCACGTCCTTGACCCGCTGGTCGGATGATCCATGCAGCAAACTTGAGCCCGCCGCACGGTCCTGCGGGAGGCCGGTCACGACCACCGGGAGCTTCCCCTCTCTCACAATGACCTCGATGCAGTCACGGAAGAACTCGATTGGGGCCTCCCTGCGGGGATCGCGGGTCCAGGGCGCGACCACAGCGTACGAGGACCAGCGTATCAGCGATCGCGCAGCATCTTCGAGTTGGCTCTTCAAGCTCCCAGTTAAGCGCGCACGGGCTGATGTGACTGGCACGCCGAGGCGTTCGGCAAACTGGAGATAATCCAGGGTCTGGTTGCCAGTAGGGGTGAGCACCTCCAGGGTTCGAGTCGCATCGGGGGCCACCCCCCTGGGATGACAGACCAGTATCCGGCCCGCGCGCAGCAGTCCGAGCCGAGCCAAATAGGCCATTGTCAACTTTCCGTAGATCAGCACGACGTCCGGACGCAGGCGGGACAAAGCCCGACAGATCAGGACATGCTCAAGCGGATTGCGATCTGCCCTGAGGCCCCCTTCCGCGAGCAGGTAGCCGTCCAACAAACCATCTTGGGAGAGCAGTCGCACGAGGTCCAGGTGGGACGATGGGAGGAGTGGAAGGACGCGGAAATGGGATCGAAGTATTCCGAACAGCGGCAGCGCCATGAGCAGGTCGCCAATCCCCGTGTATGTGATGAAGACGAGGACGGGGCGTGTATCTGTATGAAACGAATGAAGGTGAATTCTATTCTTCATAACAAATCCCGCGAGACGACCCGTTTGATGATCCTCCCCACCTCGTGGTCGAATGACCACAAGGTTCCCTCGGAGCGCGCGACATTAAGCCCTGTCCGGTTAAATGTTAGAAAAACAAAGGAAGGCACGGAGATACCCACGAGCTGCAGGAAGAAGAACACTGCCTTGCCACGGCGAGAATAGTATGCTATCCAGACTACGTCAACTTCAAAACCGACGAGCAGAGCCGGAGACACAACCGGATGACGGCATGGCATGGGCTCGTCGGCGCGACACTCCTGGCCGCAATGATGGCGACAGCCTGGGCGGCCACGGCCTGGCGAACCCTGAGGATCGCCAAGTACGGGATCGTAGAAGAACGGGACGGCGTGTGTTGGGGGCGCGGGGACCTCATGTTTCGAAAAGGGCGATGTTCCATCCAAGGGCCGGGAGTGTTCGGCGGCTGGGCAGCAGACGATCCGCAGCCGTTCCCCCGCGGGCCCAGGGGAATGGTACGCTGCGTTGCGCGCCGACCGCTCCGAGCTCTTTGAGGGACCTTGTGGAGCAGGCATGCGCATCATGATGATTTCCGCCTCCGTCGGTGGACCAACCATCTCAGGTGGGGGCGGCGGTCTTCACGTCCGAAGCTTGGCTCAAGGGCTCACCGGACGCGGGCACAGGATCGCCGTCCTCACAAAGCACTCTGCACGCCAGCCGATCCCGCTTCCAGGGGTTGAAGCAACATTTTTCACGAACTCCGTTCTTCCGGCAGTGCTGAAAAAGGCTCTCCATATCGATCCCGTTGTCTACCTCGCCACTCTGCGCGTTCTCAGGACTTGGCGCCCTGATATCGTCCATTCGCACTCCCTTTTCAATCTCTCTTTCGCACCGATCATGGCCGCTGCTCATCTCCGGAGTCCCGTTGTCGTCACTCTCCACTCATATTGGCCTGTCTGCCTGCGTCACGGGTTCTGCTACAATGAGGATCGTAGCTGTCGGCAACGCTATGTCCGGGAGGTGTGTGCGCCTTGCCTGGCGCGTGGGCTGAGGCACCGGATGGGGGTGCGCTTCCCAATTCCGCTCATCAGCTTGGTCCTTCCTCTGGCATGGCAAGCGCGCCGACGTGTCCTCCAGCGGGTCGCTCGGTTTATCGCGCCCAGCGAAGCAGTCGCTCGGAGCCTAAGAGAGTCCGGCTTCTCAGCTGACCAAATAGTGATCGTTCCGAACAGTCTTCCGCAAGGCGAATTGTTCATTGGCCCGCCACAACAGATCTCTGGGCGACCCCGCATCGATCTGCTGTACGTTGGCCGACTGGCCCCAGAAAAAGGTGTACAGTGCTTGCTCGAGGCGCTTACCTTGGTTCGGCGGGCGTATCCGGATTTGAGACTGACCGTGGCGGGTGATGGTCCCTTTCGGCCAGAGCTAGAGCGATTGTGCGCATCACTGGGGCTCACGACGGCTACTCGGTTCATCGGCTTCCAGCCACGATCCCGCCTATTGGAGCTGTATGCCGAGGCCGACATCGTGGTGATCCCCTCCCTCTCCGAGGTCTTCTCCTATGTTGCGCTCGAGGCGGCGGTTGCCGGTGTTCCGATCGTGGCGACCAACGTGGGAGGGATGTATGAGATCTTCGACGAAGAAGCGATCCTGGTTCCGCCTATGGACTCGGCAGCTCTCGCCCGCGGCATTCTCGCCGTGTTGTCCGATCCGGCATCGGCCGTTATCCGCGCAACAAGAGCCCGTGAGCGGTCTTTAGTGCGCTTCACCTTTGAGGAGATGTTGGATCGTACAGAGGCCGTCTACGCCGAACTGCTTGACGATGAGATGGAAGGGTGGAGGGTCGGATCTCTTCGCTAGCACCTCCCTCGCCCGTTTGCTTGCAGCCGTCTCAGGGTGCTCACGGGCGTTTATGAAGTGGGCAAGCTTTGGCAGGTGCGTAGGCCATTGCCCTGAAGAATCTAGTGTAGCGGCGTATCCGGGAATGCAAAGGCGATGTGGAGCACAACTATGAAGGCTCGTCTGCGGGGAATAAGGCGGAGCCTACGTGCCCTGACAATCTGGCATCCCTATGGACGGGCCTATGCGAATCTCCGCTGGTGGCGGCAGCTCCTCACTGCCGCCTTTGTCCCTCCAGAGGTCGGAAAGGGACGGTCCTCGCAGGAGGTCATCTCCCTGATCGTGACCTGCGATCTCGAGCTCGATCCCCCTTGGCAGAAGCGCTCCTGGGAACAACGGAGTTCCCGCGGACTTAAGGAAGGCCTTCCTCGCCTCCTGGATCTCCTTGATGCGCACAACATCCGTGGGACCTTCTTCACCGAGGGCCTACTGGCCAGAATCTCCCCCGAGTCGGTGTGTGAAGTCGCACGGCGAGGGCACGAGGTGGGATGCCATGGCCTGGCGCATGAAAGCTATGGTGGTCCTTACCGGATTGACGAAACGGTGCCCCACCCCCCCACTCTTCGGGGAGCGGCTGCGAAGGAGATTACCATCCGAAGGGCGAAAGACATGCTCGAGGAGCTCGTTGGAGTCCAGATCCGATCCTTTCGCGCTCCCTTCCTCCACATCGATTCGGAGTGTTCTGCCGCGGTCGCGAATGCAGGATTCCTCGTTGATTCGTCGCTCCAGAACGGGCTCTTCGGGTACCTGTCGGCCCCAAGCCATCTTGATCCGGGGAAGCCTCTGCTTCGGCCGAGGGGCAACCTGCCACCGCACCGGCTCATCGAGATCCCCGTTTCCGTTGATACCCAGCCTCGCCTACGATGGGATCGCCCCTTTGGTTCCGTTGACCAGGCGCTTCAAACGCGGTCAGTCCTTGAGCGGATCATTGCTTCGAGCGCGCAGGCTGGCGTCTCCCCCACCCTGGTCTTCCTTGTTCATCCGTGGGAGTTCGTGGAGGGATTCCCAAATCCGCTTGGAGTGATGTACGGACCTGCTCGCGAGGAGCGATTCGACCGACTGCTCGATTCCGTAACCGAGATGGCTCCCGTTCGTGTCACCACAATGGGGGCCTTTGCGTCGGAATGGGAGCAAACCCGATGTACTTGGCATGCCGACGGCGTGCGAGGTGTATCGTCTCCTTCGGTAGGCCAGGGATGCTAGCAAATGACGCCGTCGAGTCCCACGCCCGCAAGGCGACCCGATTTCCGTGCTCGGCCACTCGCTGAAAGAACAGAAGTGGAACCGTGTTCACCCTGACGCCCCTCATCGGGCCTCTGCCGACTCCGTCAGTCCTCTCCTCACGGCCTGACTGCCACCCCATGCGGGTCACCGCCGAGCGCCACCTTCGCGAGCACCCTCCCGGACTCGGTGTCGATGACCGAGAGGCCCGGCTCGCTCCCTGACAGGAGCTTCGGATCCCCCGTCACGGCCTTGCCACGAAGCGTGACAAATGCCTTGCTACCATCCGGGGAGAAGGCAAGGATGTCCGGTTTGTCGCCCACGTCAGCGATGCTCCGTACGACCCGATCACGGTCGGTCGCGAGAACCGAGATCGTGTTGGACAATCGATTGACGATCCAGGCGAACTTCCCGTCCTGGCTCACCCACACCGAGTGGGCGTCCCGTCCGGCTGAAATCGTCTTCCGGACCCGATCCGTCCTCGTGTCAATCACCCCGACCTTATCGTCGAAGCCCCTCGCCACGTAGACCTTCCGGCCATCCTTCGAGATGGCGAGGACGATCGCGCCCTGAAGCCCTGGCACCCTCCGGACCACCTCTCCCCTTCCTACATCGATGACCGACAGGCCCCCGCTGACATGAGCGACGTAAGCCTTCTTTTCATCCGGCGTGAAGATCGCCACCGAAGGGATCGACCCGACGGAGAGCGTCTTGGTCGCGGTCAGGGACGCAGTCTCGACGACGGTGACGGTCTCATCGCCGGTGTTGGTGACGTACAGCAGCCGCCCGCTCGGCGATCGATTGACGCCGTGAGCCCCCTTTCCCGTCGGGATGGTGGCAACAGTCTTGCGGGCTGCCGCGTCGATCACCGCGACCGCCCCG
>Ga0187892_10011555_pt1 | contig 10774 bp, 5 predicted proteins | sample MA1701073metaG_FD_139345 | JGI IMG/M metagenome (GOLD analysis project Ga0187892, IMG submission 139345) | Bio-ooze microbial communities from a basaltic lava cave in the Kipuka Kanohina Cave System on the Island of Hawaii, USA - MA170107-3 metaG ...
GAAGAAGGCACTTGCGGCAACGGTATCGTCGAGGCGGGTGAAGAATGCGACTTCGACGACCTGAGCGGCGCTACCTGCTCCGTGCTGGGCTTCGATGGCGGTCAGTTGGGTTGCTCCTCGGGCTGCACGTTGGATTCGTCCGACTGCAACGTCTGCGGCAACGGCGTTCGCGAAAGCGGCGAAGAGTGCGACGGCAGCGATCTGGGTGGTGCCAGCTGCGCCGATCACCGTTGTCTGTCGGGCGCGCCTCGCTGCACCTCGGCTTGTACGCTCGACGTGACGACCTGCTCGCAGTGTCCGCAATGCGACAGCGACGGCATCTGCGAAGCCGGTGAAACTTGCGACGATTGCCCGAGCGATTGTGTCCGCGGCCGCGGCGCCGAATGCGGCAACGGAGTCTGTGAAGTGGCGGACGGCGAAGACTGCGTGACCTGTTCGCAGGATTGCAACGGTGATCAGAGCGGGCTGCGCCGCCGCGCGTTCTGTTGCGGCCTCGGCGGTGATCGGCCGGTAGGCTGCGGCGACTGGCGCTGCGGTGCACTCGGCTTCGAGTGCACAACCGAGCGCGCCAGCTTGTCTTGCTGCGGTGACGGCGCCTGCGGCGGCTCCGAGAACGACAGCAGCTGCGATCTCGACTGTGGTATCGGACCGCGTGAAGCCGTGTGCGGCGACGGCAACTGCGAGCCGGGAGAGAGCAGTTGTTCGTGTGCTTCGGACTGCGGCCCTCCGCCGGTGGAAATTTGCGACGACGGCCTCGACAACGATTGCGACGGCTCGGCCGACTGCAATGATGCGGACAACTGCGGCGGCAGTGCGCTATGTGTCTGCGCTGCGGCGGGAAGCGCGTGCGACCGTCCCGGTGATTGCTGCAGCTACGATTGCGTTGGGAAGCTGAGGAAGAAGACCTGTCGCTGAGTGGGTCGTAGCTCGTCGCTCGCGGCTGAGGCCACCATCCTTCGACACGGCCGCTCGGAAGCGGCCTCCTCAGGACGACCGGAAGGTGAAGTTCCCAAAAGCGACGAGCAACGAGCAACGCCTCAACGAATCGTCACCGTCCCATTGCTCCCGGTCACCGGCACCAGGTTGCCGTCGACGTCCGATACCTCGGGAAGATTTTCCAACACGATCGTCCGCGCCGGCGCCGCCGGCATGATGCGAAAGTCGCAGGTGACCACCACGCCGTCGGGAATGGGAAGCGTATTGGTGAACCCCGCGACGCCGATGCGTATGGTTTCGCGCGGTGGAGCAGGGTTCACAATTCCGGAGATCAGCATCTTGTCGGGAACCGTGCCTGGGCCGATCGATGGATCGAGGGCGCAAGGAATGCCGTCGGTCTGCACGACGCGAATATGTGTGGCGTCGTAAGTGATGTCGGACGACAACGCGACAGCGATACCATCGCTTGCCGACAGCGTCAGCGGAATCCGCACGACTGCCCCCGGCAGACCGCTGCCGCTGCCGAGGTCGAGTCGCATTATCGCCGCGGGCGATGGTGAAGGCGTAGGAATCGGAGTCGGGCAACCGTTCAGGGCGAAGTTCAGGCCGGCGACGATCTCGTCGACAGTGATCGCGCCGTCGTTGGTGCTGTCGCCTGCCATGCAGTCGGCGACCGGTCGTGTTCCCAACCCGATGTTGAGCGCGGTGACGATCTCGTCGACGGTCACCATTCCATTGTGGTCACAGTCGGCAGTGCAGTTCTGTGCAGCGGCCTGCGCCGCCAGAAACAAGAGATTCAACAGCCACAACCAGCGCATGCGGAGCTTCATTCCGCCGCGGCGGCGAGCCGGGGGCTCTCACTCGACAGTGATCATCCCGTGGCTGCCGCCGACGACCACCGAATCACCGAGCGCATCCGAGCCTTCCGGATGGTTCTCGAGGACGATCGTGCCGCTGGCTTCGGCGGCGACGGCGAATTGGCAGGAGAACAGCAACCCATCCGGTAAGGCGAGAGAGCTGGAGAAACTGATCAAGCCGATTCGCAAACGCGCCGTGGTGCCGGTCTGCGGCGCCACGTTGAGCAGCAACATCTTTGCGAAGGGAGTGCCCTGGCCAAGACCGGGGTTGATCGTACAGGCGATATCAGGGTTCTGGACGACGTTCACCTTCGTGGTGTCGTAGAAGATGTCGTTCGAGGTGGCAGTCAGCGTGTCCTCGCTGCCGACGAGTGTGGCTGTGATGACGACGTTTGCGCCGGCGCTACCTGAAGTGCTGCTGAGATTGATCGCCGCGTCGATCCCGCCCCCTGGCGTGTCGGTCGGCATCGGTTCGGGCGTGTCCGTCGGCTCAATGGCGACGGTATTGGTCGGCTGCTCCTCCGGAGTTTCGGTAGGTTCAGGCGTATCCGTCGGCTCGGGTTCCGTTGGTGTATTTTCAGGGGTATCGGTTGGGGTGACCTCGGCAGTTGCGGTTGCCGGCATCATGCCGTTGGTAGGGGTCGGCTCGGGTGTCTCGGTCTCGGTCGGCCCTTCCGTTTCTGCTTCTGTCGGCGCCGGCGTCTCGGTCGTTGCGGGTTCGGTGGGCGTTTCGGTCGGCGTTTCGGTATCCGCCGGTGTGTTGGAAACGGCGACAGTTGCGGTCGGCGGAGGCGGGCAGCCGGTCAGTGCATTGTTCAGGGCGGTGATGATCTCATCGACGGTGATGCTGCGGCTGCCATTGGCGTCACCGGCCGTACAGGAAGAGACTTCGGCAATGCCGAGAGCGATGTTCACCATCGTTACGATCTCATCCACCGTGACGCTGTTGTCGCCGTTGCAATCGCCGACGCAGGCGGACCGAGAGGCCGAGCCGAATGTCGGATTCACAGCCATGATGGCGACAGCGATGACATTCATCGCCGCGAGGCGGAAAAGATGGCGAGCGTTCATCAGCACCTCATTCTAACGATAAAGAAGAGGTATGGTACATCGTTCCGAGTAGGTCAACACGCCAAATAGAGTGTCGTGCGAGGTGGGAGCCGGGGAGGGTCCCGACCCGTGCGATTGTAGGCAGAGTAGGGTAATAGGCAGATTGGGTAGAGGATGCCGGGGGGCAGCGGCGAAACTTTTTCTTGGGTGCACATGCACATCACGACTTGGTTCGACTCCAACATCGGTCTTATACGCAAGACGAATCAGGACACCGTCGGGTGTTTCCCCGAAGCGTCCTTGTTCATCGTCGCCGACGGCATGGGCGGACGTTCCGACGGCGAGGTGGCGAGTCGTATGGCGACCGAGGTAATCCACGATCACTTTCCGGCCAACCAGCAGGCCGCTCCCGAGCCCGAGAAGCCGAGCGCCCTGGCGCGGTTGCTGAGCTTCGGACGTGCTGCCAGGCACGCCGTGGCGGACGGTGATGCCCGGCGTCTGCGTCTGGCGATCGAGGCGGCGAACCGCAGAGTCTACGAAGAAGGCCAGGCGCGTGAGGCGACGCAGCAAGGGACGATGGGAACCACGGTCATTGCATTGCGCTGCTTGCTGCCGCAGAGCCGCGTGCATTGGGCCTACGTCGGTGACAGCCGCTTGTATCGCATGCGTGGCGGTCGTCTGGCGCTGCTCACCGCCGACCATACTCTCTACGGCGAAGCGTTCCGCGAGGAAGACGAAATCCCTTCGGACTTGCCGCACACCAACCGACTCGTTCGCGCCGTCGGCATCCGGCCCGAGGTCGATGTGTCGACCGGCTCCGACACGCTCGAAGCCGACGATCTGTTCCTCCTTTGCAGCGACGGTGTGTCCGGCATGGTTCCCGCCGGCGATCTCGAAGCTGAGATGACCTCGGGCCGAAGCTTGGAGGATATCGGTCCGGCGTTGATCCGTCGGGCGCTCGATGGCGGTGGCAAGGACAACGCCAGCGCCCTGCTGATCCGGGTGTGCGTGGAGTGACGGCTCGCTAAAGTCCATGGAAGGCCGCGTTCTCAGCAAGAAGCTTCGCATCAAGCGGAAGCTCGGCTCCGGCGGCATGGGCGCGGTCTACGAGGTCGAGAACATCCACAACAAGACCAAGCTGGCCGTGAAACTCCTCAAAGAGGAAGCGGCGGCCAGCGAGGAGGTGCGGGCGCGATTCATCAGCGAGTCGAGCCGCATGTTCAGGCTCATCCATCCGAATATCGTTCGCGCCCTCGACTACGATTTCGAGGAAGGCTTCGGTGCCTACTTCACGATGGATCTCGTGCATGGCAAGGACCTGAAGCAACTCCTCGAAGAGGATCGCGACGCAGGCAAACCACCGTGGCCGATCGACCGCATCAAACGGATCGGCATGGAGGTGGCCTCGGCGCTCAATTATGCCTACTCCAAGTGGAGCCTGGTGCATCGCGACATCAAGCCGGCAAACATCTTGATCCGAGAAGAAGACGGTGCGGCCATCGTCACCGACTTCGGAATTGCCAAACGAACGCAACGGGTCGAGGGCGAGACCACCGACTTCACTACCACCGAGCGCTTCGTCGGTACGGTCCGATACTCGTCACCGGAGCAGTTGCAGGTGGAGGACCTCGACCAGCGCGCCGACATCTACTCACTCGGTGCCGTGCTGTACGAGATGGCTACCGGGCGCCGCTTCCTCGAGCGGATGAAAGAGAGCGAGATCCAGGCGCGGACGATGTACTTCCCGGACTGGGATTGGAAAGCCGAGCTGCCGTTCCCGGAAGGCATGGTGCCGGCTTTGCGCGTGCTGATTGAGGCATGCGTCGAACGCCGTCGCGAAAATCGCATCGCTACGGCAAGTGACCTCATGGAGCGGCTCGGCCGCTGCGACGAACGGCACATCGAGATCGTGCCGATTCCGAAACCGGTCGAGGACCAAACGGTAATCCCGGGTTTCGACGACATCCGCGGCAAGTTGCGGCAAGAAGCAGAGAATCTCCTCCAGCGATTGGCTGAGCTAGGCCAAGTAGCCGTAAGCGTCGGCGTCACGATCGAGCCCGAGCAATCAGACACGTTCCGGGCACGCCTCGAAGCCATCGCCCAGATCGAGAGAGCGGGTGCGTACAACGACGCCGTGCATCAACTCGGCGAAGTCGGTGAGCTGGTCGAGCGAGAGCACGGCGCCCTGCAGCAACGCGTGCGCGAGGCGATCGATCAATCGCGTGATGAGGTGGCGGAGGCGTGGGCTGACCTCGTGGCGCGCGCCAACGGCTTGATCGATGAGAGGCGAAGCTCTCGCTTCGAGCGCACATTGACCGAGATCGTCGCCTGCCTCGGCGGCGAGGATTGGAGAGCGGCTTCGGCCCGCCTCGCCGAAGCGCGTGAGGTACAGGCCGAAGCCGAAGCCAATGCGCGCCGGCTCGCCGAGCGTGAAACGCGCGAAGCCGTCGAGTCGGTCCGCCGCGCCGCCGATCAGCTCGCGCAGAACGACTCCCTGCCCGCGGGGTTCGACCGCGCCGCCGTCGAAACGCGGATCGAAACCGCGCTCGCCGAAGGCCGCTACGCGGAAGCGCGCGCCGCCGCTTCGACCGCGCTCAACGGCCTCGACGTCGCGCGCACCGACTGGATCGGCCGCCAGCGTCAACGCGCCGTCGCCGCCCGCGATGCAATGACTGCATTCCTGCGCGCCCTCGACATTCAGGCCATGCCGGAGGCCGCCGCGCCGCTCGTGCGGCAGGCGCAGGAGCACGCGCTCAATGCCGATACGGCGATGCGAAACGAGAATTACACCGGCGCAGCCGAGAGCTTCGACAGAGCGCTCAGTAGCTACCGTGAGGCCCAGGAACGTGCGCGCCTCGATGGCTTCACCGCATCCCTCCGCGACCAGCATGGTGCCCTCACGAATCTCGAGCAGCTGCGGCAGCGCGCCGACGACGCTGGCATTGAATCCGCGGAAATCGACCTGACCCCCGCTCGTCGGGCGCTCCAAGAGCTCGAAGAACGCCGCCCCGAGCTCTCAGCCGAGGAAGCGCAGGCGCAGCTCGCCGCGTCGGCTACGCTCGTCGATAACCTGCGCGGGGAAGTCGAAGGCAGCCTGCGCGAAGCCATCGCTGGCGCCATCGGACGCGCGGCCGTTGCATGGGAAGAATTCGCCGCCGGTGCCGGACAGTTCGTCGGTGCAACGCAGTCTGAGGAGGTCGCCGCTGCCGTCGCTGCCGCACAGGCACGGCTCGCCGGTCAGGATCTCGAAACCAGCTTGCACGCACCGGCCGAGCTGCGCGGGCGCGTGACGCAGCTGCAGCTGTCGGTCACGAATGCGGCTCGCGCCGAGGTCGAGCAGCTCTTCGAGCGCGCCGAGGATCAACACGCCAAGATCGTCGCGCTGGATCCATCCGCATTGCCCGCCGGCATCGATTTCGATGAGCTGCGCCGTGATGTCGAACGCGAGCTGAACGAACGGCGCCTGGCGCAGGTCGATGAGTTGGCCTCCACCGCGCTCAACCAGCTCAGCGAAGCGCTCACGGCGTTGAAGCGCGCCGACGAGGAGAAAGCGCAGGCGTCGCGCCAGGGCATGGCCGCGGCCGCGGCGACGATCGACTCCGCCGAAGCGGCACGGGCGTCGCCTGCCGACGCGGCCGCGGCAGCCGCGGCACGCGAGCAAGGCGACTCCGCCTTTTCGGCAGGCGATCATCGCGCTGCCGCTGTTGCGTACGGGGAAGCGCAACGCGCGTACGAGCAAGTCGCGCGGGCGATCACCGAAGCGCGCGCAACCGCCGCCGAGCAGCTACGCGAGGGGCTCGAACGAGCGCGCGACCAGCCCCTCGAGGTCGTCGGTGAACTGGTTCGCCGCGGTGAGGGGCTGCTCAGTGGCGAAGCGAAAGTGAATGAGTACGAGCAAGTTCTCGCCGATCTCGAAGCGGGTCTGACGCAGGTCGGGCCCTTCAAGGCCGCATGCGTCGCGCAGGAAAAGTGCAAGTCAGCAGAGGATCGCGTACTCCGTCGGTCCCCGGCTGTACTCGCCCGACGCGCGATCCGACGGCGTGTGCAATCGACCACGGCGCTGCGAACGAAGGCCGAGACGGAGCTGCAGAAACGGTCGTGGGCGCCGGCGGCCGAGAGCTTCGCCGCGGCAACCGAAGCCTGGACCAAGCTCGAACCCGAGATCGACCGATATGAAAAGCAACCGCCGCGCCCGTCGTGGATGGTGCCGGTTGGAGTTGGTGTTCCGCTCGTCGCCATTGCCGGCATCGGCCTCTGGCTATGGACACAATCCACGCCGGAAGAGAAGGTGCCGCCGAAGCCACCGGTGCAAGAGCAACCGAAGGAACCCGAGAAGCCCAAGGTCGTCCCATTCAAGCTCGAGCGTCTGCAACCTGGCAGCGCGGATGTTTCAATGAAGGAAGGCGTCGCGCAGGAATTTGCGATCGCGGTTGCCGGCGGCGCTCCTGGTGAAAAGGCGGATCTCCGCTGGTCTCTCGATGGCAAGCCGCTGGACGCGAAGGACGTTCAATGGACGTACCGGCCCGACTTCAAGGCGGCGCAATCCGGGCCCCACGCTGTCCGCGTGCAAGTCGGCGGTGACGAAACGTCGTCGACGGAGTGGAAGGTACAGGTCGAGGACGTCAACCGCGCTCCGATCATCGTTGAGCCGAAGAATCCCGACCCGGTGAAGGTCGGTGAGACGGTGACGGTGCGTGCCGATGCGAGCGATGCGGACGACGATGCGCTCGAATACGCCTGGACCGTGGACGGCAAAGCGGCGGGGAAGAGCGAGCCGCAGCTGGCGTTGAAGGTCAGCGGCGATCACGAGGTTGCGGTCGCCGTCACCGACAAGAAGGTGGCGCAGGCGGTGACGGCCGCGTGGCGCGTCGCCGCGCTCGCACCGGCGCTGCCGCAGAAGTTGGAGATCGCCGTTCAGCCGGCGAGCCTCGGTACGGTGCAGTTCCGCAAGTCGCAGGAGTTCCGACTGTCACCGCCGGCGGACGCGCAGGGTCTGAAGTACGATTGGCGTGTCAATGGCGCCAAGGTTCAGGGAACTGCGCGCTATGTGTTCCCCAACGACGATGCGGCGCTGGCGGGCAAGTCGGTAAAGGTCGAAGTCAACGTCGTCGACGGCAGCGGCCGCACGTTCGCGAAGTCATGGCCGTTCCGGGTTGGTCTGCCGGCGTCTCCGAAGATCGGCAGCCCGAAGCCGTCGAGCCCAATCGAAGCGAAAGCCGGTTCGCCGGTCGAGCTGAGTCTGACCCCCGGACAAACGGTGGACGGTCAGACCTTGAGCTACCGCTTCGCGATCGACGGTGGCAGCGAGCAGACGGCGACGAATCCACGATTCCAGTTCACGCCCAAGAATGCGCAGCACACCATCGTCGCTCGCGCGGTCGACAACTTCGGTCAGAGATCGGATCCGATCACCTGGAGGATCTCGATCCCTGAGCCGCCGCCGGCGCCGGCCATCGGTCCGGCACAGGTGCAGGCCTGGCTCGAGAGTTACCGCACGGCGTTCGTACAAAAGGATATCAACGCGCTCAGTCGCATGATGCAGCTCAGCGCTGACAAAGCCGACACGCTGAGGAAGCAACTTGCTCTGCAGGAGGACCTGAACGTCGCCTTCAGCGGCGTCAACGTCGAGCCGCTGGGCAACGGTCGATTCCGCGCCAGCTACAGCCGCCGAGATTCGTTCACCAACGCACAGACCGGCAAGCCGTTTAACCCACCGGCTTTCCAGGTCCGGCAAGAGTTCACGACCATAGACGGACGCATCCAGTTAGTGAAGTGACGAAGACGGGAGAGACACCTACATGGCAACCGATGACGTTCACGACATTACCATCGTCGGCGGCGGGCCGGCGGGGTTATTCGCTGCCTACTACGCCGGTTTCCGCAGTTTGAGGGTGAAGATCGTCGACTCGCTGATCGAGCTCGGCGGGCAGTTGAAGGCGCTGTACCCCGAGAAGTTCATCTACGACTCTCCCGGGTTTCCGATGATCACCGCCAAGCAGCTGGTGCGGCAGCTCGCCAAGCAGATGGAGCAGTACCAGCCGACGTTGGCGCTCGGAGAGATGGCGCAGGATCTCACTCGCGTCGATGACAAGGTGTTTCGCTTGCGCACGGACAAGGCCGAGCACCTGACGCGTTCGATTCTAATCGCCGGCGGCATCGGCGTCTTCTCGCCAAAGAAGTTCGACAAGCCCGAGCTCGACGCCTGGGGCGGTAAGGGCGTCGACTACCTGATGCACGACCTGCACGACTACGCCGCCAAGCGCGTGCTGATCGTCGGCGGCGGCGACTCGGCGGTCGACTGGGCTCTGCATCTGCACCGCATCGCCGATCACGTCACGTTGGTCCACCGCCGCGACCAGTTCCGCGCCCACGAAGACATGGTGCGCAAGGCTCACGAAGCGGTGACGGTGAAGACGTTCTTCGAAGTGAAGGAGTTCCACGGCGCCGACCGCCTCGAAGGCGCCACAATCTACGACAACCGCAGCCGTGCCGAAGAACGTATCGACATCGACACGGTGCTCTGCTGTCTCGGTTTCCGTTCCAACCCCGGCCCGATCAAGAGCTGGGGCGTCGAGCTGGAAAACGACGGCGTCAAGGTCAACCCGGCGAGCATGGAGTCGAGTCTGCCCGGTGTCTTCGCCTGCGGCGACATCGCGCAGTACCGCAACAAGCTGAAGCTGATCGTCGTCGCCTTCGGCGAAGCGGCGATCGCCATCAATCATATCGCCGTCTACCTGGATCCGAAGAAGAAGATCTCGCCGGGGCATTCGAGCGGGGGGTGAGACATAACCGGAGAAGTCAGCCGGGCGGAGCGACCTCAGAATGAGGAAACAGCGGCGCTTCGTGTTCGGCTGCTTCGTGGCCCTCATGGCTGCCACTCTCACCCTCGTTGCGATTGAGATCGGGCTTCGCCAGTGGCCTTCGACCGGTCGCTATCATGTCTGGATGCCCAACGATGTGCGAATCTGGGATCCATCGCCGGCAAACATTCCCGGCGTGTACGGACGCAGCCGCTTCACTTCCAACTCGGAAGGAATCCGCGGGCGCGAGGTCGATCCGGCCGTCGACGAGTATCGCATCCTTGCCTTCGGCGGCAGCACCACGGAAGGCTTGAGGGTCGACGACACGGAGGTGTGGACGGCCATCGTCGAGCAGCGGTTGGGTCATACCGCGGACGGGCGTTCTACCTGGGTGGGCAACGTCGGACTCTCTGGGTTGAATAGCCGCGACCATGTTGTGCAGGTCGATCATCTGACGACGCAGTACCCGGATATCGAATGTCTGCTGCTTCTGGTCGGCGTCAACGATCTGGTAGTTGCGCTGGCGCAGGGGCAGCACTACGCACCGCCCGCTCCGCTGACGGATCCCGAAGCGCGTCGTGTGGTGACAGAGCGGGTGTTCGCAGCGGCACCCGGATTCCACCTCGACTGGGCCGTCGACGATCCCGCCGCGAGTCCTGCACGGCCGTACGCGAACACCGCGTTGTGGAGGCTTGCTCGCCGCGCGGTGAAGCAAGTCATCCGAGCGGTTGGCAGTATCCCGCTCAGCCAGGACGCCGAAGGACGAAATCTGAGGGCGTGGCGTGAGAAACGCCAGAGGGCGGGGCGCATCGCGGAAGACCTCCCCGACCTGACGCCGGCGCTCGCCGAATACCGCGGCAACCTGACGACTATCGCCGATCTAGCCAAGGCGCGGGGGCGGCGTCTGATCTTCATCACTCAACCAACCATCTGGCGCGCCGACCTGCCGCGTACTGCCGCCGATCGTTGTTGGCTTGGGGGCATCGGCAACTTTCAGGTGGAGCAATCTCCGGAGTACTACTCCATCGCGGCGCTGGCCGCGGGGATGCAGCTCTTCAACCAGGCCTTGCTCGACGTGGCCCGCGAGCGCGAGATCGAAGCGATCGACCTTGCCGCCCGGATGCCGAAAGA
>Ga0187892_10011556_pt1 | contig 10774 bp, 6 predicted proteins | sample MA1701073metaG_FD_139345 | JGI IMG/M metagenome (GOLD analysis project Ga0187892, IMG submission 139345) | Bio-ooze microbial communities from a basaltic lava cave in the Kipuka Kanohina Cave System on the Island of Hawaii, USA - MA170107-3 metaG ...
CGACCCCGTGCCGCCGCACGCGGCGCACGGGTCGTGCGACACCGCCACCACGCTCGGCCGGATCTTCTGCCGCGCGATCTGCACGAGGCAGAACTGGCTCATCGGCAGGAGCACCATCTGCGACCGGTCGCGGCGCGACTCCTCGCGCAGCGCCTGCTCGACCTGGCGGCAGTGCCGCTCCATGCGCATGTCGATGAAGTCGATCACGATGATGCCGCCGATGTCCCGCAGCCGCAGCTGGCGCATGACTTCGCGGGCCGCCTCGAGGTTGGTCTTCAGCGCCAGGTCCTCCGGGTTGGCCTCCCGCACGAGCCGGCCGCTGTTCACGTCGATCGCCGTGAGCGCCTCGGTCTGCTCCACCACGATCGAGCCGCCGCTCGGCAGGTCGACGGACCGCTGGTTGAGCTGTTCGATCTGCTGCTCGATCACGTACTTGTGGAAGAGGGGCGTCGCCCCGCCGTAGAACTGCACGCGGTCCTTGTAGCGCGGCATCACGGCGTCGAAGAAGTCGAGGAGCCGCTGGTGCACGACGCGGTCGTCCACGACGACCTCCTCGATCTCCTTGACGAAGAAGTCGCGGACCGTGCGCAGGACGATGTCGGTCTCCTGGTAGAGCACCGCCGGCGGCTTCGACTGCTGCGCGCGCTGGTCGACCGTCTTCCAGACCCGCAGCAGGTACTCGAGGTCCCCCTTCAGGTCCGCGGCGGGCGTGTCGCTGCTCGACGTGCGCACGATGAAGCCCATCTCGTCCGCCTGCCCCTTCGTGAGCTCGCGGATCTGCTGGCGCAGCTGGGCGCGGATGGGGGAGGACTCGATCTTCTTGGAGATGCCGATGTGCGGCGAGAGCGGCGTCAGGACGAGGAAGCGGCCCGGCAGGCCGATCTCCATCGTCACGGAGGGCCCCTTCTCGCCGAACTCGTCGCGGATCACCTGCACGATGACGTCCTGCCCCTGGCGGAGGAGGTTCTGGATGAGGCGCTTCGGGCGCTGCGCGCCGCGGTCGCGGGGCGCGAACTTGTCCTCGCCCGGCCCGTGGACCTCCGACACGTGCAGGAAGGCGTTCTTGTCGAGCCCGATGGAGACGAAGGCCGCCTGGAGGCTCGGGTGGACGTTCTCGACGCGCCCCTTGTAGATGTTGCCGACGAGCGTCTCGTGGGAGGAGCGCTCGATGTGGAAGTCGTCGAGCCGTCCGCCCGCCACGATCGCGATGCGGGTCTCCTCCTTCTCGACGGCGTTGACGAGCATGCGCGCCCCCTCGCCCGCCGGACCGCCGTTTCCGTTCGCCGCGTCGCTCACCGCGTCCCGACCTCCGTGTACGTTTTGCGGACGCGCGCCCGCGCCGGCTCGATCCCGATCGTGCGCAGCACCTCCTCGGGCTTCGCGGTCCCCGCATCCGTGACGCGGATGCGCAGGAAGATCTTCTCCCCCTCCGCCTCCAGCCCGATCACGTACTGGCGGATCTCGACGGTCTTCGTCCCCTTGTCCGACTTGCGTTCGATGCGCGCCTCGGCGCGGCCGAGGAAGTCGCGGATGCGGTCGGCCACGCCCCCGCCCTGGCCGGGCGCGTCGGCCTCGTACTCGACGAAGTCGACGAACGAGCGGGCCTGGCGCGCGAACGCCTCGACGCCGGTGACGGCGAAGCCGTCCGGGAGCTGGGCGCCGAGCTGCTGCAGGATGGCGCGGGGCGCGGTCCAGGTCGACAGCTCGAACTCCATGACCTCGTCGAGCGACTCGATCCCGAGGCCGAGCGCGGTGGGGAACGAGAGGATGGGATGCGGGTTGTACCCCTCCGTCATTCGCAGGGGGAGGCCGGTCCGGCGCAGCGCCCGCTCGAACATCCGCAGGACGTCATGGTGGGAGAGGAAGCGCATCTTCCCCGTCTTGGAGAAGCGCACCCGGTACGGAAAGATGTTCATGGCCGTCAGGCCACCGGGCGGCGCCGGGGATGCGGAGCGTCCGCCTCCGCCCCTCAGGGGCTTCGGCGGGATGCAATTTTTCGGTCTATCGCGGCGGGCGTCCGCCCGTGGCTCACACCGGGACTACTGCTTGCGTCCCCGCTCCTCCAGCGCCTTCTGCTCCTCGAGCGCCTTCCGTTCCTGCTCGTCCTTCTGGCGCTGGAGCTCCTCCTGGACCTTCCTCAGCCGGCGCTCCTCGAGCGTCTTGCGCTCGAGCTCCTCGAGCTCGCGCAGCTGCGCGCGCAGGTTCTGCTCCGACTCCTTCGCCCCGCGCACGATGCGCGGCGTGATGAAGACGAGCAGGTGCTCCCGCGTGACGCGGTCGCTGCGCTGCCGGAAGAGCGGGTTGATGAGCGGCAGGTCGCCGAGCAGCGGGATCTTCTTGTCCTCGTACGTGATCCGCTCGGTCACCAGGCCGCCCAGCACCGCCGTGCGGCCGCTCTCGACCATCAGCCGCGTGATGAGCGTGCTCGTCCCGACGCGCGGGAGGTCGATCGACACCGGAGCGCCGGCGGCGCCGAGGCCGGCGATCTCGAAATGCTCGAAGCCGGCAACCTGGGCATCCGAGCTCGTGCCGGTCAGCACTTCCTGCTGCGGGATCACCGTCAGGATCACGCGGTTCTGCGCCCGCAGGATCCGCGGGATCACGAGAAGCTGGAAGCCGACCTTGACGGGCGACTTGGCGCCCTCCGCGATCGTGAACTCGAGCCCGCCGAACTGGTTCGACTGCGCGCGGCTCTCCGCGTACGCGATCGTCTCACCGACGAAGATCGTCGCCTCGTGGTTGTCCAGGATCGACAGGCTCGGCTCCTGGATCAGCTTCGAGAAGCGGTCGCGCTTGAACGCGCGGAAGGTGGCGATCATCTCGTACGTGGTCAGGAAGAACGTGTCCGCCGTCTGGAACTCGTGGCCGATGCCCCAGGGCAGACGGGTCACCTGGCCCGTCGGCAGCCCGCTCGGGACGCCGTAGCCCGGGATGCCGGTGTAGGGCGGCAGGGGCTGCAGGGGCCGCGTCGAGAGCGTGATGCCCTCGTCCGCGCCGAGGTTGTAGTTGATGCCGAACGTCAGCAGGTCGTCGTTCGTCGTGCTGATGAACTTCACGTCGACGATCACCTGCTCCGGCGGCACGTCGAGGATCTCGATGATCTCCTTCACCTTGCCGAGCACGATCTTCGTGTCGGTGACGGCGATGGAGTTCGAAACGGGGTCGTAGTCCATGCGGCCCAGCACGGTCTGGCCGTCGGCCCCGCGCGTCAGGACGGCGCGGAGCATGGTGAGCAGCGTGAACTGCTTGATGACCTCCTCGGGGCTGGCCGGGGGAGGCAGCGGCCGGCCGTCGATCACCTTGTTGTTGGCGGCGTCGACCTTCGCCTTGTACTGCGTGGGCGGCTGGAGGTAAACCAGCTTGAAGAACTGGGTCTCCATCTGCTTCTTCAGCTCCTCCGCGTGGACGATGCGGAGGATGTCGAACTTCTCCCGCACGACCGTGAACTGGCCCATGGTCTTCACGACCGTCTCGAGCACGACATTCCACGGCACGTCGTTGACGGAGAGCGTGATCCTGCCCGCCACGTTGTCCGCCAGGATGATGTTCGCGCGCGAGATGCGCGCGATCAGGTCGACGACGCTCTTGATGTCGGCGTCCTTCAGGGCGAAGGTGACGCGCGCGGGCTTGCTGCAGCGGATGAGGTTGGGCTTCTCCTCGTCGACCATGCCGCCGACCTTGGCGAGGAAGGCGTCGAACGCCTCGCGCCACGGCATGTCCTTCACGATGAACTCGTCGATGCGGTAGTCGTCCGGGTAGTTGATGTAGTCGAAGATGAACGCCACTCGCGCGACCTGACGGCGGAACTGCTCGACGCCCTCCTGCACGGTGGCGTTGCGCAGCTGGATGCTCACGGTGACGTCGGTCCCCTTGAGCGCGGCCTCGAGGCCCTTCTGCATGGCCTCGCGCTTCAGATCGTCGGCCGTCGGCTGCTTCGTCGGGTCCTGCTGCGGCGCCCCGCCCTTCATGTCCTGTCCGAGCGCGGGCAGGATGGCCAGCGCCAGCGCGGCTCCCAGGAACAGCAACGTCCGAGCGCTCTTCATGCTCGTCTCCTTCATGCCAAAGCGGATGCCCAACCCCCTACCGCACGGCCTGCTTCTTGAGGCCGATCTCGCGGACCTCGCCCTTGTACGAAACGCGGATGCCGTGCGGCTGGATCTTCTCGATCACGACCCCCTGGTTCTCGACCTCCTCGTTCTCGCGGTACAGCTTCTCGTTGACCACCGCGAACGTGAGGTTGTGGATGACCTTGATCTGCTCCCGGACCTCGACCGGCCCGCCGACGATCTCGAGGTGCAGGAGCACCTCCTCCATCGACACGTTCGTCTGCGAGACCGTGCCGGTCAGGACGAGCATCTTGTCGCGCAGCTCGAGGCGCGCCATCGTCTGCGCCAGCTTGTGCTCGGCGGTCTTGATGATCTTCTCCATCTCGATCTTCTTGTCGTCCTCGTAGAACTCGGGCTTGGCGTACAGCTCCTTCAGCTGCTTGAGGTTCTCCTCGACCCCCTTGGCGTTGAGGGCGTTGTAGAAGTCCTCGATGCCCTCGAGCAGCATCTGCGCCCGCTTCACGAGCCGCTCGGCGCCCCCGTAGACCTGCTCGGCCTTGGCCTTGTAGCCGTCGAGCTGGTTCACCTTCACGGGGTCGCCCTTCACCATCGGCCGCAGCACCTTGAAGATCTTGAGGAACTTCTGGTACACCTTCTCGGCGCCCAGGTCGCCGGCTTTCACCAGCTTCTCCAGATCGTCGATCATCTTGCCGCACTCGGCGAGCTTCTCGCCGACGCGCTCCGGCGCGATGACCAGCGGCGGCTCCTTGCCCTTGGCGCCGGTATCGCGGGATCCGCGGCCGACCGGCGTCATCGCTCCGAGCTTCTGGAACGGGTCGCGGCGCCCGCGCGCGCTCAGCTTGTGCTCGCCGCCCTTGGCCTCGGTCGCCGTGGCGCAGATGACGTACTGGCTGCCCTCGCCGCTCTGCACCGCTTCCACGATGCGGCCGAACTTGTCGACGTACACGTGGACCGGCACCGGAAGGGTGCCGCTGTCCGACGGCATGTTCTCGAGGCTGACCTTCGTCACGAACGCGCGCTTGCCCATGTACGTCTTCATCACGGGCTCCTCGACGCGCAGCGTGACGCCGACCTGCGTTGCGCCGGGGCCGAGCATGGGATAGCTGATCTTGCCCGCCTTCGCCAGGTCGCCGCGCTGGCGCAGCTTGAGGAACAGCAGCTCGACCGACATGCCGATCTGCTGGTCGACCTGGAACTGGGCCCTGAGCAGCTCGCCCACCGGTTGATCCACCGTGCCGGGGAGCGTCACCTCGACGATCCGCAGGTCCTCCGCCGTGCGGATCTCCCACCGCCACTGCGCGCCGTGCAGGCTGCCGGAGCCCTCGAGCTTGAGCGGATCGAAGGTCTCAGTGAGCCGGGCGGTGATCTGCCAGCTCCAGTGCACCGTCTCCGCTTCCGCTCCGCCCTCGCCGGGGCGGGTCATGTCGAGGTCGCCCTCGTACAGGTAGTCGTAGCGGTAGAGCTGCCCCACGACCGGGCTGATCTTCTCGTGCACGAACCCGCGGTGCTCCCCCTCCTGCATGTACCGCATCCACGTGTCGATCGCCGCTGTGATCGGGGCCTTGTCCTCCTGCGGGGGCGCGGGCGTCGGGGGCTCCACCGGATCCTGCTTCCCCGGCTCGACCGCCGGATCGGCCTTCGGCGGGTCCTGCTTCGCGGGGTCCTGCTTCGCCGGGTCATCCTGCTTGACCGGCTCGCCCGCCTTGGGGGGATCCTGCGGAGCCGGCTGCGCCACGAGGAGACCCGCGGCCGCCACCAGCATGAGCAGCACCCAGAGAGCGGGCGAGCGTCCCATAAGTCCTCCCACGAGCTACCACCCCCGAAGACCGGTAATTATAGACCAACCCCCCCCAGTGTCAATCGATTAGAAAATCCCCGGCCGTCGGAAATGCGGCTCCCGACGGGCGGTCGGGCGATTCCTGTCAATCGATGTTGATTCTTCGGGCGTCCCCTCCATAGAATCGCGGCCGAGAGGAGAGGTCGAGATGCGGCTGACCGCCGCGTTCTGCCTGGCGGCGCTCCTGGCGCCGGCCGACGAGCGCGAGGATCTCAAGAACGCCCGCGCGGCGCTTCGGCGCGGCGACTACGCGGCCGCCGAACGGCTCTACAAGAGCGTCGCGGACGCCCGCCCCGACGCCTGGGACGTGCGCGCGCGGCTCGTCGAGGCGCAGTCCGCCGCCGGCAAGATGGCGGAGGCGGAGAAAACCTGCCGGGACTTCCTCTTCAAGCACAAGGACAGCGCCCCCGCCATGGCCGCGCTCTCCGGCGTCAAGCTCGCGCGCGGCGACGCGCAGGGCGCGCTCGACGCGGCGGGCGCGTCCGACGACGTCCGCGCGGCGGCCGCACGGGCGGAGGCGCTCGCCGCGCTCGGAAGGCGCGACGAGGCGGCGAAGGCGCTCGACGGATTCCCGAACATCAAGCGCGACGATCTGATGAAGGAGCCGCTCGTCGCCCTCGCCCGCGGGCTCGTCCTTCTCGACGAGCTGGCGGGCAAGCCCGACGCGTACAAGCTTGCGGTCGAGCGCATCCTGCCGGACATCCTGCGCGCCGACCCGGACCCGGCCGTGCGGGCGATGCTCGGGCACATCCACCTGTCGCGCCATCGCCGGGAGCCCGCCGCACCGGCGTTCGCGGAGGCGCTGCAGGCGAACGCCAACCTGACGTCGGCGCACGTCGGACAGGGCGCGCTCGCGCTGGAGGGGGGCGACTTCGCCGGCGCGATCGCCGCCGCCGACCGTGCGCTCGCCGTCAACGCGTCCCACGCGGAGGCGCAGGCCCTCAAGGCGCGTGCCCTCTGGTGGCGCGACGGCAAGGGGCCGCCGAAGGCGATGCTCGACTCGCCGATGGAGCAGGGGCGCATGCTCCAGGCGGGGCGCCGGTTCGCGGAGGCGGCGAAGGCGTTCGAGGCGGCGGGGGCGAATCTGCTCGCCGGGCTCAACCGCTTCCGCGCGGAGGCGAAGCCCTTCCAGCCGCCCGCCGACACGTCGGACGCGCTCGCGACCGACCTCGCGAAGCTCTTCGACGCGCTCGAGAAGGACTACGCGCGCGTCGGCCGGGCGCACGTCCCGAAGCGCGAGCAGCGCTGGCTGGAGCCGTGGCTCCGGGAGCTGCCGGCAGACGCCACGGTGATCGTGTGCGAGAAGCCCGCCGACGTCGCGGCGCTCTCGTGGGGCGTGCCGGGCGCGGGTGCGCTCGGCAAGGTCGTTGCGGTGCCGCTCCCGCAGCCGGTGTTCTCCTGGCTCGCTGCGATCGACGCCGGGCTGCGGCAGTCGGCCGCGCTGGCGAAGCACGGGCCGCTCCCGCGGTGGGCGCTCGAAGGGATGATGCAGGCGCCGAACGACCTCGCGCTCATCCTCGCGCGGCGCGACGGGACGATCCAGTCCCCCGCGGACGCCCCCGCCGCCGCGTGGCGGTGCGCGCTCGAGAAGGGGCTCGAGAAAGTCGACGCGGAGTTCGCCGCGTGGCTCGACGCGCGGCTCGCGAAGATCCGTTTCGTTCCGCCGCCGAAGCCGGACGACCGGCGCATCACGGACGCGGACTCCGACACGAAGGACGCGGCGAAGGCGGTGGTCGCGGCGCACGACGCGCTCGCCCGCAACCAGCTCGACCGGTGCATCAAGTACGCAAAGCAGGCCGTCGCGGCGGACGCGAAGTGCGCAGCCGCCCACTCGCTCCTCGGGCAGGCGCTCCAGAAGCGGCGCAAGAACGAGGAGGCGTACGAGAGCCTCAAGAAGGCGGCCGAGCTCGGCGCGGACGACTACCGCACGTGGTACGCGATGGGGGACGCGCTGGAGGACCTCGACGACGCGAAAGGCGCGATCGAGGCGTTCGGGAAGGCGAAGGCGGCGTTTCCGGGGCTCGTGCCCGACCCGGGCGGCGAGAACGTGCACCGGCGGCTGATGGCGATCCACCAGCGGGCGAAGGACGGGGAGGCGGAGATGCGCGAGCTGGCGGAACTCATGGCGTTCGAGCCGCTCAACGTGAAGGACCGGCGCCGGCTCGCGAAGCACCAGGAGAAGGACCCGCGCTGGTGGCGGGAAATCGCCGCGGTGCAGCCGAAGGACAAATCGGTGTATGATGGATTGGCCGCGATCCTGGCGTCGAAGAAGGAGCACGAGGCGGCGATCGAGACGCGCCTCATCGCCGTCGCGCTGGTCGAGGCGGGGGTGACGCAGGACGAGGGTCGGGACAAGGCGGACGAGTACTGCGAGATCGCGGCGCTGTATCTGGCGATGGGAAAGAAGGACAAGGCGCGGGAGTACGCGAAGGAGGCTCTGCGCGCCTCGCCGGGCCACGAGCGCGCGCAGAAGCTGTACGAGGAGTCCACGCCGTAGGCTGTATAGAAGGGCATCATGGGGCAGGAAATCGTCTACTGCGAGATCTGCGGCGACCGCATTCTCGTGCATGACTTCCAGAAGGGGCAGGCGATCACGCTCCTCAGCAAGAACTACTGCGTGAAGTGCAAGGAGGAGGCGATCCGCAGCGTGGGGATCGACGAGGCGATCCAGGAGGTCCCCGCGCCGCCGCCGCGCAGCAGTTCTTCGTCCGCGCACCTCAAGGCGCTGAAGACCCCCATGCCGATGTCGAAGGCCCACGGCCCGACGCGCTCCCTGAAGCCGGCCTCGACGGCCGGGATCCGCGCGCATCCGGCGCCGCCGCCGTCCAGCGCGAAGACAGGCATCATCATCGGCGCCGTCGTGGGGGCGCTCGCGATGATCGGCATCGCGGCGGTGCTCCTGTCCGGCGGCGACCCGGAGAAGTCCGCGAAGGACCCCGACGCCCCGCCGAGGACGTCGGCCGCGCCGCCGAAGCCGCCTCCGCCTGTCGACCGGGGGGCCGAGGCGATCAGGAAGCTGCGCGAGATGGCGGCGTCGACCGATCCCGAGAAGCTGCTCGCGGAATGCCGCGCGGCCGCGGAAGCCGTCGCCGGCACGCCGCACGCGGCGGAGCTCGATGCGATCGAGAAGAAGGCGCGCGAGCGGGCGGAGGCGTCGAAGAAGAGGCGCGAGTTCGACAAGCTGCTCGCGGACGTCGACGGGCTGCCGCAGCAGGACCCGCAGTTCCTGCGCTACGACGAGGCTATGGCGTGGATCAGCGCCGCGCTCGACCATGTGCGCGATTTCCCCGAGCGCGAGCCGGATGCCGCGCAGGCGCGCAACCGCTACGTCTGCGCGTTCAACGCGGAGGCGGACAAGCACTTCGAGGCGCTCAAGGCGAAGGCGGAGGGGTTCGCGAGGGAGCGGAGGTACGACGAGGCGGTCGCCGCGATCCAGGACGGCTACCCGCCGCAGTTCAAGCGCGCGCCCGCGTGGGCGGCGCTCGAAGATTTGCTGATCCGCTACCGGGCGATGCGCACCGAGAAGCCGCCGAAGGCGCCCGATTCCGCAGCGCCGGGAGGGAGCGACGGGTTTCCCGCCGTCGAACCGCCGGCCGTCGGCAAGTCGGCGAGCGTGTTCGACGGCCAGTCGATGGATCTCTGGCACTCGCTCGTGCAGACCGACGAGAGGGACGGCGCGTGGAAGGTGCTGGATGGAGCGCTCGTCGGCGAGAGCTCGACGCCCAACATCGACAAGAACAAGGGCGCGGCGGACTTCCTGATGCTCAAGTACGCGGACGTCACCGACTTCGAGCTCGAGTTCAAGATGAGGACGGAGGGGGAGGGGGCGGTGTTCGGCGGGCGGTTCGTCATCCGGGACAAGAAGGCGCTGTGCGGGCTGACGGCATCGGACTCGAAAGAGTGGGCGACGTACAGAATGTCGTTCGCTGGGCGCTCCATGACGGTCACGAGGGACGGCATCGAGCTGAAGACCCAGGGGGCGGACGAGATGCCGGCGGCCGGCCGGGTGTTCTTCGCGATCTACGCGGGGTCGAAGGCGTTCCTGAAGGACGTGAAGTTCCTGCGGAAGAAGTAGGCTTCCGCTTCAGATCGCTGTCTTCCATTCTGACGGCTCTTACTGGGTTCTGGGTTCTGATCCTGGTCATCGACAACTACGACTCCTTCACGTTCAACCTCGTGCAGGCGTTCGGGTCGCTGGGCGCGCCCGCGAGGGTCGAGCGGAACGACCGCGTCACGGTGAAGGACGTCGAGCGGATGAGGCCCTCGCGGATCGTGATCTCGCCGGGTCCGAAGACGCCGAAGGAGGCGGGCGTGTCGGTGGCCCTGGTGAAGGCGTTCGCCGGCAGGGTGCCGATTCTGGGCGTCTGCCTCGGGCATCAGGCGATCGCGCGGGCGTACGGGGCGGAGGTCGTGCGGGCGCCGCGGTTGATGCACGGGAAGACGAGCGGGGTGAATCACGACGGGGCGGGCGTCTTCCGCGGGCTGCCGAACCCGTTCGTAGCGATGCGCTACCACTCGCTGATCGTGGACGAGGGGTCGCTGCCCGCGGAGCTGGTCGCGACGGCGCACACGGAGCGGGGGGAGCTGATGGGGCTGCGGCACCGCTCGCACGCGGTGGAGGGGGTGCAGTTCCATCCGGAGAGCTACAAGACGGACGCGGGCGTCCAGCTGCTCAGGAATTTCCTCGATCTCTGATCTCAGATTTCAGATCTCGGATTTCGGTCCGCCCCGGCGCCGGCGCTCGACCTCAGCGTGTCAGACAGTAGAAAAAGCTCCGCCGTCACATCGGCGCACGCCCCGAGCCTGGCGGACGACCGGTAGTTCGTAATCAGCCCGCCGACGTTTCCTGAGGCCCTCCCCGCCCCTGGTC
>Ga0187892_10011557_pt1 | contig 10769 bp, 9 predicted proteins | sample MA1701073metaG_FD_139345 | JGI IMG/M metagenome (GOLD analysis project Ga0187892, IMG submission 139345) | Bio-ooze microbial communities from a basaltic lava cave in the Kipuka Kanohina Cave System on the Island of Hawaii, USA - MA170107-3 metaG ...
AGCGAAATTCCAAGGGGCGAGCCGTATTGGGGAAAACCCGACGTACGGTTCGGTCTATGAGGCGAAGTCAGCATGGGAGCAATCCCGTCGAGGCTTCACTTTAATAGAACTGTTGGTGGTGGTGGCGATCATTGCCATCCTCGCCGCCCTGTTGTTGCCAGCCTTGAGCAAAGCAAAGGACAAGGCAAAGACCATCTCCTGCGCAAATAACCTGAAACAGATCGGCGTCGCAATGCACACCTACGCGGGGGACAACAACGAGTATTTTCCCCCGTATTTGATGCAGGCCTACGTGGTCAACGGCTGGGGCGCATATTGGACGTGGATGCTCGCGCCCTATCTCACCCAGAAATCCGTGTCGCAATTCATGTTGGAGTCCGTCGGCCCGCCGGAGAAGTCGGCGCGCTTCTACATGTGTCCCGCCGAACCGTCCAAAAGCCCGACAGCCGAATCGCAGTATCTCTTCGGCGACTTCAGTTTGAACATGGACGTGATCGGTTATCTGCCGAACGCCGGGCCGCAAATTCCCGGTCTGAAACTGGGCTCGATTCGAAGCGCCACGACGACGTTTATCGCGGTGGATGGAAACAGCCCGCTCGCGCAAATCATCGGGCTTGGCATCAGCACCTTTCCGCACATCGATCCCGCATCGGGATTTTGCGTCGTGCCATTCCGGCACCAGGGCGGCGCGAACATTTTATATGTGGATGGCCACGTCGCCTGGACCAAATACGGGCGCTTGCCCGTGGCGTTCGATCCATTGAGCACAAGCGATCTGTGGCAGTGATGCGTTTCTGCTGGACGCAAGCCAAACCGATGCAACTTCTCAATTCATACCTGGCCGTTTTCGCACTTTCTGTCCAAGTGTGCGCAGCCGATTCGCCAACCATCTCGGGCCAGCCCATTGATCCCAAGATTTATCAGGGCTACGTGGAGGAAGGTTTCCTGCCCTTGCGTGGAGAAATGACCGACTTGGAGTTGGCGCAGAAGTTTGATCTGGCGCTGCCGGCAATGGCAGCGGTAAAAGCCGCCGTTGAGCGGAATGACGCCAAGGCGTTGGAGAAAGCGTTGGCGGACTATCTCACCGCCAAGTTGCCGCCGTTGACGATCACGCCCACCGGCAAGCTGACGCCCGAATCGAAAGCGGCGGCAGAGCGTTGGCTGGACGACGAACTCGAGTACCAGGGCTTCACGTACCAACTCGGCACGAACATGAACTTCTGGAACAGCGTCGCGCCGGATGCGCGCGACGCGAATTCCGATGTCGGTTTTGCCGGCTGGCGTTGGCTCGGCCCGTTATGTGTCGCCTACCAAGCCACGGGCGACGCCCGGTACGCGGAAGCGATGCTGACCTACGCACGCGCCTTCCACCACAACGCGCGGCCACCGGCCAAACGTCTCTCGTGGACGCTCCGTTCCTTCCGCGGGCCGTGGCACGACAACTGGGTGAGCACCAGACTACAGCCCGGGTTCATGTGGAAGGCCTGGCAATATTTCGGCAACTACTCCGGCATGACTGACACGGATCGCGTGATGTTCCTCAAAATGTTCTGGGAGCACGCCGATTGGAGTTACAACTTGATGGCGATCCATCGCAACGACACGTTCGAGTCGGCGCACGTGGGCGGCGCATTCCTGAACGTTCCGTTGAACCTGCCGGAATTCAAAGACACCAAAATCTGGGTCGACCGGATCCGGCAGCGGTACGCCGAGAACGTCCGCGACTCGATGCTCGATGACGGTGGCTCGGCGATCCAGCGCACCGGCTACAACTTCGGCGCCAGCGGTCCGTGTCTCAACGCGTATCACATTTTCAAGCAGCAGAATTGGCCGGTCGATCCGGAGTTTCATCGCCGACTCGAGCGCGTGTGCGACTTCTCAATGCATGTCCTATCGCCTACTTCGGAGTACGCGATGTTTGGCTCGGGCAGCCTTGGACCGTTGGAATCGATCATGCAACTCGCGGGGGAATTGTATCCCGAGCGCGCGGACTTCGCGTACGTCGCCAGCAACGGCAAAACCGGAGCGCCATCTGCGCGGACGGCCAAAGTGCTCTGGCACGAAGGCTGGCTCTCGATGCGCAGCGATTGGTCCACGAACGCGCTCTTCCTGGTGATGAACTACAATGGTTCGCCCAAGGAGACCCAAGCGTATGTCACCTCGGCGAACCTCAATTCGTTCGGTCTCTGGGCCAACGGCTGGCCGTACATGACCGACAGCGGCTGCACGGACGGTTACGGCGAGAAGGAATTCTGGGACTGGTGCATGCACACCCGCTCGTGCAACACCGTGATGGTGGATGATGAGAAGCAAGACCACGTCACGAACGGCGGGCGATTGGAAAGCTGGGCGGACATGCCCGGCTTCAGCTATCTCGCGACAGTCAGCACAGCATACCGGAAGCTGGGCGTCACGCATCGCCGCGCGGTGTCCTTCGTCCGGCCAGACTACTGGCTCATCTACGATGTCCTCACCGGCGACGGCAAACCGCACAAATACAGTTGGCAGGGTCATTTCCAGCCGTCGGACGTGAAATGCGATCTGGTAAAAAAAGTTACCTGCGCTACGCCGGCAGGAAACAAACCGCTGTGGGTTGTGCCGGCAAGGCCCGAAAGTTTTGTCTTGGGAGAGAAGAGCGGCCCAATCGTCACGCGGGAAGGCAACGAGCCGCCGCCCCGCGCGGCGACGCGCAAAATCGCGCCGTACATTTCACTGGAGAAATCAAATGCTGTTGAACCGTTCGCCTTCGGCGTGCTGCTGTACCCGGACGCGGATGCACCCACGATGGAAAGTCTTGCCGTCTCCGACAAGCGTGGCGCAGTCCGCGACTCGAAAGCGATGGGGCTTCGCGTGCGCCACGGCAAGAGCGAAGATTTGTTGGCCATGGCAACGGCATCCGGCTGGCGGCGTTACGGCGATCTCGTGACCGACGGCGAGGCCGCCTCTGTGCGACTGGTCGATGGCAAACTGATCGAGGCAGGGCTTGTCGGTGGCAAGACACTGCAATATCAGGACAAGAAGTTGATCGCTGTCGGGCCGGACATTACGTCGGTGCATGTCCGATTTGATGGGAATCAGCCGGTAATCCACGCGCAGGGAAGGGGACGAGTCACCGTGTGGCCGGGAAAAAAGATTGCGGTAGGTAGTTCAGCTTCGTTGAAGCTTTCCGCGCCACAATTCTCCACCGCGCCGAAAGCCATCGGCAAAGCCGTGGGCATTCCCGTTGTGATTCCTGATCCAGCCAAGGATGATTTGAACGATCCCGCGACGTATGTCGCTGCGTTGCCGTACCCCGACATGGTCGTGATCACGTGGCAAACCGCGCAACCTTCCAACGCCACCATCGAGTACGACGGGATTCGCACGACCAATCCCGAACCGTTGACCGAGCACCGCTTTCTCTTGAGTCAACTGGAGAAAGGCAAGACCTACAGGTTAAAGATTCTTTGCCAGAGCGAAGACGGCCGCGTCGGCAAGCTTGAGACGACTTACACGCACAAAGCGAGCAACTAAAATGCATTGCCAGCCGCAAAAAATATCCACGACATGACCTGTCGAAAACATGAGATGTTGGTCGTCGTTTTAGCGGCAAGCTCCGTTAGGAGCGTCCTGTTTATAGTAACCGGGCCCAGGATTGCATTAGCTCCGTTAGGAGCGACACAAGGCCGGACATGCCGCTCCTCTGGAGCTAGCTCTGTTGCGCTGGCGGCGAGCTACAAACATATCGCTCCTAACGGAGCTCATTCTTTTGAACGAACCCCGCCATGAACAAAATCGCTGTCCGCCAACAATCGGGCGACATCGTAGGCAACGACAATGTCATGCTTCAGCGCTCCGTGGACGAAATGGCCGCGCGCGGCGGCGGAGTTGTCGAGATCGGGCCGGGCACCTATACGATGCACGACTCGCTCCATCTTCGCAGCGATATCACTCTGCGCGGCGCCGGTCACGAAACGATCCTGTGCAAAGCGCCCATGGTCGAATCGCCGCTCGCGAACTACGAAGCGTACGGCCATTACGACATTTCCATCGCCGAGCCGGACAAATTCCGCGTCGGCATGGGCGTCTCCGTTTCGGGCAACAACGCACTTGGTTTTCTGCGGACCGTAGCCACACTGACCTGGCGCAAGGGCGATCGGTTCGGCCTCAGCGGCATGCTCAACTACGACTATTTCCCGACTAACGGCGGGGTTGTTCAATCGCTCTTCCCGGTAATCAGCGGCTGTCATGTGGAGAACGTCAGCGTCGAGAACCTGGTCGTGGACGGCAATGCTTCGGAGAACAAGCACATCGACGGGTGCCGGGGCGGGGCCGTGTATTTCATGCAGGCGTCGCAGGTCGCGGTGCACAATGTCACCGCGCAAAACTACAACGGCGACGGGATTTGCATCGGGCAGTGCCGGGACGTGCTCATCGAGGACTGCGTGTCGCAGAACCATACCGGCCTCGGCTTTCACCCGGGCAGCGGCTCGGTGCGAGTGACCGTGCGGCGCGTCCGCGCTGCCGGCAATGGGGGCGATGGAGTTTATTTCTGCGTGCGCGTCACGTATTCGCTGGTGGAAGATTCGATCATCGAGAACAACGGCGGCGATGGAATCTCGATTGGAGATCGCGACACCGACAACTTGATCCGAAACAACATCATCCGTCACAACGGTCGTCATGGTGTCTATTTCCGGGATTGCGAGTTCGCCTGGGCGGGCCATCGCTGCCAGATCGAAGGCAACACGGTCGAAGGAAATTGTCTTGGCGGAATCGTCGTTGATGGCGCGACGACCGACATCCATCTATTGCGCAACCGTCCACTCGGCTGCGTCGTGCTCGGCCCGCGAACAGTCCGGATCGTCGTCTCCGAAACAACACCCAGTGAACCGCTCGCCGTCGGCCCGTCCGCCGCGCCGCCCGATGCGGATCGGCATCTGCGCCCTTCATGATCGAGCTGAAACAAAACTCCACGACCAAAGCGTTCGACTTTCGGCTGGAAGAGATCGAAGGCAGCATTCAACCCGAAGGCGTTTATCACGGCGTCCGCCGGCTCGTCGATCGGCGTAGTGGACGCAACCTCATTCATCCCGATTACTCAGCGCTCAACCTGTTCAAGCTCATGGCGGTGAACTTGTGCATGGACTCGCCGCGTAACATGACGCGCACCGTGCAGGTGGCGGGCAACGCGGTGGAGATTCGCTGGCCGGCCACCGAGACGCACCGGGCCGACCTCGTTGCACGGTACGAAGTTCATGAGCCGAGCACGATTGATCTGACCGTCACCGTTCGGACGAAAGTGGAGTACGCCGGCTACGAGTTGTTTCTATCGAATTACTTCGATGAAACATTTCGGCCCTATCTCTATCTCAAGACGAAGGACTACACGAAGCAGGGCGAAACATTTCCCGACGGCGAACCGCAACTGGTTTGTCCCACGATGAACGAAGCCTTTCGCGGCACGTTGATTTTTTTCCCGCGCGACAATCATGGCGCGCGCCGCTGTCTCGACGGACGCTGGGATCGCAACGAACGCGGCATGCCCATCGTCCAGGTCTGCCCGCTGCGGCACTACGCGCATCCGCTTGCTTTTGTCACGACGCCCGACCGGCGGCTCGGCGCGGTCATGTTGACGCAAGCCGAGCAATGCTACGCCATCAGCACCCGGTATTACCCCGAGAAGGAGGCAGACCGGCTCACGCACTACAGCGCGTTTGACTTTGCGTTGTTCGGGCACGATGCAATACCGGCGAGCGAACGGACCGTCCGGATGCGGCTTGTGGTGACACCGTTGGACGACGCCATGTCTCAACCACTGGCTCTTTATCGGGATTTTCAGAAATTATGAAACCAGTCAAAATCGCGATGGTCGGGTGTGGCGGACGCGCCGGGTATCATGGCGCGGGCGCAGAGAACAGTCCCCTCGTAGAGATCACGGCGTGGACGGATATTCAACGCGAGCGCACCGAACAACTCGCCCAACGTCACGGCGGGCGGGTGGTGAAGAGTTACGACGAGGTGCTCAAGGACGACAGCATCGAAGGCGTGGTGCTCGCGTTGCCGCACAGCGTTCATCACGAATTCGGGATGAAAGCGGCGCGCGCCGGCAAGCACATTGCAATGGAGATCCCGATCACATTGACGCTGAAAGAAGCAGATGAACTGATCGCCGCGACGGAACGCGCCGGGCTGAAGCTGTTGGTCTTGCATAGCCTGCGATTCCATTGGTTGTTCCGATACGTGAAGCAACTGCTGGCCTCCGGCGTCCTCGGCAAACCGTTCCTGGTCCGTTATCACAGCGAGCACTACGTCCCCGCCGACTATTTCGGTCGGCAGCCGGGCGCATTGGCCACGGAATCGGGCGTGCTGCACGACGGCGACTTGTTACGCTGGTGGATTGGCGAGGTCGAAGCGATCACCGCGGTCGGGATGATGCTCGAACCGCATTCCAAGAACGTTGATCAGTACGACCACATGACCGTCCTCTACGAACTGGCCGGTGGCGTGATGGGGGAGACGACGCGCAACTGGATCACGCATCCGGATGAACTCAACCAGATGGTCCGGGCGTCGATCAGTTGCACGGAAGGCACGATCCTGATGATTGGCAACGACGAACTGCGGGTGTTTAATCAGCGTGACAAGAAGCTGACGATCGTCACGCAAGCGAGCGCCGACACAGCGAGCGAAGGGGAGATGGCGCATTTTGCCGAGTGTATTCGCGGCAAACCGATGGTCATCACACCGCAAGACCCTCGCCGGGCACTGGAATTGACTCTGGCTGCGCGCGAGTCGGCCCGGCAAGGACGACGGATTGTGTTTCGAGGTTGAATTTTATCATATCCTGCTATTAAATGCGGCCCGCCGATGAACATGCGCTGGATTGACTGGGCTATCGTGGTTGCGCTGCTCGCCTTCCTCACGTTCATGGCCGTGCGGACCAAACGCTACGCGCGGAGCGTGGCCGATTTTCTTTCCGCCAATCGCTGCGCGGGACGCTACATCCTGTGCATCGCGCAGGAGATGTCGGGCATGGGCGCGCTTTCGTTCATCGCCACGTTCGAGTTGTATTACGCAGCCGGGTTTTGCGGCGGCTGGTGGCACGCGATGGCGTTTCCGATCTGGATGCTGATCTCGGTGACGGGCTGGATCATTTACCGGTTCCGCGAGACGCGCGCGCTGACGATGGCGCAATTCCTCGAAGTGCGCTACAGCAAAGGCTTTCGGGTGTTCTTCGGTCTGGTCGCGTTCCTGTCGGGAATCATCGGCTTCGGCATCGGGCCGGCGGTGTGCGCGAGGTTCTTCATCCATTTTTGCGGGCTGCCCCAATCGTTCGATGTGCTCGGCGTCGGAGTCTCGACCTACGCGACAGCATTGCTCGTGCTGCTGGGGATCGCGCTGGTTTATACCTTCACGGGCGGACAAATCTCCGTGATGGTCACCGATTTTCTGCAAGGGATGTTCTGCAACATCACGTTCCTGGTGCTCCTCGTGGTGCTCCTGTTCCTCGTGCCGTGGTCGCACATCATCGAAGCGATGAAAGACGCGCCCGCCAACGCCTCGCTGCTCAATCCCTACAAGACCTCCGAGGTGAAGGATTTCAACATGTGGTTCTTCGTGATCAGCAACATCACCGCCGCCTACATGTACATGACCTGGCAGGGGACGCAGGGGTTCAATTCCGCCGCCAAGACGCCGCATGAAGCGCAGATGTCAAAGATCATCGGCTCGTGGCGCGGGTTGATCCAGGGATTGTTGCTGATGATGCTGCCGCTCGCGGCATACGCAGTGATGCATCATGCGCAGTACGCGGACATGGCGCAACAAATCCAGGGCGAGATCGCGCGGATCGACAACCCGCAGTTGCAGAAACAACTCACCGTGCCCATCGCGCTGACGCACATGCTGCCGATAGGAATGATGGGCTTGCTCTGCGCAGTGATGCTGGCCGGATTCATCAGCAGCCACAACAGCGGATTGCACTCGTGGGGCTGCATCTTCATTCAGGACGTGGTGTTGCCGTTCCGCAAAACACCGCTCGGTCAGGCGGCGCATCTCTGGGTGTTGCGCGCGTCGATCATCGGCGTGGCGGTGTTCATCTTTCTGTTCAGCCTGCTCTACCGTCAGACGGACTACATCTACATGTTCAGCCTGCTGGTCGGCGCGTTGTTCAGCGGCGCGGGCGCGGCGGTGATCGGCGGATTGTACTGGAAACGCGGGACGACCGCGGCGGCGTGGGGCGGGATGCTCGTGGGCGGCGGGTTCGCGGCAACGGCGTTCACTCTCGATCAGTGCTGGCCACAGATCGCGGCGCACTTTCCGAACAGCGAGCTCATGCGGGCGCATCCCGACAAGTTTCCGCTCAACGGCGTCGTGGTCAGCCTCATCGCGATGGGCATGGCCATCCTCGGCTATCTCGTTCCCGCGTTGTACGCGTGGCTGGTCCGGCGGCGTGAACCGTTCAACCTCGACCGCATGTTGCATCGTGGCCCGTACGCCATCCCGGGCGAGCAAAGTACGCCCGCGCTGACGGGGTGGCGGGTGCTGTTGCCCGGGCCGGAGTTTACGCGTGGCGACCGGATTCTCTACTGGGCGACCTCGGGCTGGATCATGTTGTGGTTTGTAATCTTCGCCATCGCCACGCCAATCAATCTTGCCCGCAACGTGTCGGACGATAGCTGGGCGGCGTTCTGGTTGTGGAAGACGGTGTTGATCTTCGTGCTGGGCGTGGTGGCGGTCGTGTGGTTCTTCATCGGCGGCGTGCGCGATTTGCGCGATCTGTTCCGCACGCTCGAAACCGCCAAGCGCAACGACCTCGACGACGGCACGGTGGTCGGCCATCACAACCTCGGGGAAAAACCCGAGGACAGAAAAATCGTCGCGGCTGAAAAAGCAGCAGCGAGTTGATCTAGAGGATATTCAAGCCTTCGAGCTTCGCCAGCTTACTCGCCTTCGGGTCGAAGCTCCAAGACGTGTCGCACCGCAACAGGAGTGCCGAGGAAAAATGCAGGATGTCGTAGGTGCGGAAGCCGTGACGGGCGGTGTGGCGCAGACTCAGTTCCTGAAACTGCCGCTCGGCGCTGAGATAGCAGCGGGTCAGGAAATTCGTGTCGGCGTAAGGCCTCATTCACCGGCGATCAAACGATCCACCAATTCGATTTGCTTCGCGGAGATTGGTTTGGGAAACGTGCGCTTCAGCCATGCTCGATGTTCATCGAGCCAGCGGCGACGGGCTGCTGCCGGCGCTTTCGATGGTTTCGAGTCGTCAGGACGCACCGTGTAGCTGTGGCCATTGCGGCGGCGGATGCGGACTGCGCCCTCCTTGTCGCAGGTGTCCAGCACTAGCGCGGGCTTCCGATCCAGGTCTCGAACCGTGAAAGTCTTCATGTCGGATATCGGGACAAATGCAAGCGGCCGACGCGTTTGGGAACAAAGTGAAACCCGGTCAAAACTGATCGTCGCAAGCGAGATTGTTGGAACGCCTTTGCAGGGTCGGGATGTCGGTCAAGCGCACGGCTTCGCTCTCCAGGAATGCCTTGACCTCTGGAGGCAACGACGGCAGGTCACCATCTCGAAAATAAGCGAGTGCTTTCAAAGTGATCGCGGGATTGAACTGCTCGCCGTAGATCGCCTGGGCCGCGCCGAGAGCATGAGTGAGCGAGATGCCGCTTTGCAGAATGGCATGGACGTCCAGGTAGTCTCGTTTCTCGGCTCGCTGTTGGATGACGGCCATCTTGGTCGCGGCGACATCCGAAAGCGAAGCCACCCAAAGACAATTGTCGTCCGTTTGATCGGGCGTTCCAACGCGTCCGATCCCCAGTCCGCCAAAAAACGAGAGTTTCACCGGGCCGCCGCGCTCGATGGACACCGTCAAGGTGTTCGCCGCGCTTTGGAGACGGGGCGCATTCGCGAGCAAGGGGATCGTTCTCGCGAGTTCGTCCGGCGTGAACCTGCGCGAGCTGAAGAAATCGAAGTCCACAGATTGACGGTGGCCGAGCCGCAGCGCGATCGCCGTGCCTCCATAGAGGACGAAGTGGCCGGGGATCGCCGCCAATTCGGGCCACAGACGGCGCTGGGCAGCCGGCAACGCGCCGAGGTTTGGAGTGAACCGGCTCAATCAAGATTCCGGCTGGGCATCGGCGGCACCGGCTTCAGACCGAACACCAGATGCCAATAGTTCCAGGACCGCGCGTCGAACACACCCGCCGAAGCGTTCTGCAACGCGCGTTTGAAAAGTTCGTCGCCCAGTTCTCTGCGGGCCACGAGGACGTCGTTCCAGAGTCCATGGGTCATCACGTGGCATGCGAACCGCACCGGGTCGCGCAGCGATTCGTCCGCGCTCTGCCACCAACACACCCGTTGGGCGATCTGATGCAAGCGGGGCGAGCGGTCGGTCTGAATTTCCACGTCTGGCATCGTGATTCATTATATCATGACCAGCCCCAAATGCAGCGCTATTCTCCTGCTCACACGGTCGCTCTGGACATCTTCGTCAACAATCCCTCGCCCGTGCCGAACGCGCGCGCCATCAACAACGCCGCCGCGCCCTTGGCCACGTCCATCTCGCCGAGTTGACTGGTCTGCACGTCGAACTTGGCCGCGGTGAACACCGTCCGGTTCAACGATTCCTGCATGGCCTTTTCGAACAACGGCCGGGAATTGGCCAGGCGTCCGCCCAGGATGATGCGCCGCGGATTGAGCATGTTGACCAGGTTGCCGATGGCGATCCCCAGCACCGAACCCAACTCGGCAAACAACGTTTCCGCCTTGGCGTTGCCGGCCATGGC
>Ga0187892_10011558_pt1 | contig 10769 bp, 10 predicted proteins | sample MA1701073metaG_FD_139345 | JGI IMG/M metagenome (GOLD analysis project Ga0187892, IMG submission 139345) | Bio-ooze microbial communities from a basaltic lava cave in the Kipuka Kanohina Cave System on the Island of Hawaii, USA - MA170107-3 metaG ...
ATAGACCCCATTGTTGATGACCAGAATCCGTTTCCCGGTCGGCAGCGAGGACAACACCGCAGCTTCGACGGCGGCCGTCCCCGATCCGGTCAGCACCACCGCCGTGTAATCGGACTCGGCTCCCGGCACGAAGGCTTTTAGCAGCTTCTGCCGGATGCCTTGAAGCAACTCCGCAAATTCGGATTCCCGGTGGCAAATATCCGGGCGCTGCAGCGCCTTGCGCACCCGCTCCGTGACGTTGACCGGACCTGGGTTGAGGAGAATCACAAGTCTTCTCCGTTAATCGTTAAACGTCAATCGCAAGGAGAACTGAATTTCTAACTTTATCAGACACGATTGACGAATAACGATTCACGTTTAACGTTGCGTTACTCAATAGCCTTCTTGAACCGGTGGGTGATCTCGATCGGCTCGAGCGGCACCCGGTCCACATCTTCAGCCTGCTCCGTCACTTTCACGAGCAGGAAACTGGGCCCATCCTTGCCCAGCATATCCTTCAACTCATAGACCAAGTCCTCTCGTTCCCGCACCCGCTCCACGCGCACATAGCCTGCCGCCTTGGCCACCTGATCTAGCCGCACCACCCTGGAAAGCGTCGGTTGATTCCCGGTGCTCCCGTACACCTCATTATCCAAGACCACGTGGATGAAGTTCTTGGGCTTCAGCGCGCCGACCGTGGCCAAGGTCCCCATGCCCATCAGGACATTGCCGTCTCCATCCAGCACGATGACCTTCTTGTCGGGCTTCGCCAGCGCGACCCCAAGTCCGATCGCCGGCGCGACGCCCATAGAGCCGATCATGTAAAAATGCGTCGGGCGGTCCGCAAGCTTAAAGGCCTCCCTGGACGGGAAACCGTTACAGATGATCACAGGCTGATCGGTGAGGAGCCCCAACACCGCTTCGATCGCTCGCGCGCGGCTCTGTATAGTGCCTTCCTCCGGTCTCATGGCTGGATCCCCTTGACGATGCCTTTCTTAATCAGTAGCGCGACCGGAATGTGCTCTTTCATGAAGGTCTGCGCCACCCAGTTCAGATCGTCCACAGCGGTTGGTTCCGACAAGGTCCGGTGCGGGATGCGAACCGTGTCGAGGAGCTGCGTCATGGTCTGGCCCATCACAAGATGCTCAGGCGCATCCTTGCCCTGGAACCCACGCCACGAAATGAGCAACAGGCAGGGTTGCTGGTAGATCAGATTCAGCGAGATCAGCGTATTGAGAGAAGTCCCTAGCCCGGAATTCTGCATTAAGACAGCGGGGACCTTGCCGGCCATGTACGCGCCGGCTGCCATCGCCACCGCCTCGTCTTCCCGCACGGCCGGAGTGTACAACCTCTGCTCCATCAGCGTGGCGATGATGCCTCCCAGGATCGAGTCCGGAACACCGGTAAAAAAATTAAAGCCGATCCCCTGTAATGTTCCGACGAAGTCGTCGCTTTCAATCATCGAGTTTGCTCGCCCTAACCCATAAACAATAACGGCCAGCCAAGAGGCAGCCAGCCGAAAAAGCGGTCCGCATTATAGCCAAGCGGTTGCGCATTCTCAAGGAGAGACCGATTGTCTTTGCCAAAGGGGTCATGTTAGAGTTTCATCGCATTTTTATAGCACTTTTTATGGATCGACCTCACATCCTCAAGCGGACCGCCCGGTGCCGTGCACGGAGCCTTGTCACTCTGTTTCTCCTCGGTTGGGCCACGACGTTCCTCGCGCCGACCCCAGCCAGCGCTGGCAACTTGGTAAACGACCCACGGGGCTTTCGAGGAATCCCTTGGGGATCCTCTCTCACTGAATTGGAGAACCTGACACTCACCGATTCCGGTGAACGCGTCAAAAGATACGATATGAAGCAGGAGCCGCTCACGCTGGGCGAGGCCAGGGTGGACTCCATGAGGCTCTACACAATTGACGGAAAGCTCGCCCGAGTGGCAATCTATTATCGAGGCCAGAGCGCTCACGGCCTTGTGCTGGCTTACCTCGAATCGCAGTTCGGGCCCATCGATCGGACTCCTGGCTCGATGGTCCGTGGGCTGAATCAGCAGTACAACTGGCGAGGGACCGAGACAGAAATTAATTTGACCTACCAGGGCCAAGGGGAACGTGGATTCCTGTTCATTGAGAGCCGGGTGCTCGCACCCCGCCTCACTGAAGCCCTCTTAGATATCGGATCCGGATACTGATAGAGTGGTGCTGGTCGTCCAAGTTCTTATTGCGTGAGGGTAGCACCATGTTCATCGCCGCATCAGTCCTCGCCGTTCTGTGTCTGTCTGCACTTCTTTTCTCGCCGACTGCTTCGGCCGTCAACATGGCGAACGATCCCAAGGGCTTTCAGGGCATCCCCTGGGGAACAGCCCTCGCGGGATTGCCGGATGTGACGCTGGTCGAATCCGCTGATCGGATCAAACAGTTCGACTTGAAACAGGGGCCGCCCCGGTTGGGTGAGGCCACCGTTGAGTCCCTACGGCTCGTCTCGATTGACGGAAAGTTCGCCAGGGCCATCGTCCGCTATCAGGGCATGAAAACGCATCAGTTGGTCCTGAAACATCTTCAATCGCAGTTTGGACCGCTTGATCTGACTCCCGGGCAGATCGCGAGTGGAATCCTCCAGCAGTTCACGTGGCTCGGCCCAGAATCCGAGGTCAACATGACCTACGACGTGAAGCGAGACCGGGGCATTATCTTCTTTGAAAGCCGCGTTCTCGCCCCTAAGTTCGAGGAAGGCATGGCTCCCGACCCCGATCTTGCTGGCGCGACCTACTAAGCTCCTTAAATTTCGAAACTTCGCTGCATCTGCAAAAAAGTTTTCATTGACAAGAGCCGTCCTCCTTTCGCAAGATGCGCACCTATGCACGCTGCGACTCGATTACGTGATCTCCTTCGCCGTCCCGGCATCATCAAGGCCGTCGGGGCTCACGACGCTCTCAGCGCGAAGCTGATCCAGCAAGCTGGATTCGATGCCATTTGGGCAAGCGGATTCGGCATTTCAGCGTCGCTCAAATGCGTTCCTGACGCCAGCTTCGTCACCTCCACCGAGCAACTCGAGGTCGAACGGAACATGGTCGAGGCGGTCAGCATTCCGATCATCGCCGACTGCGACACGGGTTATGGCAACGCTCTGAACGTGATGCGGACCGTCAACGACCACGAGCGCGGCGGCGTCGCGGCCATCTGCATCGAGGACAATGTCTATCCCAAGCGGTGTAGTTTTTACGCCGGCGTCCGCCGCGAGTTGATTGCCGTTGAAGAGCACTGCGGGAAGATCAAAGCCGCTAAGGCGGTGCAGACCGTGCCGGACTTCATGATTATCGCCAGGACCGAGGCGCTGATCGCTGGATGGGGACAGGAGGAAGCGCTGAAACGGGCAGAGGCTTACGCACAGGCCGGCGCGGACGCCGTACTCATCCATTCCAAATCTCCGACCTTCGACGAACTCAAGGCAGTGGCCCGGGCCTGGTCCGGTCAGGTGCCGCTGGTCGTGGTTCCGACGATCTTCGACGGCGTCACCGCTGCCGAGCTGGAAGAAGCCGGGTTCAAGATCGTGATCTATGCGAACCAAATGATCCGGGCCGGCATCAAGGCCATGCGTGACGCCTTGGGCGTGATCAAGCAGGACACGAGGCCCGGCTCGGTGAACGACCGCATCGTAAAGCTTGGCGAAGTCTATGACCTGGTCGGCGTGCCTCAGATGGAAGAGGACGAACGCCGGTTTCTGCCCGTCGGAGGCGAGCAAATTACCGCCATCATCGCCGCCGCCGGATTCGAGAAACAACTCCTGCCCCTGATCGAAGATAAACCCAAGTGTCTGTTGGACATCAAGGGGAAAACGATCTTAGAGCGACAAGTGGCTGCGCTCAACGAGTGCAACATCAAGGACATCGCCCTCGTGCGAGGCTACCGGAAGGAAGTCATCACGCTTCCGAATATCCGCTACTACGACAACGACCGGTATGAGGAGACCGGAGACCTCTTCTCGCTCTTCTGCGCCGAGAATGAGATGAAGGGCCGCTGCCTGTTCCTGTACGGAGACATCATCTTCGACACCGCTGTACTTGAAAAACTCCTCAAGAGTCCGGCCGACATTACCCTGGTCGTGGACTACGCCTGGACGGAAGTTCAACAGCGTGGGCATCCAGCGCCGCACCTGAAACCAGACCTGGTCATGCTCCAGAACCCTCCCGGCAAGAGTTACCTCTTCCGATACGTCATGCCGGAGGAGCAGAACCGCGTGCTGAAGATCGGGCAACACCTCCCGCCTGATCAAGCGCACGCCGAATTCATCGGGCTGGCCATGTTCTCCGAAAAGGGAACCGAGGCGCTGAAACGCGCCTACCGGGAAGCAAGCAAAAAATATACGGCAAAGGGCTTTCATGAAGCTGGCGGCTTCATCAAAGCCTCTCTGACCGACATGATCCAGGAATTGATTGACACCGGGCACACCGTCAGCTGTGTGCCCATCTTCAAGGGCTGGATGGAAGTAGACTCCTTCGAGGAATACCAGAAGGCCTGGGCCACGATTCGCCAATAGCCGCCAATCCCTCCCCTCCAACCCTGACCGCTCAACCTTCCTGCCCCAATTGGCCTCGCCTTTCAGCCGAGCCTCATGCCTTGTCGTGGAGGCTATGCCTGTGGTAGCATTGGTAAGTAATCACTCACTCACCACTATATGAATGCACGACGCCGGACCAAATCGCTTCGGTCTTCCGGGCAGGAACGTCAGGCCAGCATCATCTCCGCGGCCGCGTCGCTGTTTGCCGCCAAGGGGTTTCAGGGCACAACGACGCGAGAGATCGCCAAGACCGCGGGGATCAGTGAAGCCCTCGTCTTCAAACATTTCCCGACGAAGCACGCGTTGTATGCTGCCATTCTCGCGGAGAAAGCACAATTTTCCGAATTGCTTGAAGCTGCCGAAGAGGCAGCGAAGAAAAAAGACGATGCCCGGCTGTTTACATTGCTCGCGGGTTATCGCATTCGGAAGGGCGCCGACCCTACCCTCTTGCGGCTGCTGTTATTCAGCGCGCTGGAGAAACATGAGCTGTCCGAGATGTTCTTCCGGAAGCAGTACCGCGTCTTTTATGACTTCCTGGCGGGCTACATTCGCCGTCGCATCGACGACGGGGAGTTCCAAGCGGTTGATCCCTTGCTTGCTGCCAGAGCGTTTTTTGGCATCATAGTCCATCATCGCCTGCTGCACGATATTTTCGGTATCCCGATGCATCGCTCGTATGAAGACACCGTGGCGGAGTACGTCAATATGTTCCTCCGTGGCCTGCTGATTGACCAGTCGTCACCGAACCAAAGAAGTCAAACGTCGCTATGAATCACGTCGCCCGACATCCGATTGTGGCACTGGGTGTCATCATCTTTTTCGCGGTCACCGCGCTGGTCGTGTTCCGTCTCAGTAGTACGGGCGACAAGGGTGATGCGCGCAAGGGCCGTATCATTACCGTCGGCACGGTCGTGCCCATCCAGCAGGACTTGGATGTCCGGCTCACCCACACGGCTGACATCACCCCGAACCAGCAGGTGAATGTCTTTTCTCGCGTGGACGGGTATATCGCCAAACTCCACGTGGACAAGGGGGACTTCGTCAAGGCTAATCAGTTGCTCGTCGAGGTCGACCACACCGACTACGTGCATGCGGTGAATCAGGCTCGGGCGAATCTCGCCGCTGCTCGCGCGAACGTGAACCGCCAAGAGGCCACGGTCCGTAACGCCAAGCTGACCTTGGACCGTATGCAGGCGCTCATCAAAGACCAGTTTGTCTCGCAGCAGGACTTGGACACCGCTCAGGTTAATTTCGATACGGCTGTCGCCCAACTGGAGTCATTCCAGGCACAGGTCAAGCAGATGGAGGTCGCCTTGGCGCAGGCGGAGACCAACCTGGCCTATTCCTATATCCGCGCGCCGTTCGCCGGGTATATCGCCGAGCGCAACCTCGACCAGGGAGCCTACGTGACCGGCTCGACCGCCAGCACCTCTACCATGTCACGAGGCATCTTGACGCTCCACGACATCGAGTCGGTACGGACCCTCATTGAGGTGGTGGAGAAGGACGTGCCGCTGGTCAAGATCGGTCAGCGGGCCGAGGTGAGAGCGGAGGCCTATCCCGACCGCATCTTCGTCGGAAAGGTCGCCCGGATCGTGCAGGCCTTGAATCGAGCCACCCGCACGATGACTGTCGAGGTGGACCTCCCGAACAAAGACCATGAGCTCAAGGGCGGCATGTTCGCCCGCGTGGAGGTCGTCGTCGGCCTGCACCGCAATGCGATTCAGATCCCGATTGATGCCCTGACCCGCCTCGAAGAACTCCAGTACGTCTATGTGATCCAGAACGGTAAGGCCCACCAGGTCCCGGTCGAGGTTGGCAGCCGTGCAGAGAACCGGATCGAAATCACGAAGGGGTTAGCTGGCACTGAGCAGGTCATTGTCTCGGGTAAGGATCTGGTCACCGAAGGCGCCCCCGTCGAAGCCCATCCTTTGGAAGCTGCGAAGCGTGAGGGGTGAAACGATGAGAAGTCGCTTCAGGCCTCACGCTTCACATTTCACGTTCAGATTATGTGGCTGACCCTCCTGGCGCTCAGAAACCGGATCGGCATCCTGATGCTGTCCCTCGCCATGGTGGTGTTGGGCATCACCTCGCTGCAACGCCTTCCCGTGGATCTGTTCCCAAACATCTCGGTGCCGGTCGTCTTCGTCGGAGTCGTCTATAAAGGCGCCCCACCCGTTGACATCGAACAAAGCGTCATCTATCCCATCGAAAAGGCCGTCAGCTCCGCGTCGAACGTGGAGCACGTCGAGTCCTTCTCCAAGCATGGGATCGGGGCGGTTCAGATCTGGTTCAACTGGGGCGCCGACATCAACGTCGGGCAGATGGAGGTGATGCAGCGCATCACCCAGATCCTGAACAATCTCCCCCCAGGGATCCTGCAGCCCTTCGTCGTCAAGTTCGATGTCTCCAATATTCCGGTCGCCTTCGTGACGGTCTCGAGCGGCAATCTGGACGAGCGGGCGCTCTACGATCTGGCATTCAACACCATCGCGCCCCAGATCGAGCAGATCAACAACGTGGCAGCCGCCACCGTCGAGGGCGGCAAGGTGCGCCAGATCAACATCAATTTGGACCCCGCTCTGTTGCAGGCGCGCGGGCTCTCGATCCTGGACGTGGTTCGAACGGTAAAGGCGTCGAATCTCATCCTGCCCTCTGGCGACATCAAAGCGGGCAACCTCGACTATAACGTGTTTACGAACAATCAGTTTAAGGCCGTCGAGCCGATCAACGACATCGTCGTCAAAGTCAATGCTCAGGGCAACCCGGTCCGGGTCCGCGACCTGGGCACCGTGACCGATTCCTCGGATATTCAGACTAATATTGTCCGCACCGACGGCCACCGATCGGTCTATTTGCGCGTCAATAAACAGCCGATCGCGAACACGGTCGAGGTGGTGGACGCGCTTCAGCGAGCTTTGCCGAAAATGATCGGCATCCCCCCCAGTGTCAAGCTGGGGCTCTCGTTCGACCAATCCGTGTACATCCGCATGGCGATCAAAAACCTGACGGAACAGGCTTGGCACGGATCCTTGCTTGCGGCCGCAGTCATCCTCGTGTTCCTGCGCAACCTGACCAGCACCCTGATCATCTCGGTGGCCATCCCGCTCTCCGTTCTGGTGACCTTCATCGTCCTCTATTTCACCGGGATGACCCTCAATATCTTTACGTTGGGCGGCTTGGCCCTGGGCGTGGGGCGGCTGGTGGACGACTCGATCGTCGAGCTGGAGAACATCCAACGCCATCTGAATACCGGACAGTCTCGCTTGGAAGCCATCATCGAGGCGGCCCGCGAAGTGGCCATGCCGATCTTTGCCTCGACCGTGACCACCGTGGTTGTGTTCCTTCCCATCTTCTTCGTCGTGGGAATTGCCAGACTGCTTCTCGTTCCACTCACGTTCACGATCGCCATTGCCCTGTTCACGTCTTTTTTCATCTCCCGCACCGTCACGCCGACGCTGTGCTACAAGTTCCTCAAACCGGAGCAGGAGGCCCACCGCGCCATGCCGGACTGGTGGGTCCGATTCATGGAGCGCAGCCGACGCTGGTACGACGCGATTGACGATCAGTACCAAGCCGCGCTCAACTGGTCGCTCACGCATCGCAAGATCCTGATCGGCACGATCCTCGCGATCTTTGTCAGCTCACTCGGCCTGTTGCCCTTCATCGGGTCAGAATTCATTCCGGTCACGGACGAGAGCCAGTTCCGGATCGTCGTCCGCGCACCGGTGGGCCAGCGGGTCGAAAAAACCGAGCAGCAGGTGGCGGAGATCGAGCGCGTCCTGCGGGAAAACATCCGGCCGGAGGAACTCGACACGATCGTTTCCAGCACCGGGGTGCTGGGCCAGGGCCGCTCCTCGCTGTTCAACCCCAACACTGGCCCGCACACCTCCATCGTGCAGGTCTATCTCAAGCCACCGGACCGGCGGAGGCGCAATCAGATCCAGATCATGAACGACGTGCGCCCCAAGGTCATCAAGCTCTTCCCCGGCGTCGCTATGTTTTTTGACCCAGGCGGCATCGTCAAACGGGTCACAAGTTTCGGGTCACAGAAGGCGGTGGACGTGGAGATTTACGGCTACGAGTTCGAGAAGGCCAGGACAGTCATCCGGCAGGTGGACGCCATCATGCACCAGACCCGCGGGCTGGCCGATATCGAAGTGAGCCGAGAGGAGAATTACCCGGAACTCAACGTCCAGGTGGATCGGGAAAAGGCCGCGCTGCTGGGGATCAGCGAGACAGATGTCGCCAACATCGTGCTGTTTTCCCTGGTCGGCAATGGTCAGACCGATCCGATCATCTACACAGACCCGGCGACCGGCAATGAGTATTACATCAGTGCCTGGCTGGCTGAGCATTATCGGAAGGACCTCACAGACCTGGAGAACATTCTGCTGACCACCAAGGCAGGCGAACCGGTGTTGCTCAAAAACATCGCCTCGATCGAATTCAATGCAGGGCCGGTCAAGGTGGACCGAAAATATTTTCAGCGCGTGATCCACATCACCGCCAACCCGGTCGGCCGAGACCTGGGTAGCATTGCAAAAGAACTTGAAGCGCGTTTTGCGGAACTCCAACTGCCGCCCGGCTTCAGCATCCGCTTGGCAGGTCAGGTCCAGCAGCAGCGGGAAACCATGGAAGGCCTCATCTTCGCCACGGTCCTGGCGATGTTGCTGGTGTACATGGTCATGGCGGCCCAGTTTAAATCCCTGCTGGACCCCTTCATCATTATGTTTTCGATCCCGCTCGGCCTCGCCGGTGTATTTCTGATTCTGCTCCTCACCGACACCACGATCTCGACCACCTCGATGATGGGCGTGATCATGATGCTGGGTATCGTGGTCTCCAACGGCGTCCTGCTGGTGGATTACACCAATGTGCTGCGGCGTCGTGGAAAGGCCCTGCGCGAGGCCGTCGTGTTGGCATCCAGGACTCGGCTGCGGCCGATCCTCATGACCTCGCTGGCCACCGTCCTTGGGCTGATGCCGATGGCGTTGGGACTGGGCGTCGGAGGAGAAACCAACGCGCCACTGGCGCGCGCGGTCGTCGGCGGCCTCAGCGTCTCCACCGTGCTGACCCTCTTTCTGATTCCCACGCTCTATCTGATCCTGGAGGAGCGGTTCCCAAGGAAGTCGGACCCTGAGATGCCGTCGGATGGTGAGAAAGCCAGGGTTGCCCAACCGACATGGATTGAGAGCCCGGTGGGAAGGTAGCTGGAGTAGAACCGTTATCGGACGGTAGGGAACAGCGCCTTCAACTGCATCGCCATCCCAAGATCTCCGCTGATCTGGAGACGGCCCGACAGAAACACTGAGGGGCCGTCGAGCCGGCCGCTCAAGACGGCGACGCAGTCATCCCCTGACATCGAGAAGGTCACGTGTGGTTCAGGATGGGTGCCCTCGTGAACCGAGCAGGCTCCATCCTTGATCTCCACATGGTACTGGCCACCCTGCGGGCCACTCAGGTCAAACTGATACACAGCGGCCAGGTCCTCGGCAGCTTCAGCGTCGAACTTGGATGGCAGGGCTCGAAAGAATTCCTTGACCGGACTGGGCTCCATGGCCGGGCAGTCTACGCCAATCAGCCATGGCAGCGCAATCGCGGAGCCTGGCGCCTCGCGCGCCCCTCGATTGACAAGCTCGGAACCCCTCAGACAGAATGACGCCATGTCGCACGCGCCGAATAACCAGCCGGATCAGGCCGCTCCATCCCTGGACGAAATCCCAGACCGCAACTGCACCTGGTGCAAGATCCCGATGATGAAACGCCTGGTCGGCGGCGGCCAGTTCATCCACTACACCTGCCCCAAGTGCATCTTCCAGCACACCTCCAAACGAGGGGCCAAGAAAGCCTGACCTCACCGTCCAATCGTCTGAAGAAAATTCAAGACCAAGTAATGGACCAGAGGGTCACGAATATCCTCCTCTTGGGGTAACGCGATCCCCTCGCGGATGACCGCCGTGGCCTCCTGATACCAGACCACCTTGCCGGAACTGGTGGCAAGGAGCGACATGCCCAACTGCCGCTTGTATTCTTTTCTTCCAAACCTCCCTTCACCGAGCGAGACGCCAGTCTCCCAACTGCCGTGGAGAAGAAGGACCCCATCGGCATTCACCGCTCTCGCACTCTTCAGCAGGTAGTCCTTCCACAAGGGGTCCGGGCTGTAGTTCGTGATGCGATCGGCGGCGGCAGTGCTCGTCGCGAGCGCTGTCCTGTACTGGTCTGGCGTGA
>Ga0187892_10011559_pt1 | contig 10769 bp, 11 predicted proteins | sample MA1701073metaG_FD_139345 | JGI IMG/M metagenome (GOLD analysis project Ga0187892, IMG submission 139345) | Bio-ooze microbial communities from a basaltic lava cave in the Kipuka Kanohina Cave System on the Island of Hawaii, USA - MA170107-3 metaG ...
CTGGCCTGGTCGCCCGACGGCTCGGCGCTGGCCAGCGGCGGCATCGACGGCGGCGTGCGGCTGTGGGATCCGGCCCGGCCCGGCGACGACCCCGCCCTCCTCGGGTCTCACCTCGGGTGGGTCTGGGCGCTGGCCTGGTCGCCCGACGGCTCGGCGCTGGCCAGCGGCGGCGACGACGGCGGCGTGCGGCTGTGGGACCCGGCCCGGCCCGGCGACGACCCCGCCCTCCTCGGGTCCCACCTCGGGTGGGTCTGGGCGCTGGCCTGGTCGCCCGACGGCTCGGCGCTGGCTAGCTCCGGCGACGACGGCGCCGTGCGGCTGTGGGACCCGGCCCGGCCCGGCGACGACCCCGCCCTCCTCAGGGGCCACGACTTGGGGCTCCTGGCGCTGGCCTGGTCGCCCGACGGCTCGACGCTGGCCAGCGGCGACGGCGGCGGCGCCGTGCGGCTGTGGGACCCGGCGCGGCCCGGCGACGACCCCGCCCTCCTCAGGGGCCACGACTTGGGGCTCCTGGCGCTGGCCTGGTCGCCCGACGGCTCGGCCCTGGCCAGCGGCGGCGGCGACGTGCGGCTGTGGGACCCGGCCCGGCCCGGCGACGGCCCCGCCCTCCTCGAGGGCCACGGCGGGGGGGTGCGGGCGCTGGCCTGGTCGCCCGACGGCTCGGCCCTGGCCAGCGGCGACGGCGACGGCGACGTGCGGCTGTGGGACCCGGCCCGGCCCGGCGACGACCCCGCCGTCCTCGGGCGCCACCGCGGGGGGGTGCGGGCGCTGTCCTGGTCGCCCGACGGCTCGACGCTGGCCAGCGGCGACGGCGGCGGCGACGTGCGGCTGTGGGACCCGGCCCGGCCCGGCGACGGCCCCGCCCTCCTCAGGGGCCACGACTTGGGGCTCCTGGCGCTGGCCTGGTCGCCCGACGGCTCGGCCCTGGCCAGCGGCGACGGCGGCAACGTGCGGTTGTGGGACCCGGCCCGGCCTGGCGACGGCCCCGCCCTCCTCGGGGGCCACGTCGGGGGGGTGCGGGCGCTGGCCTGGTCGCCCGACGGCTCGGCGCTGGTCGGCGGCGGCGCCTACGGCGCCGTGTATATCTGGGACCTGGCCGGACCCGGCGACAGCCCCGCGCTGGTCCGCGGCCACCGCGGATGGGTCTCGGCCCTGGTCTGGTCACCCGACGGCTCGGCGCTGGCCAGCGGCGGCGACGGCGGCGCCGTCCGGCTGTGGGACGCCACCCGGCCCGGCGCCGGCTTCGCTGTCCTCGGGGGCCACGGCGAGGGGGTCTCGGCGCTGGTCTGGTCACCCGACGGCTCGGTGCTGGCGAGCGGAGGCGGCGACAGCGCGGTGCGGCTGTGGGACGCGAAATCCCTCCGCCTCATCAGCGTGACGTACCTGCTCAGCGACAGTGCGTGGTGCCAGATCACCGGCGACGGCAGGTTGCTCGCCTGTGCCGGGGACGTGTGGCGATGGCTCCGGTGGCGCATCGAGGACCCCGCCTCCGGCACAACCCGCCTTCTCGCCGCTGAGCACTTCGGCCCCTTGCCGGCTGCGGTTCCGCGTGCGCCCTCCACGACATCTCCGTAGCCCGGGGAACCCCGGCCTGAGATGCGGGTTCCTCCGCGGCCGACACACCAGTCCGGCGATCAGCACGAGGCCCACCCCTGGGACGATGTGCCGGCCCAGCACGTGCCCGGGGCCGGCAACGAGGGTCAAGGCGATGATGAGGCAGGTGCCCAGCGTTCCCGGCATCGCATAGACGCTGATGACGACCGGCAGGGGCAACGGTCGGGATGACGAGGACGACGTCCCCGGCGCGCATGACCAGCTCGCCGGCCAGACCCCCGAACCAGCCCGCGGCCATGCCGGCCGCCGCGCCCAGCGCAATGTGGCGTCGCCGACCGCGAGCTGGCTGCCGACGTCCTGGCCCACGGAGTTCGTGCCCACCCGGTGGTGACGGTCCGGCCGGCCAGGGGTCCCCCGGCGAACTCACCCGGCAGGCGCCAGCGCCGGCCCGAAGGCGGCCAGCAGGACGAACGCGGCCCAGGATGTGAGGCCGATCCTGCCGGCGATCCCGGGCCGGTAGCGGGGCCCGGCCATCCTGCGTCCCGGGTGCAGGGTCGAGCCTCCGGTCGATCGCCTCCGCCGCGAAGTTGATCGCCGCGGCTTTCCTCGCAGGCAGGGCTAGGCTCGCGGCCCGGGGAACTGCCGGTGTGGCGCAGTTGGTAGCGCAGCCGACTTGTAATCGGCAGGTCGTCGGTTCGAATCCGACCACCGGCTCAATGGCTGACCTTGCGGCGCTCGTCGAGGTGATCAAGCGGCGGGGCTGTCGCGAGTTCGCGCAGCCCGTGCAATTGTCGTCGGGCGCTTGGAGCCGGCACTTCGTCGACGTCAAGCGGGCGCTGGCCGACGGGGCCGACGCGCGCCTGGCCGCCGAGCTGCTGCTGGCCAAGGTCGCGGCGCCGTTCGACGCGGTCGGCGGCCTCACCATGGGCGCCGACGTGGTGGCCTACTCGCTGGCGGTCGTGGCCGGGCGCGGGGTGGAGTGGTTCTCGGTGCGCAAGGTCGCCAAGGACCGGGGCACGGCGCAGCGGATCGAGGGCGCGGCCCTCGGTCCCGGCCGGCGGGCGCTGGTGGTGGAGGACGCGGTCACCACCGGCGGTTCGATCGCCGACGCGATGGCGGCGGTGCGGGAGACGGGGGCCGAGGTGGCGGCGGCGGCGGCCATCGTGGACCGGGGCGAGTTCGGCCCCGAGCTGTTCCGGCGGGAAGGCATCCCTTACGTCGCCCTGCTCACCTACCGGGACCTGGGCATCCCGCCCTTCGGCAGCGAGGCCGCAGGCGCCGGCTGGTCAGGCGCCGGCTGATCAGGCGACGGCGGCGGCGAGTTCGGCAGCGAGCTCCGCGGCGTCGCGAGCCAGGAGGTGCGCCTCCAGCTTGCGCTTGATGCGCTGGAGGGCGTTGTCGATCGACTTCACGTGGCGGCCGAGCCGGACGCCGATCTCCTGGTACGAGCGGCCTTCGAGGTAGAGGCGTAGGACGTCGACCTCGAGGGCGGAGAGCATCTCGGCCATCGACGCCCGCAGGGCGGCCATGTCCTCCAGCGACACCACCTCGTCGGCCGGGTCGGGCGCCTGGTGGTCGTCCAGCAGCTCCTCGATCCACCACTCGGCGGGGTCGTCCACCACCCGGAGCCCGGAGAGCGACACGTACCGGTTGAGGGGCTGGTGCTTGCGCCGGGTGGCCGTCTTGATCGCGGTGATGATCTGGCGGGTGATGCACAGCTCGGCGAAGGCGCGGAACGAGGCCTGGCGGTCCGAGCGGTAGTCCCGCACGGCCTTGAACAAGCCGATCATGCCTTCCTGCTCGATGTCGTCGAAGTCGGCCCCGACGAGGAAGTAGCCCCGCGCCTTGGCGCGGGCGAACCGCCGGTAGCGCCCGAAGAGCTGGTCCAGGGCGGCGACATCCCCCCGCCGGAAGCGCTCGACGAGGCCGTCGTCGCTGAGATGGAAGAGGGATCGTTCCGAGTGGCTCTGGGCCATCAACTCTGCGGTGCTCCTGGCGGTTGCGGCGACGGTCATGAGGACGAACGTCAACTATGTGCCGTTTTCCTCTAGTTCACTCGCCCTTTCTACCGAGTGACCACTCCGCGTGTCAATGGGTCTCTCGCTGGCGCGCCAGCTCGAACAGCGCCACCGCGCCTGCGGCCGACACGTTGAGCGACGCCAGCGCGCCCCGCATGGGGATGGTGGCGAGAACGTCGCAACGCTCGCGGGTGAGGCGCGCCAGGCCCGCGCCCTCGCTCCCGACCACGGCCATGACCGGCCCGTCTCCCAGCCGCTGTTGAAACAGGTTCTGGCCACTCTCCGTGACGAGACCGACGATCCAGACCCCGGCTTGGCGGGCTTGCAGGAGCGCGGCGGGGAGCCCAGGGACCACCGCCAGCGGCAGGCGCTCGATGGCGCCGGCCGCCGCCTTGGCCACGGCCGGGGTGACGTGGACGGCGCGGTGGCGCGGGAGGACGGCGCCGGTGGCCCCCGCCGCCTCGGCCGAGCGGAGCAGCGCGCCCAGGTTCTGCGGGTCGGTCACGCCGTCGACGGCGAGGAGGAACGGTCGCGCCCCGTGCAGGAGGTCGTCGTAGCCGGCTTCGGGGAGCGGGTCGGCGTGGGCCAGCACGCCCTGGGGTGCGTCGGTGCGGGCGGCGCCGTCGAGCCGGAGGCGGGCGACCCGCCGGATGGGGACGCGGTTGAGGGCGGCGAGGTCGACGATCTCGTCAAGGATCGGCGCGGCGCCGAGATCCTCGGCCAGCCAGACGTCCTGGGCGCGCCGGCGCCGGGCCCGGAGGAGCTCGGCCACCGCCTGGCGGCCCTCGACCTGCTCGCCGCCGAGGCCGTGACCACGGTGCGGCGACCGCCGGTCGGGCGGCCGCGCCCTAGGCTTCGGCACGCTCCACCAAGGCGACGGCCCAGCAGGCGATCCCCTCGCCCCGGCCGAGGGCGCCGAGGCCCTCGGGCCGGCGGGCCTTGACGCTGACGTCGGCGCCCACGACGAGGCGCAGGCGCTCCTGCATGGCGTCCCGGTGCGGCGCCAGCCGCGGCGCCTCCAGGACCACCGAGCAGTCGACGTTCACCGCCTGCCAGCCGGCGTCGAGGAGCATGCGGGCGACCCGCCCGAGCAGCACGAGGCTCTCCGCCCCTTCCCACGCCGGGTCGTCGTCGGGGAAGTGCTGGCCCAGGTCGCCGAGGGCGGCGGCGCCGAGGAGGGCCTCGGCCACGGCGTGGGCGACAACATCGGCGTCGCTGTGGCCGTCGAGGCCAGGTGCGTCCTTGAACCGAACGCCTCCGAGCACGAGCGGGCGGTCCGGGTCGTCGGAGAAGGAGTGGATGTCGAACCCGTGGCCGACTCGGATGTTCACAGGTCCAGGTCCCCCGCAGTGGTGATCTTGATGTTGGATGTCTCGCCCGCGACCGCGACGATACGGCCGCCCCTCGCTTCGACCAGCGCGGCGTCGTCCGTCGCCTGGCCGCCGAAGGCGTGGGCCCGGCGGAGGGCGGCCGCCTTGAACGCCTGCGGCGTCTGGACGGTGACCAGTTCGGCGCGGTCCACGGTGCCGACGACCTGGCCGTAGCGGACCCGCTTCACCGTGTCGGTGATGGCAAGCACGGGTACGGCGCCGTCGGCGCCCGCGCTGTCGGCGCCCGCGCCGGCGTCGAGGGCGGCGACGACCGCGGCGAACAGCTCGGGCGTGGCCCGCGGGCGGGCGGCGTCGTGCACCACGATCACACCCGCGTCGGCAGGGACCGCGGCCAAGCCGTTGCGGACCGAGTCGGACCGCGTGGCCCCGCCCCCGACGACGGCGTCCACGTCCTTCTCGGGGTCGTCGAGGCGGTCGGGCGGCACGACCAGCACCACGCCGTCAGCCACGGAGCGGGCGGCGACGACCGACCAGTCGAGGACTCGGCGACCGTCGAGTTCGGCGTACTGCTTGCGGGCGCCGAAGCGGGCGCCGCTGCCGGCGGCCACCACGACCGCCCAGATCACGGGGTCGGCTACGGGAGGGCCTCGTCGAGCTTCTGCTCGGCCTCTTCCTCGGTGACGCTCAGCGCGAACGTCAGCTCCGAAACCAGGATCTGCCGGGCCTTGGTGAGCATGCGCTTCTCGCCCGCCGACAGGCCCTTGTCCTTCTCCCGGATGGAGAGGTTCCGCACCACCTCGGCCACCTGGTAGATGTCGCCCGACTTCAGCTTCTCGACGTGGTTCTTGAAGCGGCGCGACCAGTTGGTGGGCATCCGCGCCTCCTTCTTGCGAAGGACGGCGAAGACCTCCTCGACCTCCTCGTCGTTGATGACCTCGCGCAGCCCAACTTCCTCGGTGTTGTCGGCGGGGACCATCAGGGTGAGGTCCCCGTACGCCAACTTCAGTACGAGGTACTCCCGATCGGCCCCGAAGGCGTCTCGCCGTTCCCGCCTCTCGATGACAGCCGCACCGTGGTGCGGGTACACGACCTTGTCACCGACATCGAAGGACATACCTCTCCCAAGAACGAGACACCAATGGGGGGACCCTTCAAGAGTGCCAGAGAACTTGGCCCAAGGCCAACTCGGGACGACTCGGGACGACTCGGGCGCACTCGGCCGGGGTCGTCGCTCAGCCGTAGCGGTCGAGGATGCTGGTCTCCGCCAGGCGGGACAGGCCTTCCTTGATCGCCCTCGCTCGCGACTCGCCCACCCCTTCGACCTCGTCAAGGTCGTCGACGGTGGCCTTCATGACCTTCTGGAGCGTGCCGAAATGGCCCACGATGTGTTCGATCACCGCATCGGGCAGGCGGGGGATCTTGGAGAGGAGGCGGTGGCCGCGGGGCTGGAGGCCGACATCCATGTCTGCGGAGTCGGTGGGAAGGTGCAGCACCGCGGTGACGGCCTTGAGGTCGAGGAGGTCCTCGGTGCTGAGCTCGGCCAGGGCGCCCATCGCCTCGGAGAGGTGCCAGTCGTCCTCGACGTGGAAGTAGTCCTTGACGACCAGGCGGCGGTCGTCCTCGACCCCGCCCATCAGCTCCTCCAGCTGTAGGCGGACGAGGCGGCCGTCGGTGCCCAGCTCGACGATGTAGCCCTGGATCTCCTCGGCGATGCGCCGCACCATCTCGGTGCGCTGGAGGACCGTGACGACCTCCCGCACCGTCACCAGGTCCTCGACCTCGAGGGCGGACAGCGTGCCCGACACCGAGTCGAGACGGGTCTTGTAGCGCTCCAGCGTCTGCAGGGCCTGGTTGGCGCGCGTGAGCAGGCGGGCCGAGAGCTCCAGGGGGTGCTTGATGTCGCCGTAGTAGACGGCGATCGACTTCATGTCCTCGGAGACGGAGACCACCGGCACGCCGATGGAACGCGCCACCCGCTCGGCGGTGCGGTGGCGGGTGCCCGTCTCCGACGTGGACACGTTGGGGTTGGGGACGAGATGGACATTGGCCCGGGCGATGCGGCTGGCGTCGGGCGCGAGGATGATGGCGCCGTCCATCTTCGCCAGCTCCGAGAGCCGCTGGGGGGTGAACTCGGCGTCGAGCAGGAACCCGCCCGAGCAGATGGCGAGCACCTCGGGGCCGTCGCCGATCACGATGAGCGCCCCTCGGCTCCCCTGGAGGATGCGGTCCAACCCCTCGCGCAGGGGCATGCCGGGGGCCACGGCGGTGAGCGCGTCGGTGAGCGCCAGGTTCCGCCTGCTGGTGGGCACGCGGGCATGCTACTAACTGGCCGGCGCCAGGGCGCGACCCATGCCGGCGTGGTGGAGGGCGTCGACGAGGGTGGCGGCGCGGCGCAGCTCCATCCCCTCCGGCGCCGGAGGGGCCGACACGGGGACGACGGCGGTACGGAAGCCGATGCGGGCCGCCTCCTCCAGCCGGCGGCCCATCTGCGGCACCAGGCGCAGCTCGCCGCCGAGCCCGATCTCGCCCAGGGCGAGCAAGTCGGGGGCCACGGGACGGTTGGTGGCCGACGAGGCGATGGCGAGGGCGAGGGCGGCGTCGGCCCCCGGGTCGGCGATGCGGGCGCCGGCCGCAGCCATCACGTAGACGTCCTTGCTGGCGAGGCGGAGCCGGGCGCGGCGGTCGAGCACGGCCAGCATGAGATGGACGCGTCCCGTCTCGATGCCCTGGGCGGTGCGGCGGGGCGGGGCGCCCGGCGGCGCCGGGGCGACGAGGGCCTGCACCTCCACGAGCAGGGGCCGGCGCCCGTCCAGCACCGGGGCCACGACCGAGCCCTCGAGGTCGGCGCAGCGGTCGGAGAGGAAGAGGTGGCCCGCGTCGGCCACCGGCTCGAGGCCGCCCTCGCCCATCTCGAACAGGCCCAGCTCGCTGGTGGGCCCGAAGCGGTGCTTGACCGCCCGGAGGAGGCGGAGGGCATGGTGGCGCTCGCCCGAGAAGGACAGCACGGTGTCCACCAGGTGCTCGAGCACCCGGGGCCCGGCCAGGCTGCCGTCCTTGGTCACGTGGCCGACGAGCACGGTGGTGATGGTGCGCTCCTTGGCCAGGCGCGTGAGGCGGTGGGCGCAGGCGCGCACCTGGGTGACCGAGCCCGGTGCGCCGGGGGCGCCGGGGTCGAGGACGGCCTGGATCGAGTCGACCACGAGCAGGTCGGGCTCGGTGGCCGCCACGTGGGCCTCGATCTCGGCGACATCGGTCTCGGCGGCGAGCCACGAGTTGGACGTGACCGCCTCCAAGCGCTCGGCCCGCAAGCGCACCTGGTGGGCCGACTCCTCGGCGGACACGAGGAGGGTGCGGGCGCCGTTGGCCGCCACCCGGCCGAGGAGTTGCAGCAGGAGCGTGGACTTGCCCACGCCCGGCTCGCCGCCCAGCAGGGTGACCGAGCCTGGCACCAACCCCCCGCCCAGCACCCGGTCGACCTCGGTGAGGCCGGTGGGTACGGGGTGGCGGGCGACGGCGGGGGCCTGGCCGATGGGAACGGCGGCGACGGCCGGCGCAGCCGGCGCCGCCGTGGCGGCCCGGGCGCCCACCCCCGGCCGCTCCACCGCCCGCTCCTCGACCAGCGTGTTCCACTCGCCGCACGCCGGGCAGCGACCCACCCAGCGGGGGGCGAGAGCGCCGCACCCGGCGCAACGGTGAGGGTTCTGCGACCTGCTCATCACCCGCACCGTACCGAGGGGGTGTGACATCGCATTCTGCGTCGGAAATCGACGCAAAGTGCGATGTCAGTGGCGGGTGGCGGCGAACACGACCAGGCCGGTCACGGCGAACACGAGCGCGGCGACGGCGGCGGCGACGGGCCGGCGGTTCCAGACCTCCGCTGCGGCCTCGACGCGAACCTGCTCGCCCACCTTGGGCGCCCAGGTGCGGGTGCGTCCGTGCAGGCTGGCCTCCAAGCGGACGCGGAGGCTCTCGTCGGTGACGGGACCGAGGTCTACGCCGGCGAGGGCCTCCTGGAGGCCCGGATCGGAGAAGGCGGCGACGCCCTCGGACATGTCGACCAGCCCGGTCAGGGCGGTCTTGGACTTGAGGAACGTGCGCTTCCGGGTCAGCGCCAGGTCGCGGAAGGGCGGGCCCAACTGCGCCGCCAGGCGGGTGGCCTCGGCGGCCGACTCGAACCGGTGGGCCAGCCGCACCCATGTGAGCCCGTCCTGCTCCTTGGCCGGGCCGGCGACGCTCCACCCCGCCTGGCGCAGGTCGTCGAGACGCAACTCCGTGACAGGGTCGCCCAGCTCGGCCAGCGCCCCGTCGTCGAGGCCGATGCCGGCCTGGACCTCGCCCGTCCCGTCGGCGTCAGCCTGGATGCGCGCCACCAGGGTGACCTGGCAGCCGGTCGTGGCCAGCAGGAGCAGGGCGGCGACGGCCACGCCGAGCCGCCGGGGTGTCACGAGGCTCACGGACGCCGAATGCCGCCGGACATGGCAGGGGTTTCGTGGGCGGCGCCTCAGGCCGCCGACGGTACCGCGGGCGCCCTCGACGGAGCAGGCTCCGCGGGTCACGGTCCCCGATCGTCGCGAAACGCCTCGGCCACCAGCTCGTAGGACCGCTGCCGGGCGGCGAGGTCGTGGCACACGGTCACCACCATCAGCTCGGCCACGCCGAAGTCGGCGGCCAGCCCGGTGAGCTCCCGGCGCACCCGCTCGGGGCCCCCGGCGATGATCCCTTCCCGTTTCTGGCGCACCTTGGCCTGGTCGAGGTCGGACAGGGGGGCGCTGAGCGCCTCGTCCGGCGGCAGGAGCGGCCCGCGGCCCGGCCCCTCGGGCCGCAGCCGCCACCGCGCCGTCGACGCCGCCAGGCGGTCGGCCTCGGCGTCCGTGTCGGCGCACATCACCGCGACGGCCACGCTCGCCTGGGGCGCGGCCAGGCGGGCCGACGGCGTGAAGCCCTTGCGGTAGGACCGCATGATCTGCGGCCCGAACCGGGCGGTGATGAAGTGGGCGAAGGCGAACGGGAGCCCCAGGTAGGCGGCCGCCGCCGCGCCGTTGCTGCTCGAGCCCAGGATCCACACCTCCGGGCCGGCGGCGCCGGCGCCGCTCCGGGGGAGGGCCCGGGCGGCGGCATACGGGTGGTCGGCGGCCAGCGTGCCGTCGAGGAACCCGAGCAGGTCGACCACCTTCTGGCCGAAGTGCTCGTCGCCCAGCGCCCCGGGCCGGTACTGCAGCGCCGCCTCGGTGACGGGATCCGTCCCCGCCGCCCGCCCCACGCCGAGGTCGATCCGGCCCGGGTGGAGCGCTTCGAGCATCCGGAAGTTCTCCGCCACCTTGAGGGGGCTGTAGTGCGGGAGCAGCACGCCGCCCGACCCGACCCGGGTCGACGACGTGCGGGCCGCCACCGTCGCCACCAGGATCTCGGGGCTGACGCTCGCCAGCGAGTCGGTGTTGTGGTGCTCCGCGGCCCAGTACCGGCGGTACCCGAGCCGCTCGGCCGCCTCCGCCAGCGCCAAGCTGGCAGCCAGCGCGTGCTCCGCAGACGATCCCGCCGGCACCGGGCATTGGTCGAGGACGCTCAGCGACAGGGCCAGGTTTGGAGACACAAAGGCGCAAGATTAGGCTGCGACCTTTCGTCCGACGGGAGGGGAGGGCCCCGTGCAGGAACGCAGTCCCGCCGAAGTCCTGAAGCTGATCAAGGACTCGGGCGTCGAGATCGTCGACTTCCGGTTCTGCGACCTACCCGGTCTCATGCAGCACTTCTCGTCGCCGGCCCACGAGTTGACCGAGGACGTGTTCGACGACGGCCTGGGCTTCGACGGCTCCTCCATCCGGGGGTTCCAGGAGATCCAGGAGTCGGACATGATCCTGATCCCCGACCC
>Ga0187892_10011560_pt1 | contig 10767 bp, 16 predicted proteins | sample MA1701073metaG_FD_139345 | JGI IMG/M metagenome (GOLD analysis project Ga0187892, IMG submission 139345) | Bio-ooze microbial communities from a basaltic lava cave in the Kipuka Kanohina Cave System on the Island of Hawaii, USA - MA170107-3 metaG ...
TCGCATCGCCCGCTCCGAACGCCAAGTAAGCTCCAGCCACTCCCCATGCGCCAGGCCGAAGTCGTCCGCAAGACGCTCGAGACGCAGATCACCGTCAAGCTGAACCTCGACGGCAGCGGCAAGTCGCGGCTTGCCACCGGCATCGGCTTCTTCGATCACATGCTCGACCAGGTGGCGCGGCACGGCATGCTGGACCTGGATATCGCCGCAACCGGCGATCTGCACATCGACGCGCACCACACCGTGGAAGACGTCGGCATCGCGCTCGGCCAGGCCGTGGCCAAGGCGCTCGGCGACAAGACCGGCGTGCGCCGTTATGGCCACGCCTACGTGCCGCTGGACGAGGCGCTGTCGCGCGTGGTGATCGACCTGTCCGGGCGTCCCGGTCTCGAGTTCGACGTCCCGTTCGTTCGCGGGCTGATCGGCGAGTTCGACGTGGACCTGATCCACGAGTTCTTCCAGGGCTTCGTCAACCACGCGCAGGTCACCCTGCACGTGGACAACCTGAAGGGCAAGAACGCGCACCACCAGGCCGAAACCGCGTTCAAGGCCTTCGGCCGGGCGCTGCGCATGGCGGTGGAGCTCGATCCGCGCATGCAGGGCATCCTGCCTTCGACCAAGGGCAAACTCTAGGGAACAATTCCGGTGGACGGCCAGATCGACATCGCCGTGGTCGATTACGGCATGGGCAATCTGCGCTCGGTGGCCAAGGCCATCGAGCACGTCGCCGCGGGGCTGCGGGTGGTGGTCACCGGCGACCCCGATGCGGTGCGTGCGGCGCGCCGCGTGGTGTTTCCCGGCCAGGGTGCGATGCCGGACTGCATGCGCGAGCTGGATGCGCGCGGACTGCGTCCGGCGGTGACCGAGGCCGCCGGCGGCAAACCTTTCCTGGGCATCTGCATCGGGCTGCAGATGCTGTTCGAGGAAAGCGAGGAGGGCGCCGTGCGCGGTCTCGGCGTGCTGCGCGGCCGGGTGGTGCGCTTCCCGGCTGAGCGCATGCGGGATGCGGCCGGTGCGCGCCTCAAGGTGCCGCACATGGGCTGGAACGAAGTGCACCAGACGCTGCGCCATCCGCTGTGGGAGGGCATCGCCGGCGGCAGCCGCTTCTACTTCGTGCACAGCTACTACCCGGCTGCGCAGGACCGCTCGATCGTCGCCGGCTACAGTCTCTACCCGTTTCCGTTCGCGTGCGCGGCGGCGCGCACCAACCTGTTTGCGGTGCAGTTCCACCCGGAAAAGAGCCAGGCCGCGGGCCTGCGGCTGCTCGCCAACTTCGTCGGCTGGGACGGACGCTACGCGCGGCCGCAGGCGCAGACCGCGGTGCCGGAACTCGGCTAGGTGTTGTATGATCGGTCGCCCGTCCCGCCTCCCCGCTCGTTGATCTCCGGCTTCCCGCCGCTTCCCGCATGTTGATCATTCCGGCGATCGATCTGAAAGACGGCCATTGTGTGCGTCTGAAGCAGGGCGCCATGGACAAGGCGACGGTTTTCTCCGACGATCCGGCGGCGGTGGCGCGCCACTGGCTGGCGCAGGGCGCGCGGCGCCTGCACCTGGTGGACCTGAACGGCGCGTTCGCCGGCCGGCCGCGCAACGAGGAAGCGATCAAGGCCGTGGTCGCGGCCGTCGGCGATGACATGCCGGTGCAGCTCGGCGGCGGCATCCGCGACCTCGACACCGTCGAGCGCTACATCGACCACGGCATCACCTACGTGATCATCGGCACCGCGGCGGTGAAGACGCCGGGTTTCCTGCACGACGCCTGCTACGCCTTCCCCGGCCACGTGATGGTCGCGCTGGACGCCAAGGACGGCAAGGTCGCGGTGGACGGCTGGTCCAAGATGACCGGCCACGACGTCATCGATCTGGCGAAGAAGTTCCAGGACTACGGCGTGGAGGCGATCATCTACACCGATATCGGCCGCGACGGCATGATGACCGGCGTCAACATCGACGCCACCGTGGAGCTGGCGCGCGCGCTCAGCGTTCCGGTGATCGCCAGCGGCGGGATCACCGGGCTCGACGACGTGAAGGCGCTGTGCCGGGTGGAGCAGGAAGGCATCGTCGGTGCGATCACCGGCCGCGCCCTGTATCAGGGCAGCCTGAGCTTCGCCGAGGCGCAGAAGCTCGCCGATCAGCTCGCCGAGCAACTCGCCGCCAAGCAGTAGCCCGTCCGCTCGGCGCATCATCGCCGACGGCACGCGTTTTTCGACCGCCGACCGCTGACCAACGCCATTTCCGATGCTCGCCAAACGCATCATCCCCTGTCTCGACGTCACCAGCGGGCGTGTGGTCAAGGGCGTCAACTTCGTCGGCCTGCGCGACGCCGGCGACCCGGTGGAGATCGCGCGCCGCTACGACGAGCAGGGCGCCGACGAGCTCTGCTTCCTGGACATCACGGCCAGCTCGGACGAGCGCGGCATCCTGCTGCACGTCATCGAATCGGTGGCCGAGCAGGTGTTCATCCCGCTCACCGTGGGCGGGGGCGTGCGCTCGGTGGCGGACGTGCGCGCGCTGCTCAATGCCGGCGCCGACAAGGTGAGCATCAACACCGCGGCGGTGCTCGATCCCGAGGTGGTGGCGCAGGCGAGCGGCAAGGTCGGCTCGCAGTGCATCGTGGTGGCGATCGACGCCAAACGCGTGGTTGAAGACAGCGGGCGCGTGGTTGAAAACACCGGGCGCATGACTGAAAACGCCGGGCGCGTGAGCCAGGACAGCGGCGCGGCCGCGGGCGGGCGCTGGCGGGTGTTCACCCACGGCGGCCGCCGCCCCACCGAGCTGGATGCGGTGCAATGGGCCCGGCGCGTGCAGGCGCTGGGCGCCGGCGAGATTCTGCTCACCAGCATGGATCGCGACGGCACGCGTCAGGGCTACGACGTGGAGCTCACCCGAGCGGTCTCGGACAGCGTGGACATCCCGGTGATCGCCAGCGGGGGCGTCGGCAACCTGGATCATCTGGTTGAGGGTATCCTGCAAGGCCACGCCGACGCGGTGCTGGCCGCCAGCATCTTCCATTACGGCGAGTACACGGTGCGCCAGGCGAAGCAGCATCTGGCCGCGCATCGCATCGAGGTTCGAGATCTGCCGAACGGACGTTGAATGGGCGCCGACTGGCTCGACCGAGTGAAATGGGACGCCGACGGCCTGGTGGCCGCGGTCGCGCAGGACGCGGCTTCGGGCCGGGTGCTGATGCTCGCCTGGATGAATCGGGAGGCGCTGCGGCTGACCCTGGAGACCGGCGCGGCCGTGTACTGGTCGCGCTCGCGCCGGCGCCTGTGGCGCAAGGGCGAGGAATCCGGCCACGTGCAGACAGTGCGCGAGATCCGTCTCGATTGCGACGCCGATGCGCTGCTGCTGCAGGTGGAGCAGACCGGCGGCATCGCCTGCCACACCGGCCGCGAGCGCTGCTTCTTCCGCCGGCTGGAGGGCGGCGGGTGGGTCGAGACCGATCCCGTGCTCAAGTCCCCCGAGGACATCTACCGGCCCCACGATAACAAGCGGCCCGGGGACAACAAGCGGCCCGAGGACAGCAAGCCGCTCGAGGACAGCAAGCGAAAAGCGCCATGACCGATCCCTCCGTCCTGCACCGCCTGGGCGAGGCCCTGGAAGCGCGCAAGCAGGCCGACCCGTCCTCCTCGTACGCCGCACAGCTGTTCGCCAAGGGGCACGACGCGATTCTCAAGAAGGTCGCGGAGGAAGCCGCCGAGGCCCTGATGGCGGCCAAGGACGGTGATAAACTGCACATCGTCCGCGAGATCGCGGACCTGTGGTTTCACACTCTCGTGCTGCTGAGCCATCACGGGCTCGGCCCGGACGACGTACTGGCCGAGTTGCGGCGGCGCGAAGGAATTTCGGGAATAGACGAGAAGGCGGGGCGACCGCGCGACTGACCACCGCCCGCAGGAGGCCGCCCGCTGAAAGCCGTGTTCCAGGGCCCGCCGGGCGGACCGGCGCTGCGCGACGTTGCGCCGGCGCGAGCCGCCTGGACTGCCCCCCAAGCGATGCACGAAGCGATGCACGATCCGAACTGCGTCTTCTGCAAGATTGTCAGAGGAGAGATACCGTCCCGCAAGGCTTACGAGGACGATCTGGTGCTCGCCTTCCACGACATCCACCCGATCGCGCCGGTGCATCTGCTGATCGTGCCGAAGACGCACGTCGCCACGCTGGCCGACGCGCAGGCGGGACACGAGCCGGCGCTGGGCAGGATGATGGGCGTTGCCGCGCGGCTTGCCGCCGAGCAAGGATCGCCGGACGGCTTCCGCATGATCGTCAACACCGGGCGGGTGGGGCGGCAGGAGGTCATGCACGTGCACGCCCACATCGTGGGCGGCAACGAACCGCTGGGCGCCATGTTGCCGCGTCCCAAGCAGTAATCACTACTCGAGGAGAAACGTATGGGATCCTTCAGCATCTGGCACTGGCTCATCGTGCTGGTGGTGGTGGTGCTGATCTTCGGCACCAAGAAATTGCGCAACCTCGGCACCGACCTGGGCAGCGCGGTGAAGGGCTTCAAGGATGGCATGAAGACCGAGGAGGACAAGACCGAGCCCACCGCCAAGATCGAGCACGCCGGCGGCCAGACCATCGAGGGCGAAGTGAAGGACCGGGCGAAGTCCTGACGCCGGGCGTCCGGGCAGCCGCCACGCGCTGGAGCGCGAGATGCTCGACATCGGGTTCTCCGAGCTGATGCTGATCGGGGTGGTGGCGCTGATCGTCATCGGCCCCGAGCGGCTGCCACGGGTGGCGCGCACCGCGGGCCACCTGCTGGGGCGTTTCCAGCGCTACGTGTCCGAAGTGAAGGCCGACATCAACCGCGAGATCGAGCTGGCGGACTTGAAGAAGATTCAGTCCAGCGTCGAGGACGCGGCGCGTTCCTTCGAGGGCACGGTCAAGAGCGAGATGCAGGAAGCGGAGCAAACGCTGCGCAGCGCCGAGGCCGAGCTGTCCGAGGCGGGCGCAGCGCTCGAGAAGACCGGCGCCGAGATCAACCAGGCGCTCGCCATGCCGCACATGGGCATGATGGGCGCCACGGCCGCTTCATCGACGGACGCCGCTTCATCGACGGGCATGGCGGCGCCGGATCCCATGCACCCGCCGGCCGAACTGCCGCCGGGCCTCGCCAGCGCGACCGGCGCTGCGCAGCCGGCGCCTGCCCCTGCGGAAGCCGATGACGAGCCCTCGCCGCAGCTCGAGCTCGGGCTGGCGGCCCTGCCGCCGGCGGACGTCGCCCCCGAACCAAGGCAGCGGGCCTGACCCCGCCCGGCGCGGCGGGGTTGTTGCGGCCCACTTCCATTCACGCCGACATCGTGAGCGAGAACGAACAGGAATCCGAGTCCTTCCTGTCGCATCTGGTCGAGCTGCGCGACCGCCTGCTGCGCGCGATCATCGCGCTGCTGGTGGCGTTCGTGGCGCTGGTGCCCTGGTCGAAGGACATCTACGCGTGGATCGCCAAGCCGATGCTGGCGAAGTTGCCGGCCGGAGTGGCGATGATCGCCACCGAAGTGACTTCGCCCTTCTTCATCCCGATCAAAGTCACGTTGCTGACCGCGGTGGTGCTGGCCTTGCCGGTGGTGCTGTACCAGGTGTGGGCGTTCGTCGCGCCCGGACTGTATGCCCACGAGAAGAAGTTGGTCGGCCCCCTGGTGATGGCGAGCACCGTGCTGTTCCTGCTCGGCATGGCGTTCGCGTATTTCCTGGTGTTCCCGATCGTGTTCGGGGTGATGAAGACCTTCACCCCGGAGGGCGTGGCCTGGATGCCGGATATCGGCGCCTATTTCAGCTTCGTGGTGAACATGTTCCTCGCCTTCGGCATCACCTTCGAGGTGCCGATCGCGGTGATTTTGTGCGTGAAGGCCGGGATCATCAGCGTCGCCAAGCTGCGCGAGATCCGTCCCTACGTGATCGTCGGCGCGTTCGTGGTGGCCGCCATCGTGACGCCGCCCGACGTGCTTTCGCAGTTGCTGCTGGCGGTGCCGCTGTGCCTGCTGTACGAGGTGGGGATTCTGGTGGCCGCGATGATGGCGCGCGGTTCGGCCCAGACCGAATCGGCGCTCTGAGCCGGCGTTATCCGCGCGGCCGCGGTGCGGGCCGCTTGCCGACGGTGAGCTTGACCGAGAAGCTCTTGCCGTTGCGCATCAGCGTCAGATCGGCCTCCTTGCCCGGCCGCGCGTCGGCCACCACGATGAGCATCTCCGAAGAGTCGAGCACCTGCTTGCCGTTCACTTCCCGCAGGATGTCGCCCGGGCGGATGCCGGCCTTCTCGGCGGGGCCGTTGCGCACCACGCCGGCGATCAGCACGCCCCTGGGGTCGGGCAGCTTGAAGGACTCCGCCAGCTCGGGGGTGATGTCCTGCACTTCCACGCCGATCCAGCCGCGCGTCACCGAGCCGGTCTGGATGATCTGCTCCATGACCTGGCGTGCCAGGCTCACCGGAATGGCGAAGCCGATGCCGAGCGAGCCGCCGGTGCGCGAGTAGATGGCGGTGTTGATGCCGATCAGGTTGCCGTTGCTGTCCACCAGCGCGCCGCCGGAGTTGCCGGGGTTGATCGCGGCGTCGGTCTGGATGAAGTTCTCGAAGGTATTGATCCCCAGGTGCGTGCGGCCCAGCCCGCTGACGATGCCCATCGTCACCGTCTGGCCCACGGCAAAGGGGTTGCCGATGGCGAGCACGAAGTCGCCCACGTTGACGCCCTCCAGCTTGCCGAAGGTCACGGCGGGCAGGTTCTGCAGCTCGATCTTCAGCACCGCCAGGTCGGTCTCGGGGTCGGTGCCGACCACTTTGGCCTTGGCCTGACGCCCGTCGTTGAGCGCCACCTCGATGTCGTCGGCCGCCTCGATCACGTGATGATTGGTGAGGATGTAGCCCTCGGTGCCGACGATCACACCCGAGCCCAGGGTGGAGGCGCGCTGCGCATCGTCGTCGAGCTGATCGCCGAAGAACCGGCGGAACAACGGATCCTCCATGAACGGGTGGCGCGGCACCTTCACCTCCTTGCTGGTGAAGATGTTCACCACCGAGGGCATGGCCTTGCGGGCGGCGGTGCTGAAGGTTCCCGGCAACGGCGCAGCGGCGGCCGCCGACACGGGCTGCGCGCCGCGCGACTCGGTGCCGCCCGATTCGGTGATGGTGACCACGCCGCCGTTGGCGCTGTGGCGCGTGGGCAGCAGATCGGGGCGCAGGGTCGACACGACGAGCAGCACCGCCAGGGCGACGGTCGTGGCCTGTGCGAAGATGATCCAGAGCTTGCGCATGGATGAAGGCGCCCGGGCGGGGCGCGCGGCGCGACGGAACGCGCCCGATCGAAAAGGATGGAATTATGGCAAATCGGCGCGAACTTAGATACGGCGGTGGGGGGATGCCGGGCAGGGCCGCGGGCTCCCCTTCGCCAAAGGCAGTCGCCCGGTTCTGGGGGGCAATCGCCCGGCCCGGGGGGGCGCCACGGCCCGGCCGGGCGGTCGCCCCACGTTTGACAGCCGCTCGAACTTTCCCTTATGATTCGCGGCTTTCGTCGATTCAGCTCGACTTTCCCGGCCCTGCATGACGTCCCGATGAAGACCTTCTCCGCCAAACCGAGCGAGGTCCGGCGCGATTGGTTCGTGGTGGACGCCGCCGACCAGGTGCTCGGGCGGCTCGCCGTCGAAGTGGCGCGCCGGCTGCGCGGAAAGCACAAGACGATTTACACGCCCCACGTGGACACCGGCGATTACATCGTGGTGGTCAACGCCGGCAAGATACGCATCACCGGCAACAAGGCCGAGGACAAGACCTACTACCGTCACAGCCAGTTCGCCGGAGGCTTGAAGCGCACCAGTTTCAGCAAGCTGCAGACGCGGTTTCCGACCCGGGCGGTGCAGAAGGCGGTCAAGGGCATGCTGCCGAAGGGACCGCTGGGCAGCGCCATGCTGCGCAAGCTCAAGGTCTATGCCGGTGCCGAGCATCCGCACGCAGCGCAGCAGCCGCGCGAACTGAAGATCCAGACCCGTCTCAGGACACCGGGAGCAAAGGCGTAGCACATGGCCACACCGCAACAGTATTACGGCACCGGCCGGCGCAAGAGCGCCGTGGCGCGGGTGTTCCTGCGCCCGGGCAAGGGCAAGATCGTGGTCAACGGCAAGGCGGTCGACGTGTTCTTCTCGCGCGAGACCGGGCGCATGATCGTGCGCCAGCCGCTGGAGATCGCCAGCCATCTCAACACGTTCGACATACTGGTCAACGTGCAGGGCGGCGGCGAGTCGGGCCAGGCCGGCGCCGTGCGCCACGGCATCACCCGGGCGCTGATCAGCTATGACGCCGCGCTGAAGCCGGCGCTGAAGAAGGCCGGCCTGGTGACGCGCGATGCGCGCGAAGTCGAGCGAAAGAAGGTGGGCCTGCACAAGGCGCGCCGGCGCAAGCAGTATTCGAAGCGCTGAGTCGTCGTCAGACGACGTGAAAAAAGCCGCCTTGGAGGCGGCTTTTTCGTTTCAGGCCGGCCCTCCGAGGCGTATCATTCGAATCCCTCCGGAAGAAGTAACGTCATGATTAAGGTCGGGATTGTGGGCGGTACCGGGTACGCGGGCGCGGAGCTTCTGCGGCTGCTTTGCGCTCACCCCGGGGTGTCGCTGCGGGCCATCACTTCGCGCAAGGAAGCCGGGCTCAAAGTCGCCGACCTGTTCGCCGGTTTGCGCGGCCACCTCGATCTCGCTTTCAGCGATCCCGACAGAGCGGAACTGACAGGATGCGAGGCGGTCTTTTTCGCCACGCCCAACGGCGTGGCGATGCAACAGGCCCGCTCCCTGCTTGGCGACGGCGTGCGGGTCATCGACCTGGCCGCCGACTTCCGGATCCAGGACGTGGCGCTGTGGGAGAAGTGGTACGGGATGGCTCACGCCTGCCCGGACCTGGTGGCGGAGGCGGTGTACGGACTGCCGGAGGTCAACCGCGAGCGGATCGCGACGGCGCGCCTGGTCGCCAACCCCGGTTGCTATCCGACGGCGATCCAGCTCGGCCTGCTGCCGCTGGTCGAGTCGGGAGCGGTGGATCTTGACCACTTGATCGCGGACGCCAAATCGGGCGTCAGCGGGGCCGGGCGCAAGGCCGAGACCCATCTTCTTTTTTCGGAGGCTGCCGATAACTTCAAGGCCTACGGCGTCGCCGGGCATCGCCATCTGCCGGAGATCGCGCAGGGCCTGGCGCGAGCCGCGGGACGCGAGGTAGGGCTCACTTTCGTACCCCATCTGACACCCATGATACGAGGCATTCACGCGACGCTTTACGCGCGCTTGACCGGGCGGGTCGACCTGCAGCGGCTGTTCGAGACCCGGTATGCGCGCGAGCCGTTCGTCGACGTGCTGCCCGCCGGAAGCCATCCCGACACGCGCAGCGTGCGCGGAGCGAACCACTGCCGGATCGCCCTGCACCGCCCGCAGGAGCGCGACATCGCCGTGGTGCTGTCGGTGATCGTCAATCTGGTCAAAGGCGCCGCCGGGCAGGCGGTGCAGAACTTCAACATCATGTTCGGGTTGCCCGAGACCACCGCGCTGCAGGGGGCGGCGCTGATGCCATGAAGTGGCGCAAGACACTGAAACGCCGGTTCGGCATCACCGCGCCCCGGGTGGCGGTGCATACCCAGTTGCCGTGGCACTGGCGCGTGCTGATCTTCGCCAGCAGCCTGCTCGCTCTGGCTTCGATCGCCTGGGCGATCTACGACGTCGGGCTCAACCTCGGGGGCTTCAACACCAAGCAGGCGGCCGAGGAACGCGGGCGCATGTCGGACGACATCCGGCGCCTGCAGGACGAGAACGCCGACCTGCGCAATCAGCTTGCCGCGGTCGAGCGCCAGATGCAGATCGAAGCGTCCGCCAAGAGCGACCTGGCCGGCCACCTCAACTCGCTATCCGACGAGAACTCGCTGCTCAAGGAAGATCTGGCGCTGTTTCAAACGCTGATGAACTCGAGCGGCGCCGATCCCGCCAACGGCGTCACCATCAACCGCTTCCACGTGGAGCGAGACGGGCTGCCCGGCGAATACCGCTATCAGCTGCTGGTGGTGCAGGCGCGTACCCGCAGCAAGGAATTCCAGGGGCGCCTGCAGCTGGTGGTGGACCTGCTGCAAGACGGACGGCCGCAGGTGCTGGTGCTGCCGGGCAATCGGGACAAGGCGGATCCGTACAACCTGAGCTTCAGGTTCTATCAGCGGGTCGAGGGCGGTTTCCAGGTGCCCGAAGATGCGACCGTCACCCGCGTGCAGGTGCGCGTGCTGGAAAACGGGATCGACGGGCCGCGCTCGTCGCAGAGTGTCAACCTATCCTGAGCGGAGGCGCACATGTTCGGGGGCAAATCCACCAAGCCGCAGAACCGCATCGACAGCCTGATCGGCGAGGGCACCACGGTCGAGGGCAACGTGATCTTCACCGGCGGACTGCGCGTCGACGGACAGGTCAAGGGCAACGTGATCGCGGCGGGCGACCAGCCGGGCACCGTGGTGCTGAGCGAGCGCGCGCGCATCGAGGGCGAGATCCGGGTATCCCACGCGGTGGTCAACGGCACCGTGCATGGTCCGGTCCATGCATTGGAGTACGTCGAATTGCAGCCGAAATGCAACGTGACGGGCGACGTCCACTACCGAACCCTGGAGATCCAGCTCGGCGCCGTGGTGCAGGGGCGCCTGGTGCATCACGAGGAGGCGGCGTCTGCGCGCGTCGTCGCGCTCAAGCCCGCGCACGTTGAAGCCGGCGGCAATTGACCCCATGTAACAGGGCGACGGATAATTCTGCCGACGCTGGTACCAA
>Ga0187892_10011561_pt1 | contig 10766 bp, 8 predicted proteins | sample MA1701073metaG_FD_139345 | JGI IMG/M metagenome (GOLD analysis project Ga0187892, IMG submission 139345) | Bio-ooze microbial communities from a basaltic lava cave in the Kipuka Kanohina Cave System on the Island of Hawaii, USA - MA170107-3 metaG ...
CCCGCGGTGGTCTTTGCTGCCTTCTCTATCTGCGCCCGAAGGAAGGTCGATCCCCACGTTTCGCGAAGCCAAGCCTGTAGGTCGGCATGCAGTCGCACTCTTATCATGGTGTCCGGGAAGATGAACCGCCCAGGCGGTTGCGGAGCCACCGAGGCGCGCCCAACGAGTGCCTTACTTCCGTTACCTCGAGAGACGAAGAAGTCTCCAGCCTGAACCTCGAGGTCTGCCACTTCGTCCCAGGCAATCGGCAGATAGCGAATCGCTCGGAAGTCAAGTCCTCGAGAGGTCATCGCATCGAGCTTCAGCGCCGCGACCCCAGGAGGAGAGTCGGAGCCTTTGATCGACAGCCCGTTCCGCGCGTGCCCCACGGATAGCTGCTCCACTGTCCCCCACACCCAACCCTCCGGCAGCGCGGGGAGCGAGGAGGTGTCGGGCGGAGCGGGCTCGGCGTATTTCTTCTTGCGGTCCCAGCGCGCCCGGCGCTCGGTGAGGATGCGGGCGAGCAGCTCGCTCGCCGGCTCGAAGATACGGCCCTCGGCGCGCGCGAGCGCGGCCTCGGTCGGAACGAGTCGCCCCTCGCACGCCGCCTTCAGCACCGACGCGCGATAGCGCGCCAGCTCCTTCTTCACGCGCTCCAGCGCCTCCACGCCCGCCTCGACCCGCGAGAGCTGCTCCTCGATCGCGGCAACGATACGGTGTTGCTCTGAGAGCGGCGGAATCGGCAGGCTCAGCGTTGCGAGGTTCCCGCGCGAGATTCGCTTGCGAGTCGAGCCGCTCTGCAGCGCCGCCACCTCAGCCCGGAACGCCGGCGTGTTCACGAACCACATCAGCCATCGCATGTCGATGTTGCCTGTACGCACGATGCAGACATCGACGACGGTGACAGCCGGCTTCGAGTCGCCTGGGAAGATGCATGCGCGACCGAGCGGGTCCGGCATGCGCGCGATGAGAACGTCGCCCTTGCGGAGGTAGGTGCAGCGAAGCTGGACAGCTTTGGCACTCGTCAGAAATCGCGAGGATCGATCGAGATACTCGCCGTCTCCCACGTCCGCGAGCTGTATCAGTCGCACGTCACCATTCGGGTCTTGGTCCTTCGACTCGACCCAGTCGCCGTCGCAGAAGACGTCCCCCGCCGAAGTCATCTCGCCGATGCGTGCTACGGCCCACCTGCTCGGCAAACTCACGCCGCCAACTCCTCGTTTAGCTCGTCGATCACGCGCCCGAGATGATCTCCCCCGAACACGCGATACGCCTTGCCCACTCCGCCCATCTGCTTAAACGGAACCTGCTCGAGATCGCCCATCGAGAGCTCCAGGTTCCCGGCGAAGTGGTCGCGCATCGCCTCCAGCCACTGGCGCTGCTCATCGCTGAAGGTTCGACCGGCGTTGGCCTGCTGCTGCATCCAGGCGCCGAAGCGCGCCTCGACCTGGTCGCGGTACGGCGAGAGTTCCCCTTGGTGGTCGCTCAGGGCGAAGCGTACGAGCGAGACGAGATCGGTGAGGAGGCGCTCGCCGCTCGCACCCCGAACGCGGTCGGCGTGCAATGCGCGATAGGCGTTCCACAGCATCTGCGGCGACCAGCTCCGCGGGGGCGCGGCGATCCGCTCGGCCAGCTCGACGAGCTGCGCGTGCGTCAGGCGCTTCTTGTACGGCCGGCTGTAGAGCACCTGGAGCGCCGCAATCTCCTCCCTGTGCTCGGCGAGGTACGCCTCGAAGGACTGCACGAGCTTCTCGGCGTGGGTCCGCTTGATCTCGGGCGCGAAGCCGGCGGCCGTGATCTCGTCCGTCGAGATCTCGTCGATGGCGACCTCGAGCTGCTTGCGCACCTCGATGAGCTGCTTCCGCAGCTCGGGGCTGCCGGCGATCGGCTTGACGGCCTCGCGCAGCAGCGCGGCCTCAGCCTTGGCGATCTGCGCGGGCGTCGGATCAACGCCCTTCGCATCGTGCCGCGCCGCTTCGAGCTGTCGGTCCGAATCGAGCGCCTCGACCAGATCGTGCGCGAGCTGCGCCAGCTCGCGCCCACCCGCGAGCTTCGCGAGGGCGGTGCGCTCGGGTGCGCCGATCCTGCGATCGATGCGTGCCAGGCGGCTCGCGAGCGAGGAGAGGAGATCGACTTCTACGCTTCCTGCGGCCACGGCCTGCAGGATCCTCTCGAACGCGACGCCCGGCTTCTTCTCCAGCGGCGCGGTCTCGGAGAGGTCCTGTTCCAGCACGCCCACGCAGTCGATCAGCACGAAGCGGTCCTTGCCGTCGGCGTCGGGCGTCACGCTGCGCAAGTCGGTCAGGTCGATGGTGCGCACGCCGCGGCCCTTCATCTGCTCGAAGAAGTTCCGGCTCCTGACGGCGCGCATGAACATGACGATCTCGAGCGGCTTCACGTCCGTGCCCGTCGCGATCATGTCCACGGTCACGACCACCCGCGGATCGAAGGAGTTGCGGAAGGCGGCGAGCGCCGCCTCGGGATCATGGCTCTGATAGGTGATCTTCTGGCAGAAGTCGTTCCCCTTGCCGAACTCCTCGCGCGCGATGCGGACGATGTCCTCGGCGTGGCTGTCGTCCTTGGCGAAGATCAACGTCTTGGGCACGTACTTCCGGCCGGGGAAGATCTCCGTGAGCACCCTCTCCTTGAACGCACGTACCAGTGTCCGGATCTGGTCTGGCGCCACGACCTTGCGGTCGAGGGCGTCGGCGTCGTAGACGAGGTCTTCGTCGAGCGCCTCCCAGCGCTGGCGGCGCGTCGCCTTGTCGAGCTTGCCGATCATCACGCCCGGGCCGGCCTCGACGACGGAGCCCGCCTCGGTGATGCGTGTACGCAGCTTGTAGACGTCGTAGTCGACGTTCACGCGGTCCGCGACCGCCTCCGCGTGCCGGTACTCCATCACCAGGTTCTGCTGGAAGAAGCCGAAAGTCTGCTTCGAGGGGGTAGCGGTGAGGCCGACCAGGAAGGCGTCGAAGTACTCGAGCACCTGCCGCCAGACCGTGTAGATCGAGCGGTGGCACTCGTCGACGAAGATGAAGTCGAATGTCTCGATCGGAAGCGCTGGGTTGTAGACGACCGGCGCGGGCTCCTTGCGCAGGCTCGCGAGCGAGTCGAAGAGCGACCCCTCCTCCGCATCGGGAGGCAGCTCTTCGTCCTTCAGCATCGAGTAGAGGCGCTGGATGGTGGTGATCACCACGCGCGCCACCGGGTCGAGCTTGTTGCTCGCGAGCCGCTGCACGTTGTAGAGCTCGGTGAACTTGCGGCCGTCGTCGGGGGTCACCCACGCCTGAAGCTCGCGGAAGGCCTGCTTGCCGAGGTTGTCACGGTCGACGAGGAAGAGGACGCGCTTCGCGTCGCCGTGCTTGATCAGGCGGTAGATCGCGCTGATCGTGGCGATCGTCTTGCCGCTGCCGGTGGCCATCTGGATCAGCGCGCGCGGGCGGTTCTCGCGCAGCGAGCGCTCGAGGTTCCGGATCGCCGTGAACTGCGCGGCGCGCAGGCCGCGCTCTTCGAGCGGCGGGAAGGTCTGGAGACGAAGCCGCAGGCTCGCGGGGCGGAGCGAGAGCGGGTCTGGCTTGCCGCCGATCTCGGGCAGGAAGACCGGCTCCGCGGCGAGCCACTCGGCGAGCGTCTCGGGCTTGTGGAACCAGAAGACGCGGCGGCTCCGCGGCGCGGGATCGAGGCCATTCGTGAACTGCGTCTCGTCGCCGGTGGACTGGTACAGGAAGGGCAGCGGGCGAATCCGCGCGGGCAGCGAGGCGGGGAGACCCTGGGCGTACCGGGCGGACTGAGGCTCGACGCCCGAGAGCGTGGTGCCGGGCTTCTTGGCCTCGATCACACCCACCGCCTGGCCATCCACGTAGAGCAGGTAGTCCGCGAAGCCGAAGCCGGGCCCGAGCGGGAACTCGCGCACCGCGACGCCGGGAGCGGCGTGGAGGTTCATGGCCGCGATTTCTGCACAGACCATCCGGCGGCGGAGAGCGCGGCGTCGATCGCTTCACGGGCGAGGGCTTCGGGGCCGGGCACGGGGCGGAAACTAACGTGTTACGGGGCTTGGAGCGTAGGGGTGGAGCAGGGCCGGAGGGCCTTCGAGATCGCCCGCGAGCCGACATAGGCGCCTGCCTCGCGGCCTTTCATCGCTGGGATTTGTCGATGGGTCCGCTGTGAGATCGAAGCGGATTCAAGATCAGACCCTCTCGCCAATGGCCGTCCCTGAGCACCGGCGGGACTCCGGCGACCGAATAGCCGCTCCGTCTACCACCCTCGAGAGCAATCCCACCTAGACCGGACACCAGGGCTTGCAGCTCGTCGTGGTTGGGCGCGCGATCAAGGTCGAGCGGGAAGAGGCGGCGTAGGTGAGAAAGCCGATCATCGAGGTGCTCCGGGCGACACTTCGCCTTCGCGGGGAGAGCTGGCAGCTCGAGGCTCAGCCAAGCTGAGAGAGGGAACGACTCGATTGCGATCTGGCGAGCACCCTGAGGCGGTTCGCCCGACTGCAGACGGTGCCACCCCCTTGCCGCAAGTGCGTCGAAGACCTCGATGGAGAACTGCACGAACGGCAGGTAGTTGCCAGGCTTTACCTTGCCTGGAAGTCCGCTCTTTGCCGGCGTGTTGAGGGCACGTTCGCAGATTCGGGAGACTGGGAGCCCATTCTCAGGGTCCTTCCAGCCCTGCGGACCGTCGAGCAGAAGGAACCGTGCGCCAACCTGTTCACAGAGGTCGAGACACCGGTCGGCCACGCCGTCCGCTGTCGGCGTGCCGTCGGCTATCGAGGCGACATCCGGAAATCTGGTTTCGATAACCGTATCGCGGTCCGTCAGAACGCAGAAGCCGATGTCGGCGAATCGCTTGTACGCGAGATCGACCGAGACAACCGTCACGCTGCTGCCCGCCCCGGCCGCACCTTACACCCGAATCCTTCGGAGAAGCCAGCACGCGATCTAGGGCGGATCAGTCCAGGTCTAGCGTTTGCCAGGCGGCTGCGATCGTCGCCTTGGCGACCCGAGCTGCCGGGTGGTAGGCCGCGACGAGCGGGCCGAGTCGAGTGCCGGAGTCGCGATGCTGGCGCCAGCGTCCAGAGAGGCCGAGAGCTCCCGTCGCACACTCCCAGCTCTCCTCTCCCAGACAGACAATCCGCTGGAGGGCGGGCATGTGCTCGATCACGAATTCGAGCGCGCGCGTTCCATATGCGATCGCAGAAGACCGGTTCGGCAAGGAGCCGCTCCACTCGCCATCTTCACGCAGCAGGTTCGCGAGCGCTGAACCGTAGAGAAGTCCGAGGTGCTCGTAGTTAGCCGTCCACTTTCCAAGCCGCTGGTTCGATTGCCGCTTGGGATCGTGGCTGTAGGGTCGCGCCTCGCGTCTTGCGATCCGTCCCTCGAGGTAGGAGCTCGGCGCGAAGTCCTTCGCGAGAAGCAATATTCGCCCGCTCCAGTCGCCGTACCACGACTCCGTGCCGAACAGGCGGGTCTCATCAGGACAGAGCTCGTGCGCCGTCACGTATCCCGGAACCCGGGCGTGGCGGATCCAGTCCGGCAGAGGCGGCGTCTTGCTCACGCGAGTTGAATCGGCGGAGGAGGCAAGCAGCTGAAGTCCTCGATCTGATGCGTACGACCGCATCTGTCACACCCACCCGCCATCCTCGACCGGTCCGCTTCCTCGGTCCCACCGGAGCTCCGCGCATGGCAACCGCCGTCGTCGCGGAATCCCGCTACGACCCGCGCATCGACACGGTCGAGGCGCTCGACGCGCGCCTCGTCGCGCTCGCGCGGAGCGGTGCGCCCGGAGTCGCCGAAGGCGACGGTCCCGGGCTGCGGCGGGCGCTCGCGCGGATCGCGGGCGCGTTCGTCGCGCGCAGGCACGAGTCGCCGAAGGCGACGGTCCGAGGCTGGGAGCCGCTCGGCTTCGCGCGGGCGGGCGACTACGCGCGGGAGCGTCCGGGGGTGTCCGGTCGCGAGCTGCGCGACCTCGCGTCCGTCGCTGCGGCGCTGGCGAGGCTCCCTCTGCTCGACGCGGCGCTCGGCTCGGGCCGGCTCGGCTGGACGAAGGCGCGGCTCCTCTGCCGCGTGGCCACGCCGGCGGACGAGGCCCGCTGGCTCGCGGCGGCCGCCCGGCTCCCGGCGGCGGCGCTCGCGCGCGAGGTGCGGGCCTGCGACGTGGGCTCGCTCGAAGCGGGCGGCGCGGAGCCCGGCGACGACGAGCCGGGCGAGCGCGCGGTGCTCCGCGTCCCCGCGCCGCGCCACGTCCTCTCCCGCTTCGGCAGCGTGAAGTGCACGCTGCGACGCGTGGTGGGCGAGTGGCTCCCCACCGAGACCTGCGTCGAGCTGGTCGCCGCCGAGGTGCTCTCGGCGATCCGCCTCACCGCGGACGCCGACCTGGCGCCGCCGCTCGCGCGTCGCTGTCGCTCGGCCGCGCCCGAGCCCGGGCGCGTCGCGCCGGAGCCCAGCGTGCCCGAGCCCGCCGCGCCCTCGCCCTTCATCGAGGCGCTCGTCGCGGGCCTCGACGCCGCCACGCCGCGCGAGCTCGACCGGCGCCTCTGCCACGCGGCCGCCCTCGAGCGGGGTCTCCTCGCGCGCGAGTTGCCGAAGGCAACGATCCCGGATCGGCCCCCTCCTCCTCGCGCTCGCCGACGCGCGCGGGCACCTCGCGCTCGGCTTCCGCAGCCTCGACGCCTACGCGCGCGAGCGGCTCGGCATGTCGCCGCGCACGGCCCGCGCGCTGCTCCGCATCGAGCGCGCCTGCGCCGTGGCGCCGCCTCTCGCCGAGGCCTGGCACGCGGGTCGCATCAGCTGGTGCCAGGCGCAGGCGCTCGTAGCCCTCGTGCTCGCGCCCGGCTCGGAGCCCTTCCACTCCTTCTGGATCGAGCGGGCGGCCCACGTCACGCTGCGCCGCCTCGAGGACGACGTGGACCGCGCGCTCGCGCGGGGCGTCTTCGATCCTTCGCGGCTGCCCGACGTCCCCGACCTCGCCGATCTCGCCAACCTCGAGCTCCCCGAGGGTGTGCAGATCGGTGCCGGACCCATGGGCCGCGAAGAGACCCATACCTGGGTGGCGAACGTGCCGGCCGACGTCGCGCGGCTCTTCCGCGCCTGTCTCCATACTGTCCAGCGGCATCTGAATGCATCGCCCGGCGTCGCGCTCGAGGCGATGTTCCTCCACTGCATTCGACACGTGGCGGCCGCGACCCGGCCACCGCCTGCCCGCCGAGCAGCGCGTGTTCGAGCGCGACGGCTGGCGCTGCACGGTGCCGGGCGGGCGTGATCCGCGTCAGCGGCCGTGCGCCCGACGGCCTCGTGTTCGAGCTGGCCGTCGGGCGCTTCGGCTCGGGTGATCGCCTACTCCTTGACGGGGGTGCTCGAGTCCCTTAGACGGAACCCCAGTATGCCCACCCAACGGCCGCAGCGAGAGCCTGCCGAGTCGCCCAGCGAGCAGCCCGCCTACTCGCTTTCGGAAGCCGCCCGCTACCTGAAGCTGCCCGTGGCAACGCTGCGATCTTGGGTGATCGGCCGCAGCTACCCGACCGCTCGGGGCCCAGGGCGCTTCCAGCCCCTGATCCACCCCCCGCGCCGGAAGCCGCCCGTGCTCTCGTTCTCGAATCTGATCGAAGCCCACGTGCTGCGCGCGCTCCGAACGGCTCACGGGGTGTCGGTGAAGGATCTCCGCAAGGCCCTGCGGCACGCGGAGGAGTCGCTCGGTGTGGAACGGCTGTTGCTCCATCACGACCTCCTCCGCACGGAGGGAGGGAGGCTGTTCCTCGACCGCTACGGCGAGCTGATCAACCTCTCGGCTTCGGGCCAGCTCGCCATGCGCAAGGTCTTCGAGCAGCACCTCGAACGCATCGAGTGGGAGGCGCCGCTGTCTCCGGTGCGTCTCTACCCCTTCCTCTCCTCCGAGGCTCTGGCCACCCGGCGCCCGATCGCGATCGACCCTCGCATCGCCTTCGGCCGTCCGGTCCTGGTGCACGGTGGCGTCTCGACGCGGGCCATCGCCGAGCGCATCGACGCCGGTGAAACGGTCGAGGCCCTCGCGGAAGACTACGAGCTCGCCCCGGAAGAGATCGAAGAAGCGGTCCTGTACGAACGAGCGGCCTGAACCTCGTCTTCTTCACCGATCGAGACCTCGGCAACGCATTCCCCGCGACGCTGGCGGCGGGCGGCCTCGCGGTCGAGCGTCACGCAGGGCATTTCCCTCCCGACTGCCCCGACGAAGAGTGGCTGGCCGAAGTGGGCTCGCGCGGCTGGATCGTCGTGACCCGTGACACGAGGATCCGGTACAAGCCGAACGAGCTCGCGGCTGTCGTGCGCCACCGCGTGTCGCTACTCGTCGTGATCGGCAAAGCGACCCATGTCGAGCTGGCTCAGAACTTCGTGCGCACGGGTCCGAGGATCCAGGCGCTGCTGGGCAGACACACGCCGCCCCTCATCGCAAAGGTCTACCGACCGAGCGCCTCGGAGCTCAGGCGAAACCCCGGGGCTCCAGGCACGGTCTCGATCTCCCGTGACCGAAACGACCGCGTGCTCGCTCGGAGCCGGGTCAACCCGCCGTCTCCAGCTCGGCGGCAACCTCCTGCACGTAGCGCCGGTAGCTGAATACGCGCCCGCGCTTGCGGTTCGTCAGCTCGCCGACGATGCCCAAGCTCTCGAGGTGGCTCAAGGACTTGTTCACCGTGGCAGCCGTGAGGCCCGTGACCTCGACCAGCGCCGCCGAGGTTGCAATCGGCTGCCGCTGCAGAGCCTTGTGCACCGCCAGCGCCGACGGCGCCGCGCGCCCGAGCCCCGCAATGCGGTCGCTGTCGGCATCGACCAGCTCGAGCAGCGCGTTCGCTGTGGCCACCGCCTGTGCCGCACTCACCTGTACGCCCTCGGCGAAGAAGTCCAACCAGCGCTCCCAGTCGCCGCGGAGCCGCACCTGGTTGAGCAGCTCGTAATAGAGCGTCCGATGCGTCTTGAAGAACAGGCTCGGATACAGCATGGGCTCGCGCAGCACGCCATCGGCAACCAGCTGGAGCACGATGAGGAGCCTCCCGATGCGCCCGTTGCCGTCGAGGAACGGGTGGATCGTCTCGAACTGCACGTGCGCCAGCGCTGCCTTCAGCAGCGGCGGCGTCGGCTCAGGCTCGTCGTTGAGGAAGCGCTCGAACCGCTTCAGGCAACCCGGCAGCTCGCTAGCGGGCGGCGGTACGAACACGGCGTTGCCGGGGTGAGTCCCGCCAACCCACACCTGGCTGCGACGCACTTCGCCCGGCGCCCTGCCGCGGCCCCGCGGGTGGTTCAACAGCACCTTGTGCATCTCGCTCAGCAGCCGCATGCAGAGCGGCAACCCCGCCTTGAGTCGCTTGCGGCCTCGCTCGAGCGCCGCCACGCAGCGGCTCACCTCGCGCGCGTCGTCTACCGGCACGCCCGGCTCCTCGTCGATCTCGTAGAGCAGCAGGTCGGCCAGGGACGACTGCGTGCCCTCGATCTGCGAGGAGAGCACGGCCTCCTTGCGCACGAAGGTGTAGAGCACCAGTGACGCGTTGGGCAGGTGCTCGATGATCGCGTCCAGCCGGCCGAGGGCGAGCAGCGCGTCGTCGAAGTGGCGGCGCAAGCTGGCCGACCAGACCAGCGGCGGATCGGGCGGCAGCGGCGCGGGCACGAAAGCCTCGAACGGCTCGCCCGCCGTCGAGACTCTCACGTATCTGCCGGGCGCGGGGCGTTGCACGGGTTCGTCGAACCTAAAACAACGGGTGGCGTTATTTTAGGTTGACTTCTGAACGTGAATCAAGGGGCCCGGGTTGATTCAGGGTCGCCGCGCGCCTAAATCCGGATCGCTCCTGTCCGGATCAGCTCCGCCAGGTCGCGGCGCTGCTCGGGGTCGAGGAGCGCGTGGAGCTCCTCGAGCGCCTTCGCGACGGCATCCTGGACGCGCCGCGCCGCGCTGGCGCGCTGCTCCGCCGCGCTCTCCGCCGCGGCGCTGCCGAACTCGCCCTCGAAGGCGTCGGCCAGCGCCGAGGCCGCGCGGCGCAGGTCGAGCGCCGCCTGCGCGCGCTCGAGCTTGAGGCGCTCGAGGATGCGCGCGAGCGAAGCGGTCTGCGCCTCGTCGAGCTCGAGCCGCCAGGCCAGGAAGCGGAGCGGACGGCGGACGCCGAGGCCGGCGCCGAAGAAGTCGTCGCCGCCCTCGCCGCGGTGCTCGAAGCGGCGCGCCTCGCGGATCCACTCGCGCGCCCAGTGGCGGCCCGCGCGACCACCGGCGGCTGCGCCGGCGTACGCCCAGTGCGGACCGAAGGCCGAGGAACAAGAGTGCCAGAAGTGACGTGAACGCATCGCGTCTCCTCGCGTGGGGGACTCTGCCGCCCACGGGGCTTCGGCGCGGGCAGCATGCCTCGCGCCGGCCGGCCAAGGCCGACGCTCGCGAGCCTAGACGACGATCGCGTCGAGCGCCTGCCGGAGCCGGCGCACGCCCTCGCGGATCTCGCGCTCGCCGAGCGCGGCGTAGCCGAGCAGCAGCTCGGCCCGCGCCGGCGGCCGCGCGTAGAACGGCGCCGCCGGGTAGACGCCCACCCCGCGCGCCCGGCAGGCCTCGCGGAGCGCGCGCACCTCGCGCGCGCGGAGCTCCGGGATGCGGAGCAGCACGTGTACGCCGGCGCGCGCGCCGCTTACCTCGGCACGGTCGCCGAGCTCGCGCGCGAGCGCCTCGGCCAACGCGGCGCGCTTCGCCGCGTGGCGGAGCCGCGCGCGCCGCACGTGGCGCTCGAGCTGGCCCTCGCGGATGAAGTCCGCGAAGGCGAGCTGCTCGAGCGTGGCGGTGCC